>Ga0302177_10000295_pt1 | contig 39450 bp, 27 predicted proteins | sample I_Palsa_E1_2_FD_198780 | JGI IMG/M metagenome (GOLD analysis project Ga0302177, IMG submission 198780) | Peat permafrost microbial communities from Stordalen Mire near Abisko, Sweden - I_Palsa_E1_2 | ecosystem: Environmental > Terrestrial > Soil > Palsa > Peat permafrost | place: Sweden... | reverse complement strand
TGATATTCCTGATCTGCACGTTTCCCTCGATCGGAAAGGGATCGGTGAGGCCGACAGTCAAGCCGCCGGAAATTTCTCCATTGGACATCGCCGAACCGAGGGTGAGCCGGGCCAGCCGTCCGTCGGATGCCAGGCCACCATCGAAGCTGCCAATCACCGCCTGACCGATTTGCAAGTCCACGACCCGGAACGTCCCCTCTGCCTGCGGCGCCGTTGCCGGACCGCTAGCCTTCAGGCGGAAAGATACCTGGCCATCCACCGCGGTGCGCGGTGATTGCAACGTTTCGAAATTTCGCAACGGCAGGGACGCGCCGACCAGATCGGCCGAAATCACCGAGTTGGAAAATGTAAATCCCGCCGATCCGGTGACGATGCCAGCTCCGCGGCCGGCTTCCTTGCCAGGCACAAACAGCCGCAACTCCGCATCGGCGATTCGCGCTTCATTCCTGTTTAGCGTCAATTGCCCGCGAAGCCGGTTGAACACCAGCCCGTAGACCTCGCCTTCGGCCAGATCAAAGAGTCCGGTGACGGCGGGCTGCTCCCGCGTGCCTCTTCCATGAAATTGGCCGGTCAATTGTCCCCGCACTGGAAAGGATTTCCCGATCAGCTGCTGCAAGGTTTCTACCGGAGCGCCCTCCACATTTACGTCCGCGGACCAGGTATTCCCCGGCAAAAAGCTCCAATCGGACAAAACCATCGTGCCGTCGATCTGACCAGAAATATTTCCCCGCCGCGCGTGGCCGCCGGACACGGTGAGTTCTTCGCCGGAGTAGATCATGTCCCCGTCGAGAGAATCCAAGGTGAATTGTTCGTAGCGAATCCCTTCTCCACGCATGCGGCCGGAAAAAACGGTATCGCTGAAAGGGCCGGTGATTTTGCCGTCCCACCGGGCCGCGCCGGAAATGACCTTCACCGCGTCCGGGGATTGCGGCCGCACATCCCGTACCGCGTTGATGAAGTCGCGGTAACTCTCCAGCGCCCCGGTTTCGAAATGAACATCCAGAGCAGTGTGATCGCGGGAATAGACGCCGGAAATGGTTGCGCGAGAGGAAGGCGTTTCGAATTCACCGGAGCGGATAGTTAGCAGTTGGGGATCATATTGATAGCGAATATCCCAATCGCCATCCACCGGGATGCGCCCTTCGGCGATTTCATCCGGGCTGGACCACTGCATTTTCGCCGAGATATCGAAGTGTTCGAAGCCGCCGGTCCAGGTTTCGACAGAGTCAGCGGAAAGCACTCCGTCCCAGTGCAGGTCATCGCCAGGGAAGCTGGGCTCCTCCAGCGACGGAAAGACGTTAGCGAGCCGCAAGCCCTGCAGACGGGTGGTGGCCATGAACTTCAGTCCCTCGAAACGCATGGTCACCCGGCCCTTCACGGTCCCGCCAAACGCTTCCGCCAGAAAGTCCGGGACGTCCAGTCCCTTATTGTCGATATGAAACGTGCCGCGGCTGGACAAACCTGCTGCATGGAAAATGGGCAAGTAGGTCAGGGTTATATCCTGGCCCGAATATTCGCCGGTTCCGTGGAACTCGCCGGCTGCGAGCGTGGCGTCTCCTCGCACGTCAACCCGACCGGTGGGTGTTTCTGGCGAGCGCAAAGTCTCGCGGAGATCCAGAAGATTGATCCAGCCGCGATAGCGAAAATTCCACTTAGGTTTCGAAAAGTTCTGCAGCTCTGCTTGGGCATCCAGGTGCGATCGTCCGGCGGTCAGGATGCCTTGCTCCAGGGTGAAGCCGTTTCGGCTAAGCGTAAACTTTGCGGACACCGCTACCGGCAAGGGCCAGAAGCTTTCCGCGGTCCAGCGCACGTTCGGCCAATTTAGCGCCCCCAGGTATACGTTCTGCGCAGGGGTTCCGCTGTTGTCCAGCGTCAGGCGCAGATCGTTGCCCTCCAGCGCCAGCGGGGTGCGTACATCGTTGTAGAGCAGCCAGCCGTTCTGAAGCAGGACACGATGGATGCGAAGATCCAGAAGCGGCCCGGGCAGAAGCCGGTTTTCTGTTGACGCGCTGCCAGCCGCGGGAACATTGGTGGAGCCATCGCGTCCCACGCGGATGTGAACTTGCGGCTGTTGCACGAACAGGTCATTCAAGGAAACCTTGCGACCCCAGAAAGAATCCACCCGGAGGCCTAGACGAACTTCCTCCGCCGCGAATAGCGGTTCTGTTCCCGCAGGCTCGCGTCCATGGATGACCAGGCCCTTCAGCGAAGTACCCAACGAAAACCAGCGTATCGAAATCGTTCGAACCTCAACCCGGCCTCCGGTCAAGAATTCAAGTCGTCGAATGAGCAAGCGGCGCATCAGAGGATTCGCGGCACCGCTGCCGAAGAAAATGACGGCGGCACATACCACCAGCGCGACCTTGACGCCCAGCACCCAGGCCACATGCTTGAGCCATCTCCACCGTTTGCGAGGTGTCGGTGCGCTCATTTGGGCGCTTCTTGGTCCATAAATTTTTCGACGTGGACCCGCGATCTGCTCTCGCTGAGCCAACGATTGGCCTGCTCATCGATGCTTCGCTGCACCAGCGCTTCCTGAATCAAGTCGTGTGCCGCCTCCAACGTTGGCGGCGTTTGTCCACGCGCTTGCGCCCGTGCCACCACCCCATTTTGGTAGAAGTCCTCTACCTCTTTCTGGGTGACCTGAGCGGAGGGCCGGAAACGCGAATCGAGGTAGTTGCTCAGATAAAGTTGTGACCCTACCAGCTCCCGGATTTCTGCATCGCTCAACCCGACCTGGCTCCTGCGACTCTCGTATTCTGCGGCCGAAGGGAAGGATTTCTGCACTCTTTCGACGCCCTTATTGATGTCATCTTCCGAAGGACGCGGAAAGCGCGCGGTACTCGCTTCGTTGCGAACGATCCATTGATCGATCAGCCGGTCCAGGATTTGCGCGTCGCTTTCAGACTTACCGTCGACCAGTTCCTGATAGCGGCTCAGCGCGCGTACCTCGCTGAGCAGAAGGATGTCGCCTTCCACCCGGGCCACCATGCGATCCAGCAGTTCCTGTGCGGTAAGGCGGGTGGCCACGATCGTCAAGAGCATCAAGCACACCGCCGCACCTTTCAGCCCGCGCATTAGAACGTCGAGCCTAAGTTGAAAAAGATTTGAAAGCCGGGGAGACGCGTACTGCCGTATCCCTGAGACCCGATAGCGCAGTCGGGCGTGCTGGCCGGGCATGCGATCGGCACAACGAACTGCGGCCGGTTTAATTGGTACCCAAGGTCAATGCGGATTGGACCCACCGGGGTGGAGTAGCGGAAGCCAAGCCCCACGGTGTGCGCGAAGTAATTCAGCTCGTTGGTGCAATTAAACTCGCACACGGTTGGGTTAGCCGGATTGAAAATGGGTCGCGGAGAAAAGCTTCGAAAAGTAATGCGGTCCGCCCGGCTATAGACATTTCCGCCGTCGTAAAAGAGCGCGCCGCTCAGAGCATTGCCGATATAGGGAAGATGCATGGGAAACCGGAACTCCTGATTGAGCACCAGCATGGCCTGTCCTCCCACCGGAAATCCCGTGGCGGCGTCGCGAGGACCAGCTTGGTTGAGAGCAAAACCGCGCAGTGAAGTTCCCCCTCCTGCGAAGAAACGCTCGGGCAGCGGGATGACCGTGGGGGGCGGCTCGGTGGTGGGCGCGGGAAACGTTAGCGAAACGGTATCGCGATAAGGGGTTAGAACTCCTACCCGAATGGAGCGCGCAAAGCTGAAACGCCGCTTGATCGGATAATACGTCGAGTTCTGATAGTAGAAACGCAAAAAACTGGCGCTTGACCCGATGGCGGTATCGGCAATGCCGAAGTCGGCGCTGTTGAAGCTACCTTTGGTTGCATCCGCAGGATTGTCGCGCGCGTCTCGTATCCAAGTCACTCCGAACTGGGAAATAAGCGTGGGCTGTTCAAAGAGCGGGACCTCATCCGGGGCAATATGCGAATTCAAATTCGATAACACCACTTTGCGGAATGAATATCGATACAAGAGCGTGGTTCTCTGGGTGAGTTGATCAGCCATTTGCACCGAGCCCTCATAGCGGCTCTCGCTGAAGGTGTTGATGTCCTGGGTCCGTTCCGTGTATGCCGTGGCTTGAAACGTGAGGTGTGGATTGGCAAAGGTGTTGGGGTCTGAATAAGCGAGCAAGGCGCGATCTTCGATGGTGCTGCCACGCAACTTGAGCGTCAGCGAATCCCCTCGGCCCGTTAGGTTGAGCTTACTGATTTCCAGAATTCCCCGAATGGCTGCTTGAACTTCGCTGCCCGCTGGATTGGTGGTGCTCGCAAGTCGTTGGACTTCAAAGCCGCCGCCATACGCGAAGGTATACCGCTTGGCTTCTTCCACCAGGACCACAATGTCTTTGTCGCGATCGCTGCCTGCTGGATTCTGCGGCTCGATGGTCACCCGGTTGAAGACCCCAAGGTTATAGAGCCGGCGCTGCGATTCGACGACGTCTCCTTCGCGCAGCGGTGCATCCGCTTTCACACGAATCTCGCGCCAGACCGCGCCGGGGCGGGTGTGCACATATCCGGTGGTCAGGATGCGTCGCACTCGGGTCTGCGCACCCTCGTCGATGTGATAAATCAATTTTACGGCCGAGCCATCGGTGCGCTGGCCGGTGTTTGATTTCGATTCCTCTTCTCCATCTTTGCTGACCGGATCGGCAGAGGAGCTGAAGCGCGCGTCGGGGAAACCTTCGTTGTAATACATGGCCAGGATGTTGTCCCGATCGGTCGATACGTTGAAATCGGAATACGGCTGGCCGGGAGTGGAACCGATCACGTCCAATAATTCTTGCTGCTTAAAAGCATGAACGCCTTCGACATCCAACGAGGCTACCCGGGTTTGTTTGCCTTCCTGAATAAGGAACCGCACCAGCAGGTTCCCTTCTTTGCCTTCGTTGTTGTCGTTGATCTGCGCCTCCACCGTGGCGTCCAGAAAACCGTTCGCCAAGTACAGGTTGAGCATCGATACGCGATCCGACTCCAGTAGTCTGCGGCTAAAGCGCCCTTTCGAGGCAAAACTGGCGCGAAAGATTTGCAGCCGGCTGCGTAGCAGTTCGGTATTGAAGTAGCGGTTTCCTCTAATTTCGATGCCCACAAGTTTATGTCGATCGCCCCGCTCTACACGGTAAGTAATCAGCTCTTCGGTTCCCTTGTGGGTGCCTTCGGTGATGTCTTTGGTCGCCGTAGCGTAGTCGACCTCGGCGTCGAAATACCCTTCGCGCTCGAGCCGTTCACGAATATTGCGTTTACCTTCTTCCAGGAGGTCCACATCGACGGCCCCTTCCTGGTAGACCGGTACCAGCTTCTTAAGATCACTGCTCGAAAGCTTCGTACCGGTCACCACGACCTGTACCAGCGGTCCCTCGGTGACCTCCAACTCCAGGGAGACCAGATTCTTTCCTGGATCGTATTCGCCGCGGCGGACCGAGGCGCGGGCATTCAATCGACCTTTTTTCACCAGGAATTTCCGGATTCTCTCGGTGCCTCGCTGGATTCTCGCTGAGGTGACCGGGTGCCCCGGCTTCATCCCCATCCGGGAGAGAAGTTCCACATCGCGGTACGCGGTACCGTTTTTCAGCTGCACCTCGCGCACTCGTGCTCGTGGTCCTGGAGTGATGTGCACGAGCACGTCCATCTCATGAGTTCGCAAGTGAGCAACCGTCTGGATGGAAATCTTCGCGGTATATAAACCTTCCTCTCGAAGGGTATCTCGTAGCCTCTCCACGCCTTCAGTAACGGCGTCCTGGCGGAAGGGCTGTCCCAAAGTAAGTTGCATCGCCGCTGCGGCCGAAGCATCCGTGGGAGGGGACAGCAATCCCAGAATCAATACCTGGTTGAAGAAAAGCTGTTCGCGCACAACGAAATCCACTCGAACGCCCCCGGCGACAGGTGTAGAAGTGGCCCGCAGGTCGGAGTAAGTGCCGGTGCGGTACAGCGTTCGCAGGCTTTCAGCCACTTGGGCGCGATCCAAGACCCGGCCGATTTTGACCGCAAGCGTAGTCGGCGCTGGGGAAAGCACCCGGCCATCCTCGGTAACGATTCGAACTTCACGGACCAACGCAGTGCTTTCACTGGCGGTCTGTTTATTAGCAGGTGCGAGCGACTCTGGATTTGGCGCCGACTGGGCGCCGGAAGAAAGCGACGACGCGCAACCCAGCAGCGCGACGCCCGCAGTGGCGCGTAACTTATTGGCCCAGTTCAGTTTCATGCGTCCTTTCGTTCAGACGAAGGGTAGCACAGGGGCGTTGCCTGCTATTCCATCTTTGGCGCTATGATGAACCCGGAAGCACACCCAACGTTTCGTTTTGAAAGCGCATGCAACTATGGACGATTTGCTCCGGCAGAAATACTCGCGACAAGTCCTCTTCCAGGGCATCGGGGAAGCGGGCCAAGAGCGACTCATCGCCGCCCGGGCGGTGATCGTTGGGTGCGGGGCCATTGGAGCGGCCACCGCGAGCTTGCTGGTACGAGCGGGGGTGGGCCACATTCGAATCATCGATCGCGACTTTGTCGAGCCATCAAATCTGCAACGCCAGACGCTGTTCAACGAGGCGGATGCGCTCCAAGGTCTTCCCAAAGCCATTGCCGCGGAGCGGGCACTTCGGGCCATCAATTCAAAGGTCCACGTAGAAGGGGTGATTGCGGATCTAAACTCGCAAAACGCGTACGAGCTCTTGAGCGGCGTCGATGTCATCCTGGACGGCACCGATAACTTTGAAACGCGATTTCTGATCAACGATTTCGCCGTCAAATTCAATTCTCCTTGGATTTATGCGGCCGCCGTGGCCAGCTACGGCCTGACCATGACCATCCTGGCTGGTTCCACGGCGTGTCTGGCATGTTTGCTGGCAACTGACCGTGCGACCCATGGTCTGGAAGCCACGTGCGACACCGTAGGTATCCTCGGGCCGGTCGTGAATCTCATCGCTTCACTGCAGGCCGCCGAGGCGATGAAACTGCTCTCCGGCAACCTTGCAGTGCTGCATCAGCGTCTGATTTCCTGCGACGTCTGGACCGGACACTTTCAGTCGATGCGGGTAGCAAAGGATTCGGAGTGTCCGGCGTGTGGACGACATTGCTTCCGCTATCTGGAGGGTGAAGCACAGCCGCACGTGACCATGTGCGGGCGCAACTCGGTTCAAATTCACGAGCGAAGCCGTCTGCTGGACTTAACTGTGCTTAAGAAAAAACTGGAACCGGCGGTAGACAGTGTTCGCCAAAATGATTTCCTGCTGCGATTCTGGGTAGCTCCGTATGAAATGACTGTGTTCACGGACGGGCGTGCCATTCTGAAAGGGACCCAAGATCCCGCAGTGGCCAGGTCCCTTTACGCCAAGTACATCAGCGCATAGAGAGGCTACACCGGAAGGGCTTAACGGGTGAGCGGAGCGCGGCCGTAGGATGAGCGCATCGAGGCGCGGTCGAGATTTTCCCGCAGATTCATCAACGTCAAAAAGGTGCTAAGGATTCGCGCTTTCAGATCATCGGTGAGGTGCAGACCGCTGGTCGCTACCCTGGCGAGAATTTCCCCGTTTTCGGTGATGAAGATCATAATTTCGCGGGTTCGTTCGTGGGCAGCGTTCCCGAGGGCGGTCTCCCGACGCATGGCCGCGCAGCCCGCCTCCAGCGACAAGGTGAAATGGAGCACACAAATCTTGTGCTCGGCTAGCGCCGGCGGCGTTTCGTTCTTGCATCCTGCTGTCTGACATCGTGTGACCATAGAGACGGGGCGCTATCCAACTAGGTAACAATAGCCGGGGGCAAAAATCCACCCAACATCTCGGGAATGACGCGAATGCTGCACCGGTAACTGTTCCGATAGTCGGCCTATGCTCGCTTGGCAGGAATCGCGACCGGGAATGTCATTGACAGCCTTGAAATGCAATTGTATAAAAATACAGTTCGCTGTATATTCTAATAGCCATGAATAACGGCAAGACATTCCGGCACGGTCAAATTCTGCGGCTGGTTACTGGCGACCGCATAGGTAACCAGGAGGAATTGCGCCGGCGTCTGGCGACACAGAAATTACGAGTCACCCAAGCCACGCTCTCCCGCGACCTGCAGGAACTGCGCCTGGTCAAGACCTCCGACGGTTACCGGCAGGGATCGGCTCTTCCCGAAGAGAACGCTGGCTTGCCGGCGCTGGGCCGGGCCTTGCGTGAATTTTTGCTGGATATACGACCTGCCGAGAATTTGCTGGTGCTGAAGACCCCTCCCAGCGGCGCACAGCCGCTCGCAGCAGCCGTCGACGGCGCGAAGTTCGTGGAGACCGCCGGGACCATCGCCGGCGACGATACCGTTTTGATCATCACCCCCAATCGGAAAACGCGCGAAGCTCTGCAGAGAAAGATCGAAGGCCTGGTGAACCGGCCGTTGCGCGGGCGCCCCTAGGAATGATGAACCCTCGTCAAATCGCAGTGGTTGGTGTCACTGGATATACCGGTTTTGAGCTGGCGCGAATTCTCTTGCGGCATCCGGAGGTCAGCAGCGCGGTCTTTTACGTGCGTGACCCCCAAGGCGCAAAATGTCTTTCCGAACTGTTTCCGCAGTTTCGCGGATTGGGCCCGGCTGCGGTGCGGGCTGTTTCTGTCGACGCCATCGTGGAGAGCGGCGCGGGAACTGTGTTCCTCGCGACCCCTCCTGAAACCTCTGCGGAAATGGCGCCGAAGTTTTGCGAAGCTGGGCTGCGGGTGATTGATCTGAGCGGCGCGTTTCGTTTCCACTCTGCCGAAACCTTTACTTCCTGGTACCAGCTGGGTTCGCCGCACGCGCCATGGCTTTCCGACGCGGTGTACGGTTTGCCGGAACTTTATGCCCAACAAATCGCCAAAGCCCGCATCATCGCGAATCCCGGTTGTTACGCGACCAGCGTGATTCTTGCGGTACGTCCGCTGGTGGAAGCGAATTGGGTGGCCCCGGACAGCGACGTAATCTGCGACTGCAAATCCGGAGCCAGCGGTGCGGGCAAGGAACTCCGCCGGGACCTACAGTTCGTGGAACTCGACGAAAACTTTAAAGCCTACAATCTGTTTTCGCATCGCCATACTCCAGAGATCGTCGAACAAACTGGGGTACCGCTGGATCGCCTAATGTTCTCCACGCATTTGCTGCCCTTGTCGCGCGGAATACTCTCGACCATTTACATCACCCTCAAACAGCGGCAATCGCCGAGTGATATTGAAACCATATACCGCAGGTTTTACGCGGGGCGCAAAATGGTGCGCATCTGGCCGGCCGGCAAGCTGCCCGAATTGCAGCATGTGGCCCACACCAACTTTTGCGACCTTGGTTTCGCAGTACAAGCTTCCGGTCGGAAATTGATCGTGGTCAGTTGCCTCGATAACTTGGGAAAAGGTGCCGGCGGACAAGCCGTTCAGAATTTCAACCACACTCTGGGGATTGAGGAGCACATCGCACTGCAATGAGAACCGTTATCAAGTTAGCTGGCGCCTTGTTGGAAGATGACGCCAACGTACGCTCCATCGCGCGGCAGACCGCCCTTCTCGCGAAAGAGGGTCACCAAATACTGGTGGTTCACGGCGGCGGGCGCCTGTTCACCGCCACGCTCAAGCGCATGGGCATCGAAAGCCAATTTCTTTCCGGCCTCCGTGTCACCGACCAGGAGACTCGAGATATCGCTGTGATGGTCTTCGCCGGACTGTTGAATAAGCGTCTGGCGGCCGCCATTTGTGCCCAGGGTCAGAATGCTGTGGGGATTTCCGGTGCGGATGCCAGCTGCTTTCGCGCCGAACCTATGTTTTACGGCGCAGAGGAGCGCGGGTTGGGTTTTGTCGGGTATCTCACCGGCGTGAACAACGCTTTCATTGAGCTGCTGTGGCGCGAAGGCCTGATTCCGGTCGCGCCGTGTTTAGGGATTGGTACAGATTACCAGTTATATAACATCAATGCCGATCAGATGGCTGCCGCCTGCGCGGAATATTTGGGAGCGGACCAGTTGATCTATCTCACCGACGTGGCCGGTGTCCTGGACGGCGAGAAAGTGCTCTCGGCGATTACCTTCCCCGAAATCGAGCAATTGGTGACCACTCGGGTGGTTTCCGGCGGCATGGTCCTGAAACTCGAAGCCGCTAAGCGGGCGCTGGAAGGCGGCGTGCACGGAGTGCGAATCGTGGGCGGCGCGGCCACAGACTCTTTGCTGCTGGCGTTTCGCGCTGCAGAAAATTCCATCGGAGATGATTCGGTGAACGTTCCAGGAACGCGGGTCGTGCTCCAGCGGAGCTCATCGGTTCAGGCGGCGGTGTCGGTATCATGACCCGCACTGTTCCTACCACCAGCCGAGTGACGCGGGCGTCCCGCGGCGTCAAGAGCGCCCGGACTTCGGGTCAGAAGCTGGACACTCGGGTCAGCGATGCCGCTGAGTTTCTGTTGCCGACCTATAAGCGCCCTCCGGTGGTGATGACCCATGGCCGGGGCGCGTACGTGTTCGACGCTAGTGGCAAAAAGTATCTCGATTTCCTCGGTGGCATCGCGGTGAATGCGTTGGGACACGCGCATCCACGCATCGTCAAGACCATTCGGCGCGAAGCTGCTCGCGCCATCCACTTCTCGAATCTCTACCACAACGCGTATCAGGGCCCGCTGGCGCGCAAGCTGGCGGAGTGGTCCGGCATGAATCGGGTATTTTTCTCCAACAGTGGGACCGAAGCCATTGACGGCGCGATGAAACTTGCCCGGCTTTTCGGGCGGGCCGCCGCGAACTCCGATAAAAAGACCGCGGGAAAGCATCGCATCCTGGCGATGCACAACTCGTTTCACGGCCGCACCTATGGCGCCATCAGCGTGACCGCCACGGACAAGTACCGCTTGCCGTTCGCTCCGGTCGTGCCTGGCGTTGAGTTCGTGCAGTTCAATGACCTGAAGGATCTGGAACAGAAATTCGACGCCATGGTATGCGCCGTGATTCTTGAGACCATTCAGGGCGAAGGCGGAATCTATCCGGTCAGTGAGGCGTTTTGGAATCGCGCTCGCTCCCTTGCCACCCATCACCGTGCGCTCTTGATCGCCGACGAAATTCAATGTGGCCTGGGACGAACCGGCCGGTATTTTGCCTATCAGAAGTTTGTCTCTAAGCCGGACATCGTTCTGGTCGCCAAGCCGCTGGCCGCGGGCCTGCCTCTCGGCGCCATTCTCACCTCCGAGGCGGTAGCCGCGCTGGTTTCGCCGGGAATGCATGGAACCACTTTTGGCGGCGGCCCGCTGATCTGCGCTACGGCGCTGGAATTCCTCAACATCGTTGACCAGGAGAATTTGCTCCGAAACGTTCAGGAACGTGGTGCTGAGTTGCGTGCAGGCATTGCTGCGCTGGCGTCGCGCTTCGAATTTATCCGGGAAGTTCGCGGAGAAGGTCTGATGATCGGCGTCGAGTTGTCCGTGGATGGCGCGCCGCTGGTCACCGAAGCCATGAACCGCGGGCTACTTATAAATTGCACTCACGATCACACCATTCGTTTATTGCCACCGTTTCTGGTTACCCGCGCGCAGGTGCAGGATTTCTTGCGGCTCTTTGCACAGCTGTTGGAAACCGTGTCCGCTGGCCGATCAGCGCCGGGTCCCAACCAGGAATCCGTTCCGCCAGTGAAAGCGCGTCCAGCGGCACGCTCCGCCGCGGGTTAGAAAAGGAAACCATGACAACTGCGACCCTCGCTTCGCCTCTATTGTTGGTCAATGATCTGCTCACCGGGGCGGAATGGAGTCCCGCGCAGACGCGCGAGCTTCTGCAGCGCACCGCGGAGATCAAGTCTCACCCCGATCGCTATGCCAGTACCTTGCGCGGAAAGTTCCTGGCGCTGATTTTTGAGAAGCCGTCACTGCGGACCCGCGTGACTTTCGAGGTTGGCATTCAGAGCATGGGGGGCTCGGTGGTGTTTCTGGATCACACCCAGGCGCGCCTCGGTGAACGTGAGTCCATCGCCGATGTGGCCCGCAACCTGGAACGCTGGGTTCATGGGATCGTCGCGCGGGTGTACGAGCAGCGCGTGCTCGAGCAGATGGCTACCCACGCTAAAATCCCGGTGATCAATGCATTGTCCGATAAGTTTCACCCGTGTCAGGCGCTGGCCGATTTCTTTACGCTGGAAGAGAAGTTTGGTTCGCTGCGCGGTTTCAAGCTCGCGTATGTCGGTGATGGCAACAATGTCTGCCACTCGCTGATCTTTCTGGCCGCGCGGCTCGGCGTCCATCTGCGAATTGCCACTCCGCAGGACTACACTCCGCTTGCGGAGGTGGTCGCGGAAGCCAAACGTGTCGCTCGCGAAACGCGGGCAAAGATCGAGTTGTTCACCGATCCCCGAGAAGCGGTCGCGGGAGTGCAAGGCGTCTACACCGACTCCTGGACCAGCATGGGATTTGAGGCCGAGGAGAACGTGCGGAAGTCGGTGTTCGCACCGTATCAGGTGAACCAAGCGCTGATGGCCGAGGCCGCGCCGGACGCTGCGTTCCTGCACTGTCTTCCGGCGCACCGAGAGGCGGAGGTCACCAGCGAGATTCTGGATGGGCCGCACTCGGTGGTACTCGATCAATCCGAGAACCGCATGTATGCACAGAAGGCCATTCTGGCTGCACTGTTCAGCTAGCGACTATGCATTGGGCGACCTCGGGTATACGCCGCGTCCAGGCGACGAGGTCGAATATCCGGTGCTGAAAAACAGAGAGGGGCCGGTGAACAAGCCAGTGAACAAGCCGAAGAAGGTGGTCCTCGCGTACTCCGGCGGGCTCGACACTTCCATCATTATTCCTTGGCTGAAGGAGCATTACGGGTGCGAGGTGATCGCCATGATTGGCGACGTTGGCCAGCAGGAGGACTTGCAGGCCGCACGCAAGAAAGCGTTAGCCACCGGTGCATCTTCCGCTTCCATCGAGGATTTGCGAGAAGAATTTGTTCGCGATTATATCTGGCCCACCTTGCGAGCCGGCGCGGTCTACGAACACACCTACTTGCTGGGCACCTCGATGGCCCGGCCGGTGATCGCTAAGCGTCAGGCAGAAATCGCCCTCCAACTTGGTGCTGATGGCTTGGCTCATGGCTGCACCGGCAAAGGAAACGATCAGGTCCGTTTCGAACTCGCATACAAAGCCATGGCCCCCAACCTACAAATCATTTCGCCGTGGCGTGAATGGGATATCGATTCCCGCGAGGACGCCATTGCCTACGCCGAAAAGCACCAAGTTCCTGTCGAGCAGAGCAAAAAGAACATTTACAGCCGGGACCGTAACATCTGGCACCTGAGTCACGAAGGCGGCGAGCTGGAAGATCCCGCGAATTCGCCCAACGAAGCCATGTGGCAGTGGATCGCGTCGCCAGAGAAAGCCCCCAACAAGCCGGAAGAAGTTGACATTGGTTTTGAGGCCGGAAGTCCGGTCTCGGTGGATGGTGCGAAGCTGGGCCCAATCGATTTGCTCAATACCTTGAACGAAATTGCCGCCAAACACGGCGTCGGCCGCGTCGACATCGTCGAGAATCGGCTGGTTGGCATGAAATCTCGCGGCGCCTACGAAACCCCGGGCGGCACGCTGTTGGTTACCGCCCATCGCGAGCTCGAATCCTTGACCGTTGACCGCGAGACCGCGCATTTCCAGCAGGCGCTTTCACACCGTTACGCGGAATTGGTCTATTACGGCTTGTGGTTTTCGCCGCTGCGCACCGCGCTGGATGGATTCTTTACCGCGGCGCAACAACGCGTAACCGGAACCATCGGCCTCAAGCTCTGGAAAGGCACGCTCACGGTTACCAAGCGCACCTCGCCTTTTTCTCTTTATCGCGCCGACCTCGCCAGCTTCACCATGGGCCGCTACAATCCTAAGGATGCTGAAGGCTTCATCAATCTCTTCGCCCTGCCGGTTACCGTTCGTCCGAAAGCCAAAGCGGAAGGCGGCAGCGATTGAACGCTGATCTCAAATGCAAATGACCGAACGTAAGGATGATCGACTCTGGGGCGGACGCTTTGAACGCGAACCGGAAAAACGGTTTGACGCCTTTCAGCGTTCGTTCTCTTTCGATCGCCGATTGCTGCCCTACGAATTGGCGGTCGATCGGGCCTGGGCCAGGGCTTTGCAAAAAATCGGCATCCTGACCGAGGCGGAGTTAGGCGATACCATCGCCGCTCTGGGCCGCATGGAATGTCAGCTACGCGACGATCCCAATTTCCCGGAGGGATCGACTGCCGAGGACGTGCACCACTTTGTGGAGAGCGCTCTGGTTCACCAACTCGGACCATTGGGATGGAAACTCCATACCGGTCGAAGCCGCAACGAGCTGGTCGCTACCGATTTCCGCTTGTTCCTCAAGGATGCCGCTGCTGCTGTTCACGCCGATGTCGCTGCGCTGTGCAAAGCTTTCTTGGAGCAAGCGCAAACTCATCTTGGCGTTCCCATGGCCGGCATGACTCACCTGCAGCACGCTCAGCCGATTCTTCTTTCCCATTTCTTGATGGCCCATGCGGAAGCCTTTTCGCGGGACTTAACGCGCCTTCAGAATGCCGCCACCAGCGCTGACGCCTGCCCGATGGGTTCGGGCGCGCTGGCCGGCAACAGCTTTGGCATTGACCGCTGGGCTATCGCCGGCGATCTCGGTTTCTCCCGCATCACCGCCAACAGCCTGGACGCGGTGAGCGATCGCGATTTTGCGCTGGACTATCTGTTTGCCCTGACCGGCATTGCCACGCATCTTTCACGTCTCGCCGAGGATTTCGTAATCTTCGCCTCGCACCAGTTTGGCTATCTGATTCTGGCTGACGAATACTCCACTGGCAGCAGCCTCATGCCGCAAAAAAAGAATCCGGACGCGTGGGAGTTGATTCGCGGCAAGACCGGCCGGGTCACCGGAGCGTTGCTGGCCTTGCTCACCACGCTGAAGGGTTTGCCAACCAGCTATCAACGGGATCTGCAGGAAGACAAGGAAGCGCTGTTTGCGGCCCACGATCAAGTCTCCAACATGCTCGCCGTCGCCGCCGGAGCGATCCGCACCAGCAAATTTAACCGTGAAAAATTAAGTGCCGCAGCCTGCGAACCCGTTTTATTCGCCACCGAAGCCGCGGATTATCTGGTGCGTCGCGGACTTGCCTTCCGCCAGGCCCACGACGTGATCGGCACCCTCCTACGGGAGGCCGAACGCCAGGGAAAATCCTGGACCCAGCTTTCACTCCAGGAGGTACGGAAGTTTTCTCCGCTCTTCGAAAAAGATTTCCTCGACAGCGCTTCGGTCGAAACTGCTATCGCTACCAAGTCGGTCCCCGGAGGGACCGCGCTGGAGGCGGTGAAATCCGCTATTGTGGAATTGCAACAACGCATCGCCGCATCACAAATCAAAACAGGAGAACCATCGTGAGCTCTCAAATCTTCCATCGTTTGCAACTTGCCGCAGTCTCTGCGGAGGATCGGAGGTCCCTTCCGGCAACACCCCGCTAAGACGGAGAGCCCTGCCGCAGAAAAATATCGGGTTTCCATCGCCACGAAAGAAACCCACGCTCCATCTACTAATGTCACCAACCGAGCAGCCCAGGCCCATGGCCATCGATCAAAAGACAAGCAATCCGAAATGAAACATGCTCTATCCGAAGCTTCTCTGCCCCGCGGATTCCGATTTGCCGCGACCGCCTGCGGCTTGAAAAAAACCGGCGCATTGGACCTGGCTATCTTCTGTAGCGATGTACCGGCATCGGCTGCGGCGGTGTTCACGCAAAACCTGGTAGTGGCTGCGCCGGTTACCCTTTCCAAGGAACACTTGCGAGCCTCCAAGGGCCGAATGCGCGGCGTAGTGGTCAACGCGGGGAACGCCAATTGCGCCACCGGAGCTGCCGGCTACGCCGCCGCTCAAAGTACCCTCGCGTTGGCCGCTCGCCATCTGCATTGCTTGCCGCAACAACTATTGGTTTGTTCCACCGGCGTAATCGGCGTGCCTTTGGCGCTAGACAAAGTCCTGCGCCGCCTGCCGCTGCTCGCTAGTCACCGCCGCGCATCGGCCCGATCATTCGCGGAGTTGTCGCTAGCCATTTGCACCACCGATACCCGGCCGAAAACCGCTTCCGCCTCTTTCAAGGTCGCCCGAAAGCGAGTTCACCTGGTCGGCTGCGCCAAGGGCGCTGGCATGATTCATCCCAATATGGCCACCACTCTCGCCTTTGTGGCCACCGACGCGGCCATCGTTCCGGGGCTTCTGCAAAAAACACTTCGCGACGTGACCCAGCGTACTTTCAACTCCATTACGATCGACGGCGACACTTCCACCAACGACACCTTACTAGTGCTGGCCAATGGAGCCGCAGGCGCGCCCGCAATTCGTCAAGACACCGCGGCGCACCGTGCATTTAGCGCCGCTCTCGAGGAAGTTTGCCATTCGCTGGCGCTACAGATCGTCGCTGACGGTGAAGGGGCTCAGCGGGTCATTGAAATTCTCGTTCGTGGTGCCAAGACGGAAAAGGCCGCACGGCGGATTGCTCAGACGATTGCCACTTCGCCGCTGGTGAAGACCGCTTTTGCAGGTGGGGATCCCAACTGGGGGCGAATTTTTTCCGCGGCGGGCCGTGCTGGCGTTCCTTTTGATCCTTCTCGGGTCGATATCACCATGGCGGGCATCCGGGTTCTCCGTCGTGGCACACCTCTGGACTTCAATGAGCGTGCCGCAAGTAACCGCTTGCTTGCGGCGCATGTTCCGATTGTGGTCGACCTGCATGCGGGTCGCGCCCAGGCGCGCTATTGGACCTGCGACTTCACCGCCGAATACGTGCGAATCAACGCTAGTTACCGAACTTAGACGGCCTACCTACGGAAGCGTTTGTACCCGGGAAATGGTTGCTAAACAGGCTGCCTGGGCTATTCGGAGTTGTTGCCAAGCGGGTGGTCCAGGACTACCATTCTCAGCGGGTGAACAGGGCGGTCCCGCCCTGTCTTTGGCAAACCGCCGAGTAGAAAACGGAATCTGGCAGGCTTGGGAGGAATTCGATCATGAACCGCTTGGTGCGCCTGTGCTGTGTCTTATTGATATTGGCGCCGGTCTGCATGGCGCAACAGAAAAAGCGTGTAGCCGTGATGAACTTTGACTACGGAACGGTGCGGTCCGGAGTCGCGGCAATTTTCGGAACCGATCAGGACGTGGGTAAGGGCATCTCCGATTTACTGGTGCAACGGCTGGTGACCGATGGGAAATATTCCGTGATCGAGCGTAATGCTCTCGACAAGATCCTTTCCGAACAGAATTTTTCCAACAGCGACCGTGCCGACTCCACCACAGCAGCCAAAATCGGTCGCATTCTCGGCGTGGACGCCATCATCATCGGCTCGATTACCCAATTCGGTCGCGACGACCAGCACACCAACATTGGTGGCGGCGGATTCGGCGGCTACGGTTCGAAGCTTGGCCTCGGCGGCGTCAGTACCCACAAAGCGAAGGCGGTCGTTGGAGTCACCGCACGATTGATCAATACCTCCACAGGCGAAATCATGGCGGCTGTAACCGGCACCGGAGAGTCCACCCGTTCCGGCACCTCGCTGTTGGGCGCGGGCGCTGGTGGCGGGTCCGGAGGGGGAGCGGGTTTGGATATGGGCAGCAGCAACTTTTCACAGACCATTCTGGGTGAAGCGGTCGGCAAAGCGGTCACTGACACTGCGACCCAGCTGGATGCGGCCGCCTCCAATCTGCCGACCGTGAAAGTGGTCGTGTCCGGCTTGGTTGCCGACGCCACCGGTAACACCCTGATCATCAACGTTGGTAGCAAGGGCGGGGTCAAGGTGGGCGACAAACTCGAAGTGAGCCGCCAGATTCGCACCGTGAAGGATCCCACCACCGGAAAAGTTCTGAAGACCATCGCCGACAAGGTTGGCGAAGCGACTGTTACCGAGGTCGATGAAGATTCGGCGACGGCCACATTCAGCGGCACTGGCGCAGCAAAAGTTGGCGACGCGGTAAAGAGCGAGTAGCCGGCAGCTTCGCAACAGACCAAAGAGCCGCGAAATAAGGCGATTCTCAAGACCGGTGGTCCGCCGCATCCGCACGCGATGCGTGGAGTCGGGCGCTTTCAAGACTTACGCGAGCACTCGGAAGGAGCACGCACATGAGCGATTTTCAGATCGGCGAGCACTTGGGAGACTACGAAATTCTAGGCGCGCTCGGCGCCGGCGGCATGGGCAAGGTGTATAAGGTCAAGAACGTGATCTCCGACCGCGTCGAGGCCATGAAAATTCTGCTGCCCAACCTGGCCTCGCAGAAGGAATTGGCCGATCGCTTTCTCCGGGAAATCAAGGTTCTGGCCAGCTTGCACCATCCCAACATCGCCGAGCTTCGCACTGCGTTGACCATGAACAATCAGCTGGTGATGATCATGGAATATGTCGAGGGCGAAACGCTTTCGATGGTGGTGCGCCGCGGCGCGATTCCCCCGGCACAAGCCGCCTTCTGCGCCGATCAGATTCTGGATGCGCTGAGTTACGCGCATCAGCAGAAAATTATCCATCGAGACATTAAGCCCGCCAATATGATGCTCACCAACAATGGCGTGGTGAAGCTCATGGATTTCGGCATCGCCCGTTCCGGCAACGACCGCAGCCTGACCACTACCGGCACCACCCTCGGCTCGCTGAACTATATGCCCCCTGAGCAGGTCAAGGACGAAGGTATCGACGCGCGCTCTGACATCTACTCGTTGGGCGTCTCTTTGTACGAGATGGTGACCGGTGAGCTTCCCTTCCGTGGCGATAGCAATTACTCGGTGATGAGCGCGCACCTCAACGAAACTCCCAAGGCGCCAATCACCATTCGTCCCGATCTTCCTGCGGCTCTGAACCAAATTATTCTGATTGCCATGGCCAAGGACCGGGCCCAACGCTTTCAATCCGCTGAAGCTTTTCGCGCTGCACTGAAGAATGTTCCCCAAAGTCGACTTGTACCTGTTGCCGACAATCTGTTGCCTTCTACCGCCACCGGATTCGCAGGCGGCACCACCATCGGCGGCCCAGAGAGGCCGCGGCAAGTATCCGCGGCTACCTTACAGCAGACTTTGCCACCAATGAACCCATCGACTCCGCGAATCGCCACGCAAACATCGTCTCAACCTTTTGCCGCCGCGCCTCCTGACCTGGCACCCCCGCCTCCGTTGGCTCCGCGGGTTGCTACTCACGCTGCGCCTCCGCCCTTCGCTGCTTCGACTCCGGAAGCGGTGCCTGCGCCTCCGGTTACGAAATCCGGCGGCGGACGCGGACTCTATGTGGCTTTGGGCGCGCTGTTGGTGGTCGGCGTCCTTTTTGCCGCTGGACTGTACCTGCCACATCGATTGAAAACGCGGGCCGATGCCGAAAAGTCGGCGGTTCCACAACAAGCGGCTCCCACCGTGGCCCCGGCCGCCGCTCCGGTCGCCGCTCCGGCGACTACCGCGAGCTCGCCATCCGCGGACCTCCCCGCCGCCACCGACGCATCCGGATCGCCGGCGGTGACCAACACTCCGCCCACCGCGGGTTCGAACACCGCTGCTTCCTCGACCACTTCCTCAGCGACCCCCGTGGCGCCCTCGGTACCGGACCTCAGTTCTAAAGTCTCCAAGCACTCTAGAACCGCGAAGTCCGGATCGCAAACTTTGTCGACCGACAGCGGACCTGCGCAGGGCACCGCCTCGGGGCCAAACGATGCGGCGGAGGTCGCCGAACTTCAAGGGCAAGTCGACCAACTCAACATACGAGCGTCTACGGTTTCGCAGAGTCTCGATGGGCTGCGCCGTCAGCAAGCGTCCAGCGGCTACGGCCTGCGTGGTGATATTACGAACGCCGAAGGATTGATGAAGGCGAATCTGTCCAAAGCCCAGGATGCGCTGGTCAGCGGTGATACTAAGAACGCCAAGAGATATCTGGATGTAGCGGAATCGCAGGTCGAGAAAATTGAGAAGTTCCTGGGCCACTGACGAGCGGCGTTCCCGGCCAAAGTAAACAAGTCTGCGCGATGTTCGCGCTGGACAAAGTCTTTCCGGTTGCAAAACCAGTAAATTTTCGAGACCATGCACAGGACCGCCGAAGCGCCTGTCCTGCCGCCCGTGGTGACCTAGCCGCCCGGACTGTCCGCAGATGACTTCGTGTCCTCGGCGCGCTCCGCGACTCGCTATTGGGTTCCGGACAGAAGGAGTCCGCAGGTGAAGAAGCTCTACATCGGAAATCTTCCGTTTTCGGCTACGGAAGAACAGCTTAACGAGTGGTTCTCGCAAATCGGTGTTACCCCTTCTGGAGTGAATCTGATCCGCGATCGTTTTACCGGGCAATCCCGGGGTTTTGCATTTGTGGAAGTAAACAACGACGAGGATGCGGATCGTGCGGTCAACTCGTTGAATGGCCAGAATTTCGGCGGGCGCAATCTGGTCGTAAATGAAGCCCGGCCCCAGGCCGAGCGCACCGGTGGCGGCGGTGGTGGTGGCCGCGGCGGTTACGGTGGTGGTGGCGGTGGCGGCCGCGGCGGGCACGGTGGTGGCGGTGGTGGTGGACGTGGCGGGCACGGTGGTGGTGGTGGACGCGGCGGAGATCGCGGCGACCGCGGTAACCGCTGGTAAGTAAGATAGCTTCTTCCTGATTCCTCAGCGGCTCAGTATTTTAAGTTGGTCCTTTCTCTTTTTCCATCGGCCTGGTAGCGCTTTGCGTTCATTTCTATTCATTAGCCCACTGGCAAGCAGTCTTTCATTACCGTCCGGAATAAGCGTGGTCGACAAAAGGTCTCACTAGCAAGATTGCCCGGTTGCGCGTAGTATGCCTTCACTCCAGCGCTACTGTATGTTGGGGTGCGGTTCGCGGCCCGCGGCGTTTGGACCGGAAGGTGAAACCGACATAGACCTAAGAACCATTCCGACCGTTACGGGTTTGACACAACTAGAGAGAAATGTCTGGCGGTTCCGTAGCGGACGTATATCTTTAGCAATCACCGGAGAGCAAATTCTCTACAGCGTTTTACCCTCGAAACTGAGGAGAAATTGACGGCCACGGATGCCCTCCGGCGCATCCAAGGCTGAATAGAAAATCGTAACTATAAGTATTCGTGGTGAGAGCGGAGACAAAAGGATTCGAATGACGACTTGGCACAAACGCGATTGGCAACAGTTTTATGAGCTGGCGCGCCGCCCTTGGCAACGTCATCGTCCCCCGCGGCCTGTGTATCCCACCGGATTGAACCGGGTTTTGCCTGCGCAGGGCTTTAGCTTGTCTGAGTTGGATGACGCCGGCGTCGACCTGGATCTCGCCGAACGCCTGGGCCTGCCTGTAGATGCCGGCCGGATCGGCGCGTATGGTCCTAACGTGACCGTGCTCCGCGACTTCGTACGCTCCTCCCGCCAGCCCTTTTAGTCAGCTGTACGCCTCGAGCTATATTCCCCAGTTTGTGCCCGGTCCCTACTGCGGTAAAATGGCTGCTCACACCTATGGCCGCGCCCTTTCACATTCTTTCCAACAACTCGCCGCTAACACCGATGCCGACGCCCGGGGTTCATCCCCGCCCGGATTGGCTGCGCGTTAAGTTCTTCGGGGGGGAACGCTACCAGGATTTGAAACGGATCATGCGCACGTTGGATTTGCACACCGTTTGCGAGAGTGCGCGGTGTCCAAACATGAGCGAATGCTGGGAGCACGGTACCGCTACTTTCATGATTTTGGGAGACATTTGCACGCGAGCTTGCGGGTTTTGTGCGGTGCCTTCCGGGAAGCCGACAGGTCCCCCAGACCAAGACGAGCCCGATCGTGTCGCCCAGGCGGTTGCCCGGATGGGTCTGCGCTATGCGGTGGTCACCTCCGTCAATCGCGACGATCAACCGGACGGCGGTGCTCAAATCTTTGCGCGCACCATCGAGGAAATTCGCCGCCGGGTTCCTGGCTGCAAAGTGGAAGTATTGATTCCCGATTTCCGCGGAAATTGGGACGCCTTGAACACCGTGCTGGCGACCCGGCCGGACGTTCTCAATCACAACACCGAAACGGTTCCCCGGCTGTATCGGCAGGTTCGCAAGGGCGCACTCTATCAAAGATCGCTGGAGCTGCTTCGGCGATCCAAGGACGCGCACCCGGAGGTGCCCACAAAAACTGGCCTGATGCTTGGGCTTGGTGAAGAAAAGGACGAAGTGCTGAGTACCTTGCACGACCTTGCATCGCAAGGCACGGACATTCTGACCTTAGGCCAGTATCTCCAACCTACGCGTGAGCACTTGCCGATTGTGCGTTACGTTCATCCCGACGAGTTTGCTGAGTTCAAGATTCGCGGCGAAGCCATGGGTTTCAAGCATGTGGAAGCGGGTCCGCTGGTCCGTTCGTCGTATCACGCTTTCGAACAGACCGCATCCGCGCGCCGGTGACCACGCCGGTCCGACGCTCGGTCCAACCTTGCTTAGGACCATATCGGTGTAAGAGCGGATAGGCACACCAATACCCTTAAAGGGGCGTCGGTATCTTCAGATCGAAGGAGTTCTTAAGAGCGGCCAGCAGCTGCTGCGGCAGCGACAGTCGCGGCCTTTTTGGCAGCTTTTGCGGCTGTCGAGGCCTTGCGGCGGCGCTTGGTCTTCGGCGGTGTGGCTGGCGCTTCGCCGATGAGCTCCGCAGTCATAATGCTGGTAACGAACAACTTGGGTCCGTGATCGTCGAAATCGACTGCAGTTCGTTCCTGGTCGGACGAGGTTACCACGCCCAATCCGTACATTTCATGCTTAATAGTCTGACCTTCTTGCATTGATTGCACAACGTCCTCCTGGACAACTCACTCGACGCACAGGAAATTCGAAGCTGCAAAACGGCGATGCGGGGTTCAACCGGCTAAGCGCACAACACTTAGTGTTTTTTCAGGCGCTTGGCTGACCCTAGCTTGCCCTCGATAACCCTCAGCCGATGAAGCTCAGGTCGGGTTCTGCTCTTTGGTCAACGCCTGTACAAGAGAAACAAACGCGACCACAGAATAGCACAGGATCGCGCCGTTGTCCAACGGCCGGCTCTAAGGAATCCTTCGGGCGATTCAGTTATATATATATGAATATAAGGGGTTTAATCGCATTCTAGAGCAAGTTCTCGTGAGCAGAGCATTATTCCCGCGTCTCCGGCTGAATGCTCAGGTCGCCCTCGCCGGCGGCCTTCTTGGCCCAGTACTTACTCACCCAGGCGTCCCAGCTCTTCCCTGCCGCAGGATCACGTCCCGAAAAGGTCAGTGCGGCCATATCGGCATAACTGATCTTGACGCGCTGGTTCGAATCCTTTGGAAGCATGCGCACGAAGGAGGACGCTAAATCCGGCGCCGTCACTCGATCGAACAGGTAACCTTCCACCTTGGTGCCGTCCTTGCAGGTGATGGTGACGTCGCCCCGATAGTCGAACGCCTGTTCCAAGGCCTCGCGAGTTTCTTCTTCGGACGCGAGAATCGGTACCCAGCCTTCTACGCTCTGGCGTGCGGTCCCCGGTACGATTTCGAGTTGATCGGGGTCGACGGTTGGGTTTGCCGTGCCCTGCCGTCCCGTGGGGTCCGGCGCGCTCACGCTCGGGTCTCTTCCATTTGAGCGCCCGGAGACTGAATTTGCACTAGGGGATTAAAAGCGTGCACTGGTTTCACCGGCTCATTGAGCAGCGCTAGCGCGTCGGGATCTTGGTACCCGCCCGACAAGCCGGCCTTGGCTGCGGCCCACAACCCTCGCAGGCTCAAGGTGTAATCCACGGCAGAAGCTTCGTATCCACTGTGCACCATGCAGTTTGCGCACTGTGGATTGCCGGACTCCGTGCCGTAATTTTCCCAGGCCGTCGAATCCAGCAATTCCTGGAACGTGTCGGCGTAACCGTCTTGCAGCAAGTAGCAGGGTTTCTGCCACCCAAAAATGTTGTACGTGGGCATTCCCCATGGAGTGCAGGAGTACTGTTGCTTGCCCATCAGAAACTCAAGAAACAGCGATGACTGGTTGAAGCGCCAGGTCTTCTTCCGATTAGACAAAATTCCGCGGAACAGCCGGCGGGTGCGCGCGCGTCCCAGGAAATGCTTCTGGTCTGGTGCCTTGTCGTAGGAATAGCCCGGCGAGAGCATCATGCCTTCCACGCCCAACTCCATCATTTCATCGAAGAAGGACCGCACACTGTTGGGATCAGCACCGTCGAACAGCGTGGTGTTGGTGGTCACCCGGAAACCCCGCGCAATTGCTTCGCGGATCCCATCAATCGCCAACTCGTACCCGCCTTCCCGGCAAACGGAAAAATCGTGGTGTTCGCGTTGCCCATCGACGTGCACCGAGAACGTCAAATACTTGCTGGGCGTAAATAAATGAAGTTTTTCTTTCAGCAGCAGCGCGTTGGTGCACAGGTAGATGTACTTCTTTCGCGCCACCAAACCTTCAACGATTTTGTCGATCTGCGTGTGCATCAACGGCTCGCCGCCGGGTATGGACACCATCGGTGTGCCGCACTCTTCCACAGCCTTGAAGCATTCTTCTGGACTTAACTCGCGTTTCAAAACGTGGGCGGGATACTGAATCTTGCCGCAGCCGGCGCACGCTAAATTGCAGCGGAATAGCGGCTCGAGCATCAAAACGAAAGGATAGCGTTTACGCCCGGTGACCTTTTGCTTGAGTAGGTAGGTCGCGACTTTCCAAGCCTGTGATAGGGGTACGGGCATTGTTCTATTTGGTCAAAGCGGAGCCAATCCTTAAACCTCCATCATTGTACAAGACTCCAGCCGATTTGCAGACAGCGCTTTTTTCTCCGAGCTTCTGAATCCGGCGACCTTCGGTAAATGCCTTGGTCCGTGGAAGTTACACCGCGTCCTCGGCGAGCAAACCATGCCCTTAGTCCAGCCGACATTCTAAGGTCCCGCAGCCTTCGGTCCCCAGGACGACGTGACCTGGGATCTGTGGCAAAATAGATAGGGAAACGAGATAGGTATGGCCGACCGAACAACACTCGAAGCACCGCGTCCCTCCAAGCCGCCAAGACCGACGAAGAAAGATTCCGCAAGCACTGCCGACCGGGAGCGTGTTTTTGATGCTTTTCGCCGTTGGGGTTACCAGGAAGCGACCCTTGATCCGCTAGGTATTTTACAGCCGGTAAGGGTTCAGGAATTGGAGCTGACCGGCCCGGCGGCGGACGAGGCCCGAAGCATCTACGCCGCGACGGTTGGCGCGGAATTCATGCACTTGCCGGAGCCGGAACGCCGCTCATGGATCGCTGAGCGGCTGGAGGGCCAACCGTCGCCGGTCGATCCTGCAAACGTTCTAGATCGCCTGATTCGCGCCGATCTTTTTGAACAGGTACTGCAAGCGCGCTACCTGGGCAGCAAGCGGTTCTCGCTCGAAGGCGTTACCGTACTCATCCCCTTCCTCGATTCAGTGCTCAATACCGCCCAGCATTTCGGCGCCATTGATTCGGTGATCGCCATGAGTCACCGCGGCCGCCTGAGTGTGATGGTGCACGCCGCGTGCAAGCCACCGCATGAAGTTGTATCCGGTTTCGAAGACGTGGATCCTCGCAGCGTTCTTGGCGCCGGAGACGTGAAATATCACGTTGGAGCCACGGGCACCTATGTGACGCCAGAAGGAAAATCGATCAACATCCACATCGTTTCGAACCCGAGCCATCTAGAAGCCGTCGATCCCGTAGCTATGGGTCGCGCTCGTGCCAAGCAGACTCGCCATGGCGCCGACGGTCCGATCATCGACCGCTCTCGCGAGTCTCTAAATAAAGTTTGGACGATTGTGATGCACGGCGACGCCGCTTTCGCTGGGCAAGGCATCTGGGCGGAAACTCTGAATCTCGCCGATCTCAAGGGTTACTCGGTGGGCGGCACCGTCCACGTCATTGTTAACAATTTGATCGGTTTCACAACCCCGCCCGTGCAGGAGCATTCTTCGCGGTTTGCCTCGGACATCGCCAAGCGCCAGAGCGTTCCAGTTTTTCACGTCAACGCGGAAGATCCCGATGCCGTGGTTCGAATCGCACGCATAGCAGCCGAGTATCGAGCCACCTTCAGCAGCGATGTGGTTGTCGACTTAATCGGCTACCGGCGGCACGGGCACAGTGAAGTGGATGACCCGACCATCACCCAGCCTTTGACCTACCAGCGCATTAGAAATCACCCGCCGCTTTGGAAACTTTACGAGCAGCGCACCGGAATTGACGCCACCTCGATTGTGGAGGCCGTTAAGAAGGAGTACGAAGAGGAGCAGGTTAAAGCGCATGCCCTGAAGAAGATGCCGCATCTGCGCACGCTGCCCAGCTATTGGTCGCCGTACGTTCATGGCAAGTACGATCCTTCGTATGAAGTTGACACTGGTCTGTCGCGGGAAAAACTGGCGACGCTGACCGACGGTCTGGTGCGAGTGCCGGATGGGTTCCATTTGCACCCGAAACTGGCGAAGCTTCTGGAACAGCGGGCCGAGATGGGCCACGGCCAGCGGAGGGTCGATTACGGCTTTGCGGAAGCGCTGGCGTTTGGTTCGCTGGTGCTGGAAGGTACGCCGATCCGCTTAACCGGTCAGGATACCCAGCGCGGTACGTTCAACCAGCGGCATGCCGTTCTGATCGACACCGAAACAGAACACAACTACCTCACCCTTTCGCATTTGTCGCGGCAGCAGGCATTTTGCGAAATTTACAATTCGCCTCTATCCGAAGCGGCCTGCGTAGGATTCGAATATGGTTTCAGCCGCGATTATCCAGAGGCGTTGGTGCTCTGGGAAGCGCAGTTCGGAGATTTCGTGAACGGCGCGCAAGTCATCATTGATCAATTCATCAGCGCTAGCGAGGATAAGTGGAACCTGCCGGCCGGCCTGGTGCTGCTCTTGCCCCATGGGTACGAAGGCCAAGGGCCCGAGCATTCCAGCGCTCGAATCGAGCGATTTCTACAGCTTGCTGCCGAGGACAACTTGCAAATCTGCCAGCCTTCGAACGCAGCGCAGTATTTTCACATGTTACGGCGACAGGCGCGGCGCAATTGGCGCAAGCCCCTGATCGTTTTCACGCCGAAGAGCATGTTGCGCCATCCCGACGCCAATTCGGATCTCGAACAGTTTGTGCAGCCCCGCTTCCTGCCGGTGGTGCCGGATACTGAAGTGACCGACGCGAAGCATATTCTGATCGCCAGCGGGAAAGTGGGTCATGAGCTGCGAGCTGAACGTCGCCGGCGCAATGACCCCAATACGGCGATTCTGTTTCTGGACCAGTTGTACCCTCTGCCGCGACCTCAACTCATCGAGGCCATCGCTGCGCACCCCAACGCGCGCGAGATCATTTGGGTTCAGGAAGAGCCCGCCAATATGGGACCCCTTTTCTATGTGTTCCCACGACTCCAGCGTCTCGCGCAGGAAAAGGGTTTGAAGGTGCGTTCCGTCAAGCGTTCCGCTAGCGCCAGTCCAGCCACCGGGTCCGCCAAGGCTCATGAACTCGAGCAAAAGACGCTGCTGAGCCTAGCCTTCACCACCACAGCGGGATAGCCACGCCGGCCTTTAACACTGCATTCATATTCACGTCATCGCCCCGTGACCAACTACGCTGGAGACTGTGATCATCTGTGCGGCTTGCTAGCCCAACTGAACCCCATCCCTCCGATGCCTATCGTATTTCACCGGTGTACGGTACACTTCCGGCAAGCCGGCGGGCGGAACGTGGCCTCTGTATGAAACGCATTCTGATTATTGAAGACGACCGTGACATCGTCGAATTAGTGCGCTATAACCTTGCAAATGAAGGATTTCAGGTCAATGCTGCATTCGACGGCAGCAGCGGCCTGAGCTCCCTCAAAAAGACCCCTCCGGACCTGCTGTTGCTCGATCTCATGCTTCCCAAACTTTCCGGCCTGGATATCTGCCGCGAAGTTCGCAAGGACGATTCACTGAACCGTCTTCCCATCCTTATGCTGACCGCACGCGGCGACGAAGCCGACCGCGTGGTTGGCCTGGAAATGGGCGCGGACGATTACGTGACCAAGCCGTTTAGCCCTCGGGAGCTGCTGGCCCGCGTCAAAGCACTGCTCCGCCGCGCCGAGCCTCCCGCGGACTCGCCGCGCAGCATTGAGGTTGGCAAGCTGGCCATCGATCCGGCATCCTACCGGGTCAGCCGTTTCGGCAAGCCGGTTCCGCTCAGCACGCTCGAATTCCGGCTGCTCTACTATCTGGCATCGCGCCCGAATCGCGTGTTCACGCGGGATCAACTTCTCGATGCGGTCTGGGGCACGGACCGCTTCGTAACTCCGCGCAGCGTCGACGTCTATGTTCGCCGCCTGCGGGAGAAGATCGAAAGCGATCCCGAGAACCCGATCCATCTGAAGACCGTGCGCGGCGCTGGGTATCTGTTCGAAACTCGTGCGGCGTAACCTTTTCTGGAAACTTTCTCTGACGTTTTTAGCTCTGTTGCTCAGCGTACTGCTGGCGATGGACTTTTTCGCAGAGCGTGCGCTTCGCAATGACTATCAGCGTGCCTCCTTTACTCGCCTGGCCGCAATCGCACACCTGGCTCAGGCGTCCCCACCGCAGTTGCCGTCGGCACCGGTTTCGACTCCCGAAGACTCCACTGTATTGCGCAATTGGGTTGCGCGGATCGCCGCCAGCGGCGTTCGGGTCACAGTAATCGCCAATGACGGCGAGGTATTGGCGGATTCGGAGGAAGATCCGCAAGGGCTTGAAAGTCACGCGGATCGCCCCGAAGTTAAAGACGCTCTCGCAAACGGCGAAGGTCGGTCGATGCGCCACAGCGCGAGCGTGCGCCGCGACCTCATGTACCTTGCGGTACGCCAACAGATCGGCTCCGGACCTCCCATGGTTTTGCGATTCGCGATTCCGCTGGAAAGCGCCGACGAGGTAGTGGTTTCCTTTCGCCGCAGCTTGTGGCTGGCCTCGTTCATCATTCTTCTCCTTGCGGGAGCCGCTTCGCTCTTGATTTCTCGTGGATTCACCGAGCGTGTCGAGCGCTTGAATGAGTTCTCTCGCCGCGTCGCTGAAGGCGACTTTCGGCCTATATCCGGCGATGGTTCAGGGGACGCTCTCGAGGCCCTGGGAGCTTCGCTGAATCTGACCGCGGCGCGGATGGATCGCACCATTCGCACTCTCACCGAAGAAAGAAATCTTTCCTCCGCTATCTTGAGCAGCATGGTGGAAGGGGTAGCGGTCGTAAATGGCGCCGAGCGTCTGGTCTTTGCGAACCAGAGCTTTGCCGGAATTTTGGCGCTCGACGCGCCGGTTCGCTCTGGCAGCGCGTTCGTCGAAATCGTGCGCCAGACTGAATTGGTCGAGGGGGTCCGCCGTATCTTGCGTGGGGAGCCTCGCGTGGAAGCAGAGATCGTCACCGGCACGTTGCGACAGCATTTTTTCGCCGCGACGGTGGCCGCGGTGAGAGCGGGCGACACATCCGGGGCCGTCCTGGTGCTACATGACATCACCGAACTGCGCAAACTGGAGCGCGTGCGGCGCGACTTTGTGGCTAACGTATCGCACGAATTCAAGACCCCGCTGACGGCCATCCAAGGTTTTGCGGAAACGCTTCTGGGCGGAGCTGTCGACGACGCCCAAAATCGTGATCGTTTTCTAGCTATCATTCTCGAACATTCCCGCCGCCTCGCCCGGCTCACCGACGATCTGCTCAAGCTTTCGAAAATGGATGCGGACCGGCTGGACATTGAAATTCGAAAAGTTGGTGTGGCCGAGCTCATCGAGAGCTGCCTGGAAACCGCGCAGCACCGCGCCGCCGAAAAGGACATTACGGTGTCGGTTAGTTTGCCCGATCTGATGCCGGACATTGCCGGCGACCGCCGCCGTCTCGCCGAGGTACTGCAAAATCTGTTCGATAACGCGACTCAATACTCCCTTGCAGGCGGAAAGATTGTGGCTAGCGCCGAAGCCCACGATACTGAAGTCATATTTACGGTCTCGGATACCGGCATTGGCATTCCCAAAGCGGATCAATCTCGCATTTTCGAACGCTTCTATCGGGTGGATGCGGCTCGTTCTCGAGAAGCTGGAGGCACCGGATTAGGTTTGGCAATTGCCAAACATCTGGTGGAAGTCCATGGGGGTCACATCTGGGTCGATAGCGAAATTGGTCAGGGTTCCCAGTTCCACTTTTCGGTTCCCGTGTTCGATCCCGAACGCAGCGTCGCGCGGAGCCCGGCTCCCAGCGTTCCGGTGGTGCGCGGTGGGAACCCGCGTATCTAAGGATAACCTGTTTCTCCGCATGTTCACACGCTAGTGAAGCTGGCGTAATCCACCGGAAATTACCCTAAGGCTTACCAGTCGACGTGTGCCAAGTCGCCCGCACACCCGGAGGGACCATGGGAACCCAAGCAGGTTTCACCGAGACGGTGTTGTACGACACCCTGGTCCATTACCTGGTCTCCATGGCACGAACCGTCGAGGGGGCCATGAACCGCGCCTTAGATGCGCTGATGACCTTCCACTCCACGCCGAACTCTCCGCTACCCAGCGAAGTTTTCCTCTTGGAGCCACGCATTAACGAAATGGAAATGGTTATCGATGAGCACGCCATCCGGCTGCTGCGTCGCGGCTCATTTTCCGACGACGAGATGCGCCTGATCGTGGCCGCGCTCAAAATTACCAACGACCTGGAACGCATTGGCGACATCGCCGTGAACCTGGCGGAGCGGGTGATTACGCTGCGCGAAAAACCCGAGGCGCAACTTCCGGAGGAGCTGGCGCCCATGGCCGCGGCCGTGCGCGCAATGGTCAGCAAGAGTCTGGGCGCGCTCATCTTTCGGAACGTAGAAATGGCCACACAGGTTCTGGAAAGCGACGATATCGTTGATCAATACCGCGATCGGATTTTCGAACGTTTGCTTCAGACCATGACCCAGCAGCCCGCCCTGGTAGGTCCCGGCTTGCAGTTTGTGTTGGCGACCCGGCACTTGGAGCGCATCGCCGATCACGCCACCAACATCGCCGAGGACATTATTTTCTGGGTTCGCGGACTGGATGTCCGCCACGGACGCGGGATGGCGATCCAAACGGAACGGTCCCAAGGTCAGAAACTTGTGCCCGACGCGGTTACGGAAAATTCACATGCCCGTCATTTGGATGTGACTCCGGCCGGTGACACTCAGCGTGCTTAATCCTTCTTTACCTTCCTACCACGGGGACCGGTGCACCCCTGGCTCCGGTCCCCTTCTCCCCTCCTACCGTGCAGTCCGTGCAGCACAGCCTTTTGGCCCCTGCGATGGTCCTATCTATGGTTCAATAGATTGAATGTTCCGAAGCGTTGATCAGCGGACCGCTAATCCCCGATTGTTTTTTCAGGCCGGACTCTGCCTTTTGCTGGTTGCGCTGTTTCTTTACAATCCCTTCTTCACGATTTTCGGCGCCTCTCAAATTTCCAATCTGCAGCATCATGCGGACTATCGCACAACCGTGGCTGGATCGGAGTTGCGCCGTTGCACTGTTGAAACGAGCCCCGATCTGACGTTTCCCTTGCAAGCCGCACTTTTTGCGGCGATCTACGATTTTCGTGAACCTGGGAAACCGCCTTTTCTGCTAACCGTTCCTGCTGGATCGGTGCAGCAGCAGAGTCGCGAGAGTCTGTGGTTCCGGCCGCCTCCCGCTGTTCCTTTTGTAGCGTAATCAATCCAATCGATATCTGCCGGTAGAGTCGGCAAAGAACCTGATTGTTTTTGGCTGACGGGCCCTTCGAACATTCTGCCGGTGTCGCTGCCAATGGCTTGGATCACTGGCCCACACCGCGCCCAGGAACATCGGATGAATCGCAAGATTGTAATGGTCGTCGTCGGTGTCGTGTTAGTTGCGGTTGCGTGTTTTTGGCTTGGGCGTAGCAGTCCTGAACCCGGAGTTGCGACTGCCGATTCCGCGCACGGCTCAGCCGACGGCCCTGAGCCTGTGGCTGCTGTCATGCAGGTCACGCGTGGCTCTCTGGCCACCACACTGACCATCGCCGGAGAATTCAAGCCCTTTCAGGATGTCGATGTGCACGCCAAGGTGGCGGGCTATATCCGCAAGATTTATGTCGATGTGGGTGACCATGTTAAAGAAGGGCAAACCATCGTCGTCCTGGAAGTGCCTGAACTCGCCGCGCAACTATCCGGAGCGGACGCCGGAACGCGTTCGGCGGAACAGCAGATTCGCCGGGCGCAAGGTGATTTGCAACGCAGCCAATCCTCGCAGGTCGCCGCGCACTCCGCCTACGTGCGCCTGAAGCAGGCCGCGGATTCCCGGGCGGGTCTGGTTGCCCAGCAGGAAGTGGATGATTCGCAGGCCAAAGATCAAGAAGGCGCGGCGCAGGTGGCCAGCGCGGAGGCAGAACTCTCCGCTGCAAAACAGCAGCTCGAAATGGCCCAAGCCAACCAGAAACAGTACGCCGCTCTTTCCAGTTACACCCGCATTACCGCGCCATTCGCGGGTGTCATCACCAATCGCTATGCCGATACCGGAGCGCTGATCGCAGCCGGAACCTCCAGCAGCACCCAGGCCATTCCCGTGGTTCGCCTCGCGCAGATTTCGGTGTTACGACTGGTGCTGCCCATTCCAGAGTCCATGGCGGCGCAGATTCGCCTCGGCGAAGTAGTCAAGGTTCGCGTGCAGGCGCTCAACAAGGATTTCCTGGGCAAAGTGTCGCGCTTCGCGGATTCCCTCGATATGCAGACCCGCACGATGGAGACCGAAATTGATGTTGAAAATCGCGATGGCAGCCTGATATCCGGCATGTACACAGAGACCCAGTTGTCGTTGCGCGAGAAGAAGAATGTGCTGACCCTGCCTCTGGAGGCCGTCAGCCGTAACGGTGACGACGCCACCGTGTTTGTCGTAAATGCGCAGAACATCGTGGAGGAGCGCCCCATCCATCTTGGGATGGAGGACGCCGCCCGCGTTGAAGTCCTCTCCGGCCTCGTGGAGGGTAACCTCGTCATCATTGGTAACCGTAGCGCGTTCCGCAACGGGCAGAAAGTCCAGCCCAAACAGGTTGGCGCGGCGTCAGAGAAGCCGGGGAGCGGAAACTGATGTCCGGTTTTTCTATCAAATATCCGTTTCTCATCATCGTCGCCTGTTTGGTCATCGCCATCGTCGGCACCGTGACTCTGGTGCGCATGCCCGTCGATCTGTTCCCGCCCATCAACATTCCGGTCGTCGTCGTGGCCACCTTTTACTCCGGCATGCCGCCGCAGCAGATCGAAACCAACATCACCAACCCTTTCGAACGCTTCTTCACCTTGGCCAGCGGCGTAGACCACATTGAGTCGCGCTCTTTACCCGGCGTCAGCTTGATCAAGATCTTTTTTCAGCCGGGTACCAATGCCGATGCCGACCTCAGTACGGTTTCTAATCTCGCCATGGCCGACCTTCGACGCCTTCCCCCCGGCACGCTGCCACCCGTGGTGTTGAAATTTGATGCCTCGAGTCTGCCGGTCTGCTTGATTACGTTGAAAGGCGAAGGCCTCAACGAAATCCAGCTGCACGACCTCGGGCAGTACACCGTGCGAAACCAGATTGCCAACGTGCCGGGAGCCTCGGTGCCGCAACCCTTTGGCGGGCGCTACCGCCAGATCATGGTCTACGTCGATCCCATGAAACTCGAAGCCCACCAGTTGAGCCCTATGGATGTGGTGCGTCAGGTCAACGAGAGCAACCTGATCCTTCCGGCCGGCGACGTGAAGATCGGTCCCTTCGACTACAACCTCTACTCCAATAGTCAGGCTCCCACCGCTAGCGCCATCAACAGCATGCCGCTGAAAGCGGTCGGCCAGTCTTCCGTGTTGGTAGGCGACGTTGGGAAGGCCGTGGATGCCCAGGCGATCCAGACCAATATCGTTCGTGTGGATGGGCAGCCCTCGGTCTATCTCCCGATTCTCAAGCAGGGTGGGGACACCAACACCATCGCAGTCGTGAATGGCATTCAAGACGCCCTTCGACATCTGGTGGACATTCCCAAACAGCTCAAGGCCCGCGTGGTTTTCGATCAATCGCTGTTCGTCAAAACTGCGATTGACAATTTGCTGCACGAGGGTGCCATCGGACTGGTCTTGACCGGCGTGATGATCCTGCTGTTTCTCGGCAGTGTCCGCGCCACCGCCGCGGTTTTCATGTCCATTCCGCTCTCCGCGCTGGCAGCTTTACTGGCTCTCAACGCGTCGGGTGGTACCGTCAACACCATGGTGCTGGGCGGGTTGGCGCTGGCTTTTTCCCGCTTGATCGACAACTCCGTCATCGTGCTCGAAAACATTTTCCGGCATTTGGAAATGGGCGAGTCCCCCGAGGCAGCGGCTGAGAAGGGCGGCCAGGAAGTTGCCCTTGCAGTGTTGGCCGCCACGTTGACCACCGCGATCGTCTTTTTTCCGGTGGTCTTTCTCTACGGTGTCAGCCGATTCCTTTTCGTGGCGCTGGCCCTCGCCGTAATTCTTTCTCTGTTCGCCTCCTATTTCGTCGCCATGACCGTCGTGCCGCTATTTTGCGCCAAGCTCATAAAGAAACATCAGGCCGACGATGAGGTTGGGGAGGGCTCGCTGAGTGCGCGCTTCGGCGCCGTCGCCAAAAAATTCAACTTCTACTTTGAAAAAATGGTCGGCAAGTACGACCAAACGCTGGGCATCGCGCTCTTGAGGCCGGCAGCAACGCTCATCGGGCTGACCGGAGTTTCTCTGTTGTGCTTCGCGCTCTATCCGTTTCTCGGCGTTTCCTTCTTTCCGCGCACCGACCCCGGCCAATTTGTGGTCAATTTGAAGGCACCCTCCGGCACCAGGGTGGAACTCACAGAAGGTTATGTGCAGCAGGTCGAAGACATCATCCACCAGGTGGTGCCCCCAAAAGAACTGCAAATCATCGTTTCCAACATTGGCATCACCCCGGACTTTTCCGCGATCTACACTCCGAATTCCGCATCGCACACCGCGTTCGTCCAGGTTAGCCTGAAGGAGGGTCACAAGACCGGTAGCTACGAGTACATGCGCCTCGTGCGCCAGCAACTGGCTAAGAAGTTGCCTCAGCTGAGCACCTATTTTCAATCCGGAGGCTTGGTGGACGCCGTGATCAATCTAGGCATGCCCGCGCCCATCGACGTACAGGTCAGCGGCAACGATCTCGACCAGGTCTACGCCACCGCGGCGAGCATTGCCGCCCCAGTGCGCGGACTAAGAACCGTGAGCGATGTGCTCATTCCGCAGGACATTGATTATCCGGCGCTGGAACTCGATATCGACCGCGAGAAAGCTGGCCTGCTGGGACTCTCGCAAAAAGAAATCGTGGATAACGTCATCACCGCGCTAAGTTCCAACAGCATGATCGCGCCGAATTATTGGATCGACCCGAAAAGCGGCAATCCCTATTTGCTCACCGTTCAGTATCCGGAAACCGCGGTGAAATCGCTGACCGATCTCAAGCAGATTCCTTTGCGTGGCGCGCGCAGCGCCCAGCCCACTTTTCTGGACAGCGTCGTAAAAATAAAAAACATCCCTTCGCCGACGGAAGTCGATCACTACCAATTGTTTCGCGTCGTCGATGTGTACATCTCGCCCAAAAATCAGGATCTCGGCGGCGTCACCAAACAAATTGAACGCGTGATTAAGGACACCAAGTTGCCCGAGGGCGTCCGCGTCAATCTGCGTGGATCGGTGCAAGGCATGCGCGCTTCCTTCAAGAGCTTTGGCATCGGCCTGATTCTCTCCATCGTGCTGGTGTATTTGATTCTGGTCGCCCAATTCGCCTCGTGGCAGGACCCGTTCATCATCCTCCTGGCCATTCCCCCAGGACTTGCCGGCGTCCTCCTCGCGCTCCTGGCCACCGCCACTACCCTGAATGTAATGTCGTTGATGGGGCTTGTCATGATGGTGGGCATCGTCGTTTCGAACAGCATCTTGATCGTTGAGTTTGCCCGCCACCTGCAGCACGACGGCCAACCGATCAAGGAGGCCGTTGCCACCGCTTCTCGTTTGCGCTTGCGTCCCATCCTGATGACTTCGCTCGCCACTTTTCTCGGCCTGATTCCCATGGCACTCGGTACCGAAGCCGGCAGTGAACAGTACGCGCCTTTGGCACGCGCCATCATCGGCGGCTTGCTGGTCTCCGTGGTCGTCACCGTATATCTCGTCCCCGCTGCCTACCTTCTCGTGCACCGCAAGGAAGAGAAGCTCGAGCAGGCCCGCTCGTGAAACGCTCCCGGCTACTGTTCGTGTTTATCTTCCTGGTGGTTCTGACCGCCGCAGGCCCTTCTTCCTACGCGCAGGATCCCGGCGCCGCGGCGAATCCTGCCCCGGCGCCTGCAGGCACCCCGCTTACCCTGGCGCAAGCCGAAGCTCTCGCACTCAAAAACAATCCGCAGATCACCATTGGGAAATTGCGTTCCCTGGAAGCTCAGCAGTTCGTTCGCGAAACGCGCTCGGCGCTTCTGCCTACCGCGTATCTCAGCTTGACCGGTGTCGATTCGCGCGCCGGCAGCCGCATCGCCGCGGGAGCGCTGACCAATTCGATCGTGTACCCTCGCGCCGCCACCGGCGCCACTGTCAGCCAGTTGATCACCGACTTTGGCCGCACTACAAATCTGCTGTCCAGCTCGGAATTCCAAGCCAAAGCGGAAGACAAGAACGCCGCGGCCACCACCGCCGACATCGTCCTGGCTGTGGATCAGTCCTTCTACAATTCCTTGGAAACCCGAGAGCTCGTTAGGGTCGCGCAGCAGACCGTCAATGCTCGGCAAACTTTCGTTGACAAGATCCAGGCGCTAACCAACTCTAAACTCAAATCCGATCTGGATCTCAGTTTCGCCAAGGTCGATGTGGCTCGCGCCAGGCTCCTACTTCTCGAATCGCAAGACAACTACCAAACATCGCTGGCGACTCTTTCCGCGATTTTGGGATACCAGGATGAGCAAAACTTTCAGCTGGTCCAACCTGCCGAACCCATCACACCGCCGACCCTGGATACCCAGGCCCTCATTTTGCAGGCACTTCAGCAGCGCCCGGAAGTCCAGGCTTTGCAGTTCCAGATCGAATCGGCGCAAAAGAATAGCGCCGCTGAACACGATCTGTGGCGCCCAACGGTCAGCGCGCTTGGTGTGATCGGCATCGTGCCCGTTCGCGACCCGGCGATTCCCAATTGGTATGGCGCCGCTGGCGTCAACGTCAACATTCCTATCTTCAACGGTTTTATGTTCAACGCTCGCGCCAAGACCGCGGATCTTCAGACCGAAGTGGACCGCCAGACGCTCTCGGATCTGCGCAACAGCATCGCCCGCGACGTTCGAATCGCCTGGCAGGACGCCAACCGTGCCTTCGAGCGACTATCTTTGACCAGCCAGTTGCAAGAGCAGGCAAATCTAGCTCTCGACCTGGCCCAGCAGCGATACAACTTGGGTCTGGGATCCATCGTGGAATTCACTCAGGCGGAATTGGGGAAGACGGAAGCCGACATCGCCGATACCGACGCTCGCTACCAATATCGTTTGACCGAGATCGTTCTCGCTTACAAGGTCGCTCAACCCAAATAGTAGGAGCAAGATCCAAGAAAAAGAGGGCAGCTCGGAAAAGCTGCCCTCTTTGATTTTATCCGTCATGCGTCGACTATGGAATGTAATAGCGGAACGACGTCCAGATCATATTGTCGACCGCCTTGGGCGAGATACCCGGAGAGGTAAGCACGTTGTCGTTACCCGACCACCCGCTCTTGGTGACGTAGGAGTATTGAATTCCCCAGCGCAAGCCGCCCTTCGGACCTTGGTAGATCTTGTGCCAAAAACCGAGCGTGGCTTCGGTGATAACGCGAATGTCGCCGGCGCAGGTTCCCCCGGCAGACGGAATCAGCTGGCTGGTAGGCGCTTTCTCCTCGCTGCAGCCACTGTTGTTCGCAAAGGGCGAGCCGTAACCGCCGATCTGATTCAGCTTGATCGTCGTATTGCTGGTCGCCGGAATTGCCGGAGCTGTGGCAGTGGCGGGAATCGCCGGCGTGTTGGTGATGGCAATCGTGGTGTAGCCCTGGTAAGCGGTGCGCCAAGCGTATTCGGAACCCCCGTAGAGGTAAACGTCCCACTTCGGCGTCGGGTGGAACTCTAACCCGGCGTATCCATGAGCGCTGCGGATCAAAGCATCCGTGCCATCCGGACGAGCGGTCAGGTCGGAGAGCTGCGCCGAACCATAGCGCCCGATGCCGTCGCCCGCAACCGCCTTGATGTTGAACTCCACCTTCTTGCTAAGCAGCGGCACCCGCGCGCTGGCTCCCACGCCGCCGCCGGTTGCCGAGCTGTTAAAAGCGCCGGTTGCGCTAGGGGTGGTTGTCCCATCGGTGCAAGCCACCACCACCGGCGCGGCCGGTGTTGGCAGATTGTCGGCGGTGGTGCCAACCACGCCGCACGGATAAACTCGGTTGCGGAATGTGCTGACGATCCCCAACAACTCATAGTGACCCCATCCTGGTTCGAGAGCGGCCTTGAAGATGAAATCGGGAGACTTGTTAACCGTGTAACCGGTCGGATCAAACGCGTTGTAAGCTCCAGGAGTCGCCCCGGGGGCGTTCAAGAAGAAGTTCTGGGAAGTGGTAGCCACGCCGAGTGCCGAGGTATTCGTCACAGTAGAAAATCCGCGTCCCCCGATGGTGGCTTGCGGTTCTTCGATCGCGGCCGCTAAATAAAACTTGCTGCCGAAATCCTTCACCACCCGGAAGCCGTACTGGCGTCCCCAGGTAAATCCGACCAGTTGATTCGGGTCGATCTGAAGTCCCGTAGCCTGCGTGTTAATGTCGATGCCCTTGCGATTTTCGGTGGCCAAGGTCCACATCTGCCCGCCCACAACGGCCCAGCCGTTCTCGGACTTAACCTGGCCCCAAATCTGTCGCTGCCGGAATACGTAGCTGTTTACCTGACGGTTGTTGGAAGTTACCCCCGTGCCGAGAAAATCGCCCTCGTAGTAACCTGACAGCTTGACGCTGCCGATGTGTGATTCCGCCAGTAGTGAAGCGCGAGTTTGCCGAGCTGAAAAGTTATTCTCGGACACGTGTGCCAGCGCGTTCCCCGGATAAGGAATGGCCGTAAACGGGGTCGCGATGTCGGCGCTGGTGGCCCGGCTGCGGGTAATCGTCTCCGCTGCGACGTACCCACCTGGCGTCAACGTGATGCCTTTGAACCGGATCACGGCGTCGTCGCCGGATCCGCCTTGACCGTTGTCTGAGTTCGATTTGGCCGCTACGGTGGCGACAGTTGAGGTCAGCACTTCGTTGCTCGCTTTGAGGTTACTGAAGCTCGAAATCAGCGTTGCCTCGCTCGACTTGACTTCGGCGGTTGTGCTTGCGGCGTCGGTCGCTTTCGTCACCGCTTCGGATGCCCGGGCGTTTGCGGCCGCTGCCTCTTCGCGTGCCTCATCGATCTGCCGGTCACGCTTGCCAAGCTCCTCTTTCAAAATCTGAAGTTGCTCCTGCTGCGTTTCCAGTTTTTCCGCTTGGGCCTGCATGGTTTGACGGAGCTCTTCGAGCTCTGCTGCAAAATTTGCGGTAGTTTCCCCGGCCTTTCGTGTCGCTTTGGACTTGGCCGGCCCAGATTTCGCG
>Ga0302177_10000289_pt1 | contig 40077 bp, 35 predicted proteins | sample I_Palsa_E1_2_FD_198780 | JGI IMG/M metagenome (GOLD analysis project Ga0302177, IMG submission 198780) | Peat permafrost microbial communities from Stordalen Mire near Abisko, Sweden - I_Palsa_E1_2 | ecosystem: Environmental > Terrestrial > Soil > Palsa > Peat permafrost | place: Sweden... | reverse complement strand
AGGCAACTCCTGCCAAACAAGCGCAGACCGCGAGAGTCGCGAACGGAGAAAGGCGCGGGCATTGCATGGTGGTTCCTCCGGGGAGACAATTTGCATCGCAAGTGGCCGGGGAGGGTGGCCTCTTTCTTAGGGGAGTAGTCTAGCAAAAAATGAAGATAAAATGTGAATGTGAATTGCCGCTTCCTCCTTTTTTTCTTGCTTGTCGTTTCTGCGCTGGCTTGTGCTCAGCAGGATCAGTCCCCGCCCCTTGCCGACAGTCAGAGCGGCGCCCTCAAAACATCGCCAGCCTCGGCTTCCCTTCCCGATTTGAGGCCCGATGCGAACGGTGCGCTCTCACAGGAGCAGATGCAGCGGTTGTTTCGAGTCGTGGCCGACAAGGACATCGAAAACGACAAACGGCTCCGTGACTATACGTATATCGAGCGCGATGAAGAGCACAAGCTCGATGGCAAGGGAGAGATAAAATCTACCGAAGTGAAGACTTACGACGTAATGGAGATCTACGGCGAGCAGGTGCAGCGGCTGATCGAGAAAGACAACCAAGCGCTCAACGCCAAGGATGCGGCCAAAGAAGAAGAAAAGATTCAGAAGATCATCGACAAGCGGAGAAACGAATCCGAGGAGGCGCGCAAGAAGCGCGAGCAGAAAGAAGAAAAAGATCGCGAGCAAGGCCGCCAGTTCGTGCGCGAAGTGGCCGATGCCTACGACTTCCGCCTGGTCGGGACGGAATCCCTGGGCGGGCGCGACGCTTGGGTGATCGACGCGGAGCCTCGTCCAGGGTACGAGCCGCACCTGAAAGACGCCAAATTCCTGCCTAAGTTTCGCGGCCGGGTTTGGATCGACAAGGACGAAGACCAATGGGCGAAGCTGGATATCGAGTGCATTGACACCGTCTCTCTCGGTCTATTTCTGGCGCGCTTTCACAAGGGGTCGCGCATTGTGATCGAGCAGACGAGAGTGAACGGCGAGGTCTGGTTGCCGAAACACGTCGCGCTGAAAGTGGATGTTCGCCTGGCCCTGCTCAAGGAGTACAACGTCGAACAGGAGCAGACCTTCCGCGATTACAAGAAGTTTCGGGCCACCGCCCGGATTGTGGGCGTGGGCGACGTGAAGCCCTGATCACGGGGCCACGGAGTCGCGGAGGAATTCCTTCGATGGGTTATTGCTTCGAGCGCGCCCTTGAACCCGAACCGGCGCCAGTGTCATCTACTAATCTCACTCTTTGTCTAGATTGGCATTATCGGGAGAAATCATGTCAACCCAGTTAACGCCGCTGGCCGCCGATATCCGTGGTGAGGCTTTTCCCGTGCTGACTGCGGAACAGATTAATCGTGTCCGCCATGCGAGCAAGGTGCGCAAGGTGGAAGTGGGCGAAGTTCTTTTTGAGCCGGGCGACAGCGACGTCGGCTTTTTCGTGCTGCTCTCGGGAAGCATGGAGATCGTGCAACCGGATATGCGTGGTGAGCGCCCGATCGTAACGCATGGCGCCGGGAGCTTCACGGGAGAAATCACGATGATCTCCGGCCGCCGCTGCCTGGTGCGCGGCCGCGTCACGGCGGCGGGCGAATTCCTGGAAATGAGCAATCACGATTTGCGCACCCTGGTCGCGCGCGACGCGGAGCTGAGCGAAATCTTCATGCGCGCCTTCATCCTGCGCCGGGTGGAGCTGATCAACCGCGGCCAGGGCAACGTGATTCTGTTGGGGTCGCGGCACTCGGCCCAGACTCTGCGTCTGCGCGAGTTTCTCACCCGCAACGGACATCCCCATACCTACGTGGATCTGGATACGGACTCGACCTACCAGGATTTGCTCGACCACTTCCACGTCACTCTGGAAGAGATTCCTGTCGTCATCTGCAATAACCGCACCGTGCTGCGCGGCCCGTCGATTCAGGAACTGGCGAGATGCCTCGGCCTCAATGCGCACATCACAGCATCGGAGGTGAAGGATCTGGTGATTGTTGGCGCCGGCCCTTCCGGCCTGGCCGCCGCCGTTTATGGGGCATCGGAGGGCTTGGACGTTTTGGTGATCGAGGCCGAGTCTCCCGGCGGACAAGCGGGATCGAGCTCCAAGATCGAGAATTATCTCGGCTTCCCCATGGGAATTTCGGGAAACGAGCTGGCGGGCCGTGCCGCCGCGCAAGCGCAAAAATTTGGCGCCAAGGTGCTGATCGCCAACAGCGTAACGAAATTGAATTGCGAGCGGCGTCCCTACGAGTTGAGCGTGGATTGCGGCCAAACCATTCGTGCGCGCACCGTGGTGATCGCGAGCGGCGCGCAATACAACAAGCCAAACATCGACAACCTGAAGAAGTTCGAAGGCCAGGGCATTTATTACGGGGCGACCTTTATTGAGGCACAGTTGTGCGGCAAAGAAGATGTGATTGTCGTAGGCGGAGGCAATTCGGCCGGCCAGGCGGCGGTTTACCTATCGCAAACTGCGAGCAAGGTTCATATGCTGGTGAGGTCGGGACGATTGTCGGATACGATGTCGCGCTATTTGATCCAGCGTATCGAGGAAAATCCCGCGATCGAGTTGCACTACCGCACGGAGGTTGTCGGCCTCGACGGCGACACGCAACTGGAGCGCGTGACCTGGGAGGACAAGAACACGGGCGAGATCTCAACTCACGAGATTCGGCATCTTTTCATTATGGCGGGAGCATCTCCGCGCACCGAGTGGCTAAAAGGATGCGTGGCCCTCGACAGCAAGGGCTTCATTCTCACCGGGCGCGAGCTGGATCCTGTAATACAGAATTTTCATTGGCCGCTTGCCCGGGTGCCGCTCATGCTGGAAACGAGCCTGCCTGGCGTGTTTGCCGTGGGCGATGTGCGCGCCGAAAACGTGAAGCGCGTGGCCTCGGCCGTGGGCGAAGGATCGATCTCTGTCTCTCTGGTGCATCGGGTGCTGGCGGAGCTGTAGCGGCAGATTAACCGCGAGCATTCTCTCGCCACAGATTTCCACGGATTTCTCTTCGCACTGTTGCGCCCCGAACAGCTTTTTTGCTCGCGTTATAATAGAGAGATTCTCAGTCGGCGAAGTTGCCATCTGTGTTGGTGGCCGCGAGGACAGCAGATTCCTCGCTTCGCTCGGAATGACAATACTTTAGGTTTGGCTAAAGGCTTAGAGCTAACAGCTAAAAGCTTTCTCCATGGACTTCAAACTCGTTTCCGATTACAAGCCGCAGGGCGACCAAGGGCGCGCCATTGAGTCGCTGCTGCGCGGCGTGTATGACCGCGAGCAGCATCAGGTTTTGCTCGGCGTTACCGGCTCGGGCAAGACTTACACCATGGCCAAGGTGATAGAGGCGGTGAACCGTCCGGCGCTGGTGATGGCTCATAACAAGACGCTGGCGGCGCAGCTTTACCACGAGTTCAAGAATTTCTTTCCGCACAATGCCGTCGAGTATTTCGTTTCTTATTACGACTATTACCAGCCCGAGGCCTACGTTCCGGCTGCTGATCTGTTCATCGAAAAAGAAGCGACCATCAATGATGAACTCGACAAGCTGCGGCTTTCCGCCACGAAGTCTCTGTTTGAGCGGCGCGACGCGCTGATTGTGGCCTCGGTGAGCTGCATCTACGGCCTGGGATCGCCCGAGGCTTACTATGGGATGATGCTGTTTCTAGAAAAAGGCCAGAAGATCACGCGCGACGACATTACGCGCAAACTGGTCGACATTCTCTACGAGCGGACTAACGGCGAGTTCAAGCGTGGAACGTTTCGCGTGCGCGGCGACGTGATCGAGGTCTTCCCTACTTATGACGACATGGCTTACCGCATCGAGCTGTGGGGAGATCAGGTGGAATCGCTGGCGCAGATCGATCCGCTATTCAGCACGGTGAAGCAGAAGTATATGCGGCTGCCGATTTATCCCAAGACGCATTATGTGATGAAAGATGAGACCCGGGCGTCGGCAGTGGAATCGATCAAGAAAGAATTGGCTTGGTGGGAAGTGGAACTGGAAAAGCAGGGGCGGGTGGTCGAGTCGCAGCGCATTCATCAGCGCGTGAAGTTTGATCTGGAGATGATCAAGGTGATGGGCTACTGCCACGGCATCGAAAATTATTCGCGGCATTTTACGGGACGCATGCCGGGCGAGCCTCCGCCGACGCTGCTGGATTATTTTCCGCGCGATTATCTGATGTTCATCGACGAGTCGCATCAGACCGTGCCGCAGTTGCGCGGCATGTATGCCGGAGACCGCTCGCGCAAGGAAACGCTGGTGGAATACGGCTTCCGTATGCCATCGGCGCTGGATAATCGTCCGCTGACGTTCGAGGAGTTTGAGCATCGGACAAACCAACTCGTTTATGTTTCGGCGACGCCGGGACCGTATGAGCTAACCAAGTCAGCGGGCGTGGTGGTGGAGCAGATCATCCGGCCTACTGGTTTGATCGATCCTGAGGTTGAGGTACGTCCGGTGAAGGGGCAAATCGACGATCTGCTGCATGAAATTCGCGCTCGTGTGGAGAAGGGCGAGCGCGTGCTGGTGACCACTTTGACCAAGCGCATGTCCGAGGACCTGGCCGAGTACTACGCTGAGGTGGGCGTGAAATGCCGCTACATGCATTCGGAAATCGAGACACTGGAACGGGTGAAGATTCTCCGCGACCTGCGCAAGGGTGAGTTTGATGTATTGATTGGTATCAATCTGCTTCGCGAGGGCCTGGATCTACCGGAAGTTTCGCTGGTGGCGATTCTCGATGCGGATAAAGAAGGCTTCCTGCGGTCTTGGGGATCGTTGATCCAGACGATCGGACGTTGCGCGCGCCATTTGCACGGCCGCGCGATTCTCTATGCCGACCGCATGACTGACTCGATGAAGCGTGCGATGGATGAAACCTCACGGCGGCGCACGATCCAGACTGCCTACAACGAAGAGAACGGGATCACGCCGGAATCGATCGTGCGTCCGCTGGACATGACGCTGGCCGGAATCGTTGCGGCCGACTACACCGACCTGACCGGCGGTGAGGCTGAGGGCATGCCGGAGTTTAAGTCGCAGCCGGAGTTGGACGCGTATGTGGTCAAGCTTGAAAGCGATATGCGCGAAGCCGCTAAGCGGTTTGAGTTTGAGAAGGCGGCGAAATTGAGGGATACGATTAAGGAGTTGCGGACTAAGGAGTTCTTGTTCGCGTAAATGTTAGCATCGCACGCCGAAGGCGGTCTCAGTGCGGGCCTCCACAGATGGTCAAGAATCCCCTTCGCGAGAGCCCCCAGCAACGCGGCCATAACCAGGAAAAATATTTGGGTTGAATGGGTGCGGAGCCAGCTTCTGATCCCTCCTTCATGTGAATACCGTAGGATCACCACAGAGTGCCTGAAAAGACAGAGATACATAAAGAAGCCTACTGGTGCCATTACAATAACGTCGTGAAAATTCAGACCAAATTCTTGTCGAAGGGGGCTGCCCGAAACGTTAAAGGCAACCAACATTAGCGCGAATAACCCGACGATCCACCACGGAATTGCCTCCACTAGCGCATGCACGCTCCTTTTCCACCAAATCGAATTCGCTTGGAAAATCTCACGTACCTTGCCGCGTTTCATCCAGAATTCGCTTTCCGATGAGCAGTCAAGGATCAAGTAGCTTGAAACCGACAGTATTTGGAGATAACTATGCAGGGACCGGGCATCCGACGGGATGCCAAGTTCGCCGGGAGTCTCGGTCACATCAATTCTAAACCTTGCGGTGCGCCCACCCACCCGTTGAAGATCTTCGATTGTGTCGCACGTTAATTCGCCAATTGAGTAGCTTATCGAAAAGTGAGAAGGTGCCGTGCCTGAGGGCGACGTGAGTGCGGCAACAATTGCCTGTATGTCGTCTAGATATAGCTTCGCGGACGGAAGGTCGCCGGTTAACGGTCCTTCTTTTTTGCGTTCCCGTCTAATAGTCATCGCGCTAATGTAGCCTCAAAAGGAGATGGTATCAACACGCACGAGCCGCGCCTCCTCAAAATTCGAGGGCGAGGCCAGGGCAATCCCCTGCCACGGATGGATCCCCAGCAAATCCGCATCGCCCGTAATAATCACATCGGCCCTCCCGTTCAGCGCGACTTCCAGGAACTTGTCATCCTTCGGGTCGCGGCATGCGCGGACTAACTGAATGATGGGAACGAACTCTGCCGCACTTTCAATCTGCGCCAGGAAGAGCTCGCGCTCCGCGCGGCTGACGAAGCCGTCGAACTTTGAACGGGATAGAACCTCGGCGAGTTCGCTCACCGTGGCCTCGGAAAAGATGACGACGCCGTGATCCAAGACATGGTCGACAACCTGACGAGGAACCGAGCGGGGGAAGATGATGGCGCTGGCGAATACGTTGGTGTCCACGACGAGACGACGCGAGACTCGCATGAATCCTGGCGCCTCAATCCTTCAAGATGTCGGCAAGGATTTCCTCGGTCATTCCCCGTGCTGCGGCCTGAGCGCCGATGCGGTCCATCGTTTGCTTAAGCTCGGCGACGTTGTGCTTACGAATGCGCTGATATTCTTCGGCGGACATGATTACGGCAACGTCCCGGTTTTGGCGGCGAATGAGGACGGGCTCGCGCTGGGCGGCGTCGAGGAGCGCGGCTAGGCGCTGCTTGGCATCGGTGGCGGAGACGGTTCGCATTTGTCTATTTTAGATAAATTGGACAAAATAGGCAACTCAAAAGCACTGCGCACGCGAGATCCCTCACCCGGCTGAAGTACGCGCCGGGTTTCGGGATGACGCCCTCGTTGTAGGTACAGTATTTTCGTGTTACACTATTTTAGTGTCACCGCCCACCCGCCTCCGCAACGTAACCGTCACCCTAGAAGAAGACGTCGCGCAATGGGCTCGCATCGAGGCGGCGCGCCGGGATACAAGCGTCTCGCGTCTTCTGGGAGAACTGCTGAAAGAGCGCATGTCGGCCCAGGACACCTATGAGAAGGCTATGCGGCGGGCGTTGAGCCGTAAACCTTTTCTCCGGAGTAAAGGGCGTTACCTGACGCGCGAGGAGGTCCATGACCGCACCGGTCTTCGTTGATTCGAATGTATTCCTCTACGCCCTGGACGAGGCGGACCCGCGGAAACAGCAGGCGGCACGAAACTGGCGCGCGGAGTTGTGGAAGAGTCGCCGGGGCCGTCTAAGCTTTCAGGTGCTCGGGGAGTTCTACGTCAACGCAGTGCGCCTGCTGCCCAAGGCTCGCGGCGAGGCGCGGGCTGAAGTTCGCGATCTTCTCGCGTGGAATCCGGTATTTGCGGACGCGGCATTACTGGAGCAGGCATGGAAAATCCAAGACCGCTACCAGCTTTCATACTGGGACGCGCTTATCGTGGCAGCCGCCAAGGCATCCTCCTGTGTCTATCTGCTTACTGAAGATTTACAGGCAGGGCAGACGCTGGATGGAATCGTCGTCGTGAATCCGTTCCTGGACGGTCCTGAGTCGATCTAAGCGAACCCTGGAAACCGCCGTCTACGATCTTCTGTGTTAAAGCTTCCTACCGTCCATAAGCCGCGCTGGCCGCCAGCGGCTTGCGATGAAAGGTGTAGCCGTCGAAGGTTTCAGAGCGGAAGTTCAGGTTGGGAGCGAGAAGCTTTTCGGTCTGGCTCAGGAAAAGATATCCGCCGGGCTCGAGATAAAGGTGCAGCCGCTCGACCAGCGCGATGCGCTGGGCGCGGGAGAAGTGCGGCAGCACGTCCATGCAGAAGATGCAATCGAAGCGTCCGATGTAGCCCGGACGTGCCAGGTTCATGCAGTTGAAAGTAACCAGGCTGCGCAGGCGGGGCTTCACCAGCAAGTGCGCGGCTGCAACGTTCTGCGATCCCGCGAAAGCGTTATTCTTCTCGCTCGGCCCTTCGTCCTCTGCATCGCTCGGTGCGCCGAGAGGCAACACCGTGGGCGAGCTGATTTTCGAAAAATAATTGCGGATCGTCGCCGGCGGCAGACCATCGAGTGCAGACTGCGGATACACGCCGCGATCCGCGGCTTCGATATTGTGCGGCAGCAAGTCGCTGCCTACGATGTGGATGGAGCATCCGGGGTTGATGCGCGGCATTTGCGCCGAGGCGCTTTGCGGACCTTCGTCGATCGCTCCGCTGCGCGCTGCAGCTTTCCCGTTTCCGTTGGCGCTGCCGTTGCCTGCAACGTTGCCGCTAATCGCGGCGCCGACGTTGGCAGGGCTCACCGTGTCGCAGACGGCCATGGCAATCGAGTAGGTTTCTTCTCCGGTCGCGCAGCCCGTGCTCCAGATCCGGATCGTGCTGGGTCCGTCGGCGGACTTGCGCGCACACAACTGCGGCAGCACCTGCCGCGACAAAGCATTCAGCGCTCCAGGATGCCGGAAGAAGCCGGTATTCGTATTGACCAGCCCCTCCAATAAAGACGGCAGGCTGGCGGGATCCTGTTCGGACGAGCGCAACTGCTCGAGCAGCATAGTAGACGACCCCAACTCTTCAGCCTCGATAAAGTCGGCGACCCGCGCCGCCAGGGCGCTATTGGGACAATCGAGAACCAATCCCGCCTGGCGCTCGACGAGCAGACGCAACTCCGAAAGTTCGTGCTCCAGGATCGTGCTGCTCGCAACTAGCTTATGCATAGAGCCTTTTCCCCAACGTAGCGAGAACTCTCGCACGCCCCATCAAGATCAGATCGGCAGATTCCCAGGGGAGGATGAATTCAGTTTCGGTCTTCTTTCAATCGCCCGCGGCAACGGCGGCCCGGCATTTTCCCGAGTCCCGTTCTGCCTGCTGGGCGACCACGTTCATTTCCTTTTCCAGCGACGAAAAGCGCTGCATCACCTCGTGGATGCGAAGCGTCATGTTGCGAATCGTTTCGATCTGCGCCCGCGCCTGGGCCGTGAGGCTGCCCGGTTCGAGCAACAGCAGATCGGAATTTCCCAGAAGCGAGGTCAGCGCATTGTTCAGGCCGTGACGCATCTCGATCATGTAGCGGCCCAGCGTGGCCTGCCGTTCCAGCGAAAAGCTGGCCTGCTCGGCGGCGCGCGCGCGCGCTTCGGCCACGGCGCGCCGCACCGCCTCGCCGGCGGCCAGAATCAGTACGTTGAGCCAGTTTTCGTCGCAGCGCAAAACCGACGTGCGCGGCCAACGATGGCGCACCAGGTCCGCGGTGGCAGCGTCGTCGCATACGCAGAACAAAGGTTGCTGGGTGGAATGCAAAGGTTCCAGGACCACCGAGAGCAGCTCGCGGCGCAGCGGGCCTACAATTGCAATCGCGAAGCTATCGATGCTGCGCGGCCAGAGGTCTCCGCTGAGCAGCGTGAACGTGGGTACATTGCGCTCCATCTGCCAGCGCGCGGTGATGTTCCGCGAAAATTCCACGTCGTCGGAGATGACGAGTACGGTCGGATGATCCACTGGCACGTTCCTTTTTCATGGATCCCGCGGAGTTCGCAGGAATCCAGCCTTTCAAACCTGATCTCGATCTGTTCTTGCCGGTCTGCTGCTTGTCAGTTGCGCAGGCCTTGCTCAGCCCCGGCTGTGATTTCTCTCAGCCTGCTATTTTTTCTTGCCCGGTGCCGCGCCCGCATCCGGATTCCACTCCGGCGCCTCCGATGCAACTTCAAATTCGGGAGCCTCCGCACTGCCGACGGCGAACTTTGCCCCCGCTTTTTCTTCGACGGCAGCCTGCGGAACAGCTGCCGGCCGCGTCGTTGTTGCGCCTTTCGACCCTGACGCACCCGCCGCCGCGGCAGCCGCCCGCGGAGCAGCGGCAGCCTTGGCCGGCGCAGCTACACTCTTCACCGGCGCGGCTTTGTCGGCGGCCTGTCCCGCAGCCTTGCCGCCGCCCTCGGCGCTCGAACCACGCCCTAAAGCAAACTCAACCGAAGCCCTCAAATCCACCAGCATGCGCAGCGGCTGCCCGGAAGAATACTCCGCCTGGAACATCACTTTCCACGACTGGCAGATCATGCGCAGCCGCACGATCGGCTCCTGCGCCGAGAACTGCGCCCGCCGGCAATCGATGGTCTCCACGCCTTTTTCTTCCAGCTCGGTCAGCCCGTCGAGAATGTTGTTGAGATCGGCCAGCATCAGACGAAAGAACACTCGCCGCATGAGATATCCGAATCGCGTGAAGCCGACCAGCGCAATCGGCAGGTAGAACAGATCGCCCGCCTGCGCCTTGGCCTTGCGTCCCTGTTCCAGCACGCCCCCGTGCAGCAATTCGTCCAGCGACCGGCAGCGCCGCGCCGCATCGAGCACTCGATCCAGCCCGTTCAACCACACCGGAGCCTTCAACTCCACTTTGCCCAGCACCGGCTCCAATCCCTCGGCAACATAGGCCATGTCGGCGCGATTGTCCTCTAGATCGGTGGGCGCGCCCTGGCTGAAATACTGCACCAGCAGAAAATCGATCTTGTCGCGGACGGAATCGCTATGCGCGCTCTTGCTCAGGAAGTGTTCCAGCAACGTCACCAGGCCGTCGCGATCCACCAGCGAACTGTTCTGCAGGAACTGGCGCAACTGATGAACCTGGATACGTTCGTCCATCGCATCAATCCACTGCTGGCCCTGCTCCACGGACTCGCGTCCGGGTGTTTCCACTTGCTCCTGAAGATCGGCGCATTCCGGCGCGTCGATCGCGAACTCCCGCGCCAGCTCGGCATAAATGGGATGCAGCCGCCGCGCGCTCGCCCACACCAGCGCCAGGTCTGGAGCCGGCCCCGCGCTTTGCGAGGATAAGCTTTGCGGTGACGAACCCTGCGACGATGACGCGCCTTGCTGTGACGCGCTTTGCTGAGAAGAAGCCTGCGGCGATGAAGGTTTCGTTGGAGTCATGATTTCACGATCCAGTTGGGAACTGCGTTGAGAAAGCGGGCCGCAACAATGGTTGTGCCCGGGTGGTATTGCACCGCGACCACCGAGGCCTCGGTATCGAGCGAGCCATCCGAATTGCGCAGGCGCAAAATATCGCCAAACTGCAGCGCCGTTGTGCAGGCAAACAGAACTTCGCGGGACGTGCCGAACTCAATCACGGTGCTCTCCGCCACGCCTTCACCGCCCGGCTGGCTCTCATTGCCCGTGCTCGCGCGGCGCGTGAATTGAACCGCAATCCGCACCGGCGTCGCCTCCGGAAAAAAGCGCGCCAGTTCCGCGACCGTTCCGCTCCCTCTCGCGAGCGCCCTAGCTGTCCCTGCCTGCCCCAAGCGATTGACAACCTTTCCCTAAACCCGTCCCGAACCATGTGGGGACAGCCTCCCTCGGCTGTCCGCCGGGCAAAGCCCGGGCCAAAATGCGGTTGGGCTCCCCCTCTTCCCGGTTAGGAAGAGCTTCGGGGAGCCAGAACACGCGGTTATGCCAGAATCAGAAGCAACCCCAAGACCACTGTTCCGAACGGAAGGATTAGAACTCAGGCTCTAGAGTTTTCAGTGAGTTAGCGGCGAATCAGTTGTGACGAAGGCTGCGTCCGCGAGACCACCGTCTCAGCCTGAGACGGAAATCTCAACCGGAAGAGCACAAACCATTTGACCGCAAGGTTTCTCAGCATGGAGCAGAATGCTCCCGCGCGGCTAGGCTGTAACGTTATCCCCTTCCGACCAGCCCGCTGAAACTATATTTTGCGGCGATATCCACAGGGGAAATCGACCCTTCCCGACTGACTAACCTGTTATCCTCTTGATAGCGCACCGACTGTGTTCATCGAACGCATTCGCCTGTTCATGGTGCTCGTCTTTGGGTCAGTGTGAAGCACGCTCCATAAAACCCTGTTCACAGTAGCCATTTTCGGCATCCAATCTCGACCGCGGATTCCGCGAAGCTCGGGCTTCGCGCAGAGACCCTACTAAGAAAAGCTTGGGAGACACGCCTTCTATGAAAACCACTCTGAAGAAGTTAGTCCTGTGCAGCGCTCTGCTGATTGCGCTCGCCACCATCGTTTTACCCGCAAGATCAGCCGCTCAGGATCAGGACGATCCGCCCGGCCGCGTCGCCCGCCTGGGATATCTGCAAGGTTCGGTTTCATTCCAACCCGCCGGCGAAACCGATTGGGTTGGTGCCGTTCCCAACCGTCCCATGAGCACCGGCGACCAACTCTGGACCGATCAGAACTCGCGCGCCGAAGTGCAACTGGGTTCAGCCGTGATTCGCCTCGCGCCCAACACTGGGTTCTCCTTCCTCGATCTGGATGACAATACGGTGCAGATTCAGCTCACGTCCGGCGCGATCAACGTCACCGTGCGCCGCTTGAATGACGACGATGATTTCGAGATCGATACGCCCAACCAGGCGTTTACGATTGACCAGCCCGGACACTATCGCGTCGAGGCCGGCGCGGACGGAGACTACACCATCGTCAGCGTGCGCGAAGGTGAGGGCGAGGCCACGGGCAGCGGCCAAACCTACACGCTGCGCGGCGGCCAGGTCGGCACGTTCAGTGGGACCGACTCTCTTTACGTCGATGTGGAGCCGATCGGCGGTCCCGACGACTTCGATAACTGGGCCTACGGCCGCGATCACCGTTATGACTACTCGCGTTCGGCGCAATATCTATCGCACGACGTGGTCGGCTATGACGATCTCGACGACAATGGCGACTGGCGCGACGACTCCAACTACGGACACGTCTGGTTTCCCAATCAGGTCGCCGTTGGCTGGGCGCCTTACCACGAAGGCCATTGGGATTGGATCTCTCCCTGGGGCTGGACTTGGGTGGATGACTCGTCGTGGGGCTACGCTCCATTCCACTACGGGCGCTGGGTGAGCGTCGGCGGTCGTTGGGGCTGGGTTGCCGGTCCCGTGGCCGTGCGCGCCGTGTACGCGCCGGCACTGGTCGTGTTTATTGGCGGAGGACCGGGAGGATTCGGCGGCAATGTAGGATGGTTTCCGCTCGGTCCGCGGGAAGTTTTTGTGCCGTCCTATCACGTAAGCGAGGCTTACGTGACTCGCGTCAACATCAGCAGTACCACGGTAAATGTGACGCAGGTGACCAACGTCTATCGCACGACGATTATTAACAACACCACGAACATTACGTATGCGAACCGGAATGTCCAGGGCGCGGTGATGGTGGTTCCGCAGCATGCGTTCACGAGTGCGCAGCCGGTGGCGAAAGCGGCAGTTACGGTAAGCGCGCAGCAGATAGCGTCCGCACCCATGAGTTCGCGGGTCGCGGTGGCTCCCACACGCGAGAGCGTACTGGGCTCGAAGGCAACGACCGCGGGCCATGTGGCCGCACCGCCGGCAGCGGTTGCCAGCCGTCAAGTCGTGGCCAAGAAGACGCCGCCTCCACCGCCGGTGCCGTTTGCCAAACAGCAACAGGCGCTGGCCGCTCATCCCGGACAACCATTGGCCAAGAGCGAAGTGCAAACCCTGCGTCCGGCCGCCACCGCGGCGGCGCGGCCCATGGTGAAGCAGGCCCCACCGGGAAAACCGGCGACGCCAGCCATGGGCCATCCGGGAAAACCGCCTGCGAACCAGCCCAATGCTGCGCGACCGGGACAGCCCGCTGCAGGCGCTCCACCGAATCAGCCGGCGAACCGTCCGGGAAATCAGCCTGCTCCGAACGAGCGACCGGGTGCGACCAGTCCGGCGCAGCCGAACCGTCCCCCGGCAGAACAGCCGAAGCCGACAACGCCTCCAAACAATCGACCGGCCCAGCCGGAAGCGAATCGTCCGGAGCCCAATCGTCCGCCGGCGGCGCAGCCGAAGCCGGCAACGCCACCGAACAATCGGCCGGAAACAAACCGTCCGCCCGCGGCCCAGCCGAATCGTCCGGAGCCGAAACCGAACGAGCCGGCTGCGCGACCAAATACGCCTCCAGCGGCCGAGCGCCCGCAGCAACACACTCCGCCTCCGGCAGCCGCGAAGCCGGCACCTCCGCCAAAGAAGGCGCCAGCAAAGCCGCAGACACCCGAGGAGAAAAAGCGAGAGGAAGAAAAGAAATCTCCGGGAGACTAGGCTGGTTTCCAGAGCTCGGATGAAAATGGTCTGCACCCTGAGTCTTTCTCAGGGTGCTTTTTTGTGCGCGTGCCCCATTTCTCGCGTTCTTTGCGAGAAAGCCTGCCCTGAAGCGAAGTCGAAGGGTGGGCGGGCGGAATGAGCCATCGTGCTCCGGAAATCCACAGGGTCATGTGACATCTGACCTTGTGCCGGCCATTGAAGTTGAGCGATCATGACCGAGGCCGTGACGGTCGGGAGAACCCACATCGTCGCGCCCCTAAGTCCTTTGTTTTGCCGATTTTAGTTCTAAGTCCTTTAGGCTCCCGATTTTGCGGGGAATTTCGTGCTAACTCGATGATTCCATTACGCGCCAGTGGGAGGGGGTATCGATCACAGACGGGTACAGCGCACTCGGAAAAGCGTAAAGCCGACTCCGCGCAGTGTTCAACGCGCTCCCTTGAAAATATTTTCGCAGCCGAAATCCACAGCGGGAATGTGTTCCGACCGCATTATCAGAATCACTGCAACGTGTGGCTCGACGGTCCCGAGCTTGGGCTGCCGCTGATGTTGTAGCGCTTGAGTTTGCGGTAGAGCGTGGCGCGGCTAATGCCGAGCATGCGTCCGGCGAGGGCTTTGTCGCCTTTGACTTGTTCGAAGACGCGCTGGATGGTGGCGCGTTCGATGTCTTCGAGATCGGTGGTGGAGAGCGGCGGTGCGGCTGCGCCTCCGGTCGAACGCGACTCGGCGGAGGCCGCGAGATCGGAAACCAATTCGGGTGCGGACTCCGAAGCCAGGCGCGATCCCGACGAATTCATTCCCGCGATGGCAGGCGGCAGATCGCTGAGGTCGATGAGATTTCCGTTGCCCAGAGCCACGGCGCGCTCCACGCAGTTTTCGAGCTCGCGCACGTTGCCCGGCCAATCGTAATTCATGAGAGATTTCATCGCGGCATTGGAGACGCGCAGATCCGCGCCGGGAGCGTACCGCTCGCAGAACCAATTTACGAGCGTCGGAATATCACTGCGGCGCTCGCGCAACGCGGGAACGTGCACCGTAACGACGTTAAGTCGAAAATAAAGATCTTTGCGGAAGGTTCCATTCTTGTAGGCGGCTTCGAGATCGCGGTTGGTGGCGGCGATCACGCGCACGTCCACTTTCACGCGCTGGTTGCTGCCCACAGGACGCACTTCCTTTTCCTGCAGCACGCGCAATAGCTTGGCTTGCAACTCGAGCGGCAACTCGCCGATTTCATCGAGGAAAACCGAGCCGGTGTCGGCGGATTGAAATAATCCACGCTTGGATTTGAGAGCGCCGGTGAAGGATCCTTTTTCGTAGCCGAAGAGTTCGCTCTCGATCAGCGTGGGCACGAGCGATCCGCAATCCACGGCGACGAAGGGACGGTTGGCGAAGGCTCCGCGGAAATGGATAGCGCGCGCGATCAGCTCTTTGCCGGTACCGCTTTCGCCGGAGATCAGAACCGAAGTGCGCGTGTCCTTGAGGCGCGAGGCCACGCGCAGCACTTCCTGAATTTTGGCGGAGGAGCCGATGATGCCATGCACGGCGGTTTCGGAATCGGTGCGCTGGCGCAGGAATTCGTTTTCCTCGACCAGGCGGATTTTCTCGGCCATGCGGCGCAGAAACAGGCGCAGTTCTTCGAGCGGAGAAAACGGTTTGGTGATGTAGTCGTAAGCGCCGAGGCGCATGGACTGCACCGCGGTTTCGATGGAGCCATGTCCGGTCATGAGCGCGACTTCGGCGCGGGGCAGAAGTTTCTTCACCTTCTCCAGGAATTCCAGGCCCGACATGTGCGGCATGACCATGTCGCTGAGGATCATGTGCACGGGCTGCTCTTCGAGCAGGGCCAGAGCGGACTCGCCGCTCTCGGCTTCGAGGCAGACGAAGCCCAGAGCTTCGCCCACCGTCATGCAAAGCTTGCGAATACTCTGATCGTCGTCGACCACCAGCAGGCGGATGCGGAGTTCTTCCTTGGTCAGAGCGGTCTTATTGAGAGCGGTGTTGATGGGCGCGGGGTTCACCGGGCTTTCCCCATGGTCTTCTCGACGGCCGAGATGAGGTCCTGCACGCGGAACGGCTTCTCCAGATAGAGAGCGCCGATTTTTCGCAGCGTGACGACGGTTTCCTCATTGGCGTAGTCGCCGGTAATGATGACGACTTTGTTGACCAGGTCGGGGCGATGGGCGGAAATCCAGGAATGCACCTGGGCGCCGTCGACACCGCCGGGCGTTCGCATATCGGAGACGACGCCGAGGAACTGGCCCTTTTCGAGCAGGCGCAGGGCTTCCGCGCCGCTCTCGATGCACACGACGTCATAGCCGTTGCGCTCGAGAGTGGCGCTGACCAGAGCCATGATGGAGGGCTCGTCTTCGATGAGCAGGACGGGCAAGAAAGCTCGTTGAATAGCTGGGGTTGTCATGTTTGCAACACTCCTGCGGCCACACCCAGAGAAGCGGTGTGCGGCGCGGCGGGAAAGCGGACGATGAAGGTGGCTCCCTGCCCGTCGGTGTTGTTGTGGCAGAGAATCTCGCCTCCGTGCTCCTTCACGATGCCGTAGCAGATGCTGAGGCCGAGGCCGGTTCCCTTGCCGACCTCCTTGGTGGTGAAGAAGGGATCGAAAATGCGATCGGGATGGGAAATGCCATAGCCGTTGTCGCGAAAAGAAACTTCGACGGAATTGCCGGCTTTGGTGGTCATGATCTCAATGCGCGCGGGGCGGCCCACTTCATGCACGGCGTCGTAGGCGTTGTTCAGGATGTTGAGAAAAACCTGCTGCAGTTGGTGCGCGTCGCCGACGACCTCGGGAAGTCCTTCATCGAGATGTTCGACGATCTCGATGCCGTGACTGTTGAAGTCGTAAGAGCGCAACTGGATGGTGCGGCGCAGAATCAGGTTGAGATGCAAGGCGTTGCGCTGCGGCGGCATCTGCCGGGCGAAGCTGAGCAGGTTCTGCACGATCTGCTTGGTGCGCTGCGCCTCCTGCAGGATGACGCGAAGATCTTTGCGGGCAGTTTCCGGAAGCTCGGGATTTTCGAGGAGAAGGTCGGCAAAGCCGAGAATCGCGGTTAAGGGATTATTCACTTCGTGAGCGACGCCGGAAACCAGTTGTCCGACGGCTGCCATTTTCTCGGCGTGGACGAGTTTGCCGCGCAGTTCGGCGGAGTCGGTAATATCGGTCATGACCACGACGATGCTGGCGATATTGCCTGGCTCGTCGCGCATAGGGCTCAGGTTGACGGAGAACTGGCCGACGTGACCGTTGCCGCGCATGATCTGCAATTCCAGATTGTCGACTTGTCCGCCGCGAAGAATGGCCTGCAGCGCGTCCGCCAGAGGACGCACGTAACCGGGAGCGGCCAACTCCAACAGGGGACGCCCCAGAAGCTCGCGCTGCTCGAAACCGGCTTCGTGCCAGCGGCGGTTGGCATAGCTGATAAGACCGGCGGTATCAGAGACCAGGATGAGGCTCTGCGTGTTGCTGAGAATCTTCCCGGAGAAATCGCGCTCGCGTTGCAGCTCCGATTGATAGGTGTGAAGTCCGGTGACGTCGAGCATCAAGCCGCGAATTTGCAGCAAGTGGCCCAGGTTGTCGTACATGCCGAAGGCGTTGATGAGAACGTAGATGGGAGAACCGTTCTTGCGGCGAAGCATAGCCTCAAAGTTCCGCAGAGTACCGTTCTCCTCCATGGCCTGGCTGTGGAGCAAACGCTGCTCGGGAGAGAAATAGACCTGGCTGGGGATATCGACCTGCAGGAGTTCTTCGCGGCTGGAATATCCAAGCATCGCTACCAGAGCGTCGTTGACCTCGATAAAGCGGCCTTCGGGCGTGCTGAAGAACAGGCCTTCCTGGATGTTGTCGAACAGTTCGCGATAACGGCGCTCGGCCTCGCGGCGGTCGGTGATGTCCTTGAGCACGTGGATGGTTTGCAGGTTTTCGCCGGAAGCGCCGTGCACGCGCGAAGTCGAGACGAGATAGGTGCGATCCAGCGCGGGATGAAGGAATTCGTCGCTGTCTTCCCCCATGGACCGGCAAAACGGACAGGAATAGAGCGCGACTTCGCTGGTGAGAGCCAAAAGAGCGCGCATGTTCACGCCGATCAGTTCGCTGGGCGCAACGCCGATCATGGCGGCCAGAGAGCGGTTCACGCGCAGGACTTTGTCGGCCTCATCGTGCACCACGATGAGGTCGGTGATGGCGTCGAAGATTTCCAGCCAGTGGCGGTTGGCTTGTTCGATGCGAGTGAACAGGCGGGCATTTTCGAGGGCCATGGACGCGTGTCCGGCGATGGCTTCGAGCAGGTCCCGGTCTTCCGTGGCGAGCGGGCGGGAGCGGCCAGAGAGGCAAAGCAAACCGGCAAGTTCTCCATTGGAACCCGGAAGACGCACCACCACGCAATCGTTCCAGCCCAAGCTCGCCGCCAGTTCAGGACCGAGCAGCTCGGCGGCAGCGCCGGAGACGATCGCTTCGGAGCGCTTCGTGACCAGTTCGGAGAGAGAATTCGCGAATCTCTGCTGCAGAACATGATCTTCATTGCGGGCGGAGGCTTCGTCGCGATTCTGGTGTGGCACGATTTGCGCGGGCAGAGCGTAACCCGGCAGACTCGGAGAGTCGTCGAGACGGGCTTCATCGGATTGCAGATCCGGCCTGAAGCGGCCGTTTGAGGCAGCCAAATGACCGATCGCGGCGGGTAGAGGATGGAGCGCAACCGTCTGGAATCGTCCCTCTTGAAACAGCGCAAACGCCCCGGAGCGCGCACCGGCCAATTCGACGGCGCGCTCGACAAATTTGCGGGCGAAATCCGGCAAGCGGAGCAGGCCATCGATCTCCCGTGCCAGCTGAATCAGCACGTCGGAGCGCCGGCGGTTTAGCTCGGACTGGTGCAGGTTGTGGGCGACTTCGAGCACCACGGAAACCTGGGCCGCCAGTGCGCGGGCGCGGCGAATATCTTCCTCGGAGATGCCGGCGCCATCGAGACGATCCAGCACTCCGAACATGCCGAGGACGCGGCCGTCGGCGGCCAACAGAGGAACCGCCAGCAACTGCCGCGCATCGTACTGGGCGAGGCGCTCCAGATCCGCGCCGGGCAACTGCCGGAGATCGTTGGACCAGAACACTTCTTTTGCGCGCAGCGCGCGGGTGGGGATGCCTTCCGGGAAAATGGTATCGACACGGCGCGGCTCACCCCGTTTGACGCTATAGCGCACGTGGAATTGCCCATCCTCCAACAGGGCGATGAAGCAGCGGCCAAAGCCAAGAAAATCTGCGGCGCGGACCACGGAGGCTTGCAGAAAATGTTCGAGATCGCCGCTGGAGCTGAGTTCGGATGAAATATCGAGCAACTGGTGCAGTTCGTGAGCCTGGCCTTGCGCGGTAGCGCAGAGTTCGGCGTGAGCCACGGCGACCGCGCCGAAGCCGGCAATCGCCGATACCAGCGACTTCTCCTCGGCGGTGAAGACTCCGTCGTGGCGAGGATAGACGAGGATCGCACCCTGAGTGCGCGAGCTTCGGAAAGGCGCTGCAATCAGCATTCCGGGAGAGACCAGGCTGCCAAGCGAGTGCAGATCAGCGCTGATGGAGATGGTGATGGCCTCTCCGGCAGAAACCGCGCGTTGCGCCAGATCGGCGGCAAAACGAATGGTCTGACCGTCATGCCTGGCCCGGAAAGAGTGGGCGAGCTGAGGCGTTTCAGCGGAGATTGCACGAAGTTCGAAAGGCCCGTCGGAGCGCAGCAGAACCGAGACCAGACGGGTGCGCAAAAGTAGGCGGAGTCGGTCGGCCAGAGCTTCGATGACGGCGGACACATCCGGAATTTCGTGCAGAGCGTGCGCAACCTCGGCCAGGATTTCGGCGCGGCGGTGCTCCTCGCGGGAGGCTTCCCCGAGCCGGCTGGCCTCGAGCAAGCTGCCGAGTTGCCCGGCCAGAATCGTGGCTTTGGCGGCGAGGTCCTCATTAAAGAATTCTTCATCGGAATCATGCAAAAACGTGGCCGCGCCGATAACTTCATCAAAGACCACCAGAGGAGCGGCCATCAGGGAGCGGCCTCCAAACGGTTGCAACGCCGGGATAAACGCAGACGGGACCTGATGATTGGCGACGATGGTGTGGCGGCGGCGGACGGCCTCGGCGGTGACCGTGCTCTGTTGGGGAAGCAGACGTATGCCGACGAAGCGATCCGCGAGCTTGCCGTCGGCCTGCTCTCCGATGAGTTCGTCGGCGGCGTGGCGGCGCCAGAAATAGACGCCGGTGACGTGAAAAAACTCGCGCGTGGCGCGACAAAAAAGTTGGATCAGCGAGGCCGCGTCGGCGCGTTCCGCGGCTTTAGCGGCGATTTTAAGAAGAAGCAGCTGAAAGATATCGTCAGGGCAGGGCTGGGCGCGGCCCTCGGGCACTGACGTCGAATTGCCTTCGGCGGGGTTCAGAATGGCTCCGCTGGCCCGCGCAGGATTTTCGCGATTCTCATAAGTGATTGAATCTAATGGAAAACTATCCCTTTATCTCAATTTGAGTCAAGGAAATATCGAGGTGGGGTGCCTAAGTGTGAAATCCCGAGAAATGGCGAGGGTGGCAGATCTCAACTTGAGAACGAGGAGTAGTAACGCCGAAAATGAGACTGCGCTAACCAGTAGGCGGCGCTGCGGACAGATTTTGCTGCTCTGATTAAGTCTTTATTTTGAGACACATCCCGAAGGTGACTTTGGTTTTTCCAAAAAGTAACGCGTGGCCACGGCGTTGCTCGATTGGGGTCACCAGAATTATCGCCGGGAGGAACTGTGTCTTTGCGACGGGCGGGAGTGGTGTTGGCGGTAGTTGCGATGACAGCTGGGATCGGAGTTGTGGGGATTCGAGCACAAGAGGCACAAAACGAAATCACGCGCCGCGCTAAGAGCAAAGTGCCGCCCTTATATCCAGAGCTGGCGCGGAAGATGAATATCACCGGCATCGTGAGGGTGGAGGTTGTGGTGTCGCCCAATGGCACAGTGAAGGATGCGAAAGTGGTGGGTGGGCATCCCGTGCTGGCGAATGCCGCGTTGGAGGCCGTCAGGAAGTGGCGTTTCGAACCGGCGGCGATGGAGAGCTCCGGCGTGGTGGATTTTAAGTTCGAAGCTCATCAGTAGGAACAAAGGGCAGGCAGGCGGCGGGAGGGAATGGCATGACGATCGGCAAGAAGCTTTACTTGAATTTCGGAATCATCCTCAGCATGGTGGTGGTGCTGTTCCTGGTAAACCTGCTGGCGGTGCAGCGCGAGCATGCCGCCAAGGCCGCGGCCACGGCGTCGCTTGAGCTGGCGGATGCCACCAACGAAGTGCGCTTCCAGATGATGCAGAACCGCCTGTACCTGAGCAACTACCTGCTCAGTGGCGACACTCGGGAAGTGGAGCGGATGAGCGATGGGCTGCGAATGCTCGGCGACAAACTGCAGCAGGGCACGAGGCTGGCCAACTCCGAGCAGGAACGGACGGCGCTGGCCAAGGTGGAACAACTGGAACAGGCCTGGGGCAAAGAGTTTGCCCAGCCCCTGATCGATAAACGCAAGGACGTGGACGCGGGCAATGCGACCGTGGCTGAATTGCAGATCTACTACCTGCAAAAGGACGCTTCCTCGTGGGTGAAGAATTCGACGGACGCCCTGGACGTGGCCGACGGGGAAAACCGCAAACTGGTGGACGCACGGCGCAAGTCGGATGAAACCGCCAGCACCTGGACGATCCTGGCGGCCATCGTCAGCACCTTGCTCGCTCTCGGCTTGGGCGTGGTGGTCGCCTTCACCAGCGCGAAATCGATCACCGGACCCCTCAACAATCTGATGGTGGTGTCGCGGCAGATCGGCGACACCGGCGATCTGGAGCACAGCATCGACGTGAAGCGCGAGGACGAGATTGGAGAATTGGCACGCACTTTCGCCAAGATGGTCACCTATCTGAAAGAGATGGCGGGCGTCTCGGAATCGATTGCCGGCGGAGATCTTACGGTTGAGGTCAAGCCGCGCTCGCCCCACGATACGCTGGGCAACGCTTTCGTGCGCATGGTGGAAGGTTTGGGGCGGCTGGTGCGCAGCGTGCGCGACGCCTCGGCGCAGGTGGCCAGCGCCAGCGGGCAGGTGGCCAATGCATCCGATGATTCCGCCAAGATCGGCCTGCAGACTTCCTCGGCCATCGATGAGGTCACCAGCACCATGCACGAGATGAGCGTGAACGTGCAGAACATGGTGAAGAGCACGCAGGTGCAGGCTTCCAGCGTGAGCGAAACCTCGGCCTCGATCGACCAGATGGTGGCCTCCATCCAGCGCGTGGCCGACACCGCCAAGGTGCTGCTCGACATCTCCAACCGCTCGCGGGAAGAGGTGCACAGCGGAATCTCGACCATGGAAAAAGCCACGGACGGCCTGAACCGCATCAACGCAACCATTACCAGTTCGGGAGAAATCATCGGGGCGCTGGGACAGCGCGCCGACGATATCGGCAAGATCATCGAAGTGATCGACGATCTGGCCGAGCAAACCAACCTGCTGGCGCTGAACGCGGCCATCGAGGCGGCGCGCGCCGGCGAGCACGGGCTGGGCTTCGCGGTGGTGGCGGACGAAGTGCGCAAGCTGGCGGAAAAGTCCGCGCAATCCACCAAGGAAATCTCCGAGCTGATCCAGAGCATTCAGAAGGAAGCGCGCAAGGCGGTGGAAAACATGGACCGCTCCACCGGGATCGTGAACGAAGGCCTGGATCTGGGCGGGGAACTGAACGCGGCGCTGCGCAAGATCTCGAACGTGGTCACCGAAGTTTACAAGTTCGCGCAGGAGATTGGAGCGGCCACCAACGAACAATCGCACGGCTCGTCACAGATCGCCCGGGCCACGACCCGGCTGAACGAAATCACCCACGAAATCAATTCGGCGGTGGAAGAGCAGGCTTCGGGAGCGCAGGCCGTGGTCAAGGCCATGGAGCGGATGCGCGAACTGGTGCAGCAGTCGACCTCGGGATCGACCGAATTGGCGGCATCGGCGGAGCAGATGTCGAAGATGTCGCGCGGCCTGCTCGACTTCATGGACCGCTTCACGCTGGACGAGACCTCGGCCTCGCGGCAGGCAGTGGCGGACGAGAAGTCGTATCACGCCCGCCGGGCCGCGGCAGCATCCCGCTCCTAGGACAAGCGATGAATCACGAAATCCATGTCGTGGGCTTCCAGATCGGGCGCGAGACTTATGGCGTGCCCATCACTTCGCTGCACGAAATCGTGCGTGTGCCGGAGATCACCGCCGTGCCCGACGCGCCCGACTACCTGGAAGGCGTGATTAATCTCCGGGGCAAGATCGTCTCGGTGATGGACTTGCGCAAGCGCTTTGGCGCAAAACAGGCCGCGCTGAAAAGGCAGAACCGGATTCTGGTGGTGGAGCACGCCGGCAGGCTGGCCGGACTGATCGTGGATTCGGCGTCGGAGGTATTGAAGATTCCCAGCGAAGACGTGGAAGCGCCGCCCGCTGTATTCCAGGAAGGCGGGCTGAACTGCGTCACTGGATTGGGCAAGGTTCGGGGCCGCCTGATCGTACTGCTGGATATGAGCAAACTGCTGGCTCCGGCGAGTCTGTTGCAGCAGAGCGGAGCACTGGAAGGCAAGCCGGCCGCAGCCGAGGCGCGGGGTGCTTCGGCCGCTAAGTAATTCCGACGGCTAAGGCGATGGGCGCGGAGCGAACTGCAGCCGCGGAGGACGAGAGAAAACATGAGTACATTCGGAGCGGCACCGGCTCCTGTGTTGACGGAAGCGGAACTTCGGCTGCTGCAGGCGCTCGTCTACCAAGAGTGCGGCATGCATTTCGACGAACGCCGGACACACTTCCTACAGGATCGCCTGCTGCGGCGTCTGAAGGAATGCCGCGTCGATTCCTTCTATTCCTACTACCGGCTGCTGATCAGCCAGGAGGGCAAAGCGGAACTGGCCAAGCTGGTGGAGAACCTGACAGTCAACGAAACCAGCTTTTTTCGCCACAAGGCCCAGTTGAATCTGTTCCAGAAGTATGTGCTGGAAGACATGCTGAAACAGAAACAGGCGCACCGGGAATATTCGATTCGGGTATGGAGCGCAGGCTGCTCCACCGGGCAGGAGGCCTACACGCTGGGCATGATGGCGGCCGACACGCTGGCCTATTATTATCTGCGCAACCCGCTGTCGGTTGAGGTCACGCTGCCCAAGCCGCTGATTCCTCCGCCGTGGCGGGTAGAGATCCTGGCCAGCGACATCAGCTATTCCGTGCTGCGCACCGGCCAGGAAGGCACGTACAGCGAGCACCAGATGGCCACGGTCGACTACACCTTCCGCCTGCGCTATTTCGATAAGGTCGGCGAACGCTACGCGGTCAAAAAAGCGCTGAAAGAGATGGTCCACTTCGACTTTCACAATTTGAAAACGGAGTACTTGCCGCAGCGCAACGATGTGATCTTCTGCCGCAACGTGATGATGTACTTCGACGAGGCGGAGCAAAAGCGGCTGATCGAAAAGTTTTACCGCTGCCTGAACCCCGGAGGCTACCTGTTCGTGGGCCACGCGGAAAGTTTGCTGGGCCTGACCGAGAAGTTCCATATGGTGCACCGTGACAGCGGCACGGCCTATCAGCGGATTGAGGTGCGCGAGTGACGAATCCTCCCGATGAACGCGGAGCGGAACTGCGGGAGCTGTTCTTTGAGACTTCCCAGGAATTGCTGCAGGCGCTGAACGAAGAGTCGCTGAAGCTCGAGAATCATCCCGGCGATGAAGAGATCGTGCGCTGCATCCGGCGGACGGTGCACACGCTGAAAGGCGATTCGGCGGCTTGCGGCTTGCGCGAGTTGAGCGAACTGGCGCACCAGTTCGAAGATGCGCTTTCATTGGACGCCGCGGCTGGCCATGGGACCCTGGCGGAAATCGCCCTGGCGGCCGCGGACATCTTTGCCGAGATGGTCGCGTCCTACCATGGCGGTGGCCCGATGCCCGCCACGGACGGCTTGCGGCGGAGAATCGACGAACTGACGGCGGCCCCGGCGGCTAAGAAGTCGCGGCGCAAGAAAAAGTCCGAACCCGCACCGCAGACGAAAAAGGACTGGACGGAAGCGGAGAAACGCGCCGTCGCCAGGGCGCAGTTGGAAGGGCTGGGCTTATACGAAATCGTGGTGAAGATCGATCCGCACTGCACGATGCCGATCGCGGGGCGGCAGTTGATTCAGAATGCGATCGCCGGGATCGGTCAAGTTCTGGTGGTACGCCCAAACGCAAAAGCTCCAGCCGCCTCGAAGCAGGTTGAATTTGTGTTTGCCAGCGCGCAAACGGGGGAGCAAATAGCGGCCAAGTGCCGCATTCCGACGATTGCCGGCGAAGTGAGCGTGGTCCTGATCCAGGCGGCAACGCCGCCAAAGGCCTCCGCGAAAATCGCCGATGCGCCGGTGGAGTTGGTCCCGCAGGCTGCGCCTTCTTTGACAGCACCCGCGGCGACGGCAGTGCCACCCTCCCCGGTTCAGGCGGAGCCGCCAACCCCGGCGTCCGAGCCCTCGCCGCAGTCCGTAGGGGAAAACATTCTGCGCGTGGAAGCGGGGCGGATCGACAACGTTTTGAACCTCGTAGGCGAGCTCATCATCGGCAAGTCGATGCTGCAGCAGGCGCTGAATGAGTTTGGCAAACGCTATCCCAGGGAATTGCTGCGCGGCAAGTTCGCCGATGCCATGGCCTTCCAGGCGCGGGTGTTGAACGATCTGCAGCGCTCGGTGATGAAGATCCGCATGGTGCCTGTGGACCAACTTTTCCGGCGCTTCCCGCGCATCGTGCGCGATGTGGCGCGGCAGTGCGGACGAGAAGTGGATCTGGAACTCAGTGGACAGGAAACCGATCTCGACAAAGGCATTCTCGACGCCATCGCCGAGCCCCTGACGCACCTGGTGAGGAACGCGGTCAGCCACGGCATTGAACCGCCGGAGCTGCGCCGCACGCTGGGCAAGCCGCCGCGAGGAAAGATCCGGCTGAATGCCTTTCACCAGGGCAACCAAGTAGTGGTCGAGATCGCCGACGATGGGCGCGGCATCGATGCGCAGAAGATTCGCGCCAAGGCGATGGATTTGGGAATGCTAACCGCGGAAGAGGCGGCGCGCTTAAGCGACGCCGAGACGCTGGAACTCATCTTCCGGCCGGGATTCAGCACTGCGGAGGTAGTCACCGAAGTCTCCGGCCGCGGGGTTGGCATGGACGTGGTGCAAAGCGTGCTCAATCGGCTGAAAGCCACGATTCACATCGAGACTCGTCCCGGCCAGGGCACAACGTTCCGGCTGAAACTGCCGCTTACGCTGGCCATCATCAAGGCCTTGATGTTTTGGGTGGAGCAACGCCTATATGCCATTCCGTTGAATGCGGTCAGCCAAATTGCCCGCACTACGGAATCCGAAGTTCACCAGGTCGACAACTACGAGGTGCTGCAGTTGCGCAATCAGGTGCTCCCGTTGCTACGCCTGGGACGTCCGTCCGTGGCCGAGGGCGACCGGAAATCGAACAAGCTGTTTGTGCTGGTGATCACCGTGGGCGAGAAGAAATATGGACTGATCGTCGACGCACTGGAAGGAGAAGAAGAATTGGTCATCAAAGCTTTGGACGACCAGACCTTTTCGACCAATCTGGTGAACGGGGCTTCAATTCTGGGGAATGGGAAAGTGGTGCTGATCCTGAATCTGCCCGCGGTGGTGGAACACGTCGCGCGCATGCGCCCGCAGGAAACCGGCGCGACCAATTGCGGACTGTTGCTGAACCATGCCGATCGCGCGCGGCTGGCTCTGGGCGCGGGGGGAGGCCAGGCATGAACAAAGTACGCGTACTGGTGGTGGATGATTCCGCCTTGATGCGCAAGCTGATCCCGCAGATGCTGGAGGCCGACGGTTCCATCGAGGTGGTGGGCACGGCGATGGATGGGAATTTCTGCCTGAAGAAGATCGAGGAGTTGCACCCCAACGTGGTCACGCTCGATCTGCAGATGCCCGGCATGAACGGCATCGATACCTTGAAAGAGATCATGCGCCGGAGCCCGTTGCCGGTCATCGTAGTGAGTTCGCACTCCACCGACGGCGCTTCCATCACCTTCAAGGCGTTGGGGCTCGGCGCCTTCGATTTCGTCACCAAGCCGCAGGACGCTTCGGCGCACATGGCCGAAACGGCCAAGCAGTTGATCGCCAAAATCAAGGCGGCCGCGGATTGCAAGATTGTCCGGCCGGGAATTTTGCCGGGAATGCCGGCACGACCGGAAAAAATCTCAGCCGGAAGACCCTCACCGCCGCCCACCAAAACCGTGGCCATCGGGATTTCCACCGGAGGACCGCAGGCGCTCGAATTCTTGCTGCCGCAACTGCCGCCGGAATTTCCGGGAACAATTTTGGTCGTGCAACACATGCCCGAAAACTTCACCGAAATGTTCGCGCGCCGTCTCGACGAGTTGTGCGCTGTGCGGGTGAAGGAAGCGCAATCGGGCGACTTGCTGCAGGCCGGACGCGTGCTCGTGTGCCCGGGAAACCGCCACATGAAAGTGAAACGCATGGCTAGGGGAGACCTTGTGATTCTGAACGACGAAGAGCGGGTGAATGGCCATCGGCCCAGCGTGGACGTTTTGTTTCACAGCGTGGCCGAGGAGTTCGGCCCGCTGGGCATCGCCGTGTTGATGACCGGCATGGGCGATGACGGTGCGCAGGGTCTGGGCGCGGTGAAGAAAGCCGGCGGCATGACCTTGGCGCAGAGTGAAGAGTCTTGCGTGGTCTATGGCATGCCCAAGGCTGCCATCGAACGCGGCTATGCCACGCGGGTAGTGGCTTTAGACGTGCTCTCGTCCACTTTGCAGGCGCTGTGTGGCCGCCCCGAAGGCCGGGAGAGCGCTGGGGCGGACAAATCGCTTCGCGCCGCGCGCTGAAACGAGTTGCTGGACAAAAGTCCCGTGACCTGGGTCCTGTGACCTGCGTCATCTGGCCGGCGGAAGACCGCCGTGATGGAATCTGTCAGAGGAGGTTGTTATGGAGCAGTTCGCACCAGTGAAACGCAGCAAGGACGGCCAGCCGATCCGTTACTTGATCGTGGACGATTCCGTGTTCGCGCGCAAGAATCTGGCCCGCATGATCGAAAGCTTTGGCGGGCAGGTGGCGGGCGAGGCCGGAGACGGGTTGACCGCCATCAGCGAGTTCGAGCGCACGCATCCCGACATCGTGCTCATGGACATCACCATGCCGCAGATGGAGGGCATCGAGGCCGCCGAGAAGATCGTGCAGGCTCATCCCGAGGCCCGTGTCGTCATGGTGTCTTCCGTCGGTTATCAGGAAAACATTGTGGCCGCATTGCAGCGCGGAGCGCGCCATTTCGTGCAGAAGCCGGTGAAGCCGGATGTGCTGTACGAGGTCATCAAGTACGTACTTGGAGAAGACGGCGTCGTGGCGACTGCGGCCAGCGCGGGGGTCTAATTCCATGAAGATGGATCTGATTCAGCCTTTCATCAACGCGGCTGACGCCGTGCTGTCGCAAGGCCTGCAGGGCACGACCAAAGTGGGCAACCTTTCGATGGAGGAGGACGCCTACCGCCGCAAAGGTGTGGCCGGCATGGTGGCGCTCACCGGCGACATCGAGGGCCGCATCGTTTTGGACCTCGAGCCGCAAACCGCCGTGCGCGTGGCCAGCCACTATGCGGGCGCGGAGCTGCCAGAATCCGACGGGCTGATTAAAGAGACCATCTTCGAGCTGGCGAACCAGGTCGTCGGCAACGCCGTCTGCGCGCTCAACGATCAGGGCTTCCACTTCCGCGTGCATCCTCCCGTGCTGCTCACTTCCGAGCAAGGCGACCGGACCAGCGAAGACGTGGAGGCTTTGATGATCTGCTTCGAAACTTCGCTCGGCAATGTGTTTATGAATGTCGCTCTGCGCCACAACAAACGGCGCATGTCCGACCACGCGGTTGCGGCACGGTAGGCAGTTGCCCGTTGTCAGTCTCCAGTTCTCAGTTCTCAGGTCTCAACTCAAAATCTGCTGCGCGCGGGTTTCCTGACCTCGCCTCCCGCGAGCCGATGAAAGCGAAGTTTTACGAAGAGGAACCTTGGACGAACGAACTGGAAAACGTCCTGATGCCCATGATCGAAAAGTATGAAGTCGTGCTGGTGGAAGATTCCGAGGGGCTGATACGCTGGTGAATCACGGGTGTCGCGGGCTGGCCCACTTACAATACTCCTCGGTTTTCTTGGCCATCCTAACTAAGGATGCGACACAAGGTGGGCCAGCTCCGCGTCTTCACTCACCAATCCGAGCCTTTAACTGGGTCGGTGCAGGGTTGACTTTTTACCAACGATCCTCCTTGCGCAGACAGGCTGGGGTTTGACAGGCAAGGCAACCCGACTGGCCTACGACGGAGTGAGGACCGACCAGGTTGCCTCCCGCAACTGCATCCAATGCGGGCTCATCCAAGTCGCGCAGCGTCACCTTCTTGATGGCAAGTTTCTTCAGTGTCTTCAGCTTCTTCATGTTGGTCTCCTTGAACAGCATCAGCCTGGCAAATAACTGCGACTGATTGCTGAAACACGGCATTATCGTTCCGGCTGCGAGGGCTGTCAAGGATAGTACTGAAGGCCTGGTGCATTGGTGAGACGCGTTCGCAGACCGCTACGAAGGATCAATCCCGCACACCCACACGGGTTGAGATGGACGCGGACACCGCCGTTTGCCGCTCATGGCGTCCGCAAATAGCCGTGAAGAACGTAGCTCGCGTCGACGTAGGCTCCGGTGATAGTTCCCGCCGTGTTGATCGCGTAGGAAGCGGTTCCCTGGCCTGTTGCTGTGCCTGCGCCCGGCGCGTTGAAGTGCGCTATCGTGCCGCTGGCGGTCCGCTCGAAGCCGTGACCCACATTGCCGGCGTCAATGTAATATCCCGTGATCGTTCCCGCCGTGTTGATGCCGTCGGCGATGGTGCCCTGATTCGCGCCCGTGCCCGCGCCCGGCGCATTGAATTCGGTCATCGTGCCGGTGGCGGTCCGCCTGAAGCCGTGATAAACGTTGCTCCCGTCGACGTAATATCCGGTGATAACCCCCGCCGTGTTGATACCGATGTCGAAATCGAGGGTGATGTCGAAATTGCCGCCCGTCCCCTGACCGGCGCCGGTGCCTGCGCCCGTCGCGTCGAAGGTGGTTATCGTGCCGCTGGCGGCCCGCTCGAAGCCGTGAGCCACATTGCTGGCGTCGATGTAATAACCCGCGATCTCCCCTGCCGTGTTGATGCAGATGCCGCCCGTCCCCTGACCTACTCCGGTGCCTGCGCCCGACACGTTGAATTCGGTTATTGTGCCGTTGGGAGCGCGCTTGAAGGCGTGAACCACCGTGCTCGCGTCCGTGTATAACCCTGAGATGATTCCAGCAGTATTGATGCCGAAGGCGAAAGTTCCCTGTCCGGGGCTGGTGCCCGCGCCCGATGCGCTGAATTCAGTTATCGTACCGCTGGCGGTTCGCACGAAGCCGTGCCACACACCACTCGAGTCGTGGTAAGTCCCGGCGATAGTTCCCGCCGCATTAATGCCGTAGGCCTTAGTCCCCTGTTTTGCTTCCGTACCTGCGTCCGGCGCTTCGAATTCGGTTATGGTTCCGGTGGTGGCGCGCACGAAGCCGTGATTCACGTTGGCTCCGTCAATGTAGAATCCCGCGATATCTCCCGCCGTGTTGATGCTGGTGGCCACGGTTCCCTGATTCTCTCCCCCGCCCGCGCCCGCGGCCTCGAAGGTGGTAAAGGTTTGAGCTTGTGCCGCTCCGGTCGCCAGGACTGCCAATACAAGCATGATCGATAAAGCCAGTGCGGAGACTGCTGCTCGCCCGCATACTCCATGAATCCAGTTTCCATGCTGCGTTCTTTTGCTCATTCGGGGTCCCCTTGAACTCTTACCTTAACTCTTAGCCTCCAACTTAAGGCGGCCCATTGTATATCTGTTCCCGTTGATCGCGATAGTGTGAAACAATTTGCAACGTCCAGCACCGGTCTGCCCCCGGAAGAGCGGATCTAAGCCCGCAGCGGCAGCTTTGGGCCAACATCCTCGCTGGAATCTTCCGCTGGATCGGCAATCCTTCTCAACTCGGGATACTTCTGGATCAGCGTAGGCGGGGCCAGCACTCGCTTGCCGCTGATCATGGCCTTCAGCTCCAGCGCATTGACTCCGGCTTTGCTTTCGAAGTGGTTATTGGTGATCACGTAAGTGCTCTGCGCGCGGGCGGCTATGCTGGCGATTCTTTCTTTCCAGCCTGCGAGTTCGCGCTGGTTGTAGAGATAGTTGTAGCGGTCGTTGCGGTTGTCGGCATCGGAACCTTGATCGGCAAACCCCTGATCTGCAAACCAATTTTCGTAGTTGCGGCCGTGCAGGCGGACGTAACCGATCGCAGAGGTCACGTGTTCGGTGGGCGCCAGCGACCGGCCGAGCAACGGCTGGTCGATGTTGCAGAAGCCAACGTTCTTTTGCGTGAAAGCCCCCAGCGTTGCGGCATCGTTCCAACTGGAGTGGCGCACTTCGACCACGCGCGGATATTCGATGAACTGGCGCAGCAGGCTATCAAGATATTCGCGGTTGAGAGAAGTGTTCTTGAAAGAGACGGGGAACTGGATGAGCAGCGCGCCCAGGAGTCCCTCGCCGGCGATGGCGTCGAGGCCTTCGCGGGTGCGGGCTTCGTCTTCGTCGGTGGGACGGATGGTCGCGGCCGAAGTTGGCTCCATCACTGCGATCGGCGAGTGCGTGAACGCTCGGTAGAGTTTCGCCGTGAACAGAAAATTCTTATTCACGGCAGCGACCTTGCGGCACCAGAGCTTGGCCCACTCGGGCTTCATCGGCCCGTAAAACGATGTGTTGATTTCGGTGGTATCGAAGAAGCGCGCCAGATACTCCAGCGGATGCTGCTTGCGGCGCTGCATGCCCGAAGGGTAGAAGATGCCGTCCCAGTCTTTATAAGACCACCCAGCCGTGCCGAGGCGGACCTGGTGCGTGAGTTCCATGGCGAACCGCAGACGCAGGGCAGAGGAAGATTAGCACAGGAGAGTTTGGGTAGTGGCTCCCAACTTGACCAACCACAGAGGGCACAGCGTCACACAGAAGCGTTGTTCTTCTGTGCTCCTCCGTGTCCTCTGTGGTTAGCTTCATTTCGGCGGTGTGAAGTGGTCCGGGTTTGGCTTCGCCTCGCCCAGAATTACGTCGGCAATGGCTTCGGCGAGCGCAATACGCTCGGGGCCGGGGATGCCTTCGAGATTGAACAGGCCTGAAATCGCTATTTGTCTCTCGGGCACGAAGAAAACAACTCCGGCGACCTGCGCTGTTCCACCGCCGTAGAGGCCGGCCTTTATCCCGTGATAGTCATCGAAGAACCAGCCCAGGCCAAAATTGTCGATGGTACCCTTGAGCAGCTGGTATGGGTCAAGCATCTGTTTCATCGTCGCCTGAGAAACAAGCCTTCCGGCCATCCAGGCATTCATGAATCGAATCAGGTCGGGAGCGGTTGTGATCCATCCGCCCGCCGCCATTTTGCTGCTCATGTCGGACCAGCGCGAATTCTTCAATTCGCCGTCTTCGATCACGTAGCCCCGGGCGCGATTAGGGATTATGGCGCGCGGGTCGTCGTCGCGAGTGTGCGTCATGCCGGCCGGTTCGAAGATTGCCTTGCGCATAAAGGCCCGGTACTCCTCGTGGGAAGCACCTTCGAGCACGCACCCCAGGACAACATATCCCCAGGTGCTGTACAGCATGTCCGCGCCGGGCTGCAGTTTTAGGGGATCGTTTTTAATCATGTCGATTGCATCGGAGACGTGATCGTAATGACGAATATTGAACGCCTCCGCGTCAACATTAGGCCCTTCGTAGTGCCGGATACCGCTGGTGTGGGAGATGAGATCGCGCGCGGTAATCGGCCATTGCTTCTCGGGATAATGGGGACAGTAGGTCTGAATGGGAACGCTAAGATCAAGCTTCCCTCGTTCGACGAGTTGCAGGGCAGCGGTAGCCGTCATCGGCTTGCCGATCGAGGCAGTGCGATAGGCGGTGTCGGGCGTGGCCTTGACTTGATTCTCGACGTCGGCATAACCGAATCCCTCGGACCAGGCAACCTTGCCGCCAAGTCCGATGGCGAAAGACGCTCCGGGGGCGCGATGTGCGTCCATCGTCTTCCTGATAAGGGCGCGGATCGACTCGATCTGGTCGGCGGTGAGACTGAGGGGGTGAGCTTGAGCGGCCGTCGATCCGGTGAAAACCAACGCGCAAATCGCGAACAGAACTCTGAAAAGTCTTTCTTGCATAGGTGTTCTCCAGAACCTTAGACGCTCGAAGTGCGATTTGGCTGTTCGGGGACCTCAACCGCTGAATGTATGGTGCCCAGACAGGAACTTGCCGTCGCTAGCCAATTGTGCGACATAGAGCTATGCGTGCCCACAGGTTTCTTGCTGTCATCCTATTTGTTCTGGTGAGTCAAGCTATACCCCTGGTCGCACAAGACCAATCAAAAGCCGCCGCCGAGATTCGCTCCCTGGAACTAAAGTGGACTGAGTCGTATAAGCAACGGCAAGTCGCGATGCTCTCCTCGTTGCTGGCTGATGACTTCGTCATCACCATCGAGGATGGCAGCACCTACAGCAAGACGGGCTACATAAGCCATAGCGCCGAGCCTTCCGTGCACGTCGAAGTGGCGGAAATGTCCGACCTCAAGGTTCGCATGCATGGAGACACGGCGGTGGTGACGGGCGCTTATCACGAGCGAGGCGAGTCCAACGGAAAACGCTACGAGTATCACGACCGCCTGACCGATGTCTGGATGAAAAGCGGAGGCAAGTGGCAGGTCGTGGCGTCGCACTATAGCGTGCCAGTGAAGTAGTGCGTGTCCGCAGCACCCGTAAAAAGGCGACCGAACTCCTCGGATTATGCTTTACGTAACGCATAATCCTGTCTATACTGAGTTGTGATCCTCGGTTACCGCGACAAGCGGACCAGAGATTTCGCGCTGGGCAAACGAGTCAGCGCCCTCTCCGGCATTGAACGTCCGGCGCGCCTGAAACTGGACCGTCTAGAGGCCGCTGTCACTCTGCGGGACCTTGGCGCGTTGCCGGGCAACCGTCTTGAGGCGTTGAAGGGAAACCGAAAAGGACAATACAGCGTCCGCATCAACGATCAGTGGCGGATTTGCTTCGACTGGATGGAAGGCGCGTCTGGTCCGTCGAACGTGGAGATTGTCGCTTACCATTAGGAGAATGCCATGCCAATAGCTGCAATTCATCCCGGGGAACATTTGGCCGAAGAGCTCAATGCACTGGAAATGAGCGCCGCCGAACTGGCGCGGCAACTCGAGGTTCCGACCAACCGCATCACCGAAATCCTGAATGGACGGCGCGCCATCACCGGCGACACGGCGCTGCGCCTGGCCCATTTCTTCGGCACGACCGCGGAATTCTGGCTAAATCTGCAGAGCTTGTATGAAATCCGGCTCGCCCAGAAGAAGTCGGGCAAGTCCATTAAAGGACTGCCCACGTTGAAGCGCCTCGAACATGTTCACGCCTGAAGTTTGATTTCTCCGCTCAGTCCAGCGACAACACCAGCCAATACACGCCCGTAGGATACGTCTCCGTGCGGGCATAGCACGTGCCCACCGAGAAGCTGCGCAGATTGTGGCTGGAGAGCACATGGCTGGCGTTTGTGGGCAGCGTTTCCGGATGCAGGCTGGTGTAAGTCAGTACGGTGTAGAGTTGCGCGAGCTGATGAATGGGGGAGGTGCCGAGCTTGTCCGCTTGCGCCATGGAACAAGCCGCATCGTCCGCGGTCGGCAAGTCCCGGCGGGCGAGATCAGGCTGTTTGGCCTGATGCCGCGCTTGCGCCACTGCGGCTGCAACCCGTTCCTTCACTTCGACCGGAGAATAATTGGGGAGGGCATGGCCGAAGTCCTGCACAATGTAGAGCCGGTCGCCGCTGCGAACCACGCCCAAACCGACCACGTTATAAGCGGGGTTGAGCAGGTTCGCGCGGTGCGGAGGGGAGAGCATCAAATTTTGCTGGGCCTGTGCGGCGTCGGAATCGAGCGCGACGTTTTCGCCTTCCTGCTCGAGTTGCGTGCGGGTCGCGGCCGCCAGGCGTTGGGGTAGGGAGGGCTCGCCATCGAACTGATGCGAAAGCTGCCGCGCGGCAAACATCGTTTCTGCGTGCGCGCGGGCGGCCCGGCTCATGCCCGCATCAAGCGTCAGGCGGGGCGCGCCAGCTTGCACTCTCGCCTGATTGGCCAAGGCCAGAAGCTGCTGCTCAGCTTCTGAATCGTAGTCGTTGAAGGGAATATCGGGGGAGGTTGCCGAGGCCGGTTTTAGAGTCGGGTGCTGCGCGGGCGCCTGCGCGGCGTCCGCATTTCCGTCGGAAGCCATCAATCGAGCCGACGGCGGAACCGATGCGGCGCTCATTACCAGCAAAAGCACCATTACGAACCTTCGACCGATTACTTTAGGGGCCCTTAGCATTTCGCTTGTGCCTACGCAACTCGATCCTGGGAAGGATGCGAACTCGGGCTCAAACTTGCTGCTGGTGCTACGCTAGAATCTGAAATCCAACCTGAGAAGTTACCTTCGCTATGGGACCAGGTATTACGGGGGTTATTGGCCTGTTGTTTGGCAGCTTGATTGCTTGGCTGGTGCTGCGCTCGCGAACCGCAGCGCTGAACGCGCGTTTGTCCTTGATGGAAAAGGAATTAACGGCTGAAAAGGCCGATCTGGCGCGGCTTCAGCAGGCTCACACCGACTTGGTGGCGGGCAAAGCCAGGTTAGAATCCGCTCTGGAAGCGGAACGGAAGGCCAGCAACGAAAAGATCGAGTTAGTCACGCGGGCCAGCGAGGAATTGCGCAACGCCTTCAAAGCCATGGCTTCCGACGCGTTGAAAAGCAATAACTCGTCATTCCTGGTGATTGCGGAGGAGACGCTGAAGCGCTTCCAAAGCCAGGCTCGGGGCGATCTGGAAGCCCGGCAGAAGGCCGTAGCTGACATGGTCGCGCCGGTGCGCGATTCGCTGAATAAGGTGGACGCGCAAATTCGGCAGATGGAAGTGGCACGGGGCGATGCCTACGGCGAGTTGCGCGCGCAGGTGCAGTCGCTCATTACGACCCAGAAAGAACTGCAATCGGAGACCGGCAATCTGGTGCGGGCGCTGCGCACTCCCAACGTGCGCGGGCGCTGGGGAGAGATTCAACTGCGCCGCGTGGTGGAGATCGCCGGCATGCTTTCTTACTGCGATTTCGCCGAGCAGGAGACCGTGCATACCGAAACCGGCAGGCTGCGTCCTGACCTGGTGGTGAAGTTGCCTGGCGGCAAGAACGTCGTGGTGGATGCGAAGACGCCGCTGCAAGCCTTTCTCGACGCGTTCGAGACCACGGATGAAGAGGCGCGGCGCGCGTGCCTGGCCAATCATGCGCGGCAGGTTCGCGATCACATTGAAACCCTGAGCGGCAAAAGCTATTGGGCGCAGTTTGACGCCACGCCGGAGTTCGTGGTGATGTTTCTTCCCGGGGAAACGTTTTTCAGCGCGGCGCTGGAACAAGATCCTGGCTTGATCGAGCATGGAGTTCTGAACCGCGTGATTCCGGCGTCGCCCACCACGCTGATCGCGCTGCTGAAGGCCGTGGCTTATGGATGGAATCAGGAAAAGCTGGCGCGCAATGCGCAGCAGATCAGCGCCCTGGGCAAAGAACTGCACGACCGCCTGCGCCTGCTCGCGGGGCATATCACTTCCGTGGGCACGGGGCTTGATCGCGCGGTGGAAGCTTATAACAAAGCTGTTGGATCGCTCGAAAGCCGTGTGCTGGTTTCGGCGCGCAAATTTAGCGAACTGGGCGCATCCGTTGCCGAGGACATTCCTGAACTTGCGCCCATCGAGACGACTGCACGGGCGCTCTCGTTTGAGTGGGACGAAGACCTGCCCCCGGAAGAGACAGAGGGTGAACGGAAGGCAGGGTGAAAACCCGTTGAATGTTCCGGCCGGAACATAGCGCTTGAATGTTCCTTCGGAACATTGTGTTTCTGCAATATTATGCGTATCGAACTGTACGTACAACACCCCCAAGTGAAGAGAGCCACAGGAGTTAGGGCTGCGAAGCGGCTGGGGGATGGCATCTGGCTCACATTTTCTTCTGATTCCCCGTCAATCATGAGGGCATTCTTATGCTGCCGGGCAGTTTGCTGTGCGTCGCTGTGAAAGCGGGCGCTTCGGCCTCATCCGAAGGGGCATAGTTAGACCTACACTCCGGTTTCCCGAGATACGCCGCCCCACCTAATTTTCAGGCTAAAGATTGCCACGGCGCCGCCGATAGCCTAATGGACGAGGCTGCGTGACGCGGTAATGCTGACCCTCGTTCAGATCCCCTTCTCAGGAAAGCAACGCTGGAGGAATCTTAGGGCTCGTGAAGCGCGCTACGGCATCTCGCCTCGTCAAGGCAGGGGTCGCCATGCCTCTGGCCACAGGCTCGCTTGACGCGCCGATCGAGGCCCCCCTGCGCCGCAGAGTCACCATCGGTTTCATCGTAGCGGTGCTCCTGACCATCTTCATCGGCTTTTCATCCTGGCGCGGCGCCCGGCGGGCCGAGCAGGATGACTACTGGGTATCTCACACCCACGAGGTGATGGAGGCGATCCAGCGCACGACCAGACATTTGATCGAAACGGAAACCAGCGCCCGGGCATTTGCCTTGACCGGGGAAGAGCCGTTGCTGGCGAGCTACCAGACCGCACGAGACAGCCTCGACCGGGACGAGGACGCGTTGCGCCATTTGACGGCGGACAATCTAAGTCAGCGGCGGCGACTAGACGTACTCGAATCCGAGGTGCGGACTGCGCTCGAATTCGGCGAGAGCATCATCGCCAAACGGCGCAAGTTGCAGGCCTATCCTGGCGGCAGCGACGCTCTTGAAATTGAGAGGCTCATCGAAGTGGTGCGCGCAACCACTCGAGACATGTACGCCGAAGAAACGCGGTTATTGGGCCAGCGCACCCAAAGAGCCCAGGCGGGACAGCGGTTGACGAGGATCACCGCTGTCGTAGGTATTTTCGTCGGACTAGGTTTGTGGGTGCTGGCCAAGCTCGCCGTCAACCGCGAGATTAATGTCAGCTCACGGGCGCGGGCGCAACTGAGCACGCTGAACGGCGAACTGGAGCAGCGGGTGGAGCAACGCACGGCGGCGCTGCGAGCGAGCGAAGAATGGTTCCGCCTGTTACTCGATGGGGTCAAAGACTATGCGATATACATGCTCGACCCGGAGGGTCACGTAATCAGTTGGAATGCGGGTGCGGCGCGCATAAAAGGCTTTCAAAGCGAAGAAATCCTAGGCAAAGATTTCTCCTGCTTTTATAAGGCGGAGGACATCGAAGCGGGGAAACCCGCCCGCGACTTGCAGGAGTCCGTCGCCCAGGGCCGCTTCGAGGAGGAAGCACGGCGAGTCCGCAAGGACGGTTCCATTTTCTGGGCGAACGTCGTGATCACCCCGATGTACGACGGCTCTGGCACCCTCCGGGGCTTCTCCAAAGTCGCCCGCGACATCTCCGAGCGCAAACAAGCGGAGGAGCGGCTCACTGGGCAAACAGAGGAACTGTCCCGACAAACCGAGGAATTGCTCCGCTCGCAGCAGGCGCTGGAGAACGAGACGCGCATGCTCCAATCCGTGCTCAACAGCATGGCCGAGGGGTTGGTCGCCACCGATGAGCAGGGAAAATTCATCATCTGGAATCCGGCCGCAGCGAAGATCCTTGGCATGGGTGCAACGAACTTGCCCAGCCTGGAATGGACCGCGCACTACGGCCTGTTCCTGGAAGACACCGTGACACCTTTCCCCACCGATCAGCTGCCCCTGGCCCGAGCCATTCGTGGAGAGGCGAGCACCGCTCAGATATTTGTGCGCAATCCCGAGGTTGACCCAGGGACCTGGATTGAGGCCAGCGGGGGCCCTTTGAAAGACAAAGACGGCGCGGTGCGTGGCGGCGTGGTGGCGTTCCGTGACGTCACGCAGAGGAGAGCGGACGAGCGGGAAATCCGCAAACTGAATGAAGAACTTGAAGAGAGGGTTGCACAACGCACCGCGCAACTGGAAGCGGCGAACAAAGAGCTTGAAGCCTTTACGTATTCGGTTTCTCACGATCTGCGCGCACCGCTGCGCCACATTGGAGGGTTTTCCAGGATCCTGATCGAAGATTTTGCCGCCAGGATGGAGCCTGAAGCACGGGCTCATCTGCAGCGCATCGAAGAAGGCTCACACCGCATGGGGCTGCTGGTGGATGAACTCTTGAATCTGGCACGGGTTGGCCGTCACGCGCTCAAACTCCAAGTGGTCAGCCTGAATTCGGTGGTCGAGGAAGTCGTGTCGATGCTGCAGCCGGAAGTTGCCGGCAGGACCGTGAATTGGAAGATTGCGAAGCTGCCATCCGCGGAGTGCGATCCCATTCTGATCAAGCAAGTTTTTCAAAACCTGCTGGCCAACGCACTCAAGTTCACCCGGACCCGTGAGCGCGCGGTCATCGAGATCAGCTACCGGCAAGAAAACGGGGAGATGGTCATCGCCATTAGCGACAACGGGGTTGGATTCAACATGAGATACAAAGACAAGCTGTTCGGGGTTTTTCAGCGCCTGCATCGGGCCGAGGAATTCGAAGGCACGGGCATCGGGCTGGCCACGGTGCAACGCATCGTTCACAAGCACGGAGGCCGGGTTTGGGCGGAAGGGGAACTGGATAGGGGCGCGACTTTTTTCTTCACCCTGGGAGCCGCCGCATCAACCCAGGTGAAACCGGAAGACCTTAAGGCAAATGAAGCTGAGAACAAGTCCGCCGCGGCGGGAGGTCAAGTATGAGCCCAACTGAAGTCGATATTCTCCTGGTCGATGATAGTCAAGAAGACGTGGCCCTCACTCTGCATGCTTTGCGGTCGGAGAATCTGGCGAGCCGCGTCTTCGTCGCACACGATGGGGAGGAAGCTTTGGATTTCCTTTTCTGCTCCGGACCTCATTCGGAACGGTCTTTCGATCATCCCCCGAAGTTGGTTCTGCTGGATCTGAAAATGCCAAAAGTGGATGGGCTTCAGGTTCTCCAGCAGATCAAAGGCGATGCGCGAACCAGGACCATCCCTGTTGTCCTCATGACTTCTTCAAGGGAAGAACGCGACATGGCGAGCGGCTACGACCTGGGCGCCAACAGCTACCTCCAGAAACCGGTCGA
>Ga0302177_10000285_pt1 | contig 40329 bp, 35 predicted proteins | sample I_Palsa_E1_2_FD_198780 | JGI IMG/M metagenome (GOLD analysis project Ga0302177, IMG submission 198780) | Peat permafrost microbial communities from Stordalen Mire near Abisko, Sweden - I_Palsa_E1_2 | ecosystem: Environmental > Terrestrial > Soil > Palsa > Peat permafrost | place: Sweden... | reverse complement strand
AGCCATAGCACCTCACCTGAGGCCAGCGCGAGCTTGTCGTAGTGTAGCACGGTGTCGCTTCCGAGGATTAGCGCCAGTGGCACCCATAGGGGCTGTCGACGATCCCGACCTTACCCGTGTGACTCCGGCCTCCTATGTTTGGACGTTCGTCCTGGCGTTCACGGTAGAGCTGGCCTCCGGTCAGCCGACGGGTTCGGCGAGTGTTTCGAGCAGATAGTCACGCAGCGCGCGGTTCGGGTGGCGTTCCACGACGGCCATAGGTTCTGCAACGGCACGCATCGCGGCCTCTCGGGCACCGAGCTCCTCGAGCGCGGCGACCACGTTTGCAACCTCCGTCGCATCGAGCGATCGCCGCGAACGGTAAGCGCCGGCAACCACCTCGCGCGCCGGCGACGCCGGCTGGGCCAAGGCCCACACGACCGGAAAGCTCCACTTTCGGCGCATCAGGTCGCCGGCGACGGTCTTGCCGGTGCGGTCGGTTGACCCCCAGATAACGAGTAAGTCATCGCGCACCTGGAAGGCCATCCCGTAGGCCCGTCCCACCTCGGCGTAGCCCGCAACGCGCGATTCGTCGACGCCGGCAGCGCAAGCACCCAGCGAACATGCTGCCTCGAAGAGCGCGGCCGTCTTACAGGCGATCATCACATCGTAATCGGCGAGCTCGACGTGACCCTCGCTTTCAAATTGCAGATCGAGCGACTGCCCGTCACACATTGTGCGGTGCGCGCGGTGCAGACGCTCAATCACGTCGAGCGCCCGCGCGGGACCGAGCAGCGCCTTCGCGCGCATCAGCGTGAGAAAGCTGAGCGCGCACATCGCATCGCCCGTGTTAACCGCCTGCGCTATCCCGTAAACACTCCACAGCGTGCGGCGCCCGTGACGGAACTCATCGCGATCTTCGATATCGTCATGAACGAGCGAATAGTTGTGTAACAGTTCGACCGCCGCTGCGGCGTCGAGCGCGTGCTCGAGCGGTGCACCTTCGAATTCGCACACGCGCATGAGCATCGTGGGCCGCAGGCGCTTGCCGCGCCGGGCTGGGCCATGCGGCGGATAACCGAAATGATAGGCGAGCATGTCGGCGATCGCGGTCGATCCGCCATATTCCCGGACACACTCGCTAAAGTAGACTTCGAAGCGCTCAGACGGGTTGACGAGCGAGCTCCTCCATGCGCGCCTGCACGCTATCGACCAGCCAACCCGGGGTCGAGGCGCCCGACATCAAGCCGGCCACCTTGACGCCGTCGAACCACTCGGACCGCAGCTCATCCGGGCCCTCGATGTGATACGAGTGCGCACCGTGCGTCTCGGAAAGTTCGGCCAGGTGCTTGGTGTTCGCGGAGGTCTTTCCGCCGACCACGACCATGATGTCGACTTCTTCTGCGAGGCGCAACGCTTCGCTTTGCCGGTTGTTCGTATCGGTGCAGATTGTATTCACCGCGCGCACTTCGTAATATTTTTCGCTGAGCGCTTTGACAATATCACTGAACCGCTCGCGCGAGTATGTCGATTGCACGACGACGCCCATGCGGCTGCCACGCGGCAATTTGGCAACATCTTCGACCGTCTCGATGCACCACGCGCCGGGCACGTGGCTGAGCGTGCCTTTGACCTCCGGGTGCTGCGGATCGCCGATCACAATAATCTTGTAGCCTTCGGCCTTTAGCTTCTCGGCTTGCACGTGAATCTTGGTCACCATTGGGCAGGTCGCGTCGATAATCTCTAGGCCCTTGGCCTGCGCCTTTTCGAATACGTCGATCGGCAGGCCGTGCGCGCGCACGAAGAGCGCACCGCTTTGCACCTCATCGATGCTTGCGGCATTGCGCAACCCGCTCGCCTCGAGCGTTGCGACGGTCTGCGGGTTATGGACGACGTGACCGAGCGTGGTCACGTCACTGCGCTGCGCGATCGCCTCCTCGGCCTTTTTGACCGTGATCGCGACACCGAAGCAGAACCCCTGAACCTTAGCCTTGCGAATTTCCATCGATGCTTTCCCGTACGGCCCAAATGGCGCTCATGACGTCATCCGTGAACTTCGCCAAGTCGTCGCGCGTTGCTTTCCGATCCGGCGGCAAGGAGATCGGTTTGCCGAATGCGACTTTGATCTGACCCAGGCGCCCGGCCTGCCCGCTTCCCGAGATATAGGCCGGCACCACCGGCGCCTTGGTCAACGAGGCCAGGAGCGCGACGCCGATTTGCGGCTCCTTATCGCCGTGGACGTTGCGTCCTCCCTCGGGAAAGATGCCGACGCAGCCGCCCTTGCGTAAAATCTCGACGGAGCGCTTGATCGCCGCCGCGGCGCTTCCCTGACGATCGACCGGATACGCGCCGACCGCGGTAATCAGCGGCCCGAGCACGGGCATTTCAAAGAGCTCTCTTTTTGCCATGTAGCTGATCCGGCGCGGACAGCAAGCACCAAGCAACGGCGGATCGAGATTGGAGATGTGGTTGCAGGCCACGATCAACGGTCCACTCATCGGCACGTTCTGCTTCCCATACGCGCGCAGTCGCCAGAGAGGGGCGCCGAAGAGACGGATCAACCCCTTGGCAAGTCCGTACAGACTCATCGTGAGCGCTCCACGAGACCGGCAATCTCGGCCACCACGGCGTCGATGCCCAGCGTGCTCGAATCGACCACGTGCGCGTCCTGCGCCGGCGCGAGGGGCGAGACGGCGCGTTCGCGGTCGAGCCGGTCGCGTTCTTCAATTTCTTGTGCGAGCTGATGCTCGCTGATGTTGTCGCCGGCAGCAAGCAATTGAGCGCGGCGGCGCTCGACGCGGGCCTGCACGGAGGCGGTGAGGAAAATCTTGACCTGCGCAAGCGGCAAGACGACCGTGCCGATATCGCGCCCGGCCATGACCACCGGCCCCTCTTGTGCGATCTCGCGCTGGCTACTCACCATCGCTTCGCGCACGCGCGGATGCGCGGCAATCGTCGAGACGACGGTGCTCACTTGATTCGATTGCAACGTCGCGTCATCGAGTTCAACGCCGCCGGCAATGATGCGGAACCCCTGCGGGGCCTTCGCATCGAGCGTCACCTTCACGTGCGCGCCCTCCCAGAGCCGCACGAGCGCGCTCTCGTTGTCGGCATCGATGCCGCTGCGAAGCGCAAGATACGCGAGCGTGCGATACATCGCGCCCGTATCCAAGTAGAGCACGCCGAGCTCTTGTGCCAGACGGAATGCGACGGTCGTCTTACCCGATGCGGCTGGACCGTCGATGGCAATCTGGAGGTGACTTGGGACGCTCATAGGTCGAGCCGCCGATTCGCCGAGGGGTCGCATTCCACCCCGCGCCTAACTTCTCGACGTGGCAAAAACGCGCTCGGTCTTCTTCTGTAGTGGCTGCGGCTTCGAATCGACGCGGTGGCTCGGCCGCTGTCCGCAGTGCGAAGCCTGGAACTCGTTCGACGAGCGCCCCTTTGCCGTTCCCACGCGCGCCGCAAAAGCCGTGGCGAACGCGCGTCATGCGGCGCTCGCTCCGATTGAGCTCGAATCGATCGACAGTACGAAGATCGCTCGTCTGCGTAGCGGCATGAACGAATTCGATGCGGTGCTCGGCGGGGGCATCGTGCCCGGAAGCGTGACGCTGATCGGCGGACCCCCGGGCGCGGGAAAGTCAACGCTGCTCCTGCAAATCGCGGCGCGCTTGTGCTCGAGTGGCCGCGTGGTGTACGTCTGCGGCGAAGAATCCGCCGCCCAGGTGAAGCTACGCGCGCAGCGGCTCGGCATCGAGGCGCCATTGCTCGTCCATGCCGAAACCAACCTGCGCGCGGTCCTCGATGCGCTCGAACGCACCGATCCCATTGCGGTTATCGTCGATTCAATTCAAACCGTGTGGCTGCCGGACGCCGAATCCTACGCTGGAAGCGTCACCCAGATTCGCGATTGCACGCAGGCGCTCATGGAATTCGCCAAGCGCACCGGATGCGCCACGTTCCTCGTGGGACACGTCACCAAGGACGGCGCGATCGCCGGACCGCGTCTGCTCGAGCATTTGGTCGACACGGTGCTCTACTTCGAAGGCGAGACCAGCGGCGAATACCGGATCCTGCGCGCCTATAAGAATCGCTTCGGTTCGATCGACGAGATCTGCGTCTTTGCGATGCACGATCGCGGCCTCGACGAAGTCGCCAATCCCTCCGAACTCTTTCTGGCCGGACGCGAAGAGCGGCCCAGCGGCTCGTGCGTCGTCGCATCAATCGTCGGTTCGCGGCCGGTCCTCATCGAAGTGCAAGCACTCGTCGGCGAGAGCAGTTACGGCACGCCGCGGCGCCTCGCGAACAATCTCGACCAAGCCCGTCTCGCGATGATTCTCGCGGTGCTCGAACGCCGCGTGGGCATGCATCTGGGGACGCACGACGTCTACGCCTCGGTCGCAGGTGGATTGCGCGTGAGCGAACCGGCCGCGGATCTGGGCATTGCGCTCGCGATCGCGTCCTCGTTTCGCGACCGGCCCATGCCGCCCAACGCGGTGGCCTTCGGCGAGCTGGGCCTTTCCGGTGAGTTGCGCGGCGTGAACGCCGCGTCCCGGCGCGAAGCCGAGGCACGTAAGCTCGGATACCGCACACTCTTCTCGCCCGAGAAGTATCGCGACGTCGCCTCGGCGATCGCCGCGGCCCTCTCGTAGATGGCGCTGTTCGAGATCGTTCCAAATCTCTCCGAGGGGCGCGATGCAGCAACGATCGATGCGGCGGTTGACGCCGTCCTCGCGACCGGCGCGCGCGTGTTGCATCGCACGAGCGATCCCATCCACCATCGCAGCGTGCTCACGATCGCCGGTGACGCTGCGCGCGTTCTCGATGCGGCGGTCGCACTCGCCGGCGTCGCGGTGGAACGAATCGATTTGCGCGCCCACCAGGGCACACATCCGCGCATCGGCGCGTTGGACGTGCTGCCGTTCGTGCCGCTGCGCGATGCCTCGCTCGCCGACGCGGCTGCCCTGGCGCATCAAGCCGGGGCGCGGATTTGGGAGCGCTATCGCGTGCCTTCCTTCTTCTATGGTGCCGCAGCGCGGGCACCGCAGCGCGAACTGCTCGCTGACGTGCGTGCCGGTGAGTTCGAAGGACTCGAGGCGCGCTTCGAGCAGTTGCCCCCGGACGTTGGCGAAATTCCCAGCCACGAGCGTGCCGGTGCGATCGCAATTGGCGCGCGAAACGTCCTCGTCGCCTTCAACGTTGAGCTGGAGAGCGGCGATTTGGCACTCGCTAAAGCGATCGCCCGTAGTTTGCGCGAACGCTCGGGCGGTTTGCGCGGCTTGCGCGCGCTGGGACTACGCTTGAGCGAGGGGGTGGTACAAGTCTCGCTCAATGTCACAGACGTCGAAGCGACGCCGCTCTACCGTATCGTCGAGTCGATCGCGCGCCTGGCCGCCAAGAACGGCGTTGCGATCCGCCGAAGTGAACTAATCGGTCTGATTCCGCGCGCCGCGGTGGAAACGTCGGCTCGCTACTATTTGGGGACACTGTGAAGCAACTCGTCATCCTGATCGCCTGCGCCATCTTCGCGCTTGCGGGCTCGAGCGCCGGCGCCCAGCAAACCGGCGGCCCGGGTGATGCCGGCATTTACACGACGACCTTGAAAAATGGCTTGCGCGTGGTGGTGATCGAGGATCACGCGGCGCCGGTTGTGCAGACCGCGGTGTGGTATCACTTCGGCTCACTGGATGAGACCAAGGGCAAGACGGGCCTTGCGCACGCGACCGAACACATGATGTTTCGCGGAACCACCGATATGAGCGCGGGTGGTCTCGACGATGTCGTCGCGCGGCTTGGCGCGCAGATGAATGGTCAGACCTCGTACGATTACACGCAATTCTACTTCGAGATGCCCGCGGATAAGGTCGATGTCGGCCTTGCGATCGAGGCCGACCGCATGCAGCACGCGGCGATGCGTCAAGCCGATTGGAACGTCGAGCGCGGCGCCGTGCTCAGCGAACTAGAAGGCGATGAAGGCTCGCCGTTCTTCAGTCTGCTCGAGCTCGTGCGCGCGGCCGCTTATCCGGGCCAGCCGAACGGGCGCGCGCCGACCGGATACATCAGCGACGTCGAACACGCTAGTGCTGCCGACATTGCGAAGTATTACCACGAATGGTATGCGCCGAACAACGCGACGCTGGTGATCGCCGGCGACGTCACCCACACCGCAATTTTCGCGAAAGCCGAACACTACTTCGGCGGGATCGCGCGCAAGACGCTGCCCGAGCGCACCGAAAAGCATCCGACGCCGGTTGCGCACACGGTCTCGGTCACGTCAGATCTGCCCTTCCCTTTTGGCATCATCGATTTCGCGTACGCGGTTCCGGGCGACTCGGAGCCTGGCGAACCGGCGATTAGCACGCTTGCCGTCTTGATCGAAAATCAGCTTTCGCCGTTCTATCAAGCGCTGGTGCAAAGCAACATCGCGATCGCTCTGCAAGCGACGGAAGACACACAGCTCAAAGGCGGCCTGCTGCACGTCGACATCGTGCTCAATCCCGGACATAATGCGGATGAGGCCGAGCGCGTCTTTGCGGCGACGATGGCGCAAACGCTTGCAAACGGATTCGCGCCCGATCTGGTCGAGGCGGCGAAGCGCTTGACCATCGCCGAACGCCTCTATTCCGCCGATTCGGTCGACGGCCTCGGCGATTTGGCCGGCTACACCTACGGCATCGTGAACGAGCGCGTGAGTAACGAAGACGACCGGCTCGCTGCGCTCGACGGAGCATCGCTTCTTGCGGTCGCGCGCCAATACTTGAACCGCCCCACCGTTATCGGACGCCTCGACCCGAACGCGCAACGGCCCCGCAGCAATTCGCAAAAGAGCGACGCAGCAATAAGTGACGATTTCTCCAAGCGCGTGCCGACTGGGCCGATCGATGTGCCGCCCGCGCTACGCGAAGCCGTTCGCACGCCGACGACGGCGCGCAGTACGCTCGATCCGGCCAGCTTCACCCTCTCGAACGGCATCCGGGTGCTCGTGCAACCCAAGCCCGATCGTTCGACCTTCATTCTGAGCGGCGAAATCGCGGGTTCCCCGGCGTTTGCGACGCCCGGCAAAGAAGGCATCGCAGACCTCGCCTCCACACTCGCCGATTACGGCAGTGCGCAATACCCCTTTGCGCAGCGGCGCAAGGCGGTCGATATGATGGGTGCGGTCGTGCAGAACGGTCAGAGCTTTAGCGCGCGCGGTCTGGCCCGCGATTTTCCGAAGATCGTCGCCATTCTCGCGGACGGCGTGATGCACCCGACATTTGGCGAACCGTGGTTCACGCTCGAACGCGAGCAACTCGCCAACAGTCTGCAATCGACGGCGACCATTTCCGGCGTGATGATCGATCGCGCCTACTTGCGACTGCTCGCTGCACCCGGTGATCCCTCGCTGCGCCATGCAAGCCAGACGAGCGTCCAGAGCCTCACGCAAGCCGATTTGACGACCTTCACCAAGACCTACTGGCGCCCGGATCTTACGACGATTGCGGTGGTCGGCGACGTGACGCCGGATCAAGTGCGCAGCGTACTCGAGAGCGCGTTCGCCGGCTGGAGCGCACAGGGCTCGAAGCCTGACGCGCATGCGATGTCGTTTCCAACCGCGCATTCCGGCCACGAATACGTTGGCACCGATGCAACTCAGGTCTACGTTCGCCTCGGGCAGCCGGGGGTCGGGCGCAACAGTCCCGACTACGACACGTTCCTCGTTCTCAACCAGATCCTCGGCGCGGGCGGCGCATTCGAATCGCGACTTTGGCAAGAGCTGCGCCAGAAGCGCGGCCTCGTCTACAGCGTGGCGAGCACGGTCGAAGCCGGAAACGATCGGGGCGATTTCAAGGTCGAGCTCAACGCCTCACCGGGCAAAGTCGTCGAGGCGGTTGCTTTTGTTCGCAGCGAGCTGCTAACGCTGCAGACGCAACCGGTCACGCCAACGGAACTCAACGATGCGAAGCTGCGCCTGGTCAGCGATGCGTTACTCGATGAGTCCTCGGCCGAGGGACAAGTGCGCCAACTGCTCGACATCGGCACCAACGATTTGCCGCTCGACTACTATCGCACGCTCAACGATCGCTTCGCGAACATCACCGCGGCCGACGTTGAGCGCGTCGCAAAGAAATATCTCGACCCGTCCCAGCTCGTCGAAATCTACGCGGGGCCTGTGGGTCCCTGGTCGGGGACGTACTAGGAACGGCTGACGGCGTGACCCAAGCTAACGCAGGATGGATCATGACGCCGGAACTCCTCGCTTACTCGCGCTAACAATCTTTCACCCGAAGCCCGCCTGGCTCGAGACATCCCGGGTTGAAGCCCTTCGTTGGCTGTCGCACCGAATGGATCAGATCCGAGAATACATGTTGACGGAGTCCGGAAGTGGAGTGCTGTGGGCCAACACGTTTCCAACTGATTCCGAAAGCCTTCCTCGCGCAATCGTGTTACTCTGGAACCTCGCGGATCGAGAGGCCGTTCATGGCCTCCTCCATCAGTTAAATCGGCCCGACCTCCAGCATTACTTCCATGTTGCCGTCGCAAGTGGTATGACCGGCCCCAGTACGGACGAGGTATTGGACGCCTTTACCACGGATTTGGACCGCTGATGGGCAATTTCGGCGATTATCAACTTGAGATTTATCTCGGCGCGCTTAGCGGGAATCACCCTCGCTTGCCGATCCGTTATGAGGAATTGGAGACCAAGGCCCTGCAAGCGCTGCCACCGAGCCTTGCCTCGTACGTCGCGGGTGGCTGCGGAAACGAACGCACGCAAGACGTAAATGTCACCGCGTTCGATCATTGGGGCATCGTGCCTCGAATGTTCCGAGCGGCGCCAAAGCGAGACCTATCGATCGAGCTCTTCGGTCTGAAACTTCCGAGCCCGTTGTTCATGAGTCCCGTTGGTGTGATTGGTTTGTGCGCGCAGGATGGCCATGGCGACATCAAAACGGCGCAAGCCGCTGCGCAAACGGGCGTTCCCATGGTCGCATCCACGCTCATGGTCGATCGCCTCGAAGACGTTGCTTCGCACTTCGGAGAGACGCCCGCCTTCTTTCAGCTCTACACTCCCACGGATCGCGATCTCGCCCAAAGCCTCGTGAAGCGCGCGGAAGCAGCCGGATTCAAGGGTGTCGTCGTCACGCTCGACACGTGGGTTCCGGGCTGGCGGCCACGCGATTTAAAATCGGGGAGCTTTCCGCAGCTTCGCGGCCTGTGCCTCGAAAATTACTTCTCCGACAAACGTTTTCGCGCGATGCTTTCGAAGCCCCCGGAAGATGATGTCGCGACCGCCACGATGCAGTGGGCCAAGATCTTCGGCAATCCGTTGACGTGGGACGACCTTCCATGGCTACGCTCCTTGACGAAACTCCCCTTGCTCGTCAAAGGCGTGTGTCATCCCGAAGACGCACGCCGAGCAATCGACGGCGGCGTTGATGGAATCTATTGCTCCAATCATGGCGGCCGTCAAGCTAACGGCGGTGTCGCGGCAATCGACATGTTGCCGGCCGTGATCGAGGCAGCCGGAAAGATTCCCGTTCTCTTCGATTCTGGCGTTCGCACCGGCGTCGATGTGATTAAAGCGTTGGCTATGGGCGCGACTGCGGTCGGCATCGGACGTCCGTACGCGTACGGGCTCGCGCTCGACGGCGTCGACGGGATCGTGCACGTATTGCGCTGTTTGCTGGCCGAAGCTGACCTATTTATGGCCATCAACGGCTTCCCCACGCGTGCCGATCTCCAACCTGAAATCTTACAGCGCCTGACGCAATAGGTTAGGGCCGTTCCGCGAGTACATCGCCCGATTCAATGTGAAGTTGCGCGTCTCGCCAGCGGACGTTTTGTCCGGTTAGCCCGCACGCCCACACGGCAATACCAAAGAGGTCGCGCGGCGCAATGAGCCAGGCGCTAGCAGGTTCGACCCCGAGCGCTCGCGCGGAGACATACTGGAGCGTAAGGCGCGCGAGAGCCGCGACAAGAAGTGTCGCGGCGCGTTTCGGATCCGGCGCGAGCAAAAACGCAAGCAGCGCCAGCGGCAGCGGATAGGTGAGGAACATGCCGGCGTAACCAGCCGGTTGTACTCCCCGAATCGTTCGGTGCCAACGCAGCTCGTGGTCCCAGAGCACTGGGAGGCTCGAGTCCGACACCATCGTTCGTATCACGTGGTCCGAAATCGCGACGCGAAGTCCTCGGGCGGCAACGAAGTTTCCCAGCATGTAGTCGTCGGCAAGATGCGGTGCCAGCGCCTCGAACCCGCCGATTGACGCGAGGACCTCTAACCGAAACGCGTTCGTCGGTCCAAGGCAATGTTGCGCCAGGCCAAAGAGTCGATTGACGAGCACCGACGGAATAAATTGCTCGGTCATAAACATGGCTCCGAGCCTCGAGGAAAAACTGCCGTCGGGAACCCCGGCGAAGAGAGCGGTCACGACGCCGACGCCGGGCTCCCGAAGGCCCGCTGCTACGGAACCGACGTACGACGCGTTGACCCGTGTGTCGCTGTCTGCCAAAATCAAGACCTTGTGACGCACGAGGCGCATCATCGAGAGGACGTTCGCGATCTTGGGGTTGCGCGCGCCGGGGACTTCGCCGACGTTGATGTCGATGTGACGATCGGGAAGTGCCGCCGCGACACGCCGCGCAATTGCTAGCGCGGAATCGTCGTCGCGCGCGACACCGAGGATGAGCTGACAAACGGGATAGTCTTGCGAGGCGAATGCACGCAAGTTCTCTTCGAGCCCCGGCTCCGCGCCGTGCAGGGGCACGAGCAAGGTCACCCCTGGCAACTCATCGACGGTTTGCGGCTTGGGCTTGCGGCGTCCGAAGCGCGCCATGCACACAATCGCGACGGCCGTATAGCCAATCGCGGCGATGGCAGCAATATCAACGCCGGTGGCGAGCAGTCGCGCGAGCTTCACATCAGCGCCGATTCGCTGGCCGGAGAAGGGGGGCCTCGCTTTTATTCGTGATGAAAGTCGCGGCGATGGCGGACACGGAACAGTTTGCGCGCGGCGGGCATGTGGCGATCAATGCGCTTTGGGTGGGGGTTCACTTTCAGGATGCGGCGTTGATGTCGATCATCGTCCCGGCGGTCTTGCTGCAGTTGACCCCAGCCGACCACACCTATGCCCTCGCGCTGCTCTCGACACTTGTCGCAATCGCGACCGCGATCGTACCGCCGTTTGCGGGCGCGCTCTCGGACCGCCTGCGCCGGCGCGGAAGCGACCGCCCGATCGACGACCGGCGCGTTCAGACGGCGATCGTACTCGCGATCGACGCCCTTGCGCTCTTAGTAATGGCGTATGTCTCCACGGTTTTCGCGTTCGGAACCGCCACGATCGTAGCGACCGTCGCGTTGATGAGTGGCTCCGTCGTCTATCAGGTGCTGGTACCGGAGATCGTTCCGCGCCGGTTCTGGGGAACTGCCGCCGGCTATCGCGGCGCGATGACACTCATCGGAACCATCATCGGCCTTCTCCTCGGCGCGCTCTTGCCGGCGCGCGAAGCGCTGCTCGCTTCAGCCGGCGGCGTTGTCGTCAGTGCGCTGCTGCTGCTCTTTGTCCCGGCTTCTCCGCCGTTCGTAACCACGGCACGCCGGGAAGGTGCACACATCCGCGATCGCCGCGATCTCGTCGTGACGCTCATCGCCCGGGCGTGGATCGTTATGGGCATGACGCTGCTCAACACGTACGTGCTGTATTTTTTCCACGATGTCCTCGGCGTTCGCAACGCGTCGCTGAACACTGGCCTCGTCGCCGGAGCCGCAATGTTCGGGGCTGTCGCTTCCAGCGTGGCTGTCGGAATTATTTCCGACAAGATCGATCGCCGGCTGGTCGTCTTTCTTTCGGGACTGCCCATGACCGTAGCTGCGCTTGGCTTCGCCCTTGCTCCGGATTTGCGCGTGATCTTCGTGTATGCCGCGCTCTTTGGTCTTGGATACGGCGGCGTCTTCTCTGTCGGTTGGGCGCTTGCGCTCGATTCGATTCCGGAGCTCGGGGACGTTGCGCGTGATCTCGGCATTTGGGGAACGCTCTCGAATCTCCCGATGCTGATCGCACCCGGGATCGGCGCGGCGATCATCGCCGCCGGCGCAACCGTGAGCGACGGCTATCGCTGGCTCTTTGCCTGTGCCGGAGCATGCTTTCTACTAGGCTCGCTGACCGTGCTGGCTGCACGCAAACCAAACGCGGTGCCGGAGTGAAACCCAATGGGGTGATGCGGGCGATTTCGTACGGGGCTCGCCAACTGTACCTTGCGTTCAAGATTCGCATCCGCCAGTGGGGACACTTACCGGCTCGGCGCGGCGCGAGTGTGCTCATCACCAACCACCAACACATGGATGAAGGGGAAACGATCACCGCGCGGATTTTTTTCCGCAACCCTTGGAAGCCGCTCGTTATGTGCAACTCCCGCCGCACGTTCGAGACGGGATTCATCGCGGCGCGGTTGCCGTGGACCGCGCGATTTACGCGCGGCGTGAACCTCAGTTGGCTGTGGGCTTCTTTTAACATCCTGCCGATTGAGAACCACCTCTTCTCACGACCCTTGATCAGCTTCGCCGAAGAGCTCCGCTACGCACACGGCGACCTGCAGCTCGACGCCGTCCTACCACCTGAAACGCTCACGCAATTGGGCTTGGAGGAGTGTTCGCTTAGCGATCTCTGGAGTCTGCAATACTTCATGCGAGCCCAGGGCTGGGTGAAGATTTCGAATATCAAACAACCATACCGGCGCGAAGTGGTCGAGAACTTCCGCGCAACGATTGCGCGTGACGTCGCGGCGATCGTGGATTGCGTTCGGGCCGGCGCTACGTTCTACGTCACCCCCGAAGGAGATTTCAGCCGGGACGGCCGTATGCATCCGATGCGCGGCGGAATCGTCGAAGCAGTCGCGCCATTCGCCGGCCTCTACCTCTGCGCCGTCGCCTACGACCCGTTCCGCGGCCGGCGTCTGCCCATGCTCTATCGCGTCGTTCCATTCAACGGCAACGATGTCGGGACATCGCTCGCGGCAGCTCGGCCAATTACGACCTCCGCGCTGCTGGCGGAATTTTTGCTCAACGGTTCCGAAGCGTTTCTGATCGAAGACGCGGTGCGCGCCGCGCTCGAGCGACTCGACTCACTGCCCAGCAATGTCTTCGTTGATCCCGAGCTGCGCCGTGATCCTCGCGCCGCGACCGCGAGCGCGATTGCGACCCTGCGAAAGCGCGGCACACTAAGCACCGATGGCGACCGCCTAAGGCTCACCGAAAAGCGCGGCGACGCGCGATTCCCACACGTGCCCGACATGGTCGCGTTTCAACGCAACATGCTCGAGGAGACGTTAGCCTCGGCGAAGCGGCTCGAACCCTAGACAGCAACAAGCTTAGGCGACGAAACCGTTTCGCGCGGCGGTAACATGCGCAACCCGAGCAAGGCCGCCATTGCCAGTGCCGGTATGATGCGGGGCCGAAGCAGCCGCGCGTCGATGCGTTGCATCATCCTGCGGTTCTCCGCTAGAGCAATTTCCAGGAACATCTTGGGCGTGACGCCTTCAAGAACTGCCTGCGAGCCGCCGCTGGTCAGATCGGGTGCCGCCGTTGCAGCCGTTGTGCCTTGAGCCGTCTGTGCCTGATGCATCACCGCCGCAGCGCTGTATTGAAAGGCGCTGAATAGGCGGGCAATCGGATTCGTCCGTCCGGCAAGGGCTTCTTCATAGCGCCACCAGTTGATGAAAAAGACGATGTGGCGAGCCTCTTCGTATAAGACGTGTTCAAAAATGTCCAACAGCGCGCCCGGGAAGATCTGCTTCTGCCGTGCCAGCGCAAAGCCGCCGAAGCCGATGACCGAATCGGTGCACTCGCTGAAGCCGAACACCAAAAAATCCTCGCGGCCCACCGGCTTCGTCGAAAGCGGCAGTGGCGCAACATCGATGCCGTACCGTTCGAACATCGTCTTGAGTAAACGACCGTGTCGCCCTTCCTCAAACGCTTGCAATTCGATCGCTTCGCGGATGAGCGGATCCGCGATCGTCCGGGCGAAGGCCGTGATCATTCGGGACGCTTCTTGCTCCATGCTCAGAGCGAATGCCCAAAACGGGAACGCGCGCAAGAGTTCAATATGGCGCGGCTCGAGGTGCGGCCAAGGGAGTTCCGCCGGTTCAAAGACCCGATGCGTGTCGATGAACGTTCGGCAGAGCAAATCCCGATGCGCGGGTGATCCGACAATCATGCTCAGGCCGACGTCGCTTCGAGGCGGCGTTCGCCGGCTTGCACTCGCCGCGCCCGCAAGTAACTAAAAAACTCACCGCCTTCGCGCAGACGGCGGACCATCATCTGACGGTTCGTAATCATCTCAGCGACGATCTTTCCGATCTTCTTCGGCCGAAAATAGAACTCACGATACATCCGCTCGACCGAATCTTCGATCTCGGCGGTCGAAAGCGTGTCGTAGCGCAACGTCGAGGTCTGAATGCCCGCCCCCGAGACCAAATCGTCGCGTGCGAACCAGCCGTTTGCCAGCGCTTGATCGTAGAGTTCTGTTCCGGGGTAAGGCGACGCGATCGAAACCTGAATCGTGTGCGGATCCAGTTCTTTCGCAAACTCGATTGTTTCGCGGACCGTTTCAGGCGTGTCGACCGGCAAGCCGATGATGAACGTCCCATGAACTTTGATACCGAGCTTGTGGCAGTTCTTCATGAACTCGCGCGCCATCTCGAGCTTCAGTCCTTTTTTGATACGATACAGAATCTCTTGATTACCCGACTCGAAGCCGACGAGCAGCACGCGCAAACCATTGTCACGCAGCGTCTTGAGCGTGTCATAGTCGACGTGGGCACGGGCGTTACAAGCCCAACTGAGCTTCAAACGCTTCATGTGTTTGCTAAGCTCAATCGCGTACGCCTTTTCATTCGTCAGCGTATCGTCGTCGAACATATATTCCCGCACGGTAGAACCGAAGATGGCTTTCGCTTCGTCGAGATCGCGACCGACCGCCTCAGGGCTCTTGTGTCGAAAAATGTGGCCACCGATGGTTTGCGGCCACAGACAAAACGTACACTTTGCGGTGCAGCCGCGGCCGGTATACCACGAGACGTACGGGTGCAACAGGTAGCCGTTGTAGTACTTCGTGACGTCGAGGTGCTTAGCATACATGGGCAATACGCTCGGCATCGCATCCCAGTCATGGATCTGCGGACGCTCTTGCGTGCGTTGCAACTCACCATTGTCGTCGCGGTACGAAAGCCCGAGGATCTCATTCCACGGACGCCCTTCGGCGAGTTCCTTGCACGTGTAATCGAACTCGTTGCGGCATACGAAATCGATGATCTCATGCTCGCGCAGCGTCAGCTCGGGAAGCACCGCGACGTGCGCACCGATGAAGCCGACCTTGACAGCGGGATTCGCAGCCTTGAGGCGACGAGCACACTCGACGTCGCCTGGGAGCGACGGTGTACTCGTGTGCATGATCACGAGATCATGATCCTTGGCGATCGCCAGCACGTCTTCGATCGTCTGGCCATGCGGGGCCGCGTCCACCAGCGTGCTGCCCGGCACAAGAGCCGCGGGCTGAGCCAACCACGTCGGATACCAGAACGAGGTCACTTCACGTTTTGCCTGGTAACGTGCGCCCGCGCCGCCGTCAAATCCATCGAAAGAAGGCGGACTAAGGAACAGGGTTCTCAAGGGCACATTACCTCTGCGATCAGAAACTGCGGAAGGCTACTTTTTGTATAAACGGTGCGCGAGTCCTATCCAGCGCAACGTGCCGCAGTCACGAAGCAAGCAAAGAGCATCATCGTAGCTAAGCGACCGATTGCGCGGCACCGAAGATTCTAAGGTCGAGCCCTGACGACGATCCGAAAAACGGAAAACGGGTCATCTTTGTCGAGTGGTCTGATGTCGGACCATCGTCTTGTCGGATGGCACGCTGCCGCGCTACACTAAAACCCCCTTAAACGAGAGGAGGAGCTGTTCTGAACCGCACATACGCAGCCACCGACCTGGAACCCATCGAGCGCCGCTCGGTTTTCGACGAAGTCGTCACGCGCCTGGGCGATTTTATCATGCAGAGCGAGCTCAAGCCGGGTGACAAACTCCCGGCTGAGCGCGAGCTTACCGAGTCGCTGCGGGTCGGGCGTTCGTCGCTTCGCGAAGCGGTCAAGGCCCTGCGCGCCGTCGGAGCTATCGATGTGGTTGCCGGCGGCGGGATGTACGTCGGCCGCGGCGGATCGAAGGCGCTCGCGAAGCCGCTCTCGTGGGCGGTGCTACTGAACTCATCGAGTTTGCAGCAGACGATCGAAGCTCGTGAAATCCTCGAGGTGCAACTCGCGCCGCTCGCGGCTGAGCGCGTCACCGATGAGGAGCTCACGGGATTGCGCCGCTTGCTCGACCGCATGCGCGCCGCAGACAGTGACCCAGAGGCCTATCTCTCGGCCGACGTGCAGTTTCACCTGGCGATCGCGCGCGCATCGAAAAACGACATCCTCTTTTATGCGCTCGAGATGTTGCAGCACGTCGTCAGCGCCTGGATTCGCCGAAGCTTGCATAAAACTCACTGTGAACCACTTTCCCTCGCAGAGCATCAGACGATTTACGACGCGCTCGCAGCGCACAACGCGCCGGCGGCGCGCGAAGCCATGCGCACACACCTGGGCGCGGCGAGCCAACGATTGCAGAAAGAACCATAGCCATGACTGCGACCCTCGAAACGTACGACGCGCTGCACCTGTTGATCGCGGGCGAACGCATCGGAGCAAAGCAGCGCGCAACGCGCCCGGTGATCAATCCCGCGACCGGCGCGGTACTCGCCGAGCTTCCGGTTGCAACCGACGAGGATCTGCAACGCGCGCTCGCCGCCGCAGCAAAGGCCTTTGCAGGCTGGCGGGCGGTGAGCGCCTACGATCGTGCGATCATCCTGCGCAAGGCCGCGGCGCTGCTCCGCGAACGAACTGAGGCGATCGCGCGCACGATGACGCTTGAACAGGGCAAGGTCCTCAACGAATCGCGGCTCGAGATCGGCGCCGCTGCCGACATCTTCGACTGGGCGGCTGAAGAGGGCCGTCGCGCGTACGGCCGCGTCGTGCCGTCTCGCCAGCCGGCGACGATACGCCAAATCGTGATGCGCGATCCGGTCGGCGTTGTGGCGGCGTTTACACCATGGAACTTCCCGGCGCTTACGCCGGCGCGTAAACTCGCCGGATCGCTGGCCGCGGGCTGCTCGATCATCATTAAGCCGGCCGAAGAAACGCCCGGCACGGCCCTTGCATTGATGCAGGCATTGCTCGACGCCGGTCTTCCGGAGGATGCCGCGCAGATGGTTTTCGGCGATCCGGCGCACATCTCGTCAACGCTCATCGCCTCGCCGATCGTACGCAAGATTTCATTCACCGGTTCGACCGCGGTGGGCAAGCAACTCGCTACGCTCGCGGCGCAGGGCGTCAAACGCGCCACGCTCGAGCTCGGCGGCCACGCGCCGGTGGTGGTCACCGAGAAAGCCGATCTCGATCGCGCGATAAAACTCTCGGTTAGCTTCAAATACCGCAACGCCGGACAGGTCTGCGTCTCGCCTTCTCGTTTTCTCGTGCAAGAGGGGATCTACGACGAGTTCGCCTCGCGCTTCGCACGCGCCGCGGCTGAGCTGCGCGTTGCCGGCGGACTCGAAGAAGGCGCACAGATGGGATCGCTCGCCAACGAACGCCGTCGCACGTCGATTCACGGTCTGGTCGAAGATGCGGTGACGCGCGGTGCAAAACTCCAGACCGGCGGCGCGCCCTACGACACGCCCGGCTTCTTCTACCCGCCGACCGTACTGACCGACATCCCGGCCGATGCGCGCATTCTCAGCGAAGAGCCCTTTGGGCCGGTTGCCGCGATCAGCACTTTTCGCGAGATCGGCGATGCGATCGCCGAAGCGAACCGCCTACCCTATGGACTGGCCGCGTACGTGTTCACGCAAGACGTCTCGGAGCATATTGCGCTCACAAACGGTATCGAAGCCGGCATGATCGGCGTCAATCACTTCGGCGTATCCGTCGCCGAGATTCCTTTCGGCGGCGTTAAAGAATCCGGCTACGGATCCGAAGGTGGCACCGAAGGCCTCGAATCGTATTTGGTGACGAAATCCGTTACGACGATTTAGCTCAGTCGGCTTACTTCTTACACTGATTCAGGCCCAGCGCCGCCTGCGCAATCGCCACGGCGAGAACCAGAGAGTCAAACATACTCTTTAACGTAGGTTGCGACACGCTTGATGCCCTCGCGTACTTTTTCAAGTGGCGCAACCCAGCTCAAGCGCAGCCAGCCCTCGAATCCCTCACCAAAGGCGATACCGGGAATCGCAAGCACGTCGTATTCCTCGATCAACTGGATCGCCGCGTCGTATGACTTCACGCCATCGGGGAGCCGGACGCATGCGTAGAAACTGCCCTCGGGCGGGATAAACCGCAGGCCGCTTTCTTCCAGCAACGCAACGACGCCCGCCCACTGTGTGCGGTACCACGACACGTGTTCGTTCACACCGCCGAGCTCGCCGAAGATGTGCAGCGCAACCTGCTGAGCAAAGGTGTCGGTGCACGAGGTCAGCCAGGCGTGCGTCTTGATCGCGTTGCCGATGAATGATTCGGGGCCGATCAACCATCCCAAGCGTAGTCCGGTAAGCGCGTTGCTCTTGCTCACCGAGTTCGTGACGATCGTGTGGGGATAGCGTTCGCCCAGGAAAGCTTCGTCCTCGACGAAGCTCTGCTCACGGTAGATCTCGTCGTGGATAAGCCAGATCGGTTCGCCGGTGCGTCGCTCGAGCGCATGCACCAGCTTCTCAGCCTGCTCGTTGTGCAGCACGCGCCCGGTGGGGTTGTTGGGCGAGCAGATGACGATTGCGCGCGTACGTTCTCCAATGCCGCTCAGGATGCGCTCCGCATCGAATGCAAAGTCATCCGATTCATTCATCACGACGCCGCGAACCGCAACGCCTTCGAGCCGCGCCATCTTCATATACGAGGGAAAGGTCGGTTCGACGATCAGGAGCTCGTCGGTTGCCGGATCGAGCAGCGTCTTGATCGTTACGTACATCGCCTCTTGCGATCCGGTGGTGATGCACACGTTGTTCGCCTCATGCATCCCCGGATAATGGTAGTGACGCGCGATCGCTTCACGCAGCGCCGGATCGCCTGCGTTGGCCGTATAGCGAATGCCGTGCTTTTCGATATAGTGCATCGCGTGCTCGAAGTGTTCGCGATTGGGCGAAAGCGACGGCTCGCCGAGCCCCAGGTCGATCGAACTCGGGCGGCGCCGCGCCGCGACCGCGCGGATCAGCGAGCTTTCGATCTCGACGACCCGTGGATTCACACCGGTACCTCGAAGTCTCGCAGCGCCGTATTGAGCGAGGTCTTACGATCGGTCGCTTCGCTGCGCGTGCCGATGATGAGCGCACAGGGCACGCCGTACTCGCCAGCCGGAAACACCTTGGGAATCGTACCTGGTATGACAATGGCGCGCGGTGGAATCCGGCCTTTGGAGGTGACGGCCGTCGCCGCGCGCACGTCAACGATCGGCGTGCTGGCGGTGAGCACCACGCCGGCCCCGAGCACGGCTTCACGTTCGATGCGAACGCCCTCGACGACAATGCAGCGCGAGCCTATGAATGCTCCGTCTTCAACGATGACGGGGGAGGCTTGCGGGGGCTCGAGTACGCCGCCGATTCCAACCCCACCCGAGAGGTGCACCCCTTTGCCGATCTGCGCGCACGATCCGACCGTCGCCCAGGTGTCGATCATCGATCCTTCGTCAACGTACGCGCCGATATTCACGAAGCCCGGCATCAGGATGGTGTTGCGCCCGAGGAAGCTCCCGTAGCGGGCGACACCCGGCGGCACACAGCGCACGCCGAGCTTCTTATAATTCCGCTTGAGCGGAAGCTTGTCAAAGAACTCGAGGCCTTTGGCATCACCCATCGACGCGACGTCGCGCCGCGCGAAATAGAGTAGGATCGCCTGCTTGATCCAGGCGTGCACGATCCAATCGTCGCCGTTTGGTTCGGCGACGCGCAGGGTCCCCACGTCGAGTGCCGCGATGACATCATCGATCGCGCGACCAGCCGGGCCGCGCACATCGCCGTCACCGGCAGCCAATGCTTCAATGCGAGTGCGAATTTTGTCGATCTTCATGCCGGGCCTACGGATACGCCTCGGCGAAGGGCCATTCATGCTCGCTTACCGACTCTTTGAAGACGGTCCCCGTCTGATTAAGGACGCGCCCGTTCCCGAACCGCGTGAAGGCCAGGTGCTGATAAGAGTTGCCGGCTCGGGCGCATGCCATTCGGATCTCCACGTAATAGAGGCGACGGCTGCCGGTAACTGCTTCTTCAAGCCGCCGTATACGCTCGGGCACGAGAGCACCGGGTGGGTCGAAGCGGTGGGCGCCGGCGTGCAACGCGTCCAACCTGGTGACAAAGTCGCGGTGTATTGCGCTATCGGTTGCGGAAAGTGCCGCACGTGCCTCGCCGGCTTCGAGAGTTACTGCATGCGCTCGCGCCCGGTGAACGCCTTGGGACTCGGCATCGACGGCGGAATGGCCGAATACTTGCTCGTGCCGGCGGAACGCTATCTCATTCCGCTCGGCGATCTGGATCCCGTTGAAGCAGCGCCGCTCACCGACGCGGGCATGACGCCATACCATGCGATCAGTCGCTCGCGCGCGTTGCTAACGCCCGACGCAACGGTCGTCGTCATGGGCATCGGCGGCCTCGGTCACCTCGCGCTGCAGATTCTGCGCTCGACCAGCGCGGTGCGCGTGATCGCGATCGACATCTCCGACCGCAAACTGGCGCTGGCGAAAGAACTCGGTGCCGATGCTACCGTGCGCGCAGGCGAGAACGCGCTGCGCGAAACGATGGAGTTATTGCATGGCGAGCAAGCCGATGTCGTGTTGGATTTCGTCGGAGTGCAATCGACGATCGACCTCGGCCGCAAGCTGGTTCGTCCCGGCGGCGATTTCACGATCGTCGGCCTCGGCGGCGGCACAATGAGCTACGGACAAGGTCGGATCGCCGTGGGCGCACGCGTCTTCACTCCGTACTTCGGCGGCATGGGCGAGATGCGCGAATTGATCGCGCTTGCCGCGCGCGGCGGTATCGCCGCGCACGTCACCCGCTATCCGCTCGAGCGTGTCGAGGAGGCCTATCGAGCGCTCCACGACGGTACGATCGAGGGCCGCGCGGTTATTTGCCCCGGATAGGGCGGCGGGTAAGATATGGATACGGGAGCGCGAACTACACGCTCCCGCCTCTTCGCTAGAGTACGAGAAGGAGCAAGTCGTGCCGAACGCGCCCGCCGACGAGCAACGCATCAACACTATTCGCTTTCTTGCTGTCGATGCAGTCCAGAAAGCCAACTCGGGCCACCCTGGCATGCCCTTGGGGGCGGCGGCAATGGCTTACACGCTCTGGACCCGCCACCTGAAATTCAATCCGAAAGACCCACACTGGTTCGACCGCGACCGCTTCATTCTCTCGGCCGGGCACGGCTCGATGCTGCTCTACGCCCTCCTCTATCTCACGGGATACGATCTCTCGCTCGATGACCTCAAGTCGTTCCGCCAGCTCGGCAGCAAAACACCCGGCCATCCCGAAGCCGGGCACACCCCGGGGGTCGAGGCGACCACCGGGCCGCTCGGGCAAGGTCTTGGAAATGCCGTCGGCTTCGCGATCGCCGAAGCACAGCTGGGGGCCGTCTACAATCGCTCGGACGCCAAGATCGTGGACCATTTTACCTACGTCATCGCCGGCGATGGTGATTTGATGGAGGGCCTGAGTCAAGAGGCCATCTCGCTCGCGGGTCATCTGCAACTGGGCAAACTGATCGTGCTCTACGACGACAACCGCGTCTCGCTCGCCGGCCCGACCGACATCGCCTATACCGACGACGCATGCGCGCGGTTCGATGCCAGCGGCTGGCACACACAACGCGTCGACGTCGATAAGTCCAACGACGTTGCCACCATCGATCAAGCGATCGTCGTTGCCAAAGGCGTGACCGATCGCCCGTCGATGATTGCGGTTCGCACGCACATCGGCTTTGGGTCCCCGCTGCAAGATACGTTCAAGGCGCACGGCGAGCCGCTCGGCGCGGACAACGTCAAAAAGACGAAAGAGGAATTGGGCTGGCCGCTCGAGCCGGATTTCTACGTGCCGGATGAGGCGCTTGCATTCTTTCGCGCACGCGGTGAAGCGGGCGCGGCGCTCGAAGCGCAGTGGCAGCAAGGCTTCGATGCGTGGAAGACCGCGAATCCGCAACTCGGTGCGCAGCTCGAACGCGCACTAACGGGCACGCTGCCGGCGAACTTGCCGTGGCCGGCATTCAACGCGGAGAACGGCTCGCTCGCAACGCGCGATGCCGGCGGTACCGTGATGAATGCGATCGCCAAGGCCCTCCCCGAACTGGTCGGCGGCTCCGCCGATCTCGACCCCTCGACGAAGACCTACCTTAAAGACTGCGGCGATTTCCAACCCGGCAACTACGCCGGGCGCAACATACACTACGGCGTTCGCGAACACGGCATGGCCGCCGCAACCAACGGCATCGCGCTGCACGGTGGCTTGATGCCTTTCTGCGCGACCTTCTTCAATTTCGTGGATTACCTCAAACCGTCGCTGCGCCTCGCCGCGCTAACCAAGCTGCACGCGATATACGTCTTCACCCACGACTCGGTCTTCTTGGGCGAAGACGGACCGACCCACGAACCGATCGAGCAGCTCGCGATGCTTCGCGCGACGCCGAACGTGCGGGTAGTACGCCCCGCCGATTCGCTCGAAACGCGCGAAGCGTGGAAACTCGCGATCGAGCCGCACAGCGGATGTCCGTGGGTGCTCGTGCTCACGCGCCAAAAGCTCCCGTTCCTGGGCGAGCGCGACGCGCACGTTGGGCGCGGCGCGTATGTCCTCTCGGATGCAAATGGAATGCCCGACCTGATTCTCATCGCGACCGGATCCGAGGTGTCACTCGCGATGGACGCCAAGAAGCTGCTCGAAGAGAAAGGCGTGCGTACGCGCGTCGTCTCGATGCCGTGTTGGGAGCTCTTCGAAGCGCAGCCGCAATCGTATCGCGAGGAAGTACTTCCGCCGCAAATCACCGCGCGCATGTCGATCGAAGCCGGCTCAACCTTCGGATGGGCGCGTTGGACCGGCGATCGCGGGGTAACGTACGGCATTGACCGTTTTGGCGAATCCGCACCGATGGCTGCGATCGCCAAGAGCCTGGGCTTCACGCCGGAACGTGTCGCGCAGGTTGCACTCGACGCATTCGCTCTCGCATCGCGCTAATTTCGCCTTCGTTCCTCGCATAGGAGAACCACGTGACCAACCAATTGCAACAACTGCTCGAAGCCGGCCAAAGCGTTTGGCTCGACAATTTGCGACGCGGCATGTTCGCCTCGGGTGAACTCAAGCGCCTCATCGATCAGGGTCTGCGCGGGATGACCAGCAATCCGACCATCTTCGAAAAGGCGATCGGCACGGGCGACGATTACGACGAGCAGTTGCGCACGTTGATCGGCGAGGAGACCAGCGCGGACGCGCTCTTCTGGGATTTGGCGGTGGCCGACATCCGTCAAGCGTGCGATGCATTCCGCGGCGTCTACGACTCCAGCGGCGGCAACGACGGCTTCGTGAGCCTCGAGGTCTCGCCGTTGCTCGCGCACGATACGCAAGGCACGATCGCCAATGCCAAACAGCTTTGGCAGCGGGTTGACCGGGCGAACCTGATGGTGAAGATTCCCGGTACGAACGAGGGCGTGGCGGCGATCGAAGAATGCATCTACTCGGGCCTCAACATCAACGTGACGTTGATCTTCTCCGTCGAGATGTACGAGAAGACGGCGACCGCCTACATCGAGGGGCTCAAACGGCGCCTGCTGGAAGGCAAGCCGATCGATCGGATTCGTTCGGTCAATTCGGTCTTCGTGAGCCGCATCGACTCGGCCATCGACCGGTTGCTGCAAGCCAAGATCGCAAAAGGCGAAACGAAACTACAGTCGCTGATGGGCAAGACCGGCGTCGCGAACCTCAAACTGACCTATCAAAAATTTAAGGAGCTCTTCGAAGGCGAAGGCTTTGCGGGCGTGCTTCAAGCGGGCGGCGCCGTGCAGCGTCCGCTCTGGGCTAGCACCTCGGTGAAAAACCCGGCCTATCCCGACCTGATGTACGTGGAAACCGTCGTCGGCAAGCACACCGTGAACACAATGCCGCCGAACACGCTCGACGCGTTACTCGACCACGGCAAGGTTACGCCCGACACCGTGGAGAGCGGACTGGATGAAGCGCGTGCGACCATTCGCGCCCTGCAAGACGCGAAAATCTCGCTCTTCGACGTCACGCACGAGCTCCAAGTCGAGGGCGTTTCGCTCTTCTCTGATTCGTTCGCCGCACTGATGGGCGCGATCGTCTATAAACAAAAGCAGCTCGCCGGCGGCAAAGAACGCGTCGCGATCTCTTCCGCGCCCTCGGACGCGCTCGACAAACTCGCGAGCATAGATTTTCTCAAGAAACTGTGGGCCAAGGATCCTTCGCCCTGGACGAACGATCCCGAGGCGGCCGATATTATCAAACATGCCTTGGGCTGGCTCGACATTCCGCAGCATCTCATGGAACACGTTCCCGATCTCGAAGCCTTCGCCAAGGAGATCGCACGCGACTTCGATCACGTGGTTGTGCTCGGCATGGGCGGCAGCTCGCTCGCTCCCGACATTATGGGCGAGACCTTCGGCCATTTGGCCGACGGCCCGATCGAGGACACGCCGTGGCCGCAACTGCACGTGCTCGACTCGACCGATCCGACGCAGATCGCCGAGCTCGACGAAAAACTCGTGCTGGATCGCACGCTCTTCATCGTGGCCAGTAAGAGCGGTTCGACGACGGAGCCCAACGCGTTCTTCGCCTACTACTACGACAAAGTCGCCAAGCGCGTCGGTACGGATAACGCCGGTAAGCAGTTCATCGCCGTGACCGATCCGGGAACGCACATGGTCGAGGTCGCCAAAGGGCACAACTTCCGCCGCATCTTCGAAAACGACCCGAACATCGGGGGTCGCTATTCGGCACTCTCCTTCTTCGGTATGGTGCCGGCAGCACTCGCCGGCTACGACGTGCGGCTGATTCTCGATCGCGCGCTCGGCGCAATGCACGCCAACGATAAGACCGTCGACCCGCATATCGCAACGGGCGTGCGCTTCGGTGCCGCCATAGGCGGCCTGGCGGTAGCGGGACGCGACAAACTCACCATCGTCACGCACCCCGACGTTGCGGCCTTCGGCGCGTGGGCCGAGCAATTGATTGCCGAATCCACCGGAAAACACGGCAAGGGCATCGTGCCGATCGAAGGCGAGGCGCTCGGCGCCCCCGGCGACTACGGAAACGATCGCGTGTTCGTCTACGTCGGCGCGAATCTCCCCGATCCCGCGCCCGGCGTGAGTCAGACGATTCAAACGCTTGAAGACGCGGGTCATCCGGTGATTCGCCTGGCGATGAACGACGACTACGATCTGGGCGAGCAATTCTACCTCTGGGAGATCGCCACGGCCGCGGCGGGAAGCGTCCTCGGCATCAATGCCTTCGATCAGCCCAACGTGCAAGAATCCAAGGACAATACGAAAGCGCTCCTTGCGCAATTCGTGGCCAAGGGTTCCATCGACGAGCCGGCTGCCGACGTGGAGACCGGCGCGTTCGATATCACCTATCTCTCCGGAAGCAAAAATGCAAACGGCGCACGCGACGCGGTGAGCGCGCTCGCGGTGGTGTTGAAGCAACTCGTGCCCGGCGACTACGTCGCGATCTGCGCTTATATCGCTCGCAACCCGGCGCACGTCGAGACGCTCGATCAACTGCGTCTGATGATTCGCAACGCGAGCGACGTTGCTACCACGGTCGGTTTCGGCCCGCGTTTCTTGCACTCGACGGGACAACTGCACAAAGGCGGACCCAATTCGGCGGTGATGTTGCAGATCGTCGGCGACGAGCCATCCGATCCGCCGATTCCCGGAATGAACGTCGGCTTCCGCACGCTACTCGCGGCGCAGGCACTCGGCGATTGGCAATCACTAGATAGCCGCAAGCGCCGCGGCCTTCGCGTTCATCTCAAAGGCGACATCGATGGTGCGCTGCGCGCACTCGTCGCTGCAGTCGACGACGCACTTTCTGCTCGCGCATAGACGGTTCGGCCGCCCTTACGGGCGGTCGCGCCTCCTGCGCTCCTCACCTTCACCTACATCGTGCAGGCACAGGAGAATTGCATGCAATTAGGGATGGTCGGACTCGGTAAGATGGGCGCGAATATGACGACGCGCCTGATTCAAGACAGACATCAGGTCGTCGTCTATGACCGCAGCGCAGATGCCGTCAAACAAGCGGCGTCCGGCGGCGCCAGCGCCTCGAGCAGTCTGCGCGACCTATGCGACAAATTGAGTGGCTCGCCGAAGGTCGTGTGGATCATGGTTCCCTCCGGGAAGCCGACCGACGATACGATCGATGAGTTGTGCGGGATCCTTGGCAAGGGTGACATCATCATCGATGGCGGCAACACCAATTGGAAAGACGGTCTCGCCGCGTACGAACGCTGCAAAACAAAAGGCGTTTCGCTGGTCGACGCCGGCACCAGCGGCGGCATCTGGGGCTTGAAGGAAGGCTACTCTTTGATGGTCGGCGGGGATGACGCCGCGGTCAAAGCGTGCGAGCCGATCTTTCTCACGCTCGCGCCGCCCAAAGGCTACGCGCACGTCGGGAGAGCCGGCGCCGGCCACTTCTCCAAGATGGTGCACAACGGCGTCGAGTACGGCATGATGCAGGCTTATGGCGAAGGCTTCGAGATTCTCGAGACCTCGCCGTTCGATTTCGATCTGGAACAAGTCGCAAGCGTCTGGTGTTATGGCAGCGTCGTGCGGTCGTGGCTGCTCGAACTCGCCGTGCTCGCCTTCAAAGCCGATCCGGGTTTGAAAGATATTCGTGGCTACGTTGAGGACACCGGCGAAGGGCGCTGGACCGTGCAAGCCGCGATCGATCAAAACGTGCCGGCGCCGGTGATCACCCTCTCGTTGATGCAGCGCTTCGTTTCGCGCCAGGAAGAGTCGTTCAGTGCCAAGGTGATCGCGGCGCTGCGCAATCAGTTCGGCGGGCACGCCGTGAAAACGGAGACCCATGCCTGAAGCGGTTGCAACCGTCTCGGTCGACGGCCAATCGGAGAATCCGTTGCGCGCCGGGCTCCATACCGAGCGCATCAGCGATCCGTGTACGCTCGTCTTCTTCGGCGCCAGCGGCGACCTCTTCAAACGCATGTTGCTGCCGGCGGTCTACTCGCTGCGTCTGCACGGCACGTTGCCCAACGATTTCGCCGTCGTCGGGGTTTCACGTGCCGAGTACGACAATGACGGTTTCCGCGAATATTGCAAGGCGCAGCTCGAGCAATTCGCGGCCCCCGATCAGAAGCCGCAGGGCGCGATTTGGGACGACTTCGCCAAACGCCTCAGTTATGTCAGCGGTGAATTCGACGATCATAAAACCTTCGGCGAGCTGGCCAAGCAGATCGCCCAGAACGACTCGGAGCTCGGGACAAAAGGGAACCGGCTGTTCTATCTCTCTACACCGCCGTCGGTCTTCCCGACGATCATCGAATTGCTTCGCGAAAGCGATCTCAATCAGCAACAGGAGGGCTGGGGCCGCATCGTCGTCGAGAAGCCGTTCGGCACCGATCTCGAGTCGGCACGCGCGCTGCAGGCGGCTGTCGATCAGGTCTTCCGCGAAACCGAAGTTTATCGCATCGATCACTACTTGGGCAAAGAGCCGGTGCAGGACATCATGGCGCTGCGCTTTGCGAATACGATTTTTGAGCCGGTATGGAACCGCAACTACGTGCAGTCGGTGCAGATCACCGCAGCAGAGCAACTCGGCGTCGAAATGCGCGGCGGCTACTACGAAAGTGCCGGTACGCTGCGCGACATGATTCAAAATCACGTGATGAACTTGCTCGCCCTCGTCGCCATGGAGCCGCCATCGAGTTCCAACGCCGACGCGATTCGCAACGAGAAGTTCAAGGTGCTCGAATCGATTGAGCCGCCCGAACTGGGCGAAGTCCAAGCGATGTCGGCGCGCGGCCAGTACGGCCCCGGCGCAATCAACGGCAAACCCGTTCAAGGCTATCGCCAGGAGCCCGACGTCGCGCCCCAATCAAATACTGAGACGTTCGCTTCCGTGCGTCTGACGGTCGGGAACTGGCGCTGGGCCGGCGTGCCGTTCTATCTGCGCTCGGGCAAGCGACTGGCCAAGAAGATGTCGGAGATCGCCGTAACATTCAAACCGATCCCGCACCGCATCTACGGAGAGCGCACCGACACCATCGAACCCAACGTGCTGGTCATGAAGATTCAGCCGGAGGAGGGCGTAGCCATGCGCTTCTCGGCAAAAGTTCCCGGCATGAAGAATCATATTCGCAGCGTTTTTATGGACTTCAACTATGGAACGGGCTTCGGCGTACAGTCTCCGCCGGCGTACGAACGGTTAATCGGCGATGCGATGCGCGGCGATCAGACACTCTTCACGCGCTGGGATGCGGTCGAGCGCGCATGGGAAATTGTGACGCCCGTGCTTGACGTCTGGCAGCACACCAAAGACTTCACCTTCCCGAACTATCCGGCGGGGTCGCAGGGTCCGCCGTCGGCCTTCACGCTCTTCCCGGAGTGGCGCGCATTGTGAGTCTCGACGTTCATCCGGTCGTGGAGGCGCTGGCAAAAGGCCGGCAAGATCCGGGCGCGATGAAGACGGCTACGATGACCTTCGTGATCTTTTTCGGTGATGGTGAGGGCGCCGACTGGGTGCGCGGTCGCGCGCATGCACTCGCCACGAAGCATCCTTCGCGGGTCGTGGTCTTCGATGCGAACAAGAACGAGGACGAACGCATCATCGAACCCTCGCAAGCACGCGGTGAGTGGGTCGAGATCGGCGTGCGCGACGCCAGCCCCGCTGAGCTCGATGCCGCGCTGACCATGCTCGAACTTCCCGAGGCGCCGGTCGTGCTGCTTTGGATCGCCGAAGCGCTCTCGGCCGACGAGCGCTTTCTCACGCTTGCGCGCCGCGCGACCACGACAATCTGCAGCACGTCGGTCGCACGCACGGATGAACGGCCCTTGCGTGATCTCACCCACTTTGTTGAAGAACATCCCGAGATCCCCGTACAGGACGTCGCATATCTGCGTCTGGGGGCCTGGCAAGAGTTGATCGCAGAGTTTTTCGATGAAGCGGACTGCCGCAGCGAGCTCGAAGCGCTGCGCAGCGTGGAAGTGACGGCTGGATCGGACGCCGAGATGTACTATCTGCTTGGCTGGCTTGCGAGCCGGCTTGCGTGGACGCCGCTCGACGGCTCGACCTTCGCCGCAAAAGGCGGCAACGTGCACTATTCGATGATTCACGATGGGCCCGCGCGCCGGCTCTCGAAAGTCGTACTCGCGTCGGAGCATGCGTCGTTCAGCGCGAGCGTGCATCCGCAAGATCAAGCCGCAATCTGCCTCGACGTGACCGGTTCGACCGCATGCCCATCGCGCTGCGCTCCCTTGCATACGGTCGATCTCGCCTCGCTGGTCGAGCGCGCAATTCTTGGCCGCGCGCGCGACGAGGTCTTCGTGGAAACACTGACCATGGCCAAACACATCATCGAAAGGCACGTTGCATGACACGTGAAGCCGGGACACTCTACGTCTACGAGACATCGGCGGACGTCGCCAAGGCGCTCGCTGACCTCTTCGTCCACTATGCGACATCTGCGATCGAGGGTAGCGGACGTTTTATCGTCTCGCTCGCCGGCGGGACAACGCCGAAGGCCACCTACGCCATGCTTGCCAAGGCGCCCTATTGCGATGCGATCGATTGGAATGCGGTCGAAGTCTTCTTCGGCGACGAACGCTGCGTGCCGCCCAATCACGAGCAATCGAATTACAAGATGGCCTTCGAGACATTCATCGGTCCGCTCGAAATCCCTGAGGCTCACGTGCATCGCATGCGCGGTGAGGACGATCCTGCGGCCGCCGCAATCGCGTATCGCGGCGTGCTTTTCGAGGAGCTTGGAGAGAATCCGTCTTTCGATCTAGTGATGCTTGGCATTGGCCCCGACGGACATACCGCATCGCTATTTCCCGGCCAAGACCCCCTCGCCGAGGATGAAGAAAAAGTGCGCGCCGTCTATTCCGAGTCGCAGTCGCAGTGGCGCATCACACTCACACCGTCGGTGCTCAACGCCGCACAAGTCATCGTTTTTTCCGCCGAAGGGCCCGCAAAAGCCGACGTCATCGCCGCCGTGCGCCAAGGACCATACGCTCCCGACAAATGGCCCGCGCAGATCATCGCACCCGCCGACGGCGAGTTGATCTGGCTCGTGGATAAAGCCGCGGCGGGGAAACCGTAAATCGTAGCCTCGTCGGGGGTGCATCGCCCTCTGCGGCACGATTTTCGCCTTCTTAATTAAAAAAGTGGATTACCGGTTAGCGGCGGGAGTTGAGGCGGTTCAGTTCGCGCGCGTACAGAACTGCCATGCGTTCGGAGAGCTTCCGGTAGGTCAGCGCCGAGACGCGGCGCGAACGGGCCGGTTTCTTGACGACGATCATGGTTTGAGCGCTCCTTGTCCGAGAGTGCCGAGCGAAACGCCGTTTTGACTGAGAATCGAGCCGTCGACGCGCTGCAGTTCAACGACGGCTTTATTCAAGTCGGTCTGGGCCTGCAGTTCGAGCCCCTCGTTCTGCACGAATTCCACCTGGCGCTGATTGATCAAGAACGTGGTTGACGCACCGTTGAGGAACTTGCGCTCTTCACTTGCGAGCACTTGCGCCGAAGCTTCGCGTGCCTGGCGCGCGGCGAAGAGGCGCGCGAGCGCGGCCTGATACGTCTGCACGGCGTTGCGAACTTCGTATTGAATGCGCTCGGCCGTGCCGAGTTTCTGGACGGCAGCGATATGCGCTTGCTCGTTGGCAACACCGAGCGCGCCTTTGGCGGTGTTGTTCCCGATGGGCAACGAGACTTGGATCGCGGCCGAGTACGTCGCGAATCGGCCGGAGTTCGCGAACGCTTGGCCGTACGCGCCGTCGTAATACGGCGGCGGTGTCGCCGTCCCGAATACCCCGCCAAGCGGCGGCAACGCATTACCCGCGAAGCCATTGCCGTTATACGCGAGCTGCAGGTCGGCTTGCGGCAGCAGCTGGTTCTTGGCATACGCGCGGTTCACATCGGCCTGCTTTTGCGCGTCGATTGCCTGCCGGACCTCGGGGCGGTTCTGCATCGCGGCCGTAAGCAGCGATGCCACCGACGGCGTTAGCGGCAGCGACAGCACCGCGGAGGTTGGAACGAGATTAGCTTCCCAGATTGGATCGCCCGGATCGGTCACGATCAGGCTCTTGAGTTGATTCTGGAGTTCCGAGACCGTCTGCAGCGCGGAGAATACATTTTGCTGATAGACCGCAACCTGCGTCGACGACTCGACCGCATCGATGGGAGCGGCTGCGCCGCGCGTGGCTTGGCGAACGTTGCTCTGTTGCTGCAGCACGGTCTGATGTAACGCATCTTCTTGAATCGCCACGTTGCGCCACGCCGCAAGGAGATCCCAATAGGCGTCTTCCACGCTGGAGATCGTCGTCGAAACCGTCGCCAGTGTCGAAGCCTGCGTAGCATCATTATTGACGATCGAAAGCTGGATCTGGCGCCTGTCGTCATTCATCAAGAAATTCTTGAGCAACGGCTGCGTGATCGAGACGTTGAACGAGCCGTAGTAGTACGGATTGAACGAATTGATGTAGGTGCTGTCGTTGACCTTGGTCTGCGAAACGTTGATGTTGTACTGCGTTCCCGTCTCGAACTGGCCCTGAACGCCGGCCTCTTGCGTTTGGTAGTTTTGCACGTACGGCTGGAAGTCGGTGCCGCCCGAGAAAAAGGCGTTGAGGGCCGGGTTCGTGTCGTGTTTGACCGACGGCTCGACGAAGAAATGCACGTCGTTGGCGCCCTTGGCCTCTTGCACCTGATACGTCGCGACGCGTGTGTTCGACGCTGCGACCGAGAGATTAGGATTCTTGAGCAGCGACATGCCGATCGCATTCTCGAGCGAGATGCCGACAAACGGCTGCTGCGTCACGCCGACGATATCCGCGTTGGTCGGCGGAACGTCCGGCGCTTTATATCCGGGCGCGACGGTCGGAGCCGCCGGCGTGAGCGGCGTCGGCACCGGCGTGGGAATCGCCGCTGCGGGCGACAGCGAGGGCTTCGCCGATGCAGCGAAGGGAGCTGCCGCGATGATCGCGCCGAGCGCGAGAGAGTAGCAAATGCGAAAATTCACGGAACGCTCCTATTCGACCGCGACGTGCCCGCCGAGTCGCGGTTTGTTAAGTAGTAGTACCAGCGGTGAAAGCGCGATCGTAATGATCGCCGTCCAACGCGAAGTGTCTGCGTAGGACAGCACCAACGCTTGCCCTTCGACCAATCCTTCCAGACTGTTCAGGGCCGACGCAGAATGCTCGCCGCCATTTTGTTGCAAGTAGATGGCCGTGGGCTGCGCGTGCAGATTGATACTGGCGGCGAGGTCGGTTTGATGCGTCGTCGTGCCGCGAACGAGAAGGGTCACGAGAATCGCGGTCGCAATGCTGCCGCCGACTTGACGCGACAGGTTGAAGAAGGCCGATGTGGACGGCACTTCCTTGTCGGGTACGCCGCCGATCACCGCAAGCGAGAGCGGGACAAAGATTTGCGAGAGTCCGATCCCGCTGATCACGAGGCAAATGATAAACGTGCCGAACTGAGAGTTTGGCGTAGTGACGCCGGCGAGAATCCAGTTTGAAACGCCGAGCAGCACGAAGCCGATTGCGGCAGAGAGACGAACGTCGATCGTACCTCGGCTCGCGAGCATTGCAGTGATCGGCGTGAAGACCATGACGGCTACGGCGCGCACGAGAATCGTTAACCCCGAAAGCGTCGCGGTGAAGCCGAGTGAGTTCTGAAGATACTGCGGCAAGACGAGAATCGAGCCGTAAAGACTGATGCCCAAAACCGCCCCGAGGATGCTGCCCGCTGCAACCTGTCGCAATTTCAACACATGCAGATCGACCACCGGTATTCCCGAACGGAGCGTCCACCAGATGAAGGTGCCGATACCGACGACGGCAAGCGCCGTGAACAGCCGGATGTTGGGATCGTCGAACCAATCGTATTGCTGGCCTTGATCGAGCACGTATTGCATGGCGCCGAGGCCAATCGCCAGCAACGCGAGGCCGATCCAATCCAGTTTCATTGCGCGCGGTTTAATCGGGTTGCGGAGGTAATTCCAAATCAGCGTCGCGGCGATGATGCCGACCGGCAGATTGATGAAGAACGCCCAGCGCCAGGTCAGGTTGTCGGTGATCCAGCCGCCGAGCACGGGACCAAGCGCCGGTCCGACGATGACGCCCATCGCAAAGATGCCCTGCGCTTGACCTTGCTCTTTGAGGGTGAACGTGTCCCGCAGAATCGCTTGCGAGGTCGAGATCAATCCGCCGCCGCCGAGGCCCTGGATGATCCGCCAGAAGACCAGCGAGTTGAAGTTCGGAGCAAGACCGCACATTAGCGAGGCGATCGTGAAGATGATGATCGACGCAAAGAAGTACTGGCGGCGACCGAAGCGTGCGGCCAGCCACGGCGTGATCGGGATCACGACCACGTTGGCAATGATGTATCCCGTTACGATCCAGGCGCCCTGATCGACCGGCACGCCGAAGTTCCCTTGAATATTCGGCAACGCGACGTTGACGATCGTCGTGTCGATGATCTCGAGCAGCGTTGCGGCGATGACCGCGGCGCTCACGATGGCCCGACGTGAGCCGTGTTCGACTACGTTTCTTGGTTCCATCATCGGTTTTCGCGCTTTACGTCTCTAGCGAACTTTCACGTAGGTTTCGACACTCATACCTGGTCGTAGCGGCATATCAGCGCGCTGGCTATCGATCGAGATCCGCACCGGAATACGCTGCGTTACCTTCACGAAGTTACCGGTTGCATTCTGCGCCGGCACGAGCGCGTAGGTATTTTGCGAGGCCGGGTTGATCGAGATCACGTGGCCGGTGAAGGTGACGCCGTGATAGGCATCGACCTGGATGTCGACTGGCTGGCCGACTTTCATGTCACCCATCTGCGTTTCTTTATAGTTGGCGGTGACATAGATCTTGCCGGGACCGTCCGGAATCAGCGTGAGGATCGTCATGCCGGCCGAGACCGTCTGACCGACCTCGGCGCTCTTCTCACCGATGAATCCGCCGATCGACGAGGAGATATTGGTGTAGGCGAGATTCTGCTTGGCAATCGAGAGCTGCGCGCGCGCGGATTCGACTTGGCTCGGATCCGAAGACTGAGCGAGCTTCCCCTGCGCGGAGGTGACGCCACCCTGCGCGGCCGCAACCGAAGCTTGCGCCGCCGAAACCTTCTGCTCCGACGCGTCGAGGTTCGCCTGCGCGACGTTGATTTGATCGCGCGCGCTGCGAAGCTGCGCCGATGCCGCCGCCAGCGAAGCGCGCTGCGCATCGAGCTCCTGACGTGCCACGTCGCCGGTGCTCACGAGCGAAAGCGTACGGTTGTAGTCGGCGCTCGCGCGATCGTATGCGGCTTGCGCAGCCGGAAGTTGCGCTTGTGCCGAGCGAAGTTGCGCTTGCGCCTGAGCGACGCCGGACTGCGCCACCGGCACTTGCGCCGATGCGTCGGCCGTGTTGGCCGTTGCCTGGATCACGCCGCCCTGGCTTTGCACGGTGTTCGTGCGCTGGTTCGCGACCGCGAGGTCGTACTGCGCTTGTGCATTACGCACTTGATCTTGTTCGACAGCATTATCGAGCACGACCAGGAGCTGGCCCGCGCGCACCTCTTGATTGGTGTCGACCAGAATCCGGTCGATCCGCTCGTTGAGCTTGCTGGTGATAGCCACCGGATCGGCATCGACCCGCGCGTCGTCGGTTCCCTCGTGAACGCGTGCGTACAGGAAGTACCTCACGCCCCACACGATCAAGATCACCGCGACGATCGCACCGAGCACACCGAAGATGACTCGCTTACGCGGTCCCGTGCGCTCCTGGATCCCGGCCACCGGTTCGGCTGAGCCGTTCGCGTGCGTCTGGCCTTGGTTTTGCTGCGCCTCGCGCGTGTCCATTTACTTGCTCCTTACGCCGTTGAGGAAGACGTCGATCATGTTGGTAAGTGCATACTCGGAATCCGAGAACATCCGACTGCCAGGAAACTTATCTCGCGCCATGACACGCGCGAAGATCATACCCATAAAGAACTCGGCTAGGTCCACAGGGTTGCCGTGCAGGGTCCCGTCCGCCACCTTTTTTTCCATATACTCGACCACGGAGGAACGGACGGCGGTCTGGGGCCGCCAGGTTTCCCGGGCGAAGACGCTGTTCTCGTAGTCGCTCTCGACCAGGGACCAGCGGATCATGTCGCTCATCGACTCCAAGTGCTCGTTCATCGACTTCCCGATCGCGAGCAGCTCCTGCTCGACCGGGCCTTCCAACGTTGCGATCAGATCGCGCAGCTGGCCGTCCGGGCATGAGCGCTTGGCGACTTCGATGATCAGGGCGTCTTTATTGCCGAAGTGACGAAAGAGCGTCGCCTCATTCACGCCAGCGACATCAGCGATCTCTCGCGTCGTCGCGCCCCGCTTGCCCTTGCGCTTGATGACATCACGAGCCGCAAGGACGATGCGATCGCGCGTCTCCTCGGGTGTGGCTTTGTCGGTTTGTTTTTGTGCTTCAATCATGGTTGTTTTGTAAATACCGCGTCGCTTACCGCGACGTTCGTCTGATAGGGTTCGTATTGGGAATCGCCGGTCGCATGAACGCGGTAGCGAATATCGACGTGTTGCTGCGAGACGACGCTAAAGCCGTTTTCCTCGCGGTACGACTGCTTCATGGTGATGGATCCGCCGTTGGTATAATGCCAATCCATCTCGGTAAGCTCGTACGTGTCCGGGTCGACGTAGACGGTCGTGTCCTTGATTTGATCGCTATAGATCTTCTTGGTGAGTACCAGCACGATCATCGGCTTGCCGCCGAGTTGCCCCATGCCTTGCAGCTTGATGTTCGAATCTTTTTCCCAACCGGTTGGATCGCCGACGTCATCGAACAACTTCTGGAAGCCCTTGGCGTAGCTCGGAACGCGATCGAAAACGAGCGCGAAGCTGTCCGGTCGTTTGAAGTAGGCGGTGCCGTCGAGGTTTGGCGAGTAGAACGGGATGGCCGTGCGCATGTGCACGTGCACGCGTACGGTGTACGACGCGAGACCGGCATTGCGCGAAAGCATACGTGCGATGACCGCGTTTGCGTCCTGCGGAGCGGACTGCACCGAAGCCGGTGCGATCGTCGCGCTCGGCGCCGTATTCTGGGCAACTGCGCCAACCGATGCGCCGGCCATGGCCGCGATCATGGCAAAAGCTCGCAACATCATGCCGCCATCCCCACCATCGGAAAGAGCCGATCTAGCGCCATCACCGAGAGCGAACGAATCAATTCGGGGCGCGTCACACGCAGGGCAACTTCGCCGCCGACTTCACGCGAACGGCGCAAAAGGGTGATCAAGCCGCGAACGCCGTCGGTGTCCAGCCGAACAAGGCTATCGAGGTCGAGCACGACCCGGGGCGCACCTTCTTCAAAGGCGGCCAACGCTTCACGCGTGATGGCATCGAGCGACTCGGGGCGATAATTGATGGTTAGCGGGCTCTGCATCGTATGCTGCGCTTGGAATCCTTAATGCAAGTGGGTACTTGCACGCACAGCATACCATGGGCCAAAGTTACGTGCAAGTGGGTACTTGCACGCAGCTTTGGCCCTTAGCGTTTTTCGCTCCGCTACCGCTACGCGAAAAGCCGCCGCCGAGGTTTCACGTTGCCGCAGGCGTCGGGGCGCCGCCTTCCATGCCGCCGCCGTGGTAGTGGTGCTTGCCCGAGGCCCTATGGTAACCGGCTTTCACCGCCGCCGACGGGCACATGTACTCGCCATGCTTGGTTCGGCCGTAGAGCGGATCGGAGGGTTCGTGGTACGTGTGCGAGCGCTGGTTGACCCAGACCGGCTGGACCGCGCCGCAATTGAGGTCGGCCGGAACAGGGGCCGCCATCGAGCCGCCTAGGGCGCCGACCGATGCGGCACTCATTGCGCCGGAAGTGCTCATCGCCCCCGCGCTGGACGAGGGTTCAGCGCTGCTCGAACTCTGACTGCCGCCACCGCACGCGGCCATGCTCACGACGAGGAGCGCGCAGACGAGTTGGTTACGGAATGACACGATTCGCAATCTCCTTCAGTTTCACGCGCGCGTGTTGCGCGATGGGTGAGGGTTCACCGGTATAGACGCGGGCTCCGTTGACAAACGCTGCCTGCACCCATGCATCTTCCGCACGATAGACTATTCCTTGCACCTCGGGCGTCCAGGGATCGATTTGCGTCGCATCGAGCACCAGATAGTCCGCGGCATAACCGGGAATGAGGTCGCCGGTCGAAAGCCCCAGCGCGCGCGCGCCCTGTGCGGTCCCAAGGTCAAATGCGGCGCGTGCACCGAATGCGCTCCCATCGAGGCGCGCGATCTTCTGCAGCAAGGTCGACGCGCGCATTTCATCGATCAACGACGGCTTAACATCGGCATCGGTTCCCAAACCCATCGTGACCCCAAGCGCCTGCAACCCGCTTGCATCGCAGATACCATCGCCAAGATATTGGTTGGTCATCGGATTGTGGATCACACGCGCGCCGCGCTCGGCGAGCAGCCGCTTCTCGTCTTGCGTAATGTGAATCGCGTGAATCGCCACCGTCCGGCGGTCGAGCGCACCGAGCTGATCGAGCAATGCGATCGGCGTCGCACCATAACGCTCCAGCGTCTGATCGCCTTCATAGGCCGCTTCGGCGACATGAACGTGCAACAGGCAGTCATACGATTGGGCAAAGTCGGCTGCCGCGCGAATCATTCCCTGCGAGGCGGCATGCAGCGAATGCGGCGCCACGCAGACATTCGCCCAGGGGTACCGTTCCATCAACTCGAGCGTGCGTGACTGCGCGAGGTCGATGCTCTCGCGAAACTGCGGCGGAGCGTACTCGGCGTCCATCCACGCTCGCGCGAACACGAGGCGAATTCCGGTTTCTTGCGCGGCAACGATCGCCGCTTCGGCGTGCGCGTTCCCCTGTCCGTTGAGATAGAAGAACTCGGCAACCGAGGTGATGCCCGCTGCGAGCATCTCGCTGAATGCGGCGACGAAGGTCCAGTAGACGTCATCAGGCGTGAGCTGCGGAACGACCTTGTAGAGCGCATCGCTGCGCCAGCGCGCGAAGGTCCAATCGTCGGCCCAACCGCGCAGCAAGATCTGATACGCATGGCTGTGGCCGTTGATGAATCCCGGAACGATCAACCGGTCCGCAGGAAACGTGCGCGCCGGAAGATCGCCGGCGTGCTCGCGAATCACCGCATGGTCTCCTGCGTATTCGATCGTGCCCTCGCGAATAACGAGCGCATAATCACGGCGCAATTCGCCGCCCACCAAGGCGCGCGCGCAGCGAACGAACTCGCTAGCCGCCTTCACTTAGGCGAGCTCGCCGCGGTGCACGACCGCGCGCGCGAGGTTGCCGCCGAACTGCCAACCGAATTCGTCCGGCGAAGCGATCTGCAACGCAACGAAATCCGCGAGTCCGCCCGGGCGAAGCACGCCGGCGTCGCAGCGCAGCGAGCGCGCTGCCGCGCGGGTGACGCCGTACAGTGCCTCCGCGGCGCTCAGACCAAAGAGCGCCCGCCCGAAATACGCGACCGTCTGCAGGTTGAAGCACGGCGACGTGCCGGGATTATAGTCGCTCGCGAGCGCCACCGCGGCGCCCCGTTCGAGCAGTTCGCGAACCGGCGCTTTGCGTGCAAGGCCCAGATACGCGATCGTCGCCGGACAGGCGACCGTCACGATACCGGCTTGCGCAATCGTACGCACGTCCTCGTCGCGAATGCAGTTGCAGTGATCGACCGCATCGACGCCCATCTGCACAGCCATCTCCGCTGCCGCACCGAAGGCCATCTCATCGCAGTGGACGCGCAGCCGCATCCCCGCATCCGCGCATGCCTGCAGGTACCGCCGCGTCTGCTCGGGTGAGAAAAATCCCGGCTCGCAAAACGCGTCAGCATAGACAGCACCGTGCGCGACGGCAGTCGGAATCACCTGATCGATCAGGTAGTCGACATAGGCCTCCTCCCGAGTGAATTCGGGAGGCAACGCATGTGCTCCGAGAAAGGTCGCGATCAGGTGCGGCACATCGGGATCGTCGCGATGGCGCGCGATCAGGTCGAGCAACGCATCTTCGCCCGGTTTGTGCAGCGCGTAGCCGGTCTTTGTCTCAAGTGTCGTCGTCCCGTGCGCCAGCATCGCGTGCAATCGCGGGCGCACAACGTCATCGTAGAACGCGCCCGGATCGAGGAGCGCGTCCCGGGTGCGCTCGACCGTGTAGAGCATGCCGAGCACCGGCTTCTCGCCGCGCAGCCGTGCGGCAAAGTCAGGCTCGCGATCGCCCGCGAAGAGCGGGTGCGCGTGCGCATCCACAAAGCCCGGCACGATCACGCAATCGCGCAGGTCAAGCTCCTCGATGCTCCCACGAATCGAACGCTCGATCTCCGCGCGCGGTCCGACGGCGGCTATTCGCCCGCCATCGATGATGAGTGCAGCATCGTCGATGCGTCCCAAATCATCGAACGTCACCCCGTTCTGTGCGGCGTCACCGACGCACGGGACGATCGTTCTTGCCCGTACGAGCGTTAGCACGCTGCTACAGACGCCAATCGATGCCTTGTTGGTCGGCGGTTTCGATCGCGAGTTCGTAACCCGCGTCAGCGTGGCGTACGACGCCCATTCCGCAATCGGTGGTCAGCACGCACTGCAACCGTTCTTGCGAATCGGCCGAGCCGTCGGCGACAACGACCATGCCCGCATGCAAACTGTAACCGATGCCGACGCCGCCACCATGATGGAAGCTCACCCAGTGCGCGCCGGCGGCAGTATTGAGCAGTGCGTTGAGAATCGGCCAGTCGGCGATCGCATCACTGCCGTCCTTCATCGATTCGGTCTCGCGATAGGGCGACGCGACGCTGCCGGTATCCAAATGATCGCGCCCGATCACGATCGGCGCCTTGATCTCTCCCGAACGCACGAGTTCGTTGAAGCGCACGCCGGCCTTTGCGCGATCGCCGTAGCCCAGCCAGCAAATGCGCGCCGGCAATCCTTGGAACGCGATGCGTTCTTGCGCGAGCTTGATCCAGCGCTGCAACCCAGCGTCGTTCGGAAAAAGCGCGAGCAACTCGCGGTCGAGCCGCGCAATGTCGGTCGGATCGCCCGAGAGCGCGGCAAATCGGAAGG
>Ga0302177_10000284_pt1 | contig 40336 bp, 33 predicted proteins | sample I_Palsa_E1_2_FD_198780 | JGI IMG/M metagenome (GOLD analysis project Ga0302177, IMG submission 198780) | Peat permafrost microbial communities from Stordalen Mire near Abisko, Sweden - I_Palsa_E1_2 | ecosystem: Environmental > Terrestrial > Soil > Palsa > Peat permafrost | place: Sweden... | reverse complement strand
GGTCATCATCGCCGCGAAGGCGCGCTTGGATTCGGCACCACCGGCCGAGAGCGCATCGACCAGCGCACGCGGAGTGATCTGCCAGGAAAGGCCCCAGCGGTCCTTGCACCATCCGCATTGGCTTTCCACGCCGCCGTTGCCGACGATCGCGTTCCAGTAGCGGTCGGTCTCGTGCTGATTGTCCGTGGCGATCTGAAAAGAAAATGACTCGTTATGCTTGAACATCGGGCCGCCGTTGAGCCCGAGGCAGGGGATGCCCACGACGGTGAACTCCACGGTCAGCACATCGCCGGCCTTGCCGCCGGGATAGTCGCCCGGCGCCTTGTGCACCGCGGTGACTTTGCTGTCGGGAAAAGTGGCCGCGTAGAATTGGGCCGCATTCAGCGCCTCTTTGTCATACCAGAGGCAAATCGTGTTCTTGGGCTTCATGCTTTTATGCTCCTCCGTAACCTGGCCAGGTTCAGGTGCTGATTTGATTAGCCGCCATTTTAGATTGTTCGACGCGCGATTAAGGCAAAATTTCTTGGAAGATTTGTCGATTTCCGGTCTCGCCGTCCGACGCTAGAGTGAAGGCCAACGATTCGCCCGGCAAGCGCGCGACGAGCGCCCGGTCGAACGGCACCGGGCCGCGGTCGGACCGAACAGGAGAAAACCAATGAAACAAAAGAAGCTGCACATCATTTTGGCGGGCGCGCTAGTGCTCGCCGCCCTCGTCGCGCCGCGGCCGGTCACCGCCCAGGATGGCGCCCAGAAAAACCAAGACGTCAAACCGCCGTATGCCACCATGGCCCCGCTCGAACAATATCTGATGGATCGCGATGCGGAAATCGCGCTGGCCCGCAGCGCCGCTCCGGACGCCATCTCACACGACGCCACGATCCTCGTCCTGACCCGGCGCGGCTACGAAACCGCCATCGAAGGCAAAAATGGCTGGGTGTGCTGGGTCGGCCGCGCCTGGGGCGGCATGTTCGATAATCCCGAATTTTGGAATCCGAAAGTTCGCGCCGCGGGCTGTCTAAATCCGCCGGGCGCGCGGTCGGTGTTGCCGCTGGATACGAAACGCACCGAACTCGTGCTGGCCGGGCACTCCAAAGCGGAGATCGTCTCTGCCATGGCGGCGGCGATCGAAAAGAAACAATTGCCGGCGCTGGAGCCGGGAACCGTGTGCTACATGATGGGCAAGGCGTCGTATCTTACGGATCAGGGCGGACACAACATGCCGCACTTGATGTTCTACGATTCAGTGAAGGAACCCGTTGCGTGGGGCGCCAATGTGGAGAATTCGCCGATGATGGGCGTTAATTTTTGGGCTATGTCCCTCGACGCCTACCCGCAGCTGAAGAGTTTTCCTCCCTTGGTCGTGTTCCTGGTCGGCGTGGAAAAATGGTCCGATGGAACGGCGGCGCCGAGCATGGGGATGTAAGGCCCAGCGCCAAATCCAACCCACTAGTCATGCGCCTGGAGTCAGCCGATGGACGCCAAGAAATTTGCCGCCAGCTATTTCAGTTTCGCGGATTCGGATTTGGCGGCAATTAGGATGGGGAGGCCGGGGTCGGCATCTTTCCACATCGTGAAGAAGTCGTTGTAGGCGGCGCGCGCCTTGGCGCGGGCGGCGTCGGCCTCGGCGCCTTGCGCCGACGCGGCTTCGAGCGCGTACGCGCGGCCGGGGCCATGCGGGCTGCATATTAATCTTGACGTAGCGGGCAAGTCCACGCAGACGCCGCTCTATTCGAATTGTTCAGTTACGGTTTGTTTTTTAGATAGCGATCGAACCAGTCGACGGTGCGCTGCATGGCATCGATCTGATTTTCCCGTTTGGCGAAACCGTGGCCTTCGTCGGCGTAGTAGTGGGCCTGCACGACTTTGCCTTCTTTCTTCAGGACGGTCTCGGCCTGCTCGGCTTCCTCTTTCGGGTCGCGAATGTCGTTGGCGCCCTGCAGGATCAGCAGCGGCGCTCTGGCGTCCTTGAAATATTTCAGCGGCGACGCGTCTTCGTAGGATTTACGATCCTTCACCGGATCGCCCAGGATGGACTGGTCGTACTGCTGCAGAGTGGGTTCTTCATGCTCCTGCTCGGTGAGCCAGTCGGTGATGCCGAAAAGTTCGACGGCGGCGGCCCAGACATCGGGCGTGCGGCCGATGGCGATCATGGCCATGTATCCACCGTAGGAGCCGCCGGTGATGCCGATCTTCTTGGCGTCGACGTAGCCGGTGGCGGTGAGGAAGCGCGCGCCGTAGACCTCATCCTGCAGATCGCCGCCGCCCAGGTCTTTGTAATTGGCGCGCTGAAATTCCATGCCATAGCCGGTCGAGCCGCGGACATTGGGCGCGATGCAGACGTAACCACGCGAGGCCAGCGCGGCGGCCGCTTTGCTGAAACTGTCCACGGTCTGGCCGGTGGGGCCGCCGTGCGGCAGCACAATTCCGGGATTACTTCCGTCGCGTTTCAGGTTGAAGGGAACCCACAAAAAAGCACTGATGGTTTTGCCGTCGAAGGTCTGGTAATGCACCAACTGCGAAGCAGGCAAACGCGAAGGGTTCAGGCTGGCGATCGATGAGAAGGTCAACTGCCGCGACTGGCGGGTGCCCACGTCGTACACCCAGATGTCATTCGGCTCAGTGGAACTTTGGTGCGAGAGCAACAGCCGATCCGCGGACGGGGAATAGGAAGTGGGAGTGCCGGCCGGAGAATTGATGCCCACCGCGAAAACGAGTTTGGTCGCTTGGCCGGACGCGCGGTCAACCATGTAAACGTCCGTGCGGCCATCGGCGTTCACGGTATAGGTGAAGGTCTTGCCGTCGGGGGAAAAATCTCCGGCGCTCGCTTCCCATTTCAAGTCGGTGACCCAGGCGCGCTGCTTGCTGGCGATATCCACCAGCGCGACATTTTGGTATCCACCTTTTTCGTCGGAAGTGATCAGCAGGGAGCGCTCGTCGGGAGAAACGGACGAGGGGATGTAAAGGATATCGCCCTGATGAGGAGTTAGATTTTCAAGTTTGCCAGTGGCGACGTCGATGCGATACACGTCGGAGTCGGTGCCCCCGACATTCGCGCGGCCGGCGTAGATCGTTTTGCCGTCGGCGCTCCACAGCGCGCTATACCACAGGCGGTTCTTGTCTTGCTCGTTGGTGAGGTTGCGAACTTTTTTCGTTTTCCAATCGAGGATCGCGATGTCGATGGCCGAAGCGGTTTTGGGCCGGTACGAAATGGCCAGCGCGCTGCCGTCGGGAGACCAGCGCGCGTCGCCCTCGGATATCTCCGGCGTATTTGTAATATTGAGCAGCTCGCCGCCGTCGCTCGATACCGCGAACAGGTCGTAGATTTCGCCGCCGGCCACGTCCTGCTCGAAGACAATCCATTTTCCATCGGGCGACCAGACCGCGCCGGATTGGCGGTCGTCGGATTGCAGCAGTTGAATTGGCCACCCTCCGGAAGCCGACACCTTCCACAGATTGGCGCGGCCGGTCAGGTTCGTAGTGAAAACCACTTCGCGGCCATCGGGAGACCAGGCCGGCCCAAACGTGTTGCGGGTGTAATAGAGCTGGGGAATCAGCACCGGACCGGCCGCCGGATTGGTGGCGGAGACGATTGATTTAGGATCGGTGATTTGCCGCCCATCGGGTGCGGTGGCGTTCGCGGCAAGCAGGGTGACCAAGCCGCAGCACAGTAACAAAGTCCGCAACACAGTTCGCAACAGAGTTCGAAAGATGATCGGTGGGAACGTCGTTGCCGTCGCCAAGAGTGCACCTCCGCCACGCCGTCGGTTATCTGGGTGGGGATAGTACAACGCGCCGCTGCAATACGCTCTGGAAACCGAAGGCTTGGCGGAGCCAAGCCACGAGCGGGCGGCTGGGGCGTGGACAAGCGCCTTGAACTACAGTATCTTCAGTTATGACTGAAATTGCCGAAGTTCCCGCCGCTTCGAAAGATTCCAAGCCGGCACTCTCGCCTGTCGCCCAGAAATTCATCCTGCATTGGGGCGAAATGGGCACTCGCTGGGGCGTCAACCGCACCGTGGCCCAGATTCATGCGCTGTTGTACCTCTCGCAGCGGCCCATGCCTGCCGACGAGATTGCCGACACCCTGGCCGTGGCGCGCTCCAACGTCAGCACCAGCCTGCGCGAACTGCAAGGCTGGCGCATCGTGCGCGTCGCGCCGATCCTGGGCGACCGCCGCCAGCATTTCGAATCGATGAAGGATATTTGGGAAATGTTCCGGGTCATCCTGGATGAGCGCAAGAAGCGCGAAATCGACCCGACCATTCGCGTGCTGGGCGAATGCGTGGCCGAAGCAGGGAAGGCCGGACCATCCGAAGCCTACGCCCGCGAGCGAATCAACGAGATGCTCGAATTCATCGCCAGCATGGATACTTTGTTTCAGGAATTTCAGCATCTGCCGCCGACCGCCGCGCGCGGCCTGATCAAGCTGCGCGGACGAGTCAAAAAACTTCTCCCCGGCTAAGCGAAGCAGATTGCGTACCGGAAAGCAAAGAACTACCATTCCGCCATTATGCGCACCGCTACTACGCGTGTTCTGCTCGCAGCTGTCAGCGTTGCACTCTTGTCCGCGTCCGCGCTTCTCGCGGGCGGCCCGCGCGAGTACCCACTAACCGCCAAGGTGCTGTCCGTTACTCGCGGCGCGCCGATCCCATCGGGAGGCGGGTCAGCCGGGTCGCAAAGTGGCATTTCGGTTGGTGGTGCCTACGCAACTTCACCCGACCGCGAAGAAGTCGAGATTGACGGAAAAATTTATACGGCCGAGGTGGTATCGCGCGGTAGCACCAGCGGGCACATCGGTGATTCTCTCCCTGCCGCCTTCGGCAAGAGGCACGGCGTCGATGTAATTTTTGTCCTCGGCAAAGACAAGGACGACAAGCCTAAGGAAATAACCTTGCGGGTCATCAGTCAGCGCCCGGCAACACCCGGGACAAACTAAATTGTTCTTCGCTAGGCCCATAGCATTGCTAATGGTCGTTGGTATGTTGTGCCGGACTCTCGGAGATCGGTTCGGCCGTACTCCGAGGGTTGGGGCAACCGTCGCGATATATCGCTGACTACCAGAATCGAACTGTAACCCCAATCAACCCCGCGCCCGCTTCCCGCATCCCACCTCCATTCTGGCCGCTACAGCCGAAAAATATCGTAGAATCGACGGCGAACCCTATGAGCGCGATCCGCGTAATGACCGACGACGACGAAAAAAGCAGTTCGACCACCGCAATTGCCCTGGCCGTCCTGGCGATTGTGGTGGCGCTCTTCACCGTAAAGTTTGGCCTGCAGACCCTGACCTGGGTGGAAGGGAAGATGTGGGCCAGCCAATCGCCGTGGCTCAATTTCGTCCCGCAGCCGCTGCCGGCTCCGATGCCCGCAACTTCCGCCGGGCCGCAGCTCAAAGCTTACGATTTCGAAGTGAATGCTCCGTGGCCCGGCGAGCCTAAGCCCGTGCCCACCGAAACCTACGTGGCCTTTCACTATCCTTCCGGCCAGATTTTGGCTTTCTTCGATCCCGGCGCGCAACTGGATACACTGCGCTCGATTCAGAATTCGAATCCTACCGAGTTCCAGCGATTCACCAACGTCTTTGTGGACAAGCCCATCAATTCCAATTTTGAGCTTTACCGCGAAGTGTATGGGGCGTCGCCCGCGCAGGCTTCGCCATTGATGGATGCGCGCGACGCGTCGCGCCTGAATGTCCTGCTTTTATGGAAATTGGCTTTCGGCCTGGATTTGCCGGCCAGCACCGGCTTCTATTCCTACGACTGGAATAATATTCACGGATTTCAATTCGGGGATCCAGCCAAAGGCGTGCCGGTCGCGCTGCGGGCCTTCGACGACCGCAGCCACCAGTTCCGGTTCGTGCTGGCCACCGCGCCGGGTTCCAACGTGAAAATCACCCAGGACGATATCGATAAAATTCTGCAGACGATTCAACCCGTGCCGTTCGTCGATCGCTAGAGCCGAGCCAGCGGCTTCGCGGGAATTTATTGCGCCAGAACCTTTTTGTAGTAGGCCTCGTACAGCGGAATCACGTCGTTCGAGCAATACCGGGCCTTGGCGTTCACTCGCGCCAGCTTGCCCATTTCGCGGCCGCGATCGGGTCGCGTCAGAATCTCCAGCGCGTATTTCGCGCCGGCCTCCACGTCGCGCACCGGAATCAAATACCCGTCCACTCCGTGCTTCACCACCTCAGGCAGGCCGCCCACGTCGGTGGCGATTACCGGCATTTCGGATGCCATCGCTTCCAGCGCGGCCAGGCCGAAGGATTCGATTTCGCTGGGCAGCAAAAACAAATCGCCCAGGCCGAGTTTTTCCTGGACCTTGTCCTGCTTGCCCATGAAGAAAACGTCCTTCGAAAGATTTTTCTTGCGCACGATGTATTCGGCGGCGCCGCGATCGGGACCGTCGCCCATCATCACCAGCTTGGCCGGAATCTTCTCCCGCACCTTGGCGAAAATCTCCACCACATCGGTGACCCGCTTCACCGGGCGAAAATTGGAAAGGTGCATCAGAATCGGCTCGTCATTCTTGGCCCATTTCTTCCGCGCCGAGCGATCCTCGGAGCGTTTGTACAGGTCGCAGTTCACGAAATTGGGGATCACTTCGATGTCCCGCTTGATTTCGAATTCGTAGTAAGTCTGCTTGCGCAGGTATTCCGAAATAGAAGTCACCCCGTCGCTCTGCTCGATGGAAAACCGGGTGATCGGCAGGTAACTGCGGTCGTTGCCCACCACCGTAATATCGGTTCCGTGCAAGGTGGTAATAAAAGGCAGCTTCTTCGGCGCCGCCATCATCCGCGCCAGGAGCGCGCTCACCGAATGCGGAATCGCATAGTGTACATGCAGCAGGTCCAGCGATTGGGTCTGTGCCACCTCGATCATCTTCGTCGCCAGCGCCAGCGTGTACGGAGGATGATCGAACAGCGGGTACGCCGTGACCTCGACCTCATGAAAATAAATCCGCTCGTGATGCTCGGTCAGCCGAATCGGCATGGCGTAGCTGATGAAGTGCACCTCATGCCCGCGCGCCGCCAGCTCGATACCGAGTTCGGTAGCCACCACGCCCGAACCGCCGTACGTGGGATAGCAGGTGATTCCGATTTTCATGAGCCCTCTTGGCTCCGGGACTGTACCAGCCGCCACGCGCGCGCCGCAACCCGCTCACTTCGCTTGCGCCGCCAGTTAGCCGATGTTAAATTCTCGCCCGGACCTGTCGTGGATGCTTTTTCGATTTGCGTAAACGGCTGCTCGCCGGCTGGTCGCTAGCTGACATCCGGTTGGTATTTAGACGAGGCATACCGCATTCTCGATGCTGCGACTTTCGACCCAAATGGCCTTCATTACCGGCGGTGGCGGGGTAGCAACCGAGCCGGCCTGACCGCCTACTGACATGCCTAAAAAGGTAAACCCATCGAAACGGAAAGCAGCCGGAGAAGCCGTCGGAGTCGCCGCCGAACAATTGCGCCGCCGCCTGCAACAAAACAGCACGTCCCGGCAAATGGGATTTACGCTGGCCAAAGCCACTCGCGGCCGGGTGCGGCTGCAGATGAAAGTCGATGCCCGCCACTTGCAGGTGCACGGCGTAGTTCACGGCGGCGTCCTCGCCGCGCTCGCCGATACCGCCGGCGGCCTGGCCAGCTATATGGCCTGCCCGCTGGGCACGCGCGTGGCTACGGTGGAAATGAAGATCAATTACTTGGAAGGGGTGGAACGCGGAACCGTAACCGCCGATGCGGAAGTGGTCCGCATCGGGCGACATCTCGCCGTCGTCGACTGTGACGTCACCGACGACACCAAGCGCTTGGTGGCCAAAGCGCTGATGACTTTTTTCGTAGGCCCGTTCGCCGAGCCGTCGCGCAAACGGTAGGTGTTTAGCTGCCAGCAAAACAACTATTCTTCGTCGTGCCGCCCGTTGCCGCCATGGCCATTGGACCCGTGTCCATTCGCGCCGTTGGACGCCCCATTCGATCCGCCCTGCGCCGCGTCTTCGCCATCCTTGTAGATGTACTTGATGACGTGTTTATACAGCAGGACGTTCGGGCTGCCGATGCGCGTCAGCTTGATGCAATCGCGGTCGTACCATTCCACGCTGCCATGCAGCACTTCGCCGTCGGTCAACACCACCGCCACCGGAGTGCGGCTCTGCATCTGTTTCACGAAATAAAAATTCTCCGCATGAGTCTGTTCCGGAGGCGCTGGCTTTTTTCGTTGCGGCGCGGATTGTTGCTGCGGCGCAGCCGGCGCGCTGGGACGCGGCACGAACTGCTGTTCCTTTACATCCGTAAGAGTAGGCCGGAAAAGTTTACGATTAACCATAAAGACTCCCTCAGCTGCTATACCTTAAGACTGCTGAAGAACGCTTTGGGTTGCAGTATTTTGAAAGAAAATTCGAATCGCTTCCATCAGGCACAGCCGACGGATTAACGAAGGCTTAACGAGACGAGTAACGAATCTAACCCCAACTGGCGGCCAATGTTGCGCCGCAGCCGCGATTCGAGTTGATCCAGGCCCTGGGTGGCCCGCAGAACCCACTCGAAATCGATCTTCCGGCTCAACGCCTGCAATTCGGCCTGCAGATCGGGATTTCGAGAGAAGCTGTTCTTCGGACCCTGGGAAAGTTCGAGAAGGTCGTTAAGAAGACTATAGAGCAGGCCCAAAACGTTTTCAAACGATTCCTTCTCTTGTTTAGCTAATTGCGCGGTGGCCGCAAAAAGTTCCGAAGATTTTCCGCCCTGAATCGCGGTCTCCAGCAGCTTCAGGATGCTTCGCCGCAGCCGGGTCGATTCGTCCAGGTTCATTTCGAGAGCTGCGCCGGGGCTGCCGCCGGCCAGTTGCGCCGCCAGCTTCCGCTCGGCGGGCTTTTTGTCGCTGCGCGCTTTCAGGAACGCGTCGATTTCTTCCACCGCAACCGGCGCCAGATGGAACTGCAGGCAGCGCGACCGGATCGTGGGCAGCATCGAATCAGGACTCGGCGCCAGCAGGATCAGCGTCGCCGATTCGGGTGGTTCTTCCAGGATTTTTAAAAACAGGTCGGCGTCGTTCCAGCGCATGGTGTTCGCGCCATCCAGAATGAAGATTCGCCGCCGCCCCTGCGGCTTGAAATACGCCGCGCGCTGCACCGCGCGCAATTGGCCCACGCGGATCATCGGCCGCGCCACCGGGCTCAGCCGCCGCACCGGATCCGGAACCAGCAGCCACACGTCCGGGTGCGGCTCCAGGATCAGCGGCATCCGTTCCACGGCCGCCGCGTCGGCGCTCTCACCGCGCTCGGTCAGCCCCGCCTTGATCAGCGGCACCGGATCCTCCAGCGGCGCCATGCGCCGGCAGGAATCACATTCGCCGCAAAAATCGTCTTTCAGCCGCTCGCAATTCGCGGCCTGCGCGAACATCCGCGCCAGCGTATATTTCCCGATTCCCGCCGGCCCCGTGAAGAGCAGCGCGCTCGGCGCGCGGTCGCGCCGCAACATGCCGCGCAGCGCGGCGACGATGCGCTCGTTGCCCAGAAATTGGTCGAATCCCATGTGTTTTAGGAACCCACCCGCTGCGCCGCCAGAATCCGCGATTCCACCGCGCACAGAATTTCCTGGTGAATATTTTCCGGCGACCGCAGCGCGCTCGCGCCGTGTTCGTGGCCGTCGATGGTCACCCAGTTCGGCTGAGTGGCCAGCTGGTCGTAGACCTGGGCCGCCGTATTCAGGTGCGCCAGATCCGCTTCCAGAATGTCGCGTTTCAGCCGCGTGTAGTCGCGTTTGGTTTTTTCGCCCACCAGCCGGTGGGCTTCCTCGGGGTTGACGCGCAGGTAGACCACCAGATCTTCCGGCGGCAACGCGTAGATTTCGTATTCAAGTTTTTTGAGCCACGCAAGAAACTCGCCGCGCTTCTCGCGCGGAACCCGCGAACCTTGATGGGCCAGGTTGGACGCGATGTAACGGTCCGCCAGCACCATTTTCCCCGCGTCTAGGCCCGCGCGGATTCCCGGCGCAGCCTGCAGGCGGTCCCCGGCATAGAGCATGGCGGAAAAATGCGGATCAACATCTTCCAGCGCGCCAAAATCGCCGTTCAGGAATTGCCCCACCAGTTTGCCGAAGAATTGCTCGTAGTTCGGAAAGCCAATCTGCGCCACGGCGACGCCTTTCGCTTCCAGCGCCCGCACCAGCAGCTCGATCTGCGTGCGTTTTCCGGAGCCGTCAATCCCTTCAATAACGATGAATTTTCCGCGCGCAGCCATCGATTTCTGCCAGTTTATCACACGCTTGCGCGGCGCACTTCAATCGCGGCCATTCCGGCTCGGCTCGCCACGACATGTTAGAATCCGGCAAATGACTGAAGCCGCATCGACGATTGCCGCCAATTTGGCGCAGATCCGCGAGCGCATCGCTCGCGCGGCGCAGCGCGCCGGCCGGCGGGCCGAGGAAATCACCGTCGTCGCGGTTACCAAAACACATCCGGCCGAGACCATACTTGCCGCGTACGAAGCCGGCCTGCGTCACTTCGGCGAGAATCGCGTTCAGGAATTCGAGGGCAAGACCTCGGCGCTGACGAATCTCAGCGCGACGTGGCACCTGATCGGCCACCTGCAAAGCAACAAAGCCGCGCGCGCCGCGCGGCTTTTCAACCGCGTCGACTCCGTCGATAGCTTGGCTCTCGCGCAGCGCCTCGACGCCGCCGCGGCTGCGGAAAACAAGCAGCTCGGCGTACTGATCGAAGTTCATCTGAGCGACGAGACCACCAAAAGTGGAGTTTCGGAAGTGGACCTTCCCGCGCTGGCGGAAAGCGTCAGCACTTTTCCGAATCTGCAATTGCGCGGACTGATGACCATCCCGCCTTTCTTCGACCAGCCCGAACAAGTCCGCCCATTTTTTCGCAGGCTCGCCGAACTTCGGGAAAAAGTGGCCCGGCGCATCGCCAAGCCTCTTCCAATTTTGTCCATGGGCATGAGTCACGATTTCGAAATCGCCATCGAAGAAGGCGCCACGGAAATTCGCCCCGGCACCGCGCTGTTTGGCGCGCGCCCCGTCGCGAATCTGGGCGGCGATGCCACGTAACGCCTCGGGATGGAAATCAAAGAATCGCGGGGAAGCGTTTCCTTTGCGGTGCGCGTTTCCCCGCGCGCCAGCCGCGAGGCCATCGAAGGCGAACACGCTGGAGCACTGAAAGTGCGCCTCACCGCCCCGCCGGTCGAAGATCGCGCCAACGAATCCTTGTGCGGCTTTTGGCGAAGCGGTTGGCGGTCCCGCTCTCCGCTGTTAGAATCGTGGCGGGCGAAAAGAACCGGACCAAGCAAATTGCGATCTCGGGTGTAACTCGCGACCACATACTCGCCCTGCTCCAGCCGATAGATCCTCCGGGCGCGTCGCAGCAGGAAAAGGACTGACCACATGCCGGACATTCAAGCGATCCAAGAGGAGTTGCGCGCCTACAAACTGGATGGCTGGCTTTTTTTCGATCATCACCACCGCGACCCCATCGCCGGAAAAATCCTCGGCCTGAAAAGTGACGCGATGGTCACCCGCCGCTGGTTTTATTTCATTCCGGCGAAAGGCGAACCCCGAAAATTGGTGCACAAAATCGAAGCCGGCACGCTCGAGTCGCTCCCCGGCAAGACTTTTCAATACGCCGGATGGGAAGAGCTGCACAAAATGCTGCCCAAAATTCTTTCGGGCAGCAAAACCATCGCCATGCAGTATTCGCCCGAAAATAATATTCCCTACATCGGGCTGGTCGACGCGGGGACCATCGAACTGATCCGCAAGATGAAGAAGAAAATCGTCAGCTCCGCCGATCTGGTGCAAAAATTCGAGGCGAGCTGGAACGCCGAACAATTGTCCAGCCATCTGGAAGCCGGCAAAATCGTCGATCGCATTACCCGCGAAGCATTTCAACGCGCCGCAAAGTTTGTGCGGGAAGGGAAGCCGCTCAGTGAATTCGAGCTGCAGCAATGGATTCTCGAACAGTTCCGCGCCAACGGGCTAACCAGCCTCGACGCGCCGATCGTCGCCGTGCAGCCCAATAACGGCAATCCCCATTACGAGCCGCTGCGCGAAACTTCGAGGCCGATTCGCGCGGGCGATTTGCTCCTGCTCGACATTTGGGCCAAATTCAACCGTCCCGGAGCCGTCTATTACGACATCACCTGGGTCGGCTACCTCGGCGCACGCGTCCCGGACTCCTACGCCAAGATTTTCCGCATTGCCAAGAATGCGCGCAACACGGCCATCGAATTCGTGAAAGACGCGGTGGCCAAGAAACGCACCATCCGCGGCTGGGAAGTCGACCGCACCACCCGCGAATCCATTCGAAAAGCCGGCTACGGAAAATTCTTCGTGCATCGGACCGGGCACAGCATCGGCCAGGATGTGCACGGCAACGGCGCCAACATGGACGGCCTGGAAACCCGCGACGACCGCAAAATCGTCCCAAATACCTGCTTTTCGGTCGAGCCCGGAATTTATCTCCCGGAATTTGGCATTCGCACCGAAATTAATATGTACGTCGACGAAAAAGAAGCGCACGTCACCGGCGCGATTCAGGATGAAATCATTCCGCTGCTGGCCTAGGCCCATTTGAACGAAACTCCCGCATCCGAAATTATCGTGCCGGCGGTCACCGAGCAGGTGGCTGCGAAACCGCGCCCCCGCCCGCGCCGGGCCTCGTTCAGTTTTGCCGGCCTCGGCGTCGCGATCCTGTCCTGGGCGGTTCCGGGCCTGGGCCATTTGGTCCTGGGCCGCTGGCGCCGGGCCCTCGCGTTTTTCATCAGCGTCGGCGGTCTCGTCATCACCGGCTACCTGCTGCGCGGAAATGTTTTTCCGCAGCACGCCACTGACACCTTCGGCCGCCTTGGTTTTTACGCCGATCTGGGCACCGGAGTTTTTTACTATCTCGCGCACTTCTTCGAGCGCCTCGGCCCCGATGTTTCGCGCGCGCTGGGCGATGACGGCACTCGCTTCATCGCCGCCGCGGGCCTGGTCAATGTGCTCAGCGCCTTCGACGCTTACGAAATTGCCGCGGGCCGGCGGCGCTAGATGCTCGACTTTTTCGCTCATCCACTGCTGTCCAGTAGATTCGCGTTAAGTATTGCGGAGGTTACCGCCGCTGCTTTTCTTCGCATCAGTCATTTCGGCGCCATGCTACTCTTCGCGCTGTTGATTGCCACCTCGTTCGCCGCACTCGGCCAGCGCCAAGGTCTGGAACGCCTGCGTTACGCGATTTGGTCGTTCGCGTTATTCATCTTGATCGGCGTGGGCATCGCCTGGCTGATGTATCCCTTCAGCCGGTGACGCTGAAATCGGCCTCGGGCCATGCACAAGGACAAAACTGATGAAGGTAGCCGCCGCAATCCTGGCCGTGATGATCGGTGGAATAGCGCCAGCAGCTTTAGCACAAAACCGCGCCGTCGTGGTCGACGCCGGAAAATCCGCCGGACAAATCAAAATACTCACCGGAGTGAATGGCGGACCGGCTCCGATGCGGGAAGGGCTGCCGAATCTGGTGCAGCAGTATCGCGAGACGAATATCAATATGGTGCGGACCCACGATTACATGGGACCGACGGACATCGATGCGCGTTTCGATCCCGACGACCCCACGCTGGCCTGGCTGGTTCCGGACGCGACGGTCCGGCACCAGATTGTAGCCGCTGGAAATATGGGATCGATTTTCCCGGACTGGAGCAAGGACCCGGAAAATCCGGCTAGCTACCGCTTCGGCCCCACCGACGAAGCCATCGCCGCAATTGTCGCCTCCGGCGCCGAAGTGTATTACCGCGTCGGCCGCAGCTGGGCCGCCCACAACACTCCTCCGCCGGATTTCGACAAATTCGCCTCAGTCGTAAAGCATGTCGAGATGCACTACAACCAGGGCTGGGCCGCCGGATTTCACGATCATATCCGCTACTGGGAATTCTGGAATGAGCCGGAGACTTTTTGGGGTGGCCCGCCCGCGCAGTTTTTTATTCTGTATGAGAAAACCGCCAGGGCGCTGAAAAGCGCGGACCCGTCCCTGAAAGTGGGCGGCCCGGCCCTCGCGGTCCCCTTTACCGCGCAGCCCTATCGCGAAGATTTTCTGGACTATTGCCGCGAGCACAAAGTTCCGCTCGATTTTTACTCTTGGCACAATTACACGGATGGCAGCGCGGATCCGTTGGAACCGGCGCGCCTGGCCAAAGAATTTCGCAAAATCATCGACGATCACGGTTTTCCGCGGGCCGAAAGTATTCTGAGCGAGTACAACCGCAGCGCTGATTTTACCGAGCCCATGAAGGCGGAATTGCGCAGCGCGGATAACGCCGCGTTCGTGGCCACCACGCTGATTTATTTACAAGACGCTTCCGTCGATCGCGCAATTTACTATCGCGGCGATGCTTCGTGGATGGGGCTCTTTGACCTGGCCAAGAAACCGTACAAGCCGGCCTACGCGATTCGCGCCGTGGGAGAAATGAAAAAGACCCCCGAACGAATTGCGGCGACCGGCGGCGATGACGAAGGCTTCGCGGTGCTGGCCGGCAAATCGACTGACGGCAAGACGGTGCAAATCCTGATCAGCAACTACCAGGTTCCGGCGAACTACAAACCCAACGTGATGGTGCCGCCTCCCGAATTTTTTGTGGGCGCCACGCTGCCGGACATGTCCAAAGTGAAGCTGCCGCCGAACCGCGACATCACCTACAAAAATAATTTGGGCTATGACCTAACCATTCAGAATCTGCCGTGGGGCCAGAAACCTTTCACCGTGCAGCGATATCGTCTGACCAATACGGAAGATTTGGCGCCGCTGCCATCAGCCGACGGCCGCGGAGGCCAGTTCAAAAGTTCAAACGCGTTGCCGGCTCCGGGCCTCGAGCTGATTGTGCTGAAGGAAAACTAAATTCTGGCCAGTGGCGCTTGTGGTTTCCGCAAGCGCCGTCTAACCCTTATTTGACAGTGTTTTCGCCGCAAGATAACATTTGTTCCGGTGCCGAAGTAGCTCAGTGGTAGAGCAGCCGATTCGTAATCGGCAGGTCGTGGGTTCAACTCCCACCTTCGGCTCCATCGATCTAAATTATTTCCCCGCCTTGGATTTCTTCTCGGTTTGCAATTCAAACAACAGCAGCGAATGGGCGGTCACCGCGTAGGGCGTTTGCATCTTGAATACGCTGCCTTCAACCAAGTCCGGAATATTGGTGTCGAGCAGCAACGACCACTGGTCTCCGCCTGCGCATTTCGGCAGCGTGAATTGCACCACATCCTGGTAGACGTTCAGGACCAGCAGCAGCGTGGCATCGTGGCCGAGTTGCTTCACGCCGCTCGTCTGCGCGCGGCCGTCCATCAACATCCCTAGGCAGCGCATGTTGGGATCCGCCCACTGCGAGCCCTGCATCTCGCTGCCGTTGGCGTTGATCCAGGTGACGTCCTTGAGCTTGAGTTCTTCATTGTACTCGCCGGTGAGGAAGCGGCTGCGGCGCAGCACCGGATATTTGTGGCGGAGCGCAATCAGCCGCTGCACGAAAGCAATTTGCGCCTGGTTCTGCTTCGCAAGATTCCAATCGAGCCAGCTGATTTCGTTGTCTTGGCAGTAGGCGTTGTTGTTTCCGCGCTGCGTGCGCGCAAATTCATCGCCGGCCACAATCATCGGCGTGCCTTGGGAGAAGAGCAAAGTCCCGAGCATGCCGCGCATCTGCCGTTGGCGGAACGCGTTGATCGCCGGGTCATCGGTGGGGCCTTCGGCGCCGCAATTCCAGGAGCGATTGTCGGAGCTGCCATCGCGATTATTCTCGCCGTTCGCTTCGTTGTGTTTTTCGTTGTAGCTGACCACGTCGTTCAAAGTGAAACCGTCGTGCGCGGTTATGAAATTCACGCTGGCCCAGGCCTTGCGGCCCTGGCGGTTGAAAAAATCGCCGGAAGCGCAAAGCCGGGGAGTGATGACGGACGCGGCGGCCTGGCCGCGCCAGAAATCGCGGACATGATCGCGAAACTTATCGTTCCATTCGGCCCAGCCGGGAGGGAACGCGCCGACTTGATAGCCGCCGGGGCCGCAATCCCAAGGTTCGGCAATTAGTTTTACGGTGCCAAGCACCGGATCCTGACTGCAGGCTTTCAGGAATCCGCTTTGATTGTCGAAACCGTTTGGCTCGCGCGCGAGAATCGTGCCGAGATCGAAACGGAAACCGTCGACGTGGGTTTGCTCGACCCAATAGCGCAGGCTGTCGGTGACCATCTGAATGACGCGGCTGTGGCTCAGATTCAGAGTGTTTCCCGTGCCGGTATCGTTGATGTAGAGGCGCTTCTTGTCCGGGATCAGGCGGTAGTAACTGGCGTTGTCGATGCCCTTGAAAGAAAGTGTGGGCCCCAGCTGATTGCCTTCGGCGGTGTGGTTGTAGACCACGTCGAGAATGACTTCGAGGCCGGCGTCGTGGAAATTGCTGACCATTTCCTTGAATTCCAGCAGGCTCTCGCCGCGGTCGAAGGCGTAGCGCGGATCAGGCGCGAAGAAACCGATGCTGTTGTAGCCCCAATAATTCGTCAGGCCCTTATCCAGCAGATAGCTGTCGTTGATGAAAGTATGGATGGGCATGAGCTCGACGGAAGTGACGCCGAGTGACTTGATGTATTCGACGGCTTTTTTCGAGCCGAGACCGGCATAGGTGCCGCGCAGCCTTTGCGGCACGCCGGGATGCAGTTTGGTGAAACCCTTTACGTGGGTTTCGTAAATGATGGTGTTGTCCCAGGGAACCTGGCGATGCAGGGGCTGGCCCTTCCAATCGAAGCCGGGGTCGACCACGATGCATTTGGGCATGAAGGGCGCGCTGTCGCGCTCGTCGAAGGTAGTATCGTCGCCCGATTCCATTTTGTAGCCGTAGACCGCCGGATTCCATTTCAGTTCGCCGAGGTGCGCGCAGGCGTAGGGATCGAGCAGCAATTTATTGGGATTAAAACGATGGCCAGCGTCCGGCGCATAGGGGCCGTGCACGCGGTAACCATAAACCGTGTTCGGGCGGATATCGGCGAGATAGCCGTGCCAAATCTGATCGGTATATTCGGGGAGTTCGATGCGATCGAGCTCTTGAGCTCCGGTCTTATCAAAGATGCAGACCTCGACTTTGGTGGCGTTCGCGGAAAAGACCGCGAAGTTGGTGCCCTTGCCGTCCCAGGTTCCGCCGCGCGGGTAGGGAAGCCCTTCTTGAATCTTGGTTTTCAGCGACGACGCCATCTAGCAGGTCCCTTTTTTAGTTCAGCTGCATTATGAACGCGCTCCGCACATCTCAAATGGCATGTCATTGCGAATGACACTGGCAGGAGAGAAGGCGCAGAGTTTAACAAGCTCAATCTATAAATAACTTAGCAAGGAAAACGCCGGAAGTAACCCCGGAAAATTAAATTTTTATGATGTGCGGAGTTTTTCCACGGCCAGAAAATCGCAGAGGAACGATATGGTGCTGCTTCGCTCCAACCGCCGCGAGATTTGGAAGGCCGTGTCACGCAGGCTCGGACGGTATCGGCCGAGGTGCGACGAGCACGGTAGGTTTGCCGACGCTAGCCCAGGAAGCTGAGCGTCGGCGTGGTGAAGTTCGGCAAGTTGGGGAAAATTGTCGGCAGATCGCTCGGGGCGACGCCGAACCACTGAGCCAGCGTCGCGCCGTATTGATCCACCGAGGTGGAGGGAATCCAGCGGCCGTTGTTGCCGACGTCGTCGGGACCGCCCAAGGCGAGCGTGGGGAAAGTGCCGTAGAGATCGCCGCCCTGCACCGCGCCGCCGACTACGATGTGGTGACTGCCCCAAGCGTGATCGGTGCCGCCGTTCGAGCCCGGCTGGAAGGTGCGGCTGAAATCGGAAAGCGTGAAAGAAGTAACCTGCGGACCCACGCCCAATTCGACCGTCGCATTGTAGAAAGCGGTGAGCGCCGGATCGAGTTGCGCGAATAAAGCCTGCTGGGTAGGCAATTGCGCGCTGTGGGTATCGAAACCGCCGAGCGAGCAGAAGAAAATCTGGCGCTGCAGGCCGAGAGCGGATCGCGCCTGAATGATCTGCGCGACTTGCTGCAGCTGGGCGCCGAGTCCGGTAGCCGGGAAAGCGGTCTGCAAGGCCGGCAGACCATTCAGCGCTGCGCCCAAGATCTGACTCTCGGCGATGGTCTGGCTCATTACGGCGCTGGTGTCTTGCACCAGCGAGATGCCGGAATCGAAAGTGAGCAATTGCTGGAAGGCGACAAGTCGGGCGCTACTCTGGGTCGAGCTGGAAAAGCCGCTCAAGCCTGGCGTGGAACCGGGAATCAATGCGTACGGTTCGGTCTGTGCGCCGTTGCACAAGATGGCGCCGCCAGCAACGGAAGTGATCGGCGGGTATTGCGCACCCGCGTTCAGAGATTGCAGCGCATCCGCGGTACGGCCGGCCCATCCGGTAGGAGCATAGCCGTCAAACTGCGCCGTTTGCCACTGGCCTTGCTGGTCGGAGTGCGAGAACAAATTCACTGGAATGACCGCGGAATTAGCCTTGTACTGCGCCTGGGTAAGCGGCTGGGCGAGTGTGCCGACGTTGGCGACCAGCGCCATCTGGCCGCTGTTGAATAAGCCTTGCAGACCCGGAGTGTTGGGGTGCAGGCCGTACGGGACTTTCCCGGTTTTAGTGACGATGGGCAGCAGCGAACTTTGTGCCAGCGCGAGATTCGATCGAATCGTGGCGTAGTTGGCATAGCCCGCGGTGTCGTTGGGAATCAGCAGATTGTTGCTGTCGTTTCCGCCGAACAAGAAAATACACACCAGCGCCTGGTAACCGCCGGTGGCGGGGGGCGCGGCCAAGGCGTGAATCATGTTCAAGCGCCCGAGGGCCGCGGTCATGCCGAATGAAGCTGCGGTGCAGCATCCCGCTCGCACGAAATCTCTTCGCGACATTCCTTTTTTTCGAGACATGCTCACACTCTCCGCGGCGACCGCCGAAAATCTGAATTAGTGCCGAACCTGGTATTGCGATGACGACGCGACCAAATAAATCGCGGTCTGCGCCTGGCGCTGAGCCTGGGTAGTTCCGGCCGGAACTGCCTGGATCGCCGTGAGAATGGCGGCTTTCATATCCGCGGACATCGAACCGTGCAGCATCAGCGCGTTCAAAGCGTCGACCATGGTGCCGGGATTGGAGGCTTGCGCCGCCCAGCTGGAAAAATCCACGGTTTCACCACCGAAATTGCCGAAGGCGAAGGTGTTGACCCAGTTCGCGCGGTTCAGCGAAGTGGCGGTGGTTAGAATTTGAAATTCAGGACCGAGACTCGTCGTGCCAGGAATCACATAATTGGGCGCATAAAAATTGAACACGCTGGGAGAAAACAGCGGATTCTCGCCCATGTTGCTGGCGTAGTAAGAAAGGTTAGAGCCGTCGGTAGTGGCCCCGAAAGCACGCATCACTCCGGAGATCAAAAGAATTGGATCCTGCAAGTGACCGTCGGTGCCGACGGCAGTGGCCGGATCATCGCCGCGCCGGGCCTCCGGATCCATCAGGATCGCGGTGATCACCGATTTCATGTCGCCGCGAACGCCCGAGCCATTGTTGGCGAAGACGGCGGCCACGCGTTGCACGTAAGCCGGACTCGGATTGCTGGTCACCAGATGCTGAATTAGTTGGCTGCAGACGAAAGGCCCGATATTCGGATGGTTGAAAATATTGTCCAGCGCGCCGTTTAAATCCTGAACGGAGGTTTGGCCTGCGGGAAGCAGACCGCCGTTAGCGACGCCGGGGTAGGTGAGCAATTGCTTCGTACCCATGTCGTGGTTGGAGTCGACGGCCACCATGTTGCCGATAAAGTACGGCGGATTGTAGGTGCCCTGCGTATTACCCGGGGTCAACGGATAGGTCCAGCCGGTGTAGGCCCGAGCAAAAGCTTCGACTTGATCCTGGGAATACGTAGGAATCGGAAGATTGTTGGAATCCAGCTGCGGCGAACCGTCGGGATTCAAAAGCCCGGTGCCCAAAGTGAAAAGCTGCATGGCCTCGCGCGCGTAATTTTCGTTGGCGTGATCGCCGGCGGCCACGTTGGGCTTGCCGTTGTTGACCATGTCCAGCCAGTGACCCATGGCCGGAGACACCGTAACGTCGTACATGATCTGCCGGTAGTTGGTGAATGCGTCTTGATCGAGCAGACGCAGCCAATTGGTATAGCCGTTGGGGTCGCTGACCTTGTCGCCGCCGACCACCCAGATGTAACTGAGCGCAAGGGCGACGCGTTGCCGCAGCTGGTCCTGGGCCGTGAGATTGATGATCCAGTAGCGTTGCTGCAACGGACCGAGACTTGTTTCGCCCGCGGCCGGGTCGGCATACGGGGTGATGGGCGCGGTGTATTGGGCGTTCAGAAAATTCTGCAAACCTTGAATTTGAATCTGGTTGATGACCGCGGGCGTGGGACCGAAGGTGGTTTGCTCCGCGAACCGGGCGGCCGGCGCGGCAGGAATGGTGATGGTCCCGATGACTTCTGCGTTCAGGCTATTCGACGGGCTGCCCCCGGGGTCTGGATTAGCAACGTCCACTGCGACCGCGCCAACCTGAGTCACGGATGCGGTTCCGGTGGCGGTCAATTGGGTGCTGGAGACGAAGGTGGTGGTGAGATTTGCGCCACCGAAAGAGACCGTGGCTCCGCTGACGAAATTGGAGCCGGTGATGGTCAGGGTGAAATTTCCGACATTTAGAGATGCCGGCGAAATATTGGAAACTTGGGGAATCGGATTCCAGAGTGTGACGGCGCTGGTGCTATTCACCGAGTTCCGGGAAGATTCTTCAGCTTCAATTGTTACCAAATTCGGTGAAGGAAGAGTGGCGGGCGCGGTGAAATTTCCGTTGGCGTCGATCAGGCCGCTCGCGGCGCTGCCTCCGGCGACTCCGTTAACCAGCCAGGTGAGCGGCTTGGTGGTGATGGAAGGCGTGAATTGCTGGGTCGAACCGGCGCGAACGTTCGCGGTGCTGGGAGAAATCGTCAGCGTGTCGCCGACCGGCGGGACCGGCGCGGTTCCTCCCGGCGAGAGCGCGCAGCTGGAAGTCATCAACATCAAAGCGACGACGGCGATTGCAAAGATCGATGAGCGACGCACGGAGCCCCCTCGCAGATCGGGTCAGGATTCGGTTGTTCAGTCCAACCCGTTAAATCGGGAAGTGTTGCTACCCGCGATCGTTATAAAAATCCAATCTAACGAAACGGCAGGCGAGGGGAAGAGCCTAACAAGGCAGGCCGCAGTGGGTAAGCTGGTTTAAGGTCCGGATTTAGGACCTGTTCGCGAGTACCAGCGGGCGAATCGGGACGTTCGCCTTAGTTAAGTGGCGAAATCCAAAGCCGGAACAACTCTTAGTTTTGATCTAATTCTGATCTTTGGCGTGTTTCTTCTCGGAGAATTTGCGGCGCAGATCGGGCCAGAATTCTTTCACTTCGATGGCGATGGCATCGTATGCGACCTGCGTGCCCCAGACGCTGGCGGTGTTGGAAAGGGTTTTGTCTTCGTGCGGATGATAGCTGTAGGTGACGATTCCAGCCGCGACGGCTGAACCAAAAATTTCCGAGGCGTTGAACTGAGCGTTTCCCGAATCGCCGCGGGTAATGATGAGGCGACTCAGCGCGTAGCCGGTGCGATGCAGAAAGCTGCCGTGGCCGAGCTGGTAGTAGCGCGGATCCTGGCGCAAGACCGAGGGAAAGACGCCGCTGACCATATATGCTTCAGTGAGCCCGTCGCCGAAGGCGGAGGCGTAGCGGATTCCATACGCGCCCCAACCTTGGCCGTAACCCTTCTCGCTGTTTTCGGCCTGGCTGATTCCAGCAAGTGCTGCGTACCAGGCGAATTGAAAGGGATCGAACGAGGAGCGGGTGACGAGTTTGAACTTTTGCCCGACGGTCAGCGGAGGCAGCTGGTTAGGGCTTTCGACCGTGGAAAAATTTGGCATGGCGTAAAAGAGTCGGTCTTTCGAGCCGGCGCTGGGATCGCTGGTCTGGCCTGCGGGCAAGGGTTTATCGGGAAGGGTTTTCTGGGCAGCGGAAGGCGACGGAGCCGGCGCGGATGCGGCTGGCTGCGCTGGGCTGGACGGCGGCGGATCGGCCGCTGGCGCGGTATTCGGCGCCGGATCTTGATTCTGAGCGAAGGAAACTCCTGGCGTTGCCAACAGAAAGGTCACCGTCACAGCCAATGCAAATCCAAACCCCCACAGCCCCCGCAAACGAATGGTCATCTACTATTCATTATCTCCTGCCTGCTCTTTCAGTGTGTAATGAGTTGGATTGCCAGTTTCCTTGGCTGGTTGCCCGACCGCACGTTGACCCATACCCCGCTGAACAGCAAACACTCACGCATGATCGGGTCAAAGCGAGGGAGGCGGAAGAAATTTCGACTATTTAGGAGAGCGTGAACTGGAACCTGAGCCGTAAAAATCGTCGGAATTGATGGGCTTACTCCCTAAGCCGAGCTGCAGCACCTGCATCGTGCTGCTGCGGTCGAACACCTTATCCGGAAAATAGCGTTTCACCACCAGCCGGAAACCGCCAAAAGCCACTCCGGCGACCACGGCGAACATGCACAGCACCCCCGCGCCGATAATCGACCCAACAATCATCGCACCGATGCTGGGTTCTTTGAATTGAAATGTGGGTTCGTTCCAGGTCACTTCGGAACCGGACTGGATCTGGCTGAGCAGTTGATCGGCTTCAGCGCGGGTGCGCGCGCCCGAAACGATGGCGAGCAGGGTGATAGCGCGCTTGGCGAATAGCGGGCTCGGATTGCCGTCGGTGGACGCGGGATTCAGGTGATAGAGCTGCTGCAAGTCAACCAGACGTTTTTGGGCCACTTGGGGCGTCGGGAAGTCGGCGATGAGCAAATTCAATTCGCGGCCTTCGACATGATATTTGGCGACCTCCGCTTCGGCGCCATGCGAGAAACCGAGCCAGTCGTCGGCCGAGACCGGAAAGAATTGATTCAGGGCGACTGGGCCGAGGATGTATTTGTCCGAGCGGTCGACAAAGCCTTTGGTCGGAAGGTGTTCGCTCAGCGTGGGCAACGGACCTTGCTCCGATTTTGAGTTAACCGCCGCCACGAGCGCATTCAAATCCTGGCCATATTTTTCGAGGTCGGTGCCGTGGACATCCAGCAGCAGGTTGCCATCGAGCAGCAGCGCTCGTTCGCGCGAAATGACGGAATGATCGCCGGAAACGGTGTGGGCCATGTCCGGCGAACGCAAGTACGAATAGAGCCCGTACGCGCCGCTGGGATCCTTCATGCTGTAGAGCGAAACGCTCAGCGTGTCTTTGCCACGCGAATAAGCCGCCTTCTCGCCGGAAACGATTCCGTACTCGCGCGACACAGTCTCGGCTGTTGGATCCTTGAATCCAATGGTTGACGCAAGAGTGGTGCCAGCCGTCCAACCGGCGAACGACTGCGGAAGGACCCCCTGGGCCGAGGCAGGGAGCAACGCGACAAAGAGCAGGAAAAGAGACACAACTATAAAAGGTCGGATTTTCTTCACAGTCATTAGATGCCGATAGCCTACTTGGGGTTCCCGTCGGAGGCGAGAGTGGCCGTGCCGCCGCCCGAGCCCGGGTGATTGTCGGAAACCAGCTTCGACTTATCGTACGACAGGCTGTTGAGACTTTCCAGGTAAGAGGCGATGCCGCGGTAGAGGCCGTCGGCGACGCGCTGGCGCTGGTCGGTCTTGCGCAGCAGTTTTTCGTCGTTGGGATTGCTGATAAAGGAGATTTCGGAGAGCACCGACGGCATGTTGGCGCCGATCAGGACCACGAAGGGCGCTTTTTTCACGCCGCGGTTGCGTTCGTTCTGATTGACCAGTTGCAGGCGGTGGGTCAGCGAATCCTGAATGTCGTTGGCCAGCTCTTTCGATTCTTCCACTTTTTCGTTGCGGGCGATTTTCTTGATGATGTCCTGCAGGTCATGCAGCGATTCCTGGGCCAGGGCGTTTTCGCGGGAAGCGACTTCCATGGATTCGGCGGAGGTCGCGAAATTCAAATAATAAGTTTCGATTCCGCGCGCGGCCTGATCGTGGCTGGAATTGGCGTGCACCGAGATGAACAGATCCGCTTTGGCGTCGTTGGCGATTTGGGTGCGCTGCTCGAGCGGAACGAAAGTGTCGTCCTTGCGGGTGTAGATCACTTCCGCGCCGGGAAGTTTTTCTTCGATTTCCTTGCCGAGCTTCAGCGCAACGTCGAGGCACAGATCTTTTTCCATCAAGCCATGCGGGCCGATGGTGCCGGTGTCGTGGCCGCCGTGGCCGGCGTCGATGACGATGCGATTGATTTTCAGGCCGAGCACGCGGGTCAGGGAACGGTTGCCGTCGCGCGTTGGTTTTGATTCCGACGGAGGAGCCAGCGCGGCGGATTTGGTGTTGTCGGATTTCGATAACGAATTCGGAGCCGGGACCGGCGGAGTTTTTGCGCTTCCGGCTGTGGTTTTTGCGGCGGGCTTCGTCGCGGTCCTGGTGGCATTGGCGCCGATTGCGGCGGTTTTGCTGTCAGCGGCCGCAGTTACATTCGCTTCTTCGGCAACCGCGGCGAGCCTCGCGTCCAGTTTATCCGATTCCGGATTATCCGCGGCAACTTCGACCGCGGCGCGTTTGGGCGCAGGCGCGGGTGTTTGCGGTGCTGCCTGCGCTGGCGCTTGTTGCGCGGTGGCCGCCGCGTTGGATTTCACTTCAATCACCAGGCGATACGGATTCGCCAGCAAATAGGCGTTGGCGTCGCGGGCGCCGTCGACATCGAGGACCAGGCGGACCACGCCTTCGCGGTTCTGGCCGATGCGCACGGATTTAAGCAGGCCCGTTTTGACGTCCAGAGTCTTTTTGGAAAGCTGCGGCGTCAACTGCGCTTTGTGAATATCGAAGTAGATGCGATCCGGGGAAGCGATATGCGCAGAGTTGAAGGAAACCGTGTCTTCCAGCGTGACCACGATGCGCGTGGCGTCGCTCGCGTTCCAGGTTTTGACGTCGAGGACATGCGGGGTGCCCTTGCCGCTTTCGCGCTGGTCGACGATCTTGCCTTTTAGATCCGGCAGCGAGGGGTTCGGCGCCGCAGCCGCCGCCGCGATCGCAGCCGCTGCCGCCGCAGCCGCGGCTTCCTGCTTCTGTTTCGCTTTCTCGCGGGTATCGGCGATTTCTCTTAGCTCGGCGCGTGCCTCGTCAGACTTGTCCGACTTAGGAAATCGCTTCAGATAATCCTTCAGCGTAACTTCGGCGGCTTCGGGCTCGCTCAATTCGTCTTTCTGCAATTTGCCAATGGAGAAGAGCGCTTCACCGCGATAGCGGCTGCCGGGATATTGTTTCAGCAGAAAATTATAGGTTTCGATGGCGGATTGAAAATATTTCGCGTCGTAGGCCCGGCCCATTTCTTCGTAGAGTTCGGCTTCGGCGATCAAGGCCGGCGTGACTTCTTCCGCCGAAGGCGTGATCAGGTAAACGCGGTGAAACGAAGTGATGACCTGCTTGTAATCGCTGATCTTGCGGTCACGTTGGGGAGCGCCTTCGAGGATGGTGCGCAGGCGGACGGCGCGTTCGAACTGGTCGCGCGCTTCGTTCTTGCGGTCGGCGCGGGCGGGCGCGGCCAAGCAGGCCAGCAATGCGAGCGCCAGCCAGAGCCACACATTCGCCGATTTAGTTTTTATGGAAAACACGCCACTCATTCGTTCGTGAAAACTACCCGGCCATTCGCATCCACAACTTTTCGCACCGGTTTTTTTGGCGGAAACCAGAGCGTAGAGCTGCGACCCGACTCGGGCCGAAAGTATGCGTCCGTAACCTTCTGCACGTACCGTTGCGTCTCTGCGTAACGCGGAACGCCGCCGCTCCGATCCACCGCGCCCTCGCCGGCGTTGTAAGCCGCGAGAGTCTTCGGCAAATCGTTGTCGTAGCGATCAAGCAGCGATTTCAGGTACGACGTCCCGCCTTCCACATTCTGCGCGGGATCAAAAGGGTTACCGACGCCAAAGCGTTGTGCCGTCCCAGGAACCAACTGCATTAACCCCACGGCGCCCTTGCGGGACACCGCCTGCGTATTCCACCCGGACTCCGTGCTGATCACGGCTTTGACCAGCGCAGGATCCATATTGTGGCGCGCGGCCGCATCGCGAACGATGCGATCAAGCTTGCCATCCGTGCCACCGAGGGTTTCATTCGCCGAACTGCCCGCCTGCATTTCCGGAACTTCCGGAAGATTGAACGCCGATTGAGCCGGCGTAGCAGGCGAAACAGCCGAAGGCAAACTTATAGTACTCCGGTGACGCGGCTTTGGGGAATCTGCATTTACGAAGACGCGCTTCCCGTGCTCGTCTACGGTTGTCGTGATCTGGGCGCGCAGCGGCGACGCGAGAAGGAAGCAACCGCCGGCGACCAGCACTGCAACTGGGATGCAGTTTTTCATCGTGTCATTTGCCTGCCGCGCTTTCACGCGGCTTAATTCTTCGACAGCTCGGCCCTGGGGAAGGCAGAAACGCACCACTTTCGCGAAATATGAAACAGTTGAACGAAAGGAAACCCCGCACCGTGGGGCGGACCCCTCCGGCGTAAGGTACTGGCGCTGTTGCGATTATAGCGTCCGGTCGAGGATGGGGACTACCTGGTCGAGGGCGTTTTGTATGCCCGATGTGTCTTTACCGCCAGCCTCGGCCAAATCGGGGCGGCCGCCACCGGAACCGCCCACCAGCTTGGCCAGTTCCTGGACGATTTTACCGGCGTGGAGCTTTGGGTTGAGGTCTTTGGTAACTGCCGCAATTAGAGAGACTTTGCCGTCTTCGGCGGTGGCCAGGACCACCGCTCCCGAGCCTATTTTCTGGCGCAGGACGTCGACCAACTGGCGCAGCGATTCGCGGTCAAAACCGTCGACTTTGGCGGCAATCAGGCGAACCCCCTTGACGGTTTTCGCCTGTTCGACCAAATCGGTGGCGATGGAGCCGGCCGCTTTGCGTTTGGAGGCTTCGAGCTGCTTTTCGAGCTGCTTGGTTTCTTCGAATTTGCGCTCGAGCGCGGCGAGCACTTCGTCTTCGCCGGCGTTCAACATTCCGGCGACCGATCGAAGGGTGGAAATGGCTTTCTGATATTCGCTGAGGGCGCGGTCGCCGGTGATGGCTTCGATGCGGCGGACTCCGGCGGCGACCGAACCTTCACTGAGAATTTTGAACACGCCAATTTCGCCGGTGCGATGCACGTGGGTGCCGCCGCAAAGTTCCTTGCTGTAAAAACCACGGGGCGCGGCAGCGTCGGCAACGGTGACCACCCGGACGTTGTGCTCCGGATATTTATCGCCGAAGAAGGCGATGGCGCCGGAAGCGAGAGCGTCGTCGATATTCATGATGTCGGTCTGCATTTGCAGGTCGCGGACGATTTCTTCGTTCACTTGCTGCTCGATTTCGGCGAGTTCGCTGGGATCGACCTGGGCGAAATGCGAAAAATCGAAGCGCAGATAATCGGGCGCGACCAGCGAGCCGGCCTGTTTGACGTGCGTGCCCAAAATATTGCGCAGCGCGGCGTGCATCAGGTGGGTCGCGGTGTGGTTGCGCATGTCGCGCATACGCCGGACGGGATCGGCGACGGTGGCGATGCAATCACCGACATGAAGATCTTCTTTGGCCAGGACGCGGTGCGCGATCAACCCGCTGACCGGGTAGTAAGCGCCGCGAACGTCGGCAATCTGCAGCGCACCGGAATTGTCGTAGAAAGCACCGGTATCGGCGACCTGGCCGCCGGATTCGGAATAGATGGAGGTGCGGTCGAGGACCACTTCGGCCTCTTGGCCGGCTTTGATTTCGTTTACCGCGCCATCTTTGGTGACGATGGCTTCGATGCGCGCGCCTTTGGCGTTGGTGCCGAAGTAAAAATCTGGATCGGTTTTGTAGGTTTGCGCGAGTTTGGCGTAGACCGGGTTGGCGGAGTCTTTATGCACGCCTTTCCACGCCGCTCGTCCGCGTGCTTGCTGCTCTTCCTTGGCGCGATCGAAGCCGGCCGAATCCAATTGAAGGTTTTTGTCCCGAAGCACGTCCTCAATAAAGTCGCGCGGCAATCCGAACGTATCGTACAAACGAAAGGCATTCGCGCCCGGGTAAATGCCGACGCCGTGCTCGGCCTTTGCGTCGATATACGAAGCCATGTCTTCGTCCAGCTTCTTGAGGCCGACCTCCACGGTGCGAGAGAATTGCGTCTCCTCGCCCTTTACGATCCCGGATATGCGATCGGAGCTGTCCAGCAGTTCCGGATAGGCTAGTTTCATTTCATCGCGGACGGCGAAAACCATCTGGAACAGAAAAGGGTTTTCCTGGCCGAGCAAGCGTCCGTGATGGATGGCGCGCCTAATGATTTTTCGGAGTACATAGCCGCGTCCTTCGTTCGAAGGCACGACGCCATCATTCAGAAGGAACGTAGTGGCGCGCGCATGGTCCGCAATGACCCGCAGGGAGGCGGCCCCCCCGCGTCCTTTTTCCAGCGATTCTTCTTTTTTAAGATCGACGTGGCAGAGTTCGGCGGCGCGGCGAATCAGCGGGACGAACAAATCCGTTTCGTAATTCGAAATTACGTTTTCCAGCACGGCGGTGACGCGTTCGAGGCCCATCCCGGTGTCGACGTGGCAGAGTTCGGCGGCGCGGCGAATCAGCGGGACGAACAAATCCGTTTCGTAATTCGAAATTACGTTTTCCAGCACGGCGGTGACGCGTTCGAGGCCCATCCCGGTGTCGACGGAAGGCTTAGGCAGCGGATTTAGCGTGCCGGTGGCGTCGCGATTGAACTGCATGAAGACCAGATTCCAGATTTCGACGTAGCGGCCGCACTCACAGGGGAACTGGCAGTCGGTGTGGCCGTGCTCGGACGCGGCGACGCCCATGTCGTAGAAAATTTCGCTGCAAGGGCCGCAAGGTCCGGTGTCACCCATGGCCCAGAAGTTATCTTTCAGGCCGGGGATGGCGAAGATGCGGTCTTTCGGCGCGCCAATTTTCTCCCAAAATTCCGACGCCTCGGTGTCGGTGCCGAGCGTGACGCCTTTCGAAACTTCGGCGCCCCCGAAAACGGTGAAATACAACTTCTCCAACGGAAGAGCGTACCAATCCGGCGAGGTCAGCAGTTCCATCGCGTAGGCCACGGCCTGTTCCTTGAAATAATCGCCGAAGGAAAAATTGCCGAGCATTTCGAAAAAAGTGTGATGGCGGTTGGTGAAGCCGACATTTTCCAGATCGTTGTGTTTGCCGCCGGCGCGCACGCATTTCTGGCAAGTGGTGGCGCGCTTGTAATCGCGGGTTTCGAGACCGAGGAAAACATCCTTGAACTGGTTCATGCCGGCGTTGGTGAAGAGCAGCGTGGGATCGTTCGCTGGGACGAGCGAAGAGCTGCGCACGACCTTATGGCCGCGCTCTTCGAAAAATTTCAGGAACGTGCTGCGGACTTCGTCACCAGTCCATTTTTTCTCGGTTGGCATGCTGTTCGGGAATCGCCTCGGTTGCTTCGCGTGATTTTAATTATCGCAAACCCGGGGAATGGTCGCAACGAGGGGCATTAGTGGCATTTTGTTTCGTAGAAATTGCAACGGCGGAACCTTACCAGCGAGGACACAGAGAAAAACTTGAGGGCACGGAGGTTTCTGGGCGGTGACGCCTCCGTGCCCTCGGCCGTTCTCTGTGTTCTCCGTAGTAAATCTTTACGAACTCGCCGGGAGCACGAGATGTTAGACATTGGACGACGGTCTCAAGACCGCCGCCACCGCGCGATTCGTCTTTCGTTAGTCCTTGTCTTTGACCTGGGCTTTCTTCGCTTCGGCTTCAGCGGTCCATGGCGGGACGATACCGTTGACGCGGGCGTAGGCGATGGACTGGCCCAGGTGTTCGTGCGCGTGAGTGACCAGAAGGTAGACCACGTCGCCGTAGTTCGCGTCGGGACCGAGTTTGGGCAGCGGCTTATTGAAATCGGCGTTGGTCATGGCAGCGATGGCGTTGTGCGCGCTGTCGAAGGATTTGTTGAGGGCCTCGATGATCTGGGCCTTGTCGGTGCTGGATTTTTCGAAGGTCTTGGGGTCGAAGCCGGCGGGCAGAGCCGTGCCCATCAGGCTTGGGATGTTGTAATTCGCGGTGGAGACGTGCAAAAAGACTTCGGCGATGGAGCGCACGCCATCGGCCGGGCGATAGCTATATTTTTCCTGAGGGATGGCGGTGGCCAGGGCCACGAATTGTTTGTGCATGCCGTCGAGATCGAGAAGCGACTGCGGCTTCATGTCGTAACTGGGCGGCGTCTTGTCCGCGGACTGCGTTGCGGGAGCGGTGGCCGATTGCTGCGGATGGTTTACGCCGGCGAAGGCTGGGACGGTTAGCAGAGACAAGGCAACGAGCGAAAGAAGCAGATTTTTCATAGTGAATCTCCTTTGGCAAATCTCGAGTGTTCGGTATCAGAATTTTTGCGATTCGGGCTGTCCATTGGCGGACAATGGCCACGAAAAGCCTATGTCTATTGGCTGTTTCCGCGCGTCCCCGGTTGCTGCAGCTGTGTTGCTTAGACGCGTGAAAGATGAAATGTCATCACCGGAAATGCGAATTTCGGTGGTCGATGTGGCTTCGGTTTAGGCCTGGGCAAGAAGATGGGATCGAAGAGAGATCCTTCGTCGCTTCGCTCCTCTGGATGACGGCCAAAAACAGTTGGGTGGTGGGACGAAAAGACTAGGAGAAGCAGACGATTTGGCGGCGGTGTGATGATCTGCAAAAACTGGCCGAGCCAGTTACTGGTCGGAGGGTTCGGGTGCAATCGAGTCGGGGTCGACGTCGGGGACAGCGTCGGCGTCGTCCCCGGCGGTGGCCGGGCGGTTGGCGGCGGCGCGTTTCAGTTCGGCGCGGATGAGTTCGGAGGAGAAGCCGGCGCCGAGGAGGCTGCGGTAGATGCTCGCGGTTTTCTTCTGGTCGAGGGGCGCGCCGCGGAGGCGGGCGAGGCGGCGTTCGATGCGGGTGCGCAGCAGCGCGGATTCGTCGGTGTCGGCGAAAACTTTGGCTAGGGCGTCGTCGATGTAGCGGTCGGGAACGCCGCGCTGGCGCAGCTCGCGGGTGATGCGGAAGCGGCCCTGGCGGCGCAGTTTGGCGTGCTGGGCGGCGTAGTCAAAGGCGAATTTTTCGTCGTTGAGATAATTCAGTTCGCGGAGGCGGGCGATGACCGGCGGGACCAGGTCTTTATCTTCGGCGCGGCGTTCAAGGTGCTGCTTCATTTCGTGGATGGAGTAGGCACGGCGCATCAGGGCGCGTTGCGCGGACATGTAGAGTTGGGTGTTGGTGGAGAGTTTGCGGGTGGGTGCGCGGGAACGCATCAGCGAGCAGGATAGTTGAGTGAGGCGGGGAGGTAAAGGAGTGGCGCGTTGTGCGGGGCTTTACTGTCGGACGTGGTGCGGTAGAAATCGAAGAGAGATCCTTCGTCGCGAAAGGCGCTCCTCTGGATGACGGCCAAAAACGGTTTGGTGGTAGGACAAAACGGCTAGGAGAAGCGGATCGCAAAAAGCAGCTCCCTCGCTGCGCTCGATGACAGGTTGTGCGAGGACGGGAAATTTGCACCGATTCAGAGCGAGGAAGCTGGCCGAAAAAACACAGCCTTCACTTCCGGCGCAAAGGCGAATCTTAGGAGCGGGCGCCGCCGGTGCGGTCGAATTCGGTCATGGCGCGTTCCATGTCCTCGCGCGCGGAATCGGCGGAGGAGCGGACCCCTTGGACGCGGAGACGGAAATCGTCCGGATTCGAAGCGCGCAAAATCGCTTCTTCGAAGGTGATGAGGTTGCGGGAATACAAATCGAAGAGCGATTGATCGAAGGTCTGCATGCCGTACTGGCTGGTGCCGGCCGCGATGGCGTCGCGAATCATGCGCGTTTTATCCGGGTTGATGATGCAATCGCGAATGTAGCCGGTGGTGATCATGACTTCGACGGCGGGGACGCGGCCGCTGCCATCGGCTTTGCGCACCAGGCGCTGGCTGACCACGGCTTTTAACGTGCCGGCCAGCTGCAAACGAATCTGTTTTTGTTCGGGCGGCGGAAAGACGGCGATGATGCGCTGAATGGTTTCGGTCGCGTCCAAGGTGTGCAGGGTGGACAACACCAAGTGGCCGGTTTCGGCGGCGAGAATCGCGGTGGAAATGGTTTCCAGGTCGCGCATTTCGCCGACCAGAACGACGTCAGGGTCTTGACGCAAAGCAGCGCGCAACGCGGTGGAGAACGAAGCGGTGTCGACTTCGACTTCGCGCTGGTTGATGAAACCCTTTTTGTCGCGGTGCAGATATTCGATGGGGTCTTCGATGGTGATGATGTGCTCGGAGCGCAGCGAATTGATGCGGTCGATCATCGCGGCGAGCGTCGTCGATTTACCGGAACCGGTGGTGCCGGTGGTGAGAATCAAGCCGCGCTGCTCTTCGCAAACCTGCGAAAGAATGCGCGGGAGTTCAAGTTCTTCGATGGTGCGAATTTTGGTGGGAATGACGCGCAAGACCATGCCGACGTTGCCGCGCTGCTGGAATACGTTCACACGGAAGCGTCCGAGGCCGGCGACGCCGTAAGCCATATCGAGTTCGGCAGTTTCCTTGAACTTCTGCTTCTGCCGGTTGGTCATCATGCTGAAGGCCATGGACAGCATTTCTTCCGGCGTGATGCGCGGCACGTCGTTAAGCGGGTTCAGGATGCCATCGACGCGAAGGTACGGGTGGTTGCCGACTTTCAGGTGCAAGTCGGAAGCGCGGCTTTCGACGGCGCGGCGCAGGAGATCGTCAATATTGATGGCCATGGAGCGTCCTTAGGTGCGATGAGCTTCTACCGAAACTAGCATGGATAATCGCGCGCGCAAGAATTGCGGGCGAATGTGGTGCGAATTGGACACCCTGAACTTTAGGACAGGTGGTTCGTTGTGGGGCAAAGATGGCGAGTGGGTTAGCGCGCGGACATCAAGGCTGCAAAGAGGTAGAAGAGCCAGACTAATTGGACGCCGAGCACAAGAAGCGCAGCGAAAAGGCTCTCGCCGCTTCGTTCGCGCAAACAATCGGTAATGGCCGCCAAGTTTATGGCGTTTCCGGCGAAGGCGCATATGACGTAGGGAATGTTCGCCTCGCCCCCGGAAATCGGGCGAAAATTCGCCAAAATGAACAGCAGCGGCAGCACCGCTGCGGAGATTGCTCCGAGCTTGAGTCCGCGTTGCAAACCTCGTGCGCCAGCTTCGGACGAGTCTGGAGGATGTGATTTGAAATAAATCCGGAGAGCGATCAAAAGAGCCGCAGGCGCAAACGCGCCAATTAGGATCAGGACCCAAATAGAGGACTTCATACGAGCTGCCTAAAGCGGAGGCTGATCGACCAGGAAAACGCGGTCGTAGATCACGCTGGCCAGGACGCCGCCAAGGAGAGGGCCGACCCAGTAGACGCCGTGGTTGCTCCAGTGATGCGTGACGAGGGCGGGGCCGAAGGCGCGGGCGGGATTCAGCGCGGCGTGGGTGAGCGGGTAGCCGAATAGGGCGTCCATGGTGACGGCGAAACCGACGCCGAAGCCGGCAATTTTGTTGAAGGCGCCTTTGACGTCGACCATGGTGGCGAAAAAAACGAAGACGAGGAAGAAAGTCATGACGCCTTCGAGCAGCATGGCGTGGAGGCGGGTGAAATCGAGCGCGAGGGCGGGATTGATGGCGGTCATCGCTTCGGGACGCCATGGCGCGTCGGGAACGATCGCGGCGATGAGGTAAGCGGCGGCGACGGCGCCGAGGATTTGAACGATCCAGTAGAGCAGAGTGAGCGTGGTGCTGAGGCGTTTGGTGACCCAGAAACCGATGGTGACGGCTGGATTGAGATGGCCGCCGGAGATGTGGGCCAGCGCGGTGACCATGATGCCGACGGCGAGGCCGTAGGCCAGCGCGAGGCCCAGCGTGGTGATGGCGCCCTGGCCTGTGGAGCGCAGGAATTCATCGGCGCAGATCGCGCCCATCGCGAAAAAAACTACGGCGAAGGTGCCGATGAATTCAGCGAAGAGTTTTTGGGTCAGGCTGTACACGCAATCTCCATTACCGACGCGAAAAACTTTGGCGAAAAATGGATTTGGGCTGCGCGATTCTACTGAATTCGCTGGAATTGGTCAAAATTACTGGGCCGGATCGATGGCGGTCTGAAGACCGCCGCTAGGAAAGGCAACACTGCGATAACGCGAGAATCAAAGAGAGATCCTTCGTCGCGGAAGGCGCTGCTCAGGATGACGGCCGAAGGCGGGTTGGCGCTACGCGTGAATCTGGTGGTGGTGCTGGGCGAATCCGCGCAGTCGCCGAAGCAGCAACAGGAACAAGACAACGGCGAAGCCGGCGTACGCGAATTGCGTACGGGGAACGCCAGTGCCGAATGGAAACCAAATCGAGGGAACGTGCAGTAGCGATAATTCCTGGGCAAACAGCCCGGTCATGATCAGGAGTGCCGCGAGCACGTCGAGCCACGCGCCGACGCCGATTCGTTTCGCGCCGCTGACGATTGTAAGAAGAAGCAGCGCGACGAAAGCGAGGCGCGCGGATGTAGCGAGAACACTGAGGGCGCCAAGGAACCCATTGGTGCGAGGCGATGCTAACCACAGAATGAACTGAGCGGCGACGTACAGCGCCCACAGGATGGCCACGACGCGCGGAATCCATTGCGCGCGTTCGACTCGAAACCAGGCGCGCCAGGCCATGGTCCAGGCGGCAAGGCCGAGCGGAACGAGGATCACTTCTTTAGCGAGCATAAATGTCTTGATGCTTTCGAGTTGGGTCCAAAAAAAGAACGCCTGGTTTGCGCGAACCAGCGCCGTCGTGACTAAGGCGATGGCCAGCCAACCGTAGGCAGAGTCGTTCGGGTCAAAAGGGATGATCGCGCAGGCCAGAATTGCCAGCAGCACGAAAAGGATGGGTTCGACCGCGTCGACGACGTAGCCGCGAAAAGTTTCGAGCCACTCCACTTGATAGCGAGCTGCAATTCCGGTTGTCGTGCCCAGCGACGGCGCGATGTGAATGCCGCCCGCGTCGGGATTTCCGGTGAGCGAATTGGCTGCCATCCAGACCCGGAAAGCAACGACGGCGTCCCGCGCGTTACTACCGGGCGTCTCCGACGGCAAGCTGCGCAGCGGAAACATGCGCGGCTGAATGCTCAGGACCACGGGCGTGGCATGGGAAAAATCTCCAGCGCTTCCGAGGAGCTTGCCGTCGACAAAAAGTTGGTACGCGTCATCTACGTCGGGCGGTCCAGCGAGCGAAAGTTCTTCACCAGCCGGCGAATCGATCAGAATGTGAAAACGATACCAGGCAAACCCGGAATAGTTGGCGTGGCCTTTCGCGGTCCAGCCCGGAACGTAGCCGGAGAGGCCCACGTCGGCGTCGTGCGAACCTTCGGCGGGCGTGAGGTCGACGGATTCCCACGAGGAATCGTCGAACGCGGTTTCGGCCCAGCGCGGATCATCGCCGGTGTGGAATTTCCATGGGCCGTTCAACGGCACCACCGAATGACCGATTTGGATTTGAATGGGAGGATTCGATCGAACGGGCGGAGCTTGCGGTACCTGAGTCTCCGTTGGCCCGACGATCAAAAACAGAAACAGTGGCAGCAGCGTCGCGCAGTGCCGACCGCACAATTCGGAGACGCGACGTCGCATACGATCAACTCCGAAATTGTGCCGCAACCCGAACCAAGCGTGCCTAGCGGACGGCTTCGGCTGGGACGTTTACTGGCGAGAGCCAGTTGTGGCGATCCGGCTTTTTGCCTTCGACCAGGGCGAAGAATTCGTCCTGGATTTTTTTGGTGATGGGGCCGCGGGCGCCGCTGCCGATTTTCACGCGATCGACGCTGCGGATGGGCGTGACTTCGACCGCGGTGCCGCAGAAAAACATTTCGTCGACGATGTAGAGCATTTCGCGCGGAATGATTTGCTCCGCCACCGGAATGCCCAGGTCCTTGCAAATGGTCATGACGCTGGCGCGGGTGATGCCGGGCAGGGCGGAATTCGAAACGGGCGGAGTGATGACCGTGCCGCCGTTGACCACAAAAATATTTTCGCCGGAGCCTTCGCTGACCTGGCCGTTGGTATCGAGCGCAATGCCTTCGACGTAGCCGTTGGCCCGCGCTTCCATGCGAATGAGCTGCGAGTTCATGTAATTCGCGGCGGCCTTGGCCATTTGCGGCAAAGTATTCGGCGCGGGACGATTCCAGGAACTGACGCAAACGTCGACACCCTGGGCCAAACCTTCTTCGCCCAGATATTTTCCCCAAGCATAGCAGGCCAGGTAGACCTCGATGGGGCAACCGACCGGATCGACGCCGGCCTGGCCGTAACCGCGCAGAATTACAGGACGAATGTAGCAGGCCCCGATTTTGTTGACGCGCAGAAGATCCAAAGTGCCGTTATACAGTTCCTCGGCGTTAAACGGCGTTTCCATGCGGTAAATGTAGGCGGAGTTCAGCAGGCGCTTGATGTGTTCGCGCAGCCGAAAAACGGAGACGCCCTGCGGCGTGTCGTAGGCGCGGATACCTTCGAAGACGGCGGAGCCGTAGCTAACGACATGCGAGAGGACGTGAATCTTGGCGTCGTCCCAGGCGATGAATTTTCCGTTGTGCCAGATCTTCTCGGTCTTTGGGTGGGCCATTCTGCTGCTCCGATTCCGCGAAATTAAAATGAAACGCCGACATCGCCAGACTAGAGCAGGGTGGATGCGCTGTCAATCCAACCAGGGTCCAGTTGCGGCGCGGCGCGCACACCAATTTGGCTGGCAGAAAATTCGGCCGCGGACGAATTATTCTTCGCGAAGCGCGACCAGTGGATCGACGCGGGTGGCGCGTCGCGCTGGAATGTAACAAGCCAGCAGGGCGACGGCGGCCAATAACGCGGCGATGGACGCGAACACCAGTGGATCGGTGGCCGTGACGTTGAAGAGCAGGCTGCGCAGAAAACGGGTGAGAATAAAGGCGCCGATCACGCCCAGGCCCAGCCCGAACAGGACCAGACGCATCCCTTCATTCAAGGTCATGCGCAATATGTCGTTGCGCTGCGCGCCCAGTGCGATGCGAATTCCCAGTTCGTGAATCCGGCGGCTGAACGCGTAAGACATCACGCCGTAAATTCCGATGGCGGCGAGCAGCAGGGCGACGCCGGCGAATACCGCCAGAATTTCCAGCGCGAAGCGGCGCTCGGCCATCGAGCGGGTGATGACTTCATCCATGGTGCGGACGCTGAACAGCGGAAGATTCGAATCGATCGACTGCACTTCGCGGCGAATCTGATCGCTCAGCGCGCCGGGATTGGAATTTGTTTTCAAGAACAGCACCGAAGCGTAGGGTGGCCCTTGAAACACCGGAAGATAAATATGCGGCGCGAGCGGTGCCTCGAAGCTGTCGGACTTCATGTCGCCGACTACGCCGACGATGGTGACCGCTGGATTCGCCGGAATCGGCCCGCCATTGAATGAAATGTGCTGGCCCAGCGGATCTTGTCCGGGCCAGTAACGGTTGGCCAGCGTTTGGTCGATGATGGCCACGCGCTGCGAGCTGGGCACGTCGGAATCGGCGAAAACGCGTCCGCTGATGAGTGGAGTTTTGAGCAGTTCGAAATAGTTGGGGCTGACGCCGGCAAATTCCGCGACCGGCGCGTATTGGGAATCGTTAGGGCGGCCTTCGATGGCGAAAGGAAAACCGTTGCGCCCTCCGCCCATGGGAAGACTATTGGTCCCGCCGATGGCGACGGCTTCCACGCCGGGAATCGTCGCGACTCGGCGTACGGCCTCGCGAAGAAATGCGGCGCGCTTGTCGGGGGGACGATACGGATCTGCCGCCGGATTGTTGGGCACCGGCATCCAGATTTGGGCGGTGACAATTCCGTGGGGATTAAATCCGGGCTGCACTTCCAGCAAACGCCAGAAACTGCGCAGCAGCAAGCCGGCGCCGACCAGCAGAATCAGCGATAACGCGATTTCCGAAATCACCAGCCAGCGGGACAGGCGCGCTTGGGTGCGGCTGGAACCTGAACCCCTGCTGCCTTCGCGCAGATGCGAGACCTGGCTGATGTTCGAAGCCTGCAGCGCGGGCACCAGACCGAACAGAATTCCAGTCGCGATGGAGAGGCCGAAGGCGAAAAGCAACACGCCGCCGCCGAAATTCACTTCGCTCAAACGCGGCAGGTTGTCCGGCGCGAGACGAAGCAGCGAGGCTTTCATCCAGACCACGGTGAGCAGCGCCACGGATCCAGCGATGAACGAGAGTAGCAAACTTTCGGTGAGCATTTGAGTCAGCAGGCGGCGTTGGCCCGCGCCGAGCGCGAGGCGCACCGCAATTTCGCGCTGACGGCTTGCCGAGCGGGAAAGAATTAAGTTCGCGAGATTTACGCAGGCGATCAGCAGTACGAACGCTACCGCGCCGAAGAGAACCAGCAATTCGGTGCGCACGTTGCCGACCAGGTCTTCCTGCACCGAGACCAGCCGCGGCGTCCAGCGCACCGCAGCGGGATAGTCGACCGGATATTCCGCACTCAGTTGCGACGCGAAGGTTTCCAATTTTGCCTGGGCCTCGCCGATGGTCAGTCCGGGCTTCAGCCGCGCAATCGCGCCGGGAAACATTCGAATGGCGCGCACCGGCGGATGTGGAAAAGGATCGGCTTCATAGCCTGCAGCGATCCAGGCGTCGACGTCGGTTTGCAGCGTGCGACCGGGATGGCGGAAATCCGGCGGCATGACGCCCATGACGACATAGGGGTCGTTGTCGATGCGCAGGCTTTTCCCCAGAATATTGGGATCCGCGCCAAACTGGCGGCGCCAGAAACCATCGCTAAGGACCACACCATCGATAAATCCGGGGACGTTGTCGTCTTTGGTGTAGACGCGACCAATTCGCGCTCTTGCGCCGAGCAGGGTGAAATAGTTCGGGTTGGTGGCGAGAGCTTCGATGCGTTCCGGGCGGTTGCCGCCGCTGAGGTCGGCGTTAATCGGCCAGACCACCGAGATGTCCTCGAAAACTCCGGAGCGTTGCTGCAGATCGACCAGCTCGGGTTCAGACATGCCGACGTTGGGAACATTGGAGCCGCGCAGATCGTCAAAGACGCGGACCAGCTGTTCCTGGTGCGGGTAGGGCAGCGGCCGGAGCAGGATGGCGTAAACGATGCTGAAGGCCGCGATGTTCGCGCCAATGCCCAGCGCCAAGGTGAGAATGGCGACGACCATGAAGCCCGGATTTTTGATCAGGGTGCGCCAGGCGTAGCGGACGTCTCGAAGGAATGAGCCCATTTCCATCCTCCTGTTGTTTTGAGGAACGCGCGAACGGCTCGGCTGCTTCTAGCTGGGTCAGACGAACGAAGATGTTCATGTGTTAGCAGCGGCGTGAACGATTTCGGGCTTTAGCCCCGGCCAATTTGGCGGCAAACGGTTGATGCTGGGACGGCGTCCCAAAACCAGACAGGTCGAGCAGTGCTGACGTGGCAAACATCGCGAAACCGTTCAGCGCCCGGAGGCTTGTTGACCGCGCAAGACCATGCAGGTCGAGGAAACGCGGGCGACCAGCGAGCCGGTTTCGTTTTTGACGTCGCATTCGACCATGCCGACCGTCTTGCCGCGTTTTACGATTTTGGCGGAAGCCAAAAGCCTTTCCTTAAAGACGGGCCGGAAGAAATTAATTTTCAGCTCGAGGGTAGTGAAGGATTCGCCGTCTTCGAGGCTGGCGGCGAAAGCCATGCCCATGGCGAGGTCGGCGACGTCGCAGAGCACGCCTCCATGCAGCGTGCCCATGGGATTGGTGTGTTTTTCGGCAGCCTCAAATTCGAGGACCACTTCGCCATTTTCGAAGTCGAAGGAGATCGGACGAAAGCCGATCAGCTGGGCGATCGGTGGCGGGGGAAGCTCTCCGCTGATCCATTTTTTGGCGCGTTCGATGTGCATGCCCATCGCGATTATCTCCGTTGCTTAGAAGTGATCGTCGGCGTAAGCCGCGGTGGAACTGTGACTGGCGATGCCGGAAATTTTGCCCCAGGCGCTGGTTTTCCAGTTGTCGGTGATTTTCTTTTCCAGAATCCAGGGCGGTAAGCTCACAAATAAATAACGCGCGAGAGCGTGCAGATACGGTTCGTACATCCGGCGCAGCTCGTGCAGTTTTTCGGTGGACACATCGTCTTTGCGGAGCTGATAGCCGCATTTATCCAGTGAAGCGCGCAGCCGTGCGAGGTCGGCGGGCGGAAGCCGGTCGGGATCCTTATTATTGGGAACCGCGTGAAACACCTGCGATAAATCAACGATGGTGTGGCGGCACATCGCGAAAGTGAGTTTGGCCTGCCGCGAGCAGGGAGTGTCCGAAGTGGCGACGATCAACGCCGTGGCGTCCAGAATAGCGGTGAGCGCTGCGAGCCACGACTCATTGCTATGCTGCGAACGAAAATAGGCGACGAC
>Ga0302177_10000283_pt1 | contig 40368 bp, 33 predicted proteins | sample I_Palsa_E1_2_FD_198780 | JGI IMG/M metagenome (GOLD analysis project Ga0302177, IMG submission 198780) | Peat permafrost microbial communities from Stordalen Mire near Abisko, Sweden - I_Palsa_E1_2 | ecosystem: Environmental > Terrestrial > Soil > Palsa > Peat permafrost | place: Sweden... | reverse complement strand
CGCTGAGCTGTCCGCCCGAGCCACTGACCAGCGAAACGGGCAAACCGCAGCGCCGGGCAATCGCGTGCGCCAGGGTCAGCGCGTACAGCCCGCCATCGGTAGGCGTCTTCGAAATAATCGAATTGCCGGCCAGGGCCTGCACCAGAACGGCATGCATCAAGACCGACATCGGATAATTCCACGACGCAATGTTGGAAATCAGCCCGATGGGTTTACGCGTGCCGAGCAGGCGGTCGATGTTCTCGACATACCACTCGACGCCGCTGATGCACCGGTCGATATCGGTGAGCGCTTGAGCGTACGGCTTGCCGATTTCCCAGATCAGGAGCAGCGCGATCAGTTCACGCTCTTTGCGGAGACCTGCCAAACAATCCGTGACACGCTGCTTGCGCTGGTCGAGACTTACTTTGGACCACTCGTCCGCTTCGGACTTCGCGAAGCGCACCGCGCGCAACGCCGTCTCCAGATCGATCATGGGAATCCGGCCGAGGCTGCGGCCATCAACGGAGGAGGTATAGTGGCGGCCAAACCCAGGATCCTTCCATTCCCCTTCCATTAAATTCAAAGCGCGCTGGTCGGATGTGAAGGCCTCCGGGGCCGCAGCGTTCAACCGCCGCATCAAATTGTCCCACTCCGCAACGGCAGCGACCACTGGCATGCGTTTCCCCCGTCGAACCCTTTTGTTTCTGCCACGCAAAAAAGTGAAAGGGGCAGGCTCGATGAGCCGCCCCTTTCACTTCTTACCCTAAACAAGTTTCCGTGTCGATGCCCGCCCGGTTCGTATCTTTCAGCGAGCTGTTGCGGCCTGCGCGTGAGCCTCATGGCCGTTCGAAGTTGTCACCTGCTTGTCTTGATTCCGCTCATGAAACTGGGCCGTTTCGGTCGAGCCGGCCAGCGCCGTGGTGGAAGACGTTCCGCTAGTGATCGCTTGCTGCACGCTGTCGAAATATCCGGTACCAACGAAACGCTGGTGCTTCACCGCTTCGTAGCCCGATTCTTTTTCGCTGGCGAACTCCTGATCCTGCAAGCCGCAGTAAGCGGTCATGCCATGGGCCTTATAGTTGCGGGCCAATTCGTACATGGAATGGTTCAGGGCGTGAAATCCAGCCAGAGTAATGAACTGGAATTTGTAGCCCATCGCGCCCAGTTCTTTCTGGAATTTCGCGATGGTCGCGTCGTCCAGATTCTTCCGCCAATTGAACGAAGGGGAGCAGTTGTAGGCCAGCATTTTCCCCGGGAATTTGGCGTGAATCGCTTCGGCGAATTCGCGCGCCTCGCCCAGATGTGGCTTGGAAGTCTCGCACCACAGCAAGTCGGCGTACGGAGCATAAGAAATTCCGCGCGCGATGGCGGATTTCAAGCCGCCCCGGATCTGGTAGAAGCCTTCCGAAGTGCGCTGGCCGGTAATGAATTCATGGTCGCGCGGATCGATGTCGGTCGTCAGCAGGTTGGCGCTGTCCGCGTCGGTGCGCGCCACGATCACGGTCGGCACGCCCATCACGTCCGCCGCCAGGCGCGCCGCGACCAGCTTCTGAATGCCTTCCACCGTGGGAACCAAAACTTTTCCGCCGAGGTGTCCGCACTTTTTCGCGGAAGACAGTTGATCTTCGAAATGCACGCCAGCGGCTCCCGCTTCGATCATGGCCTTCATCAACTCAAACGCGTTTAAGTTGCCGCCGAATCCCGCTTCGGCGTCCGCCACGATCGGAGCGAACCAGTAGGTATCGTTCTTCCCTTCCGCGTGATGAATTTGGTCGGCGCGGGTCAGCGCCTGGTTGATGCGGCGCACCACGTTCGGCACGCTGTCGGCCGGATACAAGGATTGGTCGGGATACATTTGTCCCGCGTTGTTGGCGTCGGCCGCAACTTGCCAGCCACTGAGGTAAATGGCCTGCAGGCCGGCGCCCACCTGTTGCACCGCCTGGTTGCCGGTCAGCGCGCCAAGCGCCGCGACATAGGGTTCCGAATGCAGCAATTTCCAGAGCCGCTCCGCGCCAGCGCGCGCCAGGGTATGCTCGATCGGCAGCGAACCGCGCAGCTGCTTGACGTCCTTCTCGGTGTACGGCCGGGTGATGCCCTGCCAGCGGGGATCGGTAGCCCAATTGTGTTCCAGGGTGTGGTGGTTGCCATTTGTGCTCATCGTTATCCCTCGCATCCTTATCCGTCGAATCGCGGCCGTAATAATGCCGTCAGTGGCAGCGAGTGTGGCTCTGGAACACCAATCAGTCAAACGAATTGCCGTTATCGCCGTGATAGATTATGGTTATCGGGACTTCTAGTACGACGTCGCGGGTGGAATGAAGTATCCGAAGGGTTTAGTCCATAGCAGTCCCCATAAATTCAGTACTCCCGGAACCCACCGATGGAAATCGATCAACTCGAAACCTTTCTGGCCGTGGGCACCTACGGCGGATTTCACCGCGCCGCCGCTGCCCTGCGCATCAGCCAGCCCGCGGTCAGCGCGCGCATCCGCGCGCTGGAGGATTCGCTGGGAGTGAAGCTTTTCACTCGCACCGGCGGCACACTCACCGTTTCCCTCGCTGGCAAGGCGCTCCGGCCGCACGCCGAACAGCTGCTCCGCGATGTTTCCAGAGCCCGGCAAGCCGTACACGAACTGCAGCCTTCCTCCGGCGGCACGCTAGGCATCGCGGCAGCGCTCTCGGTCTGCACTTATTTTTTGCCGGACGTAATGAAGGATTATCAGGCTGCGAATCCCAAGGTCATGGTCAGCCTGCGCTCCGGAAATTCCGCACAGGTACTGAAAATGGTCCTCGATGGCGAAGCGGAAATCGGCGTGGCCCGTTCGCTGAACCATCCGGAAGTCGAGACGATGACACTGCGCGACGATCCTTTGATTCTGGTCGGCCATCCGAAACATCCCTCAGCCCAGCGCCGGCTGGTGCGGCTGGAGGACGTCGAAACCATGCCTTTAATTTTCTTCGACCGTGGTTCGAGCGACTGGACTCTGACGCAAAGCCTTTTCCGCCGTGTGGGACAATTGCCGAATACGGTTTTGGAAGTGGAAACGATCGAAGCGGCGAAGCGGATGGTCGAACGCAAACTGGGCCTGAGCTTCCTGCCCCAAATCGCGGTGATCCACGAACTACAACGAGGCAAGCTGGTCGCCGTGAACATTTCGGACGCCGAAGTCTTAGGCCGCAACCTGGATGTGATTTATCCGCGGCATCGCGCGCTGACCCGCGAAGCGCAAAAACTGCTGGCGCTGTTGCAGGCCGCCGCCATCAAACCCGTCAAATCAAAACCGCGAAAATCTCGCTAGCGTTTTTCGCTCGCTTACCGGGAAAACCCCGCGCGGTTTTCACCACCGCTAGAACTGCTTCACTCCGCCTTTACTGACGTACCAACACGCCCGGTAGCCCGAATGCGGAAACAAGCTGTGCACGCAGGTTTCGGTCAGAGGCTGATCGGTGAAAATTTCCATCTTCCCGCCCTTGGTCGCCGTGCCGTAGAACGACGTGATCGTCCCGTAGGCTACGGTTTGGTCCGGGTTGGCCATTTTGTGGTGTAGCAGCGCGTAGTCGATCGCATAAGCCACGACGAGCGCCGCCACCACGATGAGCACCGCGCGCTTCACCGGCCGCGCTCGCCGCGCTTCATTTCTTTTCGAGACATGGCATCAGAATCAACAGGTCCGTGGGATTCACTTCGTGAGTATCGGTGATGTCGTACGCTCCGACGTTGCGCCATTTGTTGGAGCCTTCCGAAGGCTCGCTAAAATGAAAAATCGCGTCGTTGTAAACCAACTTCCGCTCCGTAGCGATGGCGATCGGCTTGTCGCTCAACGGCTTGCCACAGCGCTCGATCAGATCATCCGGGCTGATCGCGGTCACCACATGCGCCACGCGCGCGCGTTCGCCAACCGCGATTTTTGCCGATACCCTGGCGAAAATTCCCACACAAACATAGGCGGCAATGGCGCCCAGAAACACCCCAACCGCGATCCTCCAAATGGACATGAAGCCTCCCCTTGGGCCGAGAGAGTAGTATTCGCGGGGTTAGAGGTCAAGTCGCGCCTCCGGTGGGAGACGACGAGAGCCGATGAGAGACGACCCGCGACGATCAGCGCGGTGGCGGAGGCGCTGAGCCGCGACGATGGGCCGGGCCGCTAGCAGTCGTATGCGGAAACGCGATGGTCATGGCTGGATCGCCAAAGAAATTCCACGTGCGGCGCACGTCGGGATCCAGAATGCCCGCCTTGGCCGTGATGATTGCAGCGCCAATCGATTGCGATGGATTCGAGGCCAGCGTGCTGAGCAAAGCCTGATTCATCGACGCCTGCGGCGGCGCGGTGGTGAAACCGGAGGAAGCCCAAACGCCGACCGCCCCTCCGTTCGGCGCGAACAGCAGCGCCGACGACAGGCTCTCTTCGTATACATCCTGGAAGAATCCGTTCAGGCAGTCCATGATCAAGAACACCGGCAAGCGATTGCCGTTGGTCAGCGCGGTGGCCGACGTATTGTCCAGCAAATCCGCAAAGGACCACTGCTGTTCCGAGCCATGACCGGTGTAATTCACCAGCAACGCGCCGGCGTTAATCCCCGCAATAATTTCCTGGGAAGCTGTGGCCGGATCCAAGCCGTCGGCCAGAATTTTTGTAGTGGTCAACGAAGCCGGCAAAGTGAACGCGGCGGTATTCGCCTCGGAGGTGAAATCGACTCCGGCATTTTGATCCGCGATCACCAGCACCTGCTGCATCCAGGGTCCGGCGCTGCTTCCGTTTTCGTAGTTCACGATCTTGGAAACCACCAGGCTGGCGTCGGATACGGTGCGCGCCGGAATTCGACCCGTGGGTATGGTGGCGAATCCGGTGTCCCCGAAATCGCTGAACCAATCGTCGGAAGCCGTCTTGGACGCTTCGGTTTCAATCAGGCGCGTCGGAACAAAATCGAAATCTCCGAGGCCCAGATAATTACGCGGGTCGAGCGACGCATCGCCCATCAGCAGCACGGCCTGGGGCTTGCTATTCGCGTCCTGCGATGCCGCCTGCAAATAGTCGCGCAGCGCGAACGGGGTACGTTCGCCGAAGTTATAAGCGTCGAATAGCTGGTCGGTGGTCACCACTGCGACCGTCTTGTTTTGCGATTTTCGCAACGCCACCAGCGGAGCCAGGGCCGATTCGAAGGCCGGATTCGTGATCATGATAATCTGCGCGCCCGGCCGCTGCTGCAGCAGGGAGTCCGGCGCATGGAACGCAAGCGCAGATGGAGCCGCAATCTGGTCCGCGGAAAAAGCCAGCAAGGTGTGCGCCGCTCCGGAGGCTGCTCCCGGCACGGTCACGTCGATCGCCGAACCCGAATTCTGGATCGTGATTGGGCCGGAGAGCTGCTCGATTTCGAGTGGATTGGTGATGTCGAACACTTCAATCTGCGAATTCGAGAATCCGGTGAATCGCACGTGGGCACCGGCCGGCGCGGACGCGCTCAGCCAATTCGAATCCACGGCGTAAGTGCGCGGGAAATGCAACGTGATCGACTGCACCACACTGAAGTCGTTCTCTCCGTCCAGCGCCGCCAGCGTGACCGTGTTGGTCCCGTTTTGTAGCACGCCCGGCGGCACGCTGAATGTATTGGTGATGTTGGCCTGGTTGCTGAAGCTCATCACGCCCAGCGACGCGCCATTCAGCACCACGCTGACGCTGTGCGGCTGGTCCTCGGTGGTGCCTTGCAGGGTGACGTCCAATTCCGCGGGAATCGACGAGTTCGGGTCCAAATTATCGATCGCGAGCGCCTGGTCCACCGGCTCGGAACTGACCACCGCGCCGAAGAAGTTGTCGTTGTTGATTCCGTTCAGCAACGCCGCAATATAGGTGGTGCGCTGTTCCAGGGTTACCGCTGCGGAATAGCTCGATACGTTTGGCGCTCCCTCGCCGGCCGGCCCCATCGCAATTCGCTTACCTGCTTGCGATCCGTTAATCAGCCAGTAGACGCGCGTGCCGGAGAAAGGCGTATCGATACCGGTGCCGTAGAACGCGACCGAATCGTTGGCGCCAAATCTGCCGGACTGGTTACTGGAAATCAGGATGGGCTGCTGCGCGCCTTCGGCGTAGAGCTGCAACCGCCGTGCATCGCCGACTTCAAAACCCGCCGCAGCGAGTTGCGCTCCGGTCACGGCGTACCAGCCTTCGGCCTGAACCGAAATTTTGGCCGCCGGCTGTTGGTCCAGAAACGCGCTGGAAACTTCCGGCGCGGACGTAATGTTCACCAGGGCGAAAGGTATCCCCACGCGGGGCCTCATGGCGGCACCGCTCGAAACCAGGCTGTTGATTTGACTGAGCAGCGCGGCCGGCACAATCGGCGCTGATTCCGGCGCCGCCGTTGCCTCCGGGCTCACCGGGCCGTGCGCCATCCGGACTCCGCTGATATCCACGTCTTCCAAACTATAAGAAGACGTCGCCGTCCCCTGCGGATCGATCCAGCGATAGGTCTTCGCCGCATGCTGCGGTCGCCCACCGCGCAAAGTCAATGCTCCGCCGGCAATCATCGAAGGATTTAGCCGATGGCGCCCGCTCGCATCTTCGCGATACACATGGAAACCAAGATTGCGAACTTCTTCTCGCGTGCTCCATTCCAGGACGACTCCGCCGCGGGCCAGCGTTTGCGCGCGGAACGACGATAGCTGCACCGCCGTAGGCGCCTGGATCGTCGAATTCGTGGTCGAGAAATTATTGGACGGATTCGGGTCGCTGGTGGTCGATGTAACCGTGGCGGTATTGCTGGCCAGGCTGGATGAGCTGAACATCGCCGCCGTGGTGTTGATCGTAACGGTCACCAAACCGCCGACACTCACCGTCCCGATGTTGCAACTCACCGTGCCGCCGGCCTGCGTGCAGATTCCCTGGCTGGTGGAAACGGAGACGAAAGTGACCTGCGGCACCGGCAACGGATCGGAAACCATCACACCTTGCGCCACGCCCGGGCCGTTATTCGTAATCTGCAACGTGTAGGTCAGGGTCGTGCCTTGATCCACTGGTTCCGGCGCCGCCGTTTTTACGATGGCCACATCGGACTGCGTGGGAGATCCCACAAACACCGAAGACGTAGCCGTGTTGTTCGCCGGATTCACGTCGTTGGTGGTCGGCGCAATGCTGGAAGTATTGGTGATCTTGGTACCGGAAGCCGTGCCGGCGTTGACCTTGACTACCAGGGGCAAGGTGAGCGACGTGCCGGCCGGAAAAGTCGAGCCCACGGTACAGACGCCGGCGGCACCAGCGCAGCAACTGATCGCGCCGGTTCCACCCACCGCGGGAAGAGCGGTACAGATCACGCCCGCAGGGAGCGCCAGCGACACAAAAGTTGTATTCGCTGGCACCGAGCTCGTAAATACCGGATTCGTCGCACTCGCCGGACCCGCATTCGAAAGCGTTTGCAAAAACGTAATGTTGTTCCCCGCCGAGACCGGATTGGGCGAACCCGAAATGGTGTCGATCAGATCAAACTGCCCCGCGGTCGCAACGGTTACCGTTACCGTGGAGCTGTTGGTCATCGGATTCGAATCCGGAGTCGTGGAAGTCGTGCTGGCCGTGTTCGAGATTTTTGTGCCGGACGCGGTGCCCGCCGCAACCGTACCGACCACCGTAAAGGTCGTGGTGTTGCCGGAATTAAATGTCCCCAGCGTGCACTGCAGGGTAACGGTGAAGGCTGGAAGGCACGACCAGGCGGTTCCGGTCTGAGTGACTGTCGTAACCGCGACACCGCTAGGGAACGTATCGGTCAACTTCACGTTCATCGCCGCTGCGGGTCCATTGTTCGTAACTACGATGGTGTACGTCAGGGGATTGCCCGCTTGCACCGGATTCGGCGAGGCGGTCTTGGTGACGACGATGTTTGCGGTTCCGGCAGCCCCTACGCCCGTCAACACGCTCGCGCTGTTGTTCGCGAGATTTGGATCCGTGGTACCGGAAGTTACGTTGTCGGTGTCCAGAATTTGCGTTCCGTTAACCGCTGCGGCATTCACCTTCACCTGTACGCTGAAGGTCGCTACCGCGGCGCCGCTCGCCACCAACGGATTGGTGCAGGTGATGTTTCCTGACGCGCCCACTGCTGGGGTAGTGCAAGCCCAGCCCGCCGCCGGGGTGATCGAAAAGAAAGTGGTGTTAGCCGGCACCGCTTCGCTGAAAACCGCGTTGACGGCAGCGAGCGGCCCGTTGTTGGTAACCGTTTGGGTGTAAGTAATGTTGGCGGTCGGGGCCACTACGGCCGGAGCGCCGGCGTTCGTCACCGCGAGGTCTGCGGTCGCGCACTCGGCACCCGGCTGGGCTCCGGGAGTTTCGTTGATGGTGAAATTTGAAGTCACCGTTCCCGCTTGCCCCACCGTAGCACCATAGGCATCGTTCGCCATCGTGGAATAACCGTTGAGGCCAGCCTTCACACTCGAGGCGGCCGGTGCCGCTGAAAGAAAAATTACGCCGCCACCACCACCGCCGCCAGGCCCGTGACGATTTCCCGGAAACGGGGTGCCCGGAGCGCTGGTCAGCCACGTATTGCCGCCATTCCCACCGTTGGCTTGAACCGTTAGCCCAGTCAAGCTTCCGCTGTTGGCAAAAATTTCAATCGACCCGCCCGCGCCACCACCTCCGCCACCGTCGTTCTCGACATCCGTGGCCGTCAGGCCATTGGAGGTGATGGAACCAGTGCCCGTCACCGAACCCGCATGCAGGATGGCGATGCCGCCTCCCGCTGCGCCGCTGCTATAAATTCCAGTGCAGGTTGTGCCGCAATCGGCGCCGCCCGTGCCGCCCGCGTACCACGATCCGTCATTCGTGGTGCCCGCTCCTCCGCCTCCACCTGCGATCAACGTGCCGGTCGACGCCGGGAAAAGCACTCCTCCAAACCCGCCGACGATCCCTGCCGAATTCCACCCAAATCCCCCGTTGCCGCCGGTGCCGCCATTCCCACCAGCGCCACCGCCGTCGTTCTGCGTGTTGGTCTTGGGGTCCGAATCCGTGCCACCGCCGCCGGCATTTCCAGGCGCGCCCCGTGAATAACTGCCGGATGGCAAGCCTTCCACATAAGTTTGGTTGGTTGCTGTCGCCGCCGTAGTTGTGGTGTATCCGGCTGGCGCAATAAAGGCGGGCGTTCCGGCGATTCCCTCGCCTTTCGAGCCGTTGGCCTTGTTGGTCGAGAGCTGCACGTAATCAGTGGCCGTCCCCGTCCCATTGCCAGCTAGAATCCGTCCGCCGCCTCCGCGGAAGCCGTCGCCGTCAACGGCAACAGTTCCCCCGAGGGTCAACTGCGAAGAAACATCAATCGCCAACACGCCGCCCGTGGCGCCGTTCCAGGCCAAGGCGGCCAAAGTGGAAGTCAAAGTGGCCGAAGCATATTGTGGAACGCGAATTACTTGGAATGTACTCTGGCCCTGGGAGCTGGTCGCGATTGTGTTGGTGTAGGAATTCAGGAGCCCGTTGGTCGCCCCCGCACCGGTGAAGGTGAGTGTTCCGCCACCCGTCGGCACCGCGCTGGTTGCAACCACAAACTCGAATTGACCGGTGTTATTTAAATTTGTAGAACCGGAACCGGGATCGCCCGGAACTCCATCGCCATATGAGCTGGTGTTCGTGAAGTTGATGGTGGCACCCTGCATCTGGATCACCAGCACCAGGTCGCCCGCCGCAATCGCCGTCTGTGCGCCGCCAGTCGCCGCTTTGCCCAACACAATAGAGGTGGTGCCGGCCGCAGCCCCGGTAACCCCGGCGCCCGGGGGATAATATGCGTTGACGATGCCGCTGAGCGATCCTCCCGCGCCGTCGTTGCCGGGCGTCGCGCAGACCAACGGCTGCACCGCGGTAATAGCGGTCGCCGAGTTATTGGATGAAACGGGATCGGCCGGCGCGGAAGCGGTAATCGAGGCCGTATTCGAAATCGGACCGACACCCGCCGGAGCCTTCACGGTGATGGTGATGGTATCGATGCCGCCGACCGCGAGCACTCCGATGGCGCACGCCACGGTCGCGGTGCCGGAACACGTGACTCCTGCGGGAACCGCCGAAGACGAAACAAACGTAGTCGTCGCCGGAATGGTGTCGCTCAATGTCGCGCTGGTCGTGGCCACCGGGCCCCGATTCTGTACCTGAATGGTGTAGACCAGGTTCCCCGAAATAAACACTGGCGTGGGAGTCGCTGCGATGCTGACCGCCAGGTCCGCGCCGCCCGCCGTCTCCACCAGCACGGACGTGGTCGTCGCGTTATTCGACGGCGTGGGATCCACAGTCGATGAAGTCGCGTTCGCCGTATTTAGAATTGTCGTCCCGGAAGCCACCCCGGCGATGACGTTGACCACGTAACTGAAATTGGCCACCGCACCATTGCCGAACGACGCCGTGTCGGTGCACGTCACCGATCCGGTGCCACCGGGACCGGGCGCGGCAACCGTCCAACCGGTCGGGCAGGTGATCGCATTGAACGTAGTGTTCGGGGGAGTCTGCTGGTACAAAACAGCATTGTTTACCGCGTTCGGCCCATTGTTCGTGATGGTTTCGGTATAGGTGATGGTGCCCGAAGGTGAAACCACCGAGGTCGAAGCCGTCTGGGTCAAAGCCAGATCGGCCTGCGCCGCCACCGGCGCCGGGGCCAGCAACATGCAAGTCGACGCGGCCAGCGCGAAAGCTCCCCACGACAACGAATTGCGCACGCGTACGGCAACCGCGGCGCGGACTCGGTGCATCATCCGCCGAAAATTGGCGCGCCAGAAACTAAACCGTGAGTCGTGCGCCGTCTGCTTCCCGCTGGCCTGATTCTCGGAAAAACTTACGCGGCCCAAAATGTCGGCAGCGCAGGTCGATTGATTCGTCCGGCCCGCGTCGCCTCTCGTTTCGATCCGATCTTCCATGGCATGCACTTGCACTACCCGATGAGCCTTGAACTGCGCTCCATCACGGGTCAGCAAAATATTTCCGCGTCGCACCGCGGAGGAATCCACCGGAGCAATGGTCACCATCTCGTCATCCTGCAAATTGGGCGTCATGCTGGCGCCTTCGGCGCGAAACCGGACCGCCGTGCCTTGGCGCAGAAATTTCTCCGCCAGTTCACCGAACAGGCGCGAATCACGCCGCGTTAGTTTTTCCGAGCTGTTCACGGAGCAAAGCCTCCACGGCAGTAAGATCCGGCACAAAAGAAAATTCGAAGCAGGGCACCTGGCCGGTGACCTTGCTGAAAAAATCGAGAATAAACGTCACCGCTTCGGCCGAATGATGCGGCACAAAACTGCGCGCGTATAATTCCGCCGACGCTTCCAGGCTTCCCAATGGCCGCAAGGCATTGCTGGGCGCCTGGGCCAGAACGAAAATTCCATCCAGCGGCCAGCGCTCCGATTCCGCAATTCCCGCATCGCCATGCCACGGTGTTCCGTACATCCAGACCCGCCCTTTTTCCCGGCGCAGGATGATCCGGTCGTCGCTCAAAAGCCGCGCGCCGTCTCGCTGGGACCACAGCCGAGCCGACGTGCTTTTACCCGCGCCCGAGTGGCCGGTCAGCAAAAGTCCCCGGCCGTCCGGTGTAATCACCCCGCAGCCGTGCACTTCCACGCCGTCTCCCATCGAAAGCCGGTGAATCCACAAAAGCTCGTCGAGCGGATACTCCAGCGGATTCACCGGTTGCTCGGCCCGAAAATATTCGCGGGAAAGCTCGATGCGCCCGCAGCGGAAATCCCGGGAGACCAGCGCCTGCTTGTAAGGCGTCGGGCCGATTGCCGCGGAAGTAAATTGAAAACAGTAGCCGCCGGCATTCCGGAATAACTTCCACAATCCGCGGGAATCAAACACCAATTCGCCTGGTTTCTGGTCGCAGCGGTCCGTGAAGGCCACTACGAATTCCATCTCGCACGCATTTTCCCGCACCAAAAACCTGCTGAACTCCGCTTCCGAGGCCAGCAGCGGTCCATGCGCCGTCGACGTGGCCCCCAGCGAGATTCCGCCTATTTCGGCCGCAATCCTCGACGACGCGGGGGTGGAGCACAATTCTTCCGGGTGTATTGGCGCGCGCATCGTATCTGGTCAGGAACCGAACGAACTGCATCCGAGGCCGGCGTTGACGCAGCTGCCCGCGCCGACTGGCCCGCCGGACGATGGCGTCTTGCAGTGTCCCAGAACCGCCTCTTCCGGCTTCAGGCTGACTCGCACAATTTTGGGAGCCTCATAAGGCTTCGAATTTTTCTCGAAAATTTGGTTCTGCTCGGTCATCGTTGCGCCTCACTCCTCATGCGTTTGTCCCGCAGGATCCGCACCCGCTGCTACAGCCGGACGCTTGCTGCAGAACCGGCAGTAACGTATTGCGCGCGGCGGGCGTCCAGGACCCGACGTCCACTTCTCCCTTTCGAATTCGTTCGGCGGATTGCGCCAGTTTCTCGTGCGACGCGCCGCCCGCACAGCATTCACATTCGCCGTGGGCCGGCACCACCACGTCCAGCGCCATGGCGCGCAAGTGCGCTACCTGGCACATGAATTCGACGGGTGACTCCGCGTCGCCCTTTTCAAGTTCGGAGGTCGCGGCGCACGAGCCGCACAGGGTGTGGATCCGGCAGGAATCGCACTTGGTCGCGTGGGTTTTCTTTCGGCCCCGGACCCGCCCCAGAAAATCGTCCCAGCCCTGGCCGAAGCTGCCCGAGCGCCAGTCATAGCTTTCCTGGTGCGAAAGCACGCAAATGGTGATCTGCCCGTAAGGGTCGATCGCGCAGGACGTGACCCCGCCACCGCAGTTGTAAACATTCTTGACGGTCGAGTTGCTCGCGGGTAACGCCAGTTCGCTGGCGACCAGTTTTTGGTACTCGTCGTAGCGCCGCGGTTCGTGAAAATCCAGGGCCACCGCGTCTTCCGGAGTCAGCCGAATGGCCAGCGGGCTCTGCGAGCAGTCGGTCCGCGGATTCACCAGCGTGTCGAATTTAAAATCCACGCCGAAATCCTCTTGCGCCATGCGTTGCATTTCGTAGACTTCGTGGCGATTGATCGTGGTCGGTACGGTCTTGAGCTTCAGCGGAAGTTTGCGGTCCAGCAGCAAGCGGATGCCGCGGATGCAGCGGTCGTACGATCCCGGAATCTGGGTCAGCGCCTCGTACGTCGCGCGCGTCGCGCCATACATAGTGATCTCAATGGCGAACGGCCGGTACTCCGCCAGATAATTGGCGATCCGCTCGGTCAGCATCGTGCCGTTGGTGAACAGCGTGATCAGGAAACCCTTCGATTTCGCGTACGCGTAAATGTCGAGAAAATCCGCGCGGGCAAAAATCTCGCCGCCGGTAAAAAGAACCCAGAAGGTCCCGGCCTCGGCCATTTCATCGAGCAGGCGCTGGTATTCCACGAGGGTCAGTTCGCTACTCCGGGCAGTCTTGTCCGCCATCGGCAAATTGTTGTAGCAATGCTGGCAGTCGAGCGGGCAACGGTGCGTCAGCTCGATCGAAACTTCCGTCGGGACGCGCTTCTTGCCGGTGCGCTGATGCACGCCCAAACTGAATGCGGAATAGGTTGTTTCATTCATCCCAAGTGACCAGCCGCCTATGCTGGTAAGACCCTGCCGGCCTAAGCAGGCTCGACCAATCCTTCCTCGGATAATTCCTTCAGGAACGAATGCGCGTCGAGCGTCGCCTGTTCCAGGGGCAATCCATACAGGTCTTGGAGATGAGCGATCAAACCGGCGGGATCAAGGCCCTTCTCGATCAGGGACCACAGCTGGGTCCCCGTTTCGTTGAAGGTGTAAATGGAATCCAGATCCGCCGCGCCGCGGCGAATCGGCACTACGATCGCCTCGTCGGCGACCACTCGTGAGACAACATTAGCGCTGCGCCGCACCCGCCCCGACGCAACTTCCCCCAAGAAAGCCATGCACCACCCCAAGTTCGTCAGCCTGGTTGCCTAGACCAATGCTGGATTGCCTGCTGTTAACTTAGTTGGCATGGGGGTGGGACTCAATTGCTTTCAGGGGGCGTAGTGCTTAAAAATCCAACGGCGCGTGGGGAGAGTAGCGAGTAAGACAACATCAAGGAACCAACCGGGGTCGCGCCGACGACCACGCACCTTGCCGCCGTCTTGGCGCGCCGCCGCTCAGTTCCCGACCATTTGCCGGCACTTTACCAGCTCATCCAAGGACATATTGCCGCCACACATCACCAGCACGACGTGGTGATCTTTGGTGAAGCGACCCCTCAGCTTTTCCGCAGCGGCAAGGGTGCACGATGCCGCCAGCTCAGTTACGATCTTGGCTCGATCCAGAAGATATTCCAATTCAGCAAACGCCTCTCGGTCGGACACCACCGTAACGGATTCCAAAAGCCGCTGCGTGGCGGCCAGCGTGTGCTCGCAGACCGATGGGGCTCCCAGAGTTTTCGCCAGCGAGGTCATTTTCTCCACTTGCACCACGCGCCCTGCCTTCCACGCGCGAGCCATCACATCTGCGCCTTCGGTCTCCACGCCCCAAACCCGAATTTCCGGACGTTGCGCCTTCACCGCCGTGGCCAGTCCGCTGGCCAGTCCCCCGCCCCCGATGCTGACCACCACGTCGGTCAATTGCGGCAGGTCTTCCAGAATTTCCAGGCCCACCGTGCCCTGGCCGGCGATCACCAGCGGATCGTCATAAGGATGGACCAGCTCCCAGCCCGCCGCTTCGTACGCCGGAGCGCGCTTAAATGCGTCAACCATATTCCGGGCCATCACGATTTCCGCGCCATATCGGCGAGCCGCTTCCAGATAATTTTTCGGCGTGTACTCCGGCATCAACAGCATCGACTTCAGTCCGAGCGCGCGTGCCGCGTAGGCCACGGCCTGGCCGTGATTGCCTCCACTTACCGCCAAAACGCCGCGAGCGCCTGACCTCGACCTGCGGGTAATATCCAGAACCTTGTTGAACGCTCCGCGAACCTTGAACGCCCCGGTCTTTTGAAACAGCTCCAGCTTCAAATAGAAATTCGACTCGAACCGCTCGCTCAGGCTCTGGCTGCGCACCAGCGGCGTCCTTTTGACGAATGGCGCGATGCGCTGTTGCGCCAATCGAATGTCACGCAGCGTAACTTCGCCCGCGTGGTTGCTCGCCACGCTGCTCGAAAGTGATAAACCATCTGCCGTCGTCGTTTCCATCGCCCGCTAGCTCCTGTGCACTGCTCCCAAGACTTTTGGTGTGGCAATCGCCGTACGCAAAAAATTTCTACACGGCCCACAAATACTGGTCCGGGTCGTAATGCACGTTTGGATCCTCGCGAAAACCGCCTTCGGCGTGGGTCCCGCTCACGTCCCTATCGCTGCCAACCGCTGGCGTACGCACGCTCACGAACGACGTGGTCTTCAGCGCCAGCGCCGAGTATTCGGCGTACGGCGGTATCGCCAGCATCTGGCTGGCCCGCACCGTAACCTCTTCGTTCCGGACCTGCACCCGCAACGCGCCCTGGAGCACAAGAATTACCTGCTCGGTGGTCAGGGTCTGCGCGCTGGTCCGCGCGCCTTCCAGTAATTCGACCATCGACACCTCCAAATTCTCGGCGTCGAGCGATTTCTTCCATTGCGACGACGTCACTTCTTCCGCCTTGATCTGATTCCAATCCCAGAACTTCATTTCGGGCCTCCGTGCTGCAAATTTGTGTCGCTAAAAACGAAGAGGCCGTTATCCTTTCGGGGATAACGGCCTCTGGCATGTCGAGATTTTGTTTCGCCGGCCGCTATCCGCTCCCCATAAGCAGAGTAATTCGAATAATAATGCTGATAATAATTAAGGACTGCACGAGGGAGACTACCGGACGAACGAGAAAAGCCGAACGCTTGCCGTGGCGAGCGCCAGAACTACTTCCGAGATGGATCAGCTTCTCCACGACTATAGGAATAGCACCCAGCCCGGCCTCCAGCCAATAAATACTGCTTATGGTTGCCAATCCGTATTCTTATCGACCACCCGCTGCCGACCCTGCTTAGACCAGCGACTGCTGCGCGGCGCGGGCAATTTCAAGTTCCGGCGTTCCCGCTACTTTTACGGTCGATCGATGCAGTCCATCAAAACGCGCTAGAAACGGCGCCCAGGTATCCTCCAGCGGGCACGGCAGATTGACCGGCTCGAGGCGCACCAGCGGCAACGACGACGCGCTGCGCAGCAATCGTTTCGCCTGCGGACTTCCGGTCAAACGCAGATGCTCGCCGAGCAGCAGGCGCAGCCATTCGTCTTCTTGCTCGCCGATTTCCGCGCTGCGCACAAATTCCGCGTTGCACATAAATTCCGCGGCCGAATCTTCCAGCATGTACGCCAGACCGCCGGTCATCCCGGATCCGAAATTGCGGCCCGCGTTTCCCAAAACCATTACCACGCCGGCGGTCATGTATTCGCAGCCATGCTGGCCTAGCCCTTCGACCACCGCGAAAGCTCCGCTGTTGCGAACCGCGAAGCGTTCCCCGGCGCGACCCGCGATGTACAGTTCCCCGCTGGTCGCTCCGTACAAAACCGTGTTGCCCGCCAGCACGTCGTTGCGTTGCGATGCCGCCGCGCCTGCGGTGATCGCGATCGTGCCCCCGCTCAGTCCTTTGCCCACATAATCATTCGCTTCGCCGGACAACCGGAAATGCACGCCCTTCACCAGAAATGCGCCGAAGCTCTGGCCCGCCGAACCGCGAAAATCGAATCGCGCCGTTTTCGCGCCGAGCCCCTCAAAATCGCTGGCGCGCAAGATGTGGCCGCTGAGATGCGCCCCAATGCTGCGATCCGAATTGCAAATCGTGAACGAATGTTGGCTCAGCGCCTTGGGTTTCGCCAGCCGGTCCGTGGCCTTCTCCAGCTTGTAATGCAGGTCCACGCCAGTTTCCGGGCGCCGTATTTGTTTCGCCGCCACTTTTTCCAGTTTTCTCGACCGGTTCTGCGACCACTGAATCAGCCCGCCCAGCGACCGCGCCGCGCTTTCATTTTTCGGCCGCAGGCTGTTCACCGCGCCCACAATATCGCTCAGCGACGGCGCGCCCAGCGTGGCCAGAATCTCGCGCACTTCTCCCGCGACCCCACGCATGTAATTCATGATCATTTCCGGCTTCCCCGCAAATCGCGCCCGCAGTTTTTCGTCCTGCGTCGCAATCCCCACCGGGCAAGTGTTCAAATGGCACTGCCGCGCCATGATGCAGCCGACGGCCAAAAGCGTCGCGGTCCCAAATCCAAATTCATCCGCGCCAAGCAGCGCCGCGATCACCACATCGCGTCCAAACTTGAATCCGCCATCGACCCGCAAGCGCACGCGGTCGCGGAATCCAGCGCGCAGCAAAACCGTATCGGCGTCGCGCAACCCGATTTCCCACGGCAGCCCGGTATTTTTTATGGAAGTCAGCGGCGATGCGCCAGTACCGCCATCAAATCCCGCGATGGTGATCACGTCCGCGCCCGCTTTGGCCACGCCCGCCGCTATAATTCCCACGCCCGCGCCGGAAACCAGCTTCACCCCAATTCGCGCCCGCGGATTCACCGCGCGCAAATCATAAATTAGCTGGGCCAAATCCTCGATGCTGTAAATGTCGTGATGCGGCGGCGGAGAAATCAGCGACATGCCCGGAACGGCGTGGCGCAGCCGCGCAATGTAACCGTTCACTTTCATTGCGGGAAGCTGCCCGCCTTCGCCGGGCTTCGAACCCTGCGCCATTTTGATTTCGATTTCTTCGGCGCGCGCTAAATATTCCGCGGTGACTCCAAATCGAGCCGAAGCAATCTGCTTCACTTTGTTCGCCGCTTCCGGTTCGAACCGCCACACGTCCGGATCTTCGCCGCCTTCGCCGGTGTTGCTTCGCGCGCCCAGCCGGTTCATGCCAATCGCGATGGCGCGATGCGTTTCCGGCCCCAACGCCCCCAGAGACATGGCCTGCGCGCAAAACCGGCTCAGTATCGCCGATTCCGGTTCCACCTTACCCAGCGAGATCGCCGCGCCCGGCACAATCTCAAGCTGGTCGCGCACCGCGACCGCTTCGCGCGTCCGCGACAATTCCGCAAAACTCGCGTAATTTTCCGGCGTCGCCGATTTAATGTAACGATGCATCCGCCGCACGAGTTCCGGCGAATTCGAATGTTGCTCGCCGGCGTGGCGATAACGAAATAGACCGGCATCCTGCAGCGACGAAGCCGCGCTGGCGAAAGCCCGCGTATGCGCCGCCAGGCTATCTTCCAAGAGCTGGTCGAGCGTCTTCCCCCCGAGCTTGGCCGACGCGTCCTCGAAAAATTCTTCGCAAATTTCCCGGTCCAGACCGATTGTTTCGAAAAGGTGGCTGTTGCGGTAACTTGCCACGGTCGAAATTCCCATCCGCGCTAAAACTTTGCGAAACCCAGCTTCAACCGCGACCCGGTATTTCGCCGCGCCGCCAGTCTCGACATTTTCCGCCAGCTCCATCGCCAGATACGGGTACACCGCGCTAGCGCCTACCGCGATTAACAGCGCGAGGTGATGCGTCTCAATCACCTGCCCCGTTTCCACCACTATCGGAATGCGGTGCCCGCCCGAACGCACAATTTCTTTCCACGCCGCCGCCACCGCCAGCAATACCGGAACCGCCGCGCGTTTTTCGGTCGCGTCGCGATCGGTCAGCAAAATCATCGCCGGCTCAGTGGTCATCGCCTCGGCGATGTCGTCACGAATCCGCTCGATCGCCGCTTGCGCGCCTTGCACTCCGTCCGCCGCGTAAAAAGTCAGATCCACGATGTGCACCGGGCGCAGCAGCAAATTTTCCAGCACTGCGGTCTGTCCCGCATCCAGCACCGGAGAATCGATCACCAAATCCCGGCCCAGGTATACGTCGAGCGACATCACGTGCGCTTCGCGCAGCGGATCGATTGGCGGATTGGTGACCTGCGCGAACCGCTGCTTGCAGTAATCCCACAGCGCCCGCCGCGAAGTGGAAAGGTATGCCGGCGGCGCGTCGTCGCCCATGCTCCAGATTGCTTCTTTCGCATCGTGCGCCAGCGGCTGGAACAACAAACGGAATTGATCGTCGGTCCAGCCCATCGCTGCCGCCATTTTTTCCGCAGGAATCGCCGAGGTTGGCGCCGTGGTGAGTTCACTTCTCACCCGTGCCACGTCGCGGTACACCCGTCCATCCAATTCGTCGCCGCCGCCCAATTGATCAACCAGTTCGCCGGCGCCACGAAATATTCTGCCGTCCGCCGAATCAACCACCAGAATTTCGCCAGGGCCCAGCCGGTTCCGCTCGATAACTTTTTTGCCGCGAAGATCGGTCAACCCCACTTCCGACCCGCAGACCAACAGCCCATCGCTGGTCAATATATAGCGCATCGGCCGCAGCCCATTGCGGTCGAGCTTGGCGCTGACCATCCGCCCGTCGCTGAAGACCAGCGCCGCCGGGCCATCCCACGGTTCCTGATCGCGCGCCGACCGGCTCAGAAACGCCCGCAGTTTCTCCGGCATTTGGCGGTCCGATTCCCACGCGGGTGGCACCAATCGCAGCAACGCTTCGGCCAGCGTAAAACCCTGGCGCAACAGCAACTCGACGGCATTGTCCAGACTGGCCGAATCGCTTACCTTCTCTTCGAGCGCGTGAAAACAATCGTCGGCGCCAAACTGTTCCCACAAAGCAGATTCGCGCGCATGCATCCAGCGCCGGTTTGCGCTGATCGTGTTGATTTCGCCATTGTGCGCACCCAGCCGAAAAGGCTGCGCCAGTTGCCAGGACGGACTGGTGTTCGTTGAATAGCGCTGATGAAAAACGGCGAAGGGCGCGGTGAATTCCGGGTCGGCCAGATCGGGATAAAACGCACGCAGCTGCACCGGGGTGAGCAATCCTTTGTAGACCACAACTGCGGAAGAAAGCGAACAAAAATAGATACCGGTCTCGTCGTCGGCTTCTAGCCGTTTGCGCATCAAAAATAGCAGCCGCTCCAAATCCGCATAGGGGTCGTCCGAGGCGAAAAAGCACTGCTCGATGGCCGGCAGCGAACCCAGCGAACCCGGGCCCAACAGCGACACGTTCGTAGGCACCACTCGCCAGCCCAGGCAGTGCAACTCCATCGCTCGCGCCGCAGCTTCCACCGCCGCGCGCGATGCCGCCGCCCGCCCCTGCGGCATAAACGTCATGCCCATGCCGAACACCTCGGGCAGCGCAACGCCCAGCTCCTGCAAACGCTTTCTAATGAATTGTTTCGGGATGGGAGTCAGCAGCCCCGCGCCGTCGCCGCTCGAGCCATCGGAATCCACTCCGCCCCGGTGCGACAGGCGCGCCAGCGCGGTTAAGGCCCGCTCCACCACGTCGCGCGTGCCTTCACTTCCGATCTGCGCGATGAACCCCACGCCGCAGGCATCATGGTCGATCAGTTCGTCGTTTTCCCGCTTAGGGCGACACACCCGCATGGTAGATAACTAAGCCAAGTGAGGCGCGAAGTACAATTCACAAACTGGATGCATCCAATCAGAAAATCCGCGCCCCAGATTCCGGTTTGTCGCCCACACTTTCCGCCTACATTCCCTCGGCCATCTGGGTACAATTCAGCCGGCACGCCGCGACTCCGCGTGTCGGCTGGAGAAAAAATGAATCGTTCCTCGGCTTCCGCGCTCAGCGCGATCTGCAGTTCGTTTATTCTTGCGACCTTCTTCATTGCGTGTGGTGTCTTCGCCGCCGCATTCGCGCTCCCCTTCGGCGAATGGACCCGCGTCTCGCCCACGCCCATCCTCTCCCCCCAAGGCGACGGCTTCGAGTCCGCGGGAATCTTCAATCCCACCGTGGTGAAAAAAGACGGTGAGTTCGTCATGCTCTATCGCGCGCAGGATCGCAACGGAACCTCGTCGCTGGGCTACGCCACCAGCAAGGACGGAGTCCACTTCACCAAACGCGCCACGCCCGTCATGACCGCCGAAGCCCCCTACGAAAAAGGCGGCGGCGTGGAGGACCCCCGCTTGCAGAAATTCGGCGACAACTACTACCTCACCTACACCGGCTACAACAATGTCGACGGCACCGGGCCGCGCCAGAAGGACGCGCAGCTTTGCCTGGCCACTTCCAAGGACCTGATTCACTGGGATCGTAAAGGCGTAATTCTTCCCGCGTACCAAGGAACCTGGAACACCAACTGGACCAAATCTGGAGCGATCGTCCCCGAAAAAATAAACGGAAAATACTGGATGTATTATCTCGGCGATGCGCGCGGCCCGAATCCGCAGATGGGCCTCGCGTCCTCCGATGATTTGCTGCACTGGACCGATGCCCTCGATCATCCCGTGCTCGGCAATCGCACCGGGAAATTCGACGCGCGCGTCGTGGAACCCGGGCCCGCGCCGGTCTTCACTGCCAACGGCATTTTTCTGATTTACAACGGAGCCGGAGAAGATGGGATTTATGCCACCGGCTGGGCGCTTTTCGATAAGAACGATCCCACCAAAGTAATCGCCCGCGCCGATGCACCGATTTTTTCTCCGACTCTCGAATGGGAAAAAGTCGGCCAAGTTCCCAACGTCATCTTCGTGGAAGGAATGGTGCGCGAAGCGAATCGCTGGCTTTTCTATTACGGCGGAGCCGACAAATACATCGGCGTAGCTTCGGCGCCCGCGCTTCGCGCCGTGAAGTAATTCTGAGTGAATTATCTCTAAGAAAGGATTCGAACGAGGTAGGCGCGGGGAGCTACTTCAGCCGGGCGTATTCGGTTTTCGCTTCCTTCAGAATCGGAATCTCCGGGTCGGCGTCTTTCCACAGCGCGAAAAAATCCTGATACGCCACTTTCGCTTTCGCCGAATCGCCCTGCAGCGCGTACGCTCGCGCCAGGCCCAACCGCGCCACGGCGCCCACGAATCCGTTCTGGACGATTCCCGGGTGATCTAAAATCTTCTGAAATTCCGCCGCGGCTTCGGTGCCCTGACGATTCGCCAGAAAGGCCCGCCCGCGCGTGTACACGCTCAAAAGCCTTTGCCTGAAGGCCCAATCGTAGGGCACCACGTCGCGCAAAGCTTCGACGGCCTTCGCCGGATTATTGCGATCCAGATCCACCGTTGCGCCAATCACCGGCAAATCGTATTTGCTGGCCAGCGTCGCGCTGGGCCGCGCTTTGGTCAGCTCGGCAGCTATCGATTCCGCGCGCGCAGTGTCGCCCGCGCGAGCCAGCACGTATGCAACTTGAATTCTGGTGCTGAACGAGGAGTCCATGGCGAGCGCGGCCGCCGCATCCTTCTTGGCAGCCGCGGCGTCTTCCATCTGCGCTTCAATAAATGCCTGATCGGTCCGCACCGCCGCTGCGGATTCTTTGCCGCTCGAGGTCTCGAAGGCGGCGCTGGCGCGCGGCAACAGTTCCTGCGCTTTTTTCAAGTGGCCCGCGAAAGCTTCGGAATCACCGCGCAGCCAAATCGCGAAAGCGGCGGCATCCGGCGAACTGCTGGACATCGCCGCCAGCTGGCGCTCCATCTCCGCCGCATCGTTCTGCACAAAAGCCACCTGGTACAGAATCCGGTGAAACCACGGAACGTCGATCTGCCGCGAAATCGCCTGGTTCAGCGTGGCTTTGCATTCGTCGAAACGTCCCAGGGCCAAATAAGAAGCGCCGACCTGGATATAATAGATGCTTTCGTCCGGGCCCAGGCGCAGGGCGTCCAGACCCTGGCTCAGGGCTTTCTCCCACTGACCCAATTGCTGGTAGGCCACGCCCAGGTTGTTGCGCGGTATCGTGTCGCGCGGATACGTTTCGATCCAGCGCTGGTACACCTGGATCGTTTTATCCAGGTCGCCGTTTACATTCTCGAAGTAGTGCGAGTCGATGTAGAAGCGTTCTACTTCGCTGGCGCGGTCGCGCAAATCGTAGGCTTTTTTGGTGTAGTCGGCGCCCACTTGCCGTTCGCCCATATTCGCTTCCACCTGCCCCAGGTTGGCATAGGCCATCGCGAAATTCGGATCGAGCGCGATGGCCTGCTTGAAAAATGGAACCGATTGCCCTTCGCCTTTGTTGGCGCGCGCCTCCAGGCCCAGACTGTAGTTTTTCAGTGCCTCCAGCGACGAGGTGCTGGCCTCGGCGATCGGCGTGTTGTATTTCTGAATCGACGCCAGCGATTCACCCAGTTTTCCGCGAATGTTTTCGGCGGCTTGGCCCAGCGCGTCCAGGACGTGATCTTTGTCCGGCGCCTCGGTGGATACCGTCGCCAGCGTTTCACCGGAAGCGCAGTTCGCCGCATTGATGATCAGGCTATACGTGTTGCCAATCTGCGCGATGGAACCTTCCAGCGTCGCGGCGCTTTGGGTGCGCTGACAAATTTGTCGCGCCAGTTCGTTGGTCACCCGCGCCGTCGCCGGTTGGCCCATGTATTGCAGCGTCTGCTGCATCTGCCGGTCGGAGAGAATGTGCAACAACGGCGATTGCGCCAGCTGCGAAGCCAGCCCTTGGCGCAAGGCGCCGTCAAACACCGGATCACCCGTGGTGTTGGTGAAATCGGCGAGGACGATCGAACCTTGGGCGCTGAGCTTCGCTGTGCGGTGCGAATAGAAGTAGCCGCCGGCGATTGCGGCCAGAATCAAAACCGCTGCGACCGCGAACAGCGGACCGCGGCTCTTCGCTGAGGCGACGCTTGGCGCGACTGCCGCTGGCATTGCCGGAGTGCCCACCGAACTAGCTACGGTTGCGGCACTCGTGGCCGCCGTCGCCGCGCTGGTGCCACTCATCGGCGTCGCGGTCGCCACGGCTGGACTGCCGGATGCAGCCGCTTGCCGTCCAGCATCCGCCACGACTCCTGAATCTTGCGCCGAAGTCTGCGCCGAAATCACCGCCGCCGAAATGCGGCTCGATCCCGTGTCCCGTTTTAAGCGAGCCAGATCCGTGCGCAATTCCGCGGCGTGCTGGTACCGCATACGCCGGTCTTTCTCGATCGCTTTGGAAATTACTTCTTCCAGTCGCGGAGGAATTTCCGGATTCAAACGCACCGCCGGAACCGGCGGCTTTTCCAAAATGGCGTTGAAAATCACCGCGGTCGTCGCCCCGCGAAACGGCACCGCCCCCGTGGCCATCTCGTACAACACCGCGCCAAAACTAAAAAGGTCGCTGCGCACATCCAACTCTTCCCCGCGCGCCTGCTCCGGCGACATGTAGGCCACCGTGCCCACCGCCGTTCCGGGACTGGTCAGGTCTGCTTCACTGATCATGGGCGAGTCGTGAGTTGATGCCGACGGGTTTACCCCGAGCGTTTCATCCGACGACTTGCGAATCTGTTTCGCCAAACCAAAATCTAAAATCTTGGCGTGGCCGCGGGTGGTCACGAATAAATTCGCCGGCTTGATGTCGCGGTGCACGATGCCCTTGGAATGCGCGGCATCCAGCGCGTCCGCAATCTCAATGCCCAAATCGAGGAGCAATTCCATCTCCAGCGGACGACCGGAGATGCGGTGCTTCAGCGTCGCGCCTTCCAGAAATTCCATGGCGATGAACGGCTGACCGTCCTGCTGGCCAATCTCATAAATCGTGCAGATGTTGGGATGGTTCAGTGCGGAGGCCGCGCGCGCTTCGCGCCGAAAACGTTCCAAGGCTTGCGCATCCTGGGCTACATCGAGGGGCAGAAATTTCAGCGCGACAAATCGGCCGAGCTCAGTATCCTCAGCCTTGTAAACGACACCCATGCCTCCGCCGCCGAGTTTCTCGAGGATGCGGTAATGGGAAATCGTGAGGCCAATAAGCGGCTGGGGATCGGCCATGCGCCGCACAGTTTAGTCTGCGCGCCAAACGCAAGTCAATCTACCGCGCCCGCCAACGGCTGGCGCAGCCCGTACTCCACTTTCAGAAAATCGATCAATTCATGGCGGAAATTGGCAAGCGTGTCATGCTCGCAAATATTTTGTCGAACGGGCTGGTATGCCCGCTGTCGTCGAGGAACAGCACCAGCTTGAGATTCTCTACATAAACTCCTTCGAGCGTATGCCCCGACGGTCCGGGCCCGTGCCGCAACATCACCGCGCTATGCCCCACGTCTGAAACCGAAGTGGGCGCGACCGGGTGAGAATGCAGCACCACGTTGCTTCCCTCCCGCTGCAGCGTCACCATCTTCTCCGCCCCAACGGTCTTCACCATCACTTTGTACTCGCCCGGCACCAAGCGGTTGCCGTGACACCATACTTCGTACGGCATGGTGAATTTTCCCTCAAAGTCCGGCTTCACCGACGCCTCCGGGATGATCGTCGCCATCCCGCCGTCCCGGTACTCGTCCGGCGAAGTTTCGGCCTGCGCGTGAGTTGCGACCGGCGCCAAACCCGCCAACACCGCCAGCATGATCGCCCACATGATTTTTGTCGTTATCGTTCTCATCGGGATCTCCTTCGCCTCACCGCCAGAGCGCCGCATCCAGTTTGCTTCGCGCCCTCGTGTGCACAATTGCGCCTTTTTCCGTTCGCCGGCGCTATTTTTCTTTCGTTCGCGGATGTTACTCCGCTTCCCGAGACGCATCAAGACCTGGTTCACCCGTCATCAGAAATTCTCCTGGCAGTAATTTTTCGATTGGATCGATTCGATTGGTTGAATTGACTAGCGGTTCAAACGACGCGGATCAGCGGTTTTTGATGAGGCAGAATTTCTCCCACCACGGTAGCCGCGCCGCCTGCGCTTTTCAGCTTTTCGATGTAACGGTTGGCAGCTCCCGCGGAAATCGAAAGCAGCAAACCGCCCGCCGTTTGCGGATCGAAAAGCAGCGCCTTCGTCGCCTCGTCCACGCCCGGGCCGTATTCGACCAGGCACTCCGCAAATTCACGATTGGTCTTGAGCCCGCCGGGTATGTAACCCGCGCGGATGCACTCGATCGCGCCGGGAAGCACCGGCACCTTCGCCGCATCGATCCGTACACTCACCTTCCCCGCCAGAACCATTTCTCGAACGTGCCCAATCATCCCAAACCCGGTGACGTCCGTCGCCCCGTGAACTTCCGCGCCGAATTCCGTTGCGACTTCGGCCGCGAGTTTGTTCAGAGTGGTCATCGATTTGGTGGCGGCTTCGAGCCAGACCGGCTCGGCGTGACCTGCTTTCAATGCGGTGGAGATCACGCCCGTCCCCAGCGCTTTGGTAAACACCAGCAAATCGCCCACGCGCGCTCCGCCATTTTTCCAAATTCGGTCGGGATGCACCGTCCCGGTAACCGCATAGCCGAATTTCGTTTCCTCATCGCGAATGCTGTGGCCGCCGACCACCGTGCAATTCGCTTCAATCATTTTGGAAAGTCCGCCGGCCAGAATCTGACCCAGAATCTGCAAATCCGCTTTCCCCGGGAAACACACCATCGCCAGCGAAGTCAGCGGGCGCCCGCCCATCGCGTACACATCGCTCAGCGCATTCACCGCCGCAATCTGCCCGAAGGTAAACGGGTCGTCCACGACCGGCGTAAAAAAATCCACGGTCTGCACCAGCGCCAGCTCCGGCGAAATTTGATATATCCCTGCATCGTCGGCCGTATCGAAGCCCACCAACACCTTCGGGTCATGTTGCCGCGTCAAAGTCGGCAGCACCGCGTCCAGCGCCGCCGGACTCAATTTCGCCGCACAACCACCCGCCTTAACCGTTTCCGTCAGCCGCACTTTCGTCGTGGTGTCCATAAATTCGATTGTACCTGCAAGTCTTTCCGCCTGATGCCTGATGAAATAAAGCAGCGTCGCTAGTGGGAGCGGTGGCGCGCCTGGTGCCGGCTGCGGCGGCGAACCAGATCGGGAATCCAGGGTCCGTTATCCGTTGGCGGCCGCAGTCTCTTTCGAAGTGATCTCGTACTTGAATGCATCCGGATCGAGAGGGTCGAGCCGGCCGCCGCCCGTCTCCGCCTGCGGATACATGAAGAAGCCAATCGGCGCGCCGCTCGAACCGGGCAGCGCCACGTCGTGCGAGAAGTTATAAGCCATCCAGTTCATCTCCCACGAACCAAACAGCCGCATGCGCGCGCGTTTCACCATGTCGTCATCGAGCGGACGATTGCCGGGCGGCTCTTCCAGCAACACTTTGCGAACATCCGCGGGATCCACCGGCACCCAGCCGTAGCCGGTCAGATACACCTCGGCGCGGCAGTGCTGCGCCTTGGTCACGATTTCGGTGGAGGGACCAAGGCTCTTGTAGCCCAGCTCGGATTTGGCCACGCGGATTCCGTAAACGTCGCGAGCCGGCAGGCCCGACGCGCGCGCCAGACCAACGTACAGCGCGTTCAAGTCGGCGCACTTCCCGCCAAGGTCCTTGGTCTCCAGCATGAAACGGATATCGCCCAGGCCGCAGCCGCGCGTCTTGGGATTACGGTAGGTGTTTTCGACGATCCATTCGTAGATCGCCCGCGCTTTGTCCACCTCGGTTTTTGCGCCGCTGGTAATTTCGATCGCGGTTGATCTCACGATTCCGTCGGTCGGCACCAGTTTGGTCGGTTCCAAGAAATATTTCACGTCCGCCGGTATCGCCTGGTCCGCGTTTCGAGGAGCGGAAAGATCCACCGCATAGTTCTTGGTGGCGACCCGGCTCTTCACCACCAACACCGGCTTGGCGCCGTCCGGGAATTCCGCCGCGATGACTCCCATCGCTTGGGGAGCGGTGGAGATTCGTTGCACGTTGCCGCCATCGGCGTTGTAGGTATTCTCAATCGTCCTTTGAAATGGCGTGTTGCCAATTAGCGCGGTTGGGATCCAGATCCGCGTGACGCCCGACGGTTTCAAAACTTCCACCCGCGTGGTCACCTCAAAGTTGCGCCAACCATCCGGCGCGGTGCTCTGCGGAAACCACCGCTCCGCCTTTCGCAAAGTGAACCCCGCGGAGACCATGCTGGCGTAAGTCAGAAAATCGCGACGCTTCATCGAGTCCCTCTGCGGCCGAAATTGCTTAATTTATGAGCCAACACTAAATTACTACTGACTTTGCGCCCGCGCAATGATGCCCCATCAGGCACTGGGGTTTGCAGGGACGAGGATTTCTTTGGCTGTGGTGGCGAGCGTTGGGACGAGCCAACGGAATAGCAGCGTCGCTGCGAGTGCTCCGCCGAGTTGGGCTGTTACGAATAGAGGCACGTCCAGGGGACGAATTCCCGCGAAGGTGTTGGACAGTGAACGAGCGATGCTGACCGCTGGATTTGCAAACGAAGTCGAGGAAGTAAACCAGTAAGCCGCGGTGATGTAGGCGGCGACGGCGAATGGAACGATGCCAGAATGCTGGCGCGAGCAGCCCCAGATGACGCAGAGCAACCCGAAGGTTGCGACAAATTCACTAAATACCTGGGCCGAACCGCTCCGCGCATGATGCGACACCGATATGGCCGGCAGGGCGAACATCAGGTGCGCGACGATTGCGCCGCAGATCGCCCCGGCGCACTGTGCGGGAATGTAGCAGGCGGCCACGGTCCATGACACGCCGCGCTCCATGGCGTCGGCAAGCGTCACAGCCGGATTCAAATGCGCGCCGGAGATTGGTCCGAAGGTGAAAATTAGGGCGGCGAGGGCCGCGCCGGTGGCGATAGTGTTGGCGAGAAGCGCGATCGCGACGTTGCCGCCGGCGAGACGCTCACCCATGATTCCTGAGCCGACTACTGCGGCGACAAGAAATCCCGTCCCGAAAAATTCCGCAACGACTCTGCGTGGCAGGGTGTGCATCACTGGTGGCCGATGCGGTCGATTTCTTTTTTGATTGCGAGCGAATCGAGCCTCGCGAGCGGCAGACTGAGAAACAAAGTAATCCTGCGGCCCAGCGTGATGAACGCTTCGCGGAAGGCGCGATCGATCTCTTCGGGCGTGCCGATGACAGTGGCTGGATCGGGCACGCCCCAGTGTGCTGTCATGGGCTGACCGGGCCAGATGGGGCAGACCTCCTTCGCGGCGTTATCGCAGACGGTGAAAACGAAGCTCATTCGCGGTGCTTCGGCTTTGGAAAATTCCTCCCAGCTTTTGCTTCGCGCATTTTCTGCCGGCAAACTCGCGGCCTGCAGCTGCTTGAGAGCTTCGGGACGCACGGTGCCGGTCGGCATGCTTCCGGCGCTGTAGGCGGTGAAATGTGGGTTGCGTTTACCGTTGAGGATGGCTTCGGCCATGATGGACCGCGCCGAGTTTCCGGTGCAGAGAAATAGCACGTTGAAGTGTTGAGACATGCGCGTCTACGCGTTCTAGCTTTTGAACGCCGGTTTTGTAGCGCGAATGAAGGCGCTGAAGAATTTGCCGTCCACCTGCGGCGCGATGGCGTCCACGTCGAAGCCCTGGCCGGAGAGAAATTCGCGGGCGTCTTCGATGTGGTAGATGCGCGTGGGTTCCACATCGGCGTCGGCAAATCCGGCGGCCTTGAGTTTGCCGCGGTAGTCGTTTTCTTCGAGCGCACCAGCGATGCATCCGACCCAGAGCAGAACACTCTTGCGAATTTCGGGAAGCATTTCGCCGCGGGTAACGACGTCAGAGACGGCAAAGCGGCCACCAGGCTTCAACACGCGAAAAGCTTCACGGAGGACAGCGTCTTTGTCGGACGAAAGATTGATGACGCAATTCGAGATGACGACATCCACGGAATTGTCGGGCAGCGGGATGTGCTCGATTTCGCCTTTGAGAAATTCGACATTCTCGACTCCGGCTTTTTTCTTGTTCTCGTTGGCGAGGGCGAGCATTTCGTCGGTCATATCGAGGCCGTAGGCTTTTCCGGTGGGGCCGACGCGGCGCGCGGAAAGCAAAACGTCGATGCCGCCGCCGGAGCCGAGGTCGAGAACGGTTTCACCAGCGTTGAGCTTGGCGAGCGCGGTGGGATTTCCGCAGCCGAGGGAGGCTTGCATGGCTTCGGCGGGAATTTCGCCCGACTCCGCTGCGTCGTAGAGATTGGAAGTGATGGGATCGCAGCCACAGCTGCTGGATGCGGCGGTTGCGCCGCAACAGGAGCTGCCGCCGGTGGCGGCACGCCGCGCGGCCTCGCCGTACTTGTCTTTCACAATTTCGCGGATGTTTGGCTCACTCATGATGGCTCCTACTTGCAGATTTGAATGACGTCGCGCGGCGCAACGGCTTTATTTCGAGTGCAACATTCGGCGTAGAGAAACTGCAAGACTTCCTGTAGCGCTTCGGTGTTCGCGGTATAGCGCAGGAAAGTCCTTTCGCGGCTGACCAGCACGAGGCTTTCGTTTTTCAGTTTGTCGAGATGATGGGAGAGCGTGGAATTGGGAATGTCGAGTTCGGATTGGAGCTCGCCGACGACCAAGCCCTGGGGATGCGCGGAGAGCAGCAGCTGCATTATCCGGAGGCGCGGCTCGGTGCCCATGGCGGAAAACATGTCGGCGAACTTGGCGACTTGCTCGGCGTTCTTCTTCGGTGAAAGCGTCGGCATGTTTCGATATTTGCAGAAATAGCGAACGGTGTCAACAACGAATCGATCCCGGCAGCAATCCCAGCAGCCGTAGGCCGGACCAGAGGCCATCGGAATACCTGCACATAAATTCTCAAGCGCGGTTGAAAAACAGTCCGACCAGCGCCTGCGGCCAGAACGTTGAGGATTTTACGGGCACGTCTCGGGAGCCGATCAGCGCGAGGTGGTGGGCCAGATTGAATCGGTACTTCCAACCCACGAGGTACCTTTCGGTACTTTCGGGTACCGGTTGGCTTCGGAACCTTATCAAAACTATGGGAATTTGGTAGGGGTGGTGGGGATCGAAAACAACAACGCTAGGGATTCTATGGACTTACGAGGAACGCGAGAGAGCGCCACGTCATTGAAAAGGAATGGCAAGGAACGCAGAGGAATTCCTGTTGCTCCCTTGATGCTCCCTCGTTCTTGTCGTCTACAGCATTCCCTTCGTTGTGGGTTTTGATTGCTACTTCGAACGGGAAAGTCGGCTTCGGACAAAATATCTGCGGCACGGATGGCAAGCCGATGCCTCACGCGTTATCCAGATGTTCCTCGCCCCGAAAAAAAAAGGGCCATCGCGTCCTGAAGCGATAGCCCTGCCAGCGATTCGGTCCGGACCGCAGTCGCTGACATCCGGAGGTTAGCCAAGGAAGCGAAGGCATGTCTATGCGTATTAACCGCATTTCTTGCGGGTAGAATTACGCCCTCGCCGTTCGGACACCTGGTCAAACGCCTCGAAGAGTTTGGACAGATCCGGCACTTCAACGCCTGTCCTGACGAAGTCGCGTGCAACGTCCGCGTTTTCTTCGGCAATGAGGAGGTTTAAGTCGCTTCGTCTTTCACTACGTACCACCTCTCACGCCCCTTCGCAATTCCCGTCGCATTCGTAGATTCCGCGAGTGCGTGCTCCGCATCTGCCTTGATGAGAAAAACAAGCGCGTAAACGATGTCGGGGGTCCACGACTTTCCATCCATCGATAAGGAGTGTCTCACCGCTCTATCCGGCCAGGCATTCAGTTCTGCCGAGAAACTATGGTACGAAGCTTTTTCTTACGGGATAGTTTCTCTGCCATACACATCAACAACTCAATGTCCTCTCCTTCCATGCTTCTCAGCAGTCTGCGAAACCTGCCGAACGTCCTGGCGTCTTTTCCCAGACTGCCCCAGCCATATCCTGTGTCAGCTAGTTTGATCGAAGGAGGGGTCTCACTTCCGCGGTAAAAGAACTGGTACATGGGGATCTGTAATGCCCGCGCCAATTTGTTGAGCGTTTCGAGCGAAGGAGTTGTGTGGCCGTTTTCGACGCGACTGATATAGCATCGGGGCAGGCCGGAACGTCGCTCGATAGCCCCTTGTGATAAACTTTTGTGCTCCCGCAGCGCTTTTACCCTCTCACCGATCGTAACCATCCCTGCAGATGTATCATACGTTATCTACGAAGGGAATACTAAGAACAAGGTATCCCAAAGGAATGGCCTTAATCCGGCATCAGATCTAGGGGTGCCTTCCAATAGCTAAGTAGCCGCGGACCGGGCCTTTTCAAACGCTGCACAGAGTCTCGCCAAATCAGTCACTCTTATACCCGATTTAAGCCACGGTTCACGGACCGTGATGCGTGCGCGTGTACCAAATCCAATTTTAGGAAAGACGTAGAAGCACTCAAAACCGTCATTTTCCCGATTTAGCAGCGCGACAAGCGTTGGCAGATGGCTCTCCGGTAGAACTGGATCCAGTAGCCAGCGGCGGGTCTCCTTCCATACTTGAGCCGAACGCACCAAAAGGACAGACGCCGCACGTTTCCCCGGTAATTCGAGTGTGGCGCGGTGCCTCGTCGTTCGCTGAACGACTCTTATTTTGTCTAACGATGCCTCCGTGATTTGCGCCAGAAGCTTCTCTCTAAGGGTGTGCGTTCTTTGCCGAACGTCAACGTTGCGAAATCTATCCTGACCGTACTCGAGAAGGTTATAAGCGGCCCTCATATTCCCGAAGCGCTTTCGAACCGCCGACGCGCTAGGAAGGAAATTGCATTGCTCAATCAAAGAGATCGAGAGCCGGCCTTTTTGAACCAGCAGTTTGCGCAACCCATCAAGAAGCTGCGCGTTCGTCACATGGCAGGTGCGGGTCCACAAAATGCTTTGAGCCTTCAAAAACGTATCTAGATCCACTATCGGTTCGAACGTGCCGGCTTTTAGTATCCATTCTGATCTGGGCACCTTGAGGGTTGGCGTGTAGAGCTTCCGAGTAGTACGGTTGAAGACATTAAATCCTGCATATTTTGGATGCATGAGGATGTTGTTCACACCCTGGTACTCCCAAGCACGACCGCTAAAATTCTTTATGCCCCTGCGATTAAGTTCACGGGCGATGTCAGCGACTGAACATTTCTCTTGAACGAACATGCTGAAAATCGATCGTACGCATTCGACCTCTGAAGGCGAGCCTAAAACCAAAGTTACCCGCTCGCTCGAAATGCTCTTACGCTCACCCACTTCGAGGATTTGTTTGGGTTTTCGTGCTGGTGTAAGGAGCATCCGTCTCAAGCCGTAGCCGGCGAGTCCTCCTTGCTTGAAGCCCTCACGCGCTAATCGCTTTTGTCCCTCGAGCACTTTTACGCCGAGTTCACGACTGAACTCCCCCGCCATTGTGCGCTTAAGGGCTTTCATGATGAGACTGGGAAGTGTCCCGTCGTTGGTAAATGTTTCCGCGCAATAGTGAATAGGGATGCCGGCCGACCGGCAAATAAACTCGTAATGCGCGGGCTCGTCTGTGTCCTGAAACCGACCCCAACGGCTAACGTCGTAGACGAGTATCGCTCGGTAGGCGGCAGTAGTACTGACCACATCTTTTAGCAACTGCTGTAGTCCTGGTCGATTTCGCAGTATCACTCCGCTCTTGGCGCTGTCTGAATAGGTTTGGATGACCTCGAAATCGTGCAATGCCGCGTACTTGTGGATCGCATCGGTCTGATTCTCAAGGGAATATTGTTGATGTTCCGTTGACATCCGGACGTACTGGGCTGCTGGAACGGGCTGTGTCGCTGACATGTGGTCCTCCTGGAACTCACATCGGCAGCGCCAAAAAACACTTTAATCAGCATCCAGCATCTGTTTCGAAACGAAAGAACACTTTGGTAAACCGAGGTATGCGAGGCAGGACCTCTAATCTGATCTTCGCGATGGTTCGAGTTTGGCTGCTAAGGCTTCGTAAACCGGATTATTTTGGGCCACTTGCACGCTTCGCGGCTTGGGTGAGATCGCGCCTTCAGACGCGTAACGGGAAAGCAGGTTCCGTGCAAGTTTTTGCTGGCGGAATAGCTCAAGGTCCAGTCGACCCTTTCGCTTGCGCCCGACATGTCGTCGGGTGCTAAACAGCACCTTTTTCCTGGTTCGCTCATAACATTGGTGACACAGTCCGTTCGAGTGGTACCCGGATTCTGTGCCACAAATGAGGCAACCGTAGTCGTCAAAAACATACCGCATCTTCCGCCAAAAGTCCTTCGGCACAAGGCGGTGAATCGCAAATGAAACGCGCCTGGGCAAGAACCAGGGTTGCAATAGGACGCTTTCCACGAGCTTCTCGTACGATTCTCTGGTGAGGCTTGGGAGTTTTTCACTCTTAGTTCTAGTGTCATTCCGATACCGTCTCATGTCTATTCCCCTGCGGATGGCATTTCTCAAAGTTTTTGCTCAGTCCATCCGGTCCGATTCGCGCGTATCGCAAGGTCGTTTGTACCCAAACGTGTCCCAGCAAAGCTCTGATAACCTCTAGGCTTGCACCGTTTTCATGCAAATGTGTCGCGAACGTCCTGCGCAGAGTGTGGGGCGTTACTCGCTTCAACCCAGCTCGCCTCGAAACGCGAATAACCACCTGCTGAATAGCCATTTTTGAAAGTGGCCCTGACCTTTTTGGTGGAGACAGATCCATCTGTGCCATGAGTCGCTCGTGCTCTTGCTTAGCCTCTTCATAGGTCATGCGAGCAGTTGAACCGAGGACCTTAGTTTTTGACATAGATCGGTTATCGCATTTTCTGGTGTAGTGCCACTTCGATTTCCATTGATTCGCCTGAGGAGAAAAATGTCCTTTCTGCTTTGGATAGTCTGCCTCGAATACATATCCACTTGTGCGACTGCCAATGTACTCGCGCACGGCGGTTGAGGCGCTCTCAGCGAGTAACACGAGCCTAATTTTCCCGAGCTTTCCCCGAACTCTTGCCTGCCTTGCGACAAAATCGATGTGCTCGATCTTTGTATGGCGGGCTTCGTTCAACCGACATCCCGTCGAGTAAAAAAACTCAATGAGTGCCCGCTCCCGAAGAGTTCTTGTCGCTGATATTAGTTGTCGAACTTGTGCTTCACTGAGTACCCTGGGGCGCTGGTGCCAAGGTAATCTCAGTCGGACAAAGCGCGGCGCCACGTAGTCAACTACACCTCCGAGATTCAAAAAGTCATAAAACTGCCGAAGAATCCCTAGGTGCCGATAGACGGAACCCAAAGTTGCGCCATTTTCGGAAGCTTGCGCGACGAAGAGTCGGATATCGGTGTGTTTTGCTCGAGCAAAAGATCGTTGTCCCATAAACCCAACATATTGGTGCAAGGCTTTTAAGTACGTGGTTTGAGTGGTCCCTGCGTAGTGCATCGCTTTCATCCACTTGTGGTACTGCCTCACCAGACCGCGGTTGAATCGCACATGGGAATGCATCCCAGCCCCTCTTTTGGAATCCAGAACCAATCTAGTTCTCTTTCCCGTTTTGGGAATAGTGGACAAATGACTCCATAGCTACTTAGGAGACCGTGCGATGAAGCAATCCCGAGTGAGGATGCGATGTGTAGCCTCTGGCTGGAATATGGCTTGTCGAAAAGATAGGATTGGTTTGGAGATGCTCTTGAATCGAACCGCGGTAAAGCAGTTCGTGCGCAACAAGGTGGTTCTGCTCACAGGTGCTGGTGGGTCGATTGGCGCTGCGCTGGCAAAAGCTCTGACCGCACTCGAACCCAAACATCTCATCCTGCTTGATCATTCTGAGCGAAACCTGAATCGGGTCGTCACACTGCTTAGAACATCGGTCCATTCCTGCCGGACCTTGGCCGTGCTCGGGAGTGTCGGGGACCAAGACCTTTTGCTCGAGTTATTCGATTGTTATCGGCCAGAAGTCGTGTTTCACGCGGCTGCGTTCAAATACGTTCCCTTCATGGAAACCAATCCACTGGCCGCCGTACAGAACAACGGTCTCGCGACTTATGCCCTCGCGAGACTCTCACGCGAAACATCCGTCTCAAAGCTATTGTTGGTATCGACAGACAAAGCGGTGAATCCGATCAGCATCATGGGCGCCTCAAAGCGTGTCGCCGAGTTAGCACTCGCTGCCGTCGGCGATTCGAAGACCCAGATGAGCGCAATACGCTTAGGAAACGTCCTGGGCACTGAAGGCAGCGTTGTCCCGGCGTTCTTGAGTCAGATCTCCCGAGGCGGGCCGGTGACTGTCACGCACCCAGAAGCGACGCGCTATTTTTTGTCGTTGGACGAAACAGTCGATCTTATCCTTCAGGTGTCCGATGCAACTACCTCAGGAATATTCATTCCAACGGTGACGAAATCCGTAAATATCTTGGACATGGCCCTTGAGCTAATAAAAAAGTCGAATTCCGAAAATCATCGTGAGATTGAAGTCTTGTTCACGGGGCTTCGGCCCGGGGACAAGCTGTCAGAAGAATTTCTGTATCCAGACGAAACCGCAACACCGACCGATTTTCCCAACTTATCATTCGTGTCTCATTACGGTCGTGCGCTCGACGAGTTCGAACTCAGCATGACTCGGCTCGAGGAAAGAGTACGAGCTCGCGATGTCGCCTCCACCTTGGACACGCTTCGCCTCCTAGTGCCAGAATACCGACCCACTGAGACGGTGATCCGCATATCGCAAGGATTGCCCGCCTAAGATGAAGCGCAAAATCGCTGTCGTTACGTCCTCCCGTGCCGACTACAGCCATCTGTACTGGCCCCTCAAAGAGCTATCCGCCAAAGATGATATCGATCTAAGAATCGTAGCGCTCGGCTCTCATCTCTCCCCTGAATTCGGGAACACTGCCAAGGAGATTGAACGCGACGGGTTCAAGATCGCTTCCAAAATCGAGTGTCTCTTAAGCTCCGATACCGATTTGGGTATGGCTAAAACAATCGGCCTAGCAACGTTAGGACTCGCCGATCTGTTCGCGGAAATGCGACCCGACATCCTCCTGTTAATCGCAGATCGATACGAGATGTTGGCCCCTGCTTCCGTAGCACTTGCACTGCGAATCCCTATGGCCCACATCGAAGGTGGAGAAGTTAGTGAAGGTGCGATCGACGATGCGGTGCGAAACGCGCTGACGAAAATGAGCCATATTCATTTCACTTCGACTTATGCAGCCCGTGAGCGTGTAATTCAGATGGGCGAGGAGGAATGGAGGGTGCATCGGGCGGGTGCCCCGTCGCTCGACCATATTCGCAGGCAGACACTTCTGAAGAGAGCCGATCTAGAAAAAAGACTAGATCTAAATCTCGGTTGCCCTACGATCCTTGTTGCATATCACCCAGTCACAATCAATCGCGACACGTTGTCCGAGACGGACGCGTTGTTCCACGCACTCGATTCTCTTTCTCACCAAATCTTATTCTGTTTTCCCAATGCCGACGCTGGGAGCAGAGCTTTGATCCGTCGCACGAAGGAATTCGTGGAATCGAAAGGGCGAGGCAACGTCTATACCAATCTCGACACACTTACTTACCTGAGTTTGTTAGGCCAAGTGGAAGTGTTCGTTGGAAATTCTAGCAGTGGGATCATGGAAGCCGCATCATTCGAGCTTCCCGTCGTAAATGTTGGGGTCCGGCAGCAGGGGCGCGAGAGAGCCGCGAATATAATCGATGTCGCGGCCGACGCGGGCGCGATTCGGGAAGGGATTCGGAAAGCAACTATGGCGGATTTTCGACAATCACTAATTGGTTTGAAGAATCCCTACGGCGACGGATTCGCGGCCGAAACGATTGTTCGCGTTCTTTCCAGTCTTCCTGAGCCGGAACGGCTATTGATGAAGCAGCACGCTCACCCGGACAACGTTTCTACGACGGCATTCCGCACGCACTAGCCATGCGAATACCTCTATCCTCACCCGACATCAACGAACAGGACATTGAGGCGGTGACAGTCGTCCTCCGAACTCCTCAGCTTAGCTTGGGTCCAAAACTTGTGGAGTTTGAGAACTCGATCGCTGGATACCTCGGCGCGTCCGACGCGGTAGCCGTCAGCTCAGGCACAAGCGCACTCCATCTGTGTATTCGGGCACTCGGCATCTCCGATGGGGACGAGGTCATTGTTCCGTCTTTCGCATTTGTAGCGGTCGCGAATGCGGTCCGCTACGAACGTGCGATTCCTGTTTTCGTCGATGTGGACGCCGCTACTCTCAATCTTGATCCTGAACGCCTAGAGGCAGCCATTACCAATCGCACGAAGGCCATCATCCTTGTTCACACTTTCGGCGTTCCTGCTGAAATTGATCGCATTCTGGAAGTGTCGAAGCGGTACGGGGTCGCGGTCATTGAAGACGCGTGCGAAGCGATCGGAGCAGAATATTGTGGCAGGAAAGTCGGTACGTTCGGCGATGTCGCCACCTTCGCTTTCTACCCGAATAAGCAAATCACCACCGGTGAAGGTGGAGCGGTGGTCACCAACGACCTACAGATCGCGAGAAGAGTTCGGTCCTTGCGTAATCAAGGAATCGGAGCGCCGGGCGCCTGGCTCGCGCATACCGAGGTTGGATATAACTATCGGCTTTCGGAGATCAACTGCGCGCTTGGAATCTCCCAGTTAGGGAGGCTCAATCCCATTTTAGAACGGCGTGAGTCGGTTGCTCGTCATTACGACTCGCGACTGTCTTCAGTTCCACAGCTACGCCGTCCTGCACTCGTCTTGCCAAATCGCAAAATCAGTTGGTTCGTATATGTTGTCCGTCTCGGCGAAAGCTTCAGCGAAATTCACCGTGATTGGATCTACGAAGAAATGAAGGGTTTGGGCATCGCTCTGGGCCGATATTTCGGTCCGATTCATCTTCAACGTGCTTATAATAACCAGTCGGAACACAGACCAATACTTGCAGTTACTGAGTTCGAGGCCCAGCGTAGCCTCGCATTACCGTTCTTCAATCAGATTAGTCGTGAACAAGTTGACGAGGTCAGCGAGAGCCTGAGCCGACTTTGCCATGCTCTCTGAATCGAGGAAATGAGCATCGCATTTACCTCTTTCTTTGCAGACTGCTATAGCCAACAGCATTTATCTGAGTTCGTAACCCATTTAGTACAGCGGGTGACGATATCACCATACTTCCCGGTGCTCACCATTCGTGACAGCCAACTTGCCCGGGGGTTCCTAGCATTCTATCTATTCTTTGGGCGACAGGACGCGCAACGCGTTTGCTTTTTCGTCCCGATGAAATCGTATTTGCACTTGCTACATGTTCGGTAGAAGACGAGTGGCCCGCTTTTATCGAACGCTTTCACCTAGTCGATTAGCGAATCGTGCCTACCATTTATTGACAAGGGTCAGGCCATCCCAGCCTGTGAATTTTAATCGCAAGCAAATCATCCGCTGCTATCTTCATCGCCGCTCGCTCTCGCGTGTGGGCGGGACTGTCTCCGAGTGCCTGCCATCGCTCAAACAACTCGCCCTCTGCTGCGTGGATTAAGGCAAGAAGCTTCTCTTTGTCTAACTCCCACATCGTCTTTTCGTAGGCTGTTTTCCACGATGGAATTTCGACTGAGTTAGGAGGAACAGTAGATGGTTGGAGAGACGGCTGATTCTCGGACACGTCGCACCTCGAATCGTAGACCAGGAAGGAACCCTTGCTGAGCTGAAGCTCTGTCAGATTCGCAGGGTGCCGTGGAGGACATCGCGGCAGGATGCTAGTGGGACGCCGTTGACAGTAGCACACGGCGCCGCGTTTGTCACGGTTGATGACCTAGAAAGAAACATCACATAGCAAAGGGCGTATGATGAGGCATGGCAAATGACACCACGGCCTGCGGCCAGATAATTACCGCGTGCGACTTCCTCTTGGAACTTAAAAATGTTAAGACTCCCGAGAATTTTTACGGCGAGGTCGGAAGAATCAGGATGGCGGCTGACAGCGCCAAATATGATCCCGTTGAGTTGATGGAAGTCAAAAGGCAACTGGTTGCTCTGACCAACCGATGAACCGCCGAGCAGAAGAAGGAGTACCAGGAAGCCGCAAACATTTTTCAACAGTACCCCAATCCCCACATTCGAATGCTCGCTGCGTGAGGAGTCTAAATTCCATTTTTTTGGAGATGTACTAAGCCATGCGATTCTTGAAGGTCATCTCGGAGCTCGGGGAATTCGATGAGCAGTAGTTCCGCAAGCTTCTGGCCATCGATCTGCGCTTGCGTCATTGTTTCCAGAGTATGAAGCGTCACAAACTGCTTGGCAAATCCTGATTAACGCCGTTACCGGACATTAGAAGTAACACTTTATTTGTCCGGTAACGGCGTTAATCAGGACTTGAGAACTGTTATGCTGTCTGCTAATTCAAGTGCGGTGCGGGTGTCCGATGACAATCGAAGCGAACAAAGCAGTCATGCAGCGCTTTACAGAGTTCATCAATACGGCAAGCGAGAAATTGGCCACAGAATTGGTTTCACCCAACGCGATATTCCATGTTCCGGGACGCCCCGAGGCCATGCGGGGGCCGGATGGTTACTTGGCGATTATCGGAATGATGCGCGGCGGCTTTCCTGACATTCAATGGACGTTGGAGGACACAGTTGCGGAAGCGGACAAAGTAGCGGCGCGTTTCACGATGAGAGGAACCCACCAAGGCGCATTCTTTGGTGTTCCACCGACCGGAAAGAAAATAGAAGTTCAGGCGATGAATTTCTATCGTTTCTCAAGCGGTCAAATCGTCGAGGAATATGGCCAACCCGATTTGCTTGGACTGATGCAGCAAATTGGGGCGATACCGAGCAATTGAGGCGCTACCTCGCGCTACCTCCCGATAAGTCGCGTTACCGGACATTGGGAATCCGCGGATCGCCACTTGTCCGGTAACGGCGTTAGTCAGGAGTTTGCTTTATAATTTCGCAAACGACAGAC
>Ga0302177_10000272_pt1 | contig 40984 bp, 35 predicted proteins | sample I_Palsa_E1_2_FD_198780 | JGI IMG/M metagenome (GOLD analysis project Ga0302177, IMG submission 198780) | Peat permafrost microbial communities from Stordalen Mire near Abisko, Sweden - I_Palsa_E1_2 | ecosystem: Environmental > Terrestrial > Soil > Palsa > Peat permafrost | place: Sweden... | reverse complement strand
CGCGCTGCGCATGGCTGAACTGACCCACACCCCACCCGATATCCAGGCCGACGACCGGGACGGCCGACACAAGTATGGCGTGGCCTTCGGCACCGATATTCCGCTGGCCGACAACGGCGACACCGGTCTCTTCGCACGAGGCGCATGGAACGATGGTCATACCGAATCGTTCGCGTTCACCGAAGCTGATCGCAGCGGAAGTATGGGTGGGCAGTTGTCCGGATCGCATTGGTCACGGCCAGACGATGGCTTAGGCGTGGCTTTGGCCGTGAACGGTCTGTCGCAACCGCACCGGGAGTATTTGGCAGAAGGTGGCAGTGGCTTCATTCTGGGCGACGGTGCGTTGAACTATGGCACCGAACAAATCGATGAGGCCTACTACGCGGCTAAGGTTGCCCCGTTCGCCACTGTGTCTGCGGACTTCCAGCTTATCCATAACCCAGGCTACAACCGCGACCGAGGGCCAGCACGCTTTCTGGGAATGCGGATCCATTTGGAATACTGAATCCACAGATCGTTGTTCGCACCCCCGTCAATGGGTCTCCATCGAAGTCGTAAACGTCACGGTGAATGAAGTGCCTTGGTCAGCGGTCGACGTGACGGCGACTTCGGCATGGTGCACTTTGGCGATTTCCCGAACGATAAAAAGACCAAGGCCGATGCTGCGCTTCTCGGATTGAGTTTCGACTCCGCGAGTAAGCGGTTCGAACAGGGTCGGAATCATGTCAGGCGGAATAGGTGGACCATAGTTATGAACCCTCAAGGCAACGCCATTGACGGCAGCATCCAGCGAGAGGCTCACCGCCCTGTCCGCAGCGCCGTAGGTCATAGCGTTGCTGACGAGATTGCCTACCATCTGCTGGACCCGGTCGGCATCTGCGTTGCATAACGTCGCCGGAGGAACGGTACATTGGTAGAGTAGCTCTCTATCCGGAAAAGCCAACGCAAGCTCAGATACGCATTCTCTGAGAACGGCATCGAGGCAGATGGGCTTCATCTTCACGGAGAGACCCCGGCCCATACGAGCCTGCGTGAAATCAAGTAGATCTGTGACCAGGCGGATTGCCCGACCCGCCGCTTTTCGGACACCCTCCACAAGCAGCGCATGTTTTTCTGATGCGCCTTGGGCCGACAGCATTTCGATCGCCATGGAGATACCTTGCAAAGGGTTCCGAAGATCGTGACTGGCTATGCCGACCATTTGCTCGGCAAACAATGCCCGACTCTCTGCCTCCACCTGCTGCCGGCGCTGTTCGGTGATGTCTCTCAAAACGCCGGTGAGGTATTCGCATCGACCGTCCGCGGAAAATTGCGCACGGCCTGAGGAGAGCACGGTGCGCTGACTACCGTCCGTGGCATTGATGCGATACACGCAATGGTAGATCCCGTTGGCGGGATTCATCGCCTCTTCTGAGGCGCGAGTAAGCTGATCACGGTCCTCAGGTTCCACACATGCTAAGAACTCCTCTTCTGAAACAAGGCGCGGCTCGGCTTGGCCGAGCAGTAGAGCGAAGCGATCGTCGAAAGAGACCCTTCCGGTAACACCGTCGATGTGCCAGACGTGGAGATCCGCGCTCTCTAACGCAATCTTCAACCGTACGTCCGCCCGTGTTAGCTCCGTTTGAAGCGCCAGTTGTGCCTTCAGGCTCTCTTCGGCGCGCCTACGAGCCAACAACAGTTCGGTTTCATATTTGTGTCGATCTTTGGCCAGGAAGAATGCCAGCTCGTGAACGCAGAACCCGGCGCGTTCACGACGCAATGCGTTCAGCATCATCGGCATCGGCTGCCCGGATGCGCCGACCAGGTCAATCTTTACTTCCCCGACAGAGCCTTGCAGCCGCAACAGCGGCGCCCAGTGCGTCTGATGAAAAATGCGCCCCCCCACCGTCAGCAAGTCCTGAACGCGACGTTTCCCTTCGAGGTCAGCCTTGTCGAACCCCGCCCACCGACAAAATGTCGTATTGACGCGCTGAATCAACCCTTCGCTCGATGTAAGCATGAGGCCGCAAGCGGCCTCCTCGTAAAGGTCGTCTGTGGCTGCCACCCTCAATCACCGCCGAAAACGGGCCCGCTCGGCCCCAACGAACCGATAAAGTCGATCATCGCCTGCGTGCACGCATCGGGAGCGCTCAAGTGCGGACAATGCCCCACGTTCTCGATGATGCGTAGAGTGCTGCGCGGCATCGTGCGTTGCATGTAAGTGCCCACTTCGACCGGCGCAATCAAATCATCGTTGCATTGCACGATAAGGCTCGGAGTCGGGACGTTTGGAAGGCGAGCGCGGTGATCAGACAAAAACGTGGCTCGCGCAAACTGCTTGGCGATATCGGGATCGGTGCGACAGAAGCTATTGGTCAATTCCGCCCCGAGTTCGGGTTGCCCGGGAGCTCCCATGATGACCGGGGCCATCGTACTGGACCAACCCAGGTAGTTGCTGTCCAACGTGTCCAAGAGTGAGTCAATGTCTGCTCGAGTGAAACCCCCGCGGTAACCCTCTTCATCAATGTAGCAGGGAGATGGCGAAATCATGAGGTGCGCACGGAACAGCTCCGGCGACTGTATATCGGCCAAAACCCCGATCATGGCGCTCACAGAGTGTCCGACGAAAATGACCGGGCTGTCGGGTGAGAACTCGTTGATCACTTCCACAAGGTCGCAAGCGTAGCCATCCAGAGAGGCGTACTTCTCAGAATCGTACGATGAGAGATCGGAGCCTCCACTACCGACCAGATCAAACAAGATTACACGATGGGTCTGTGCGAACAAGGGCGCCAATAAGCGCCACATTGTTTGATCGCAGCCAAAGCCGTGGGCGAAGACCACCGTCTGGGGGCCTCGACCTAAGACTTGAACGTTGTTGCGGATTGCAGTGGACAACTTGGCCTCCTTCAGTGGGGCGATGAGATCCTTCATCGTAGCTGACCGCGAATTTCTTGGCTGGGAAGGAGCATAGCTGCGGTTTGGAGGGCTAGCACGTCCGCTGGAGGGCAAAAAGGGCGTCGCGGACGGTGCAGAGCACGCTGCCGCCAAAGCCTATGGCCACGAGCGCCAGTGTTCCGGGTTGTCCTTGTCCGTGTCCCGCACGCGAGCAACTAGTGGGTTGTGTCCAGCATTCCGCGCCTCCGTAATCGCATCTCCTTGAGTTCGGTAATTCCTTTGGGTAACCCGCGCGCCATGCGCGTACTCAAGAACATAGTGGGTGATCGGGGCGCCTTCCGGGCCACCATGCGGTTTCGGTTCGATAAAGACGTGGCCATTCTGGTGAATCCGCGTTCTGCCACGATTTGGCGTGGCCTAGATACACTCGTAGATGTCGTCTAGTGATGACGATGGGCGCGATTGTCGGGAACAGCGATGCCCTCGGGACCAATGACGCCGAACTCACAGCCCGGCGCCTTGGCTGTTGTTCGACATGATGGGTTTTCTCACAGACGGGTGGAACAGATGCGTACTTACGGAGTCACAGCCATTCTCCATGCCACTGACGGCGATACCCGTGTGGAGTCAGCTCGGAACCGCTCAATGTCCGGCGTCACGCATATGAGCAGACATCGAAAAACCTCGTACTTCGACTCCGTGCGGATTCCGCCATCGAATTTACGATGTGATCACGGCAGTGAGGTCAGGCTTGAGGCAAGCCAGCAGCCGATTGGTACTTATGATTATTTTCGATATCCCGTATGCACCGTCGCATCATGGTGAATGGCCGGTGAGGGTGAGCAATGACGGTCATCCCGAATTCAAAAGCCGCCACGACGCACTACGGTTCGCGGTTTGTTCTGCCCTGGAGGCACAACAACGAGGCGAGGAAACGTTAATCAGCCTCGAGGGCGTCGACGGAAAATGGCGCATGTTCGACCACCGGGCGAAAGGTGTCGCCTAGATATCGGGGCGCCTAAGCCGCTGGACGAAGGCGAATGCCAAGCTCGCCACACACCGGCTTCCTTGAACTGACCGTCATCCCAAAAAGACAGCGCTAGTCGTATTCAGTCGGTGTTCAATCCGTGGCGCAAGGCAGGAGTCACCGAATGGCCAACGTCTTTGTCGAACCGGAGCCGCACGGTCGTTCTGACGGCACTCCGATCTCGCACTGCGTTCTCGAGTACGCTTATGGTGAGCGGCTAACGTCGACCAACTACCGCACTCAATAGGAGGCGCTTGAGGTTGCTCGGAATTTTGGACACCATCCGTTGATCGCTCGCTTCCGAAGCACAGACTAGGGCAATCCGGACCACTGGCGTTCGCCTTAGGTTTGACGGAAGCCGTCAAGGTAAGACAGAAGAGAACACCATCGTGACTGGCGCGTACATGTGGGCGACGCCAGCGTGTGTGACAAGTTCTGCTAGCCCGAATAGCTCGCCGCGTGGTACAAGCTGCGCTGATGAACATCGCTATCTACCACGAAGTCGAAGTGCAGATTGCCCGTCTGGCAGATGGCGTGGTGTTGGTTGAAGTGCGCTTGCCCTCCGGAACGGGAACGCTCGCTTGTCGATCCGAAGCCATCGCAATATCCAAAGCGAAGCTCATGATCGACAAAGATAACCTTGGAATGCTTGATATCGCTCCGGACCGAAATGTTCGGCATAGACGTTCGCCGTGGTTTCGGTAGTTGACGTATGAAAGTCAGTCGTAATGGATGGGATTTCCCGATCGTCTGCGTGGGCGGATCGGCCGGCGGCCTCGACGCCTATATTCGGTTACTGAAACACTTACCAAACGACATGGGTGTCGCGGTCGTCATCGTCGACCATGCGAGAAAGTTCGCCAGCCGGCTTCATGAGGCCCTTCCGCGTTTCACCACGATGCCCGTGGAACTGATCGCCGACGGCCTGCGTATCCAACCTGACCGAGTCTTCATCATCTCTGCGCAGCGAGACATGTCGTGCTGCAGGGGACTTTCGGCTCGAACCGATCTCGAGGCCCCGCGGATGGCCCGACGTCATTACGGTGTTCTTGCGATCCCTAGCAGAACACTAGGATGGCAAGCTTATTGCCGTGATCGTCTCTGGCCACGATGGAGACGGCGCCGAGGCGCTTCGCGCTATCAAGGAAGTCGGGGCACCACGATCGCCCAGCGTCTCGATACAGCTAGGCAGTCCGACATGCCTGAAAGCGCCATTGCTACTGGCTTCGTTGATTTCATCCCCTCTACCGCGGATATCGCAAAGACTATCGTGCAAATTGCGCATTCCGAACGGTAACCGCAATCCAATCCGTATTCTTACTCGAATCGGCGAATAGCTCCTCTATATCAGCTTGCCGCGCGTTTATCTCGACCACGCCCACGGTCTTCATAGTGCGCTCCGACAAGGGCAAGTAAAGCTGTGGTTGAAGAGCCACCTCTCTCAGCTTTCGCAGATGACGAGATTCCCTTTTGAATTCAGTCGCTCGGCGCAATAAGCGTCTCTGCGTCATCGATTTGAATGACCCTGGCGATGATCCACGCTCGCCGGCAGACTGCTATATCATCGTCGATGAGCCAAGTGATGTATTCGACCTGGTGCGCGCAGCTTCGTCACGATGTTCCATCGGCATGCGCTACGACCGGGCGTCCAACGCTTTAAGCTCGAGGTAGTTGCCCATGCGCCGGCGCTGTGGTCCCAATACCCCCATCCGCTTACGCACATACCGCCAATGGTTCCGCGCGTAACCCTACTCACCACCGCACCCGAGCCCAGGGAGCCCGGCTCCGCCTCACCGGTGCGGATGGCACGCACTCGCACACCTGCGCATGGGGGCCGCCTGCATCCAGCCAGGTGGAATATCCCCTGTCCTGCGCCTGCGCCTCACCGCCTCATCGGCGCGGCTGATGGCAATTACATCTTGGCGAATGCGCTCTCACCTACCTCGATAACAGCGTCTAATCGCCTTGCCCCGATGCTCATTCCGGCTGAAGCAGTCACTAAGTAGTCGCGACTCGAACAACTACTGCGACGGCGTTCCCACATCGCAGCGTTCTCCATCGTGGCCACCTTGCTGGTTAACAAGGCCATTCATGTCCTACGCTCTGCATGGATTCCGAGAAAACGCTTCTGCCCGTTGGTAGATCGCTGCCAAGCGGAGCAAGGTCAAAGCGATCACCAATGAAATGTTGCGTGGGTGGATCATGTGCTAGAACACACCAAGGCATCGATCCGGGCAACGGTCGTGCATCCGGTTCGAATGATCAAGCGACAATTCGGTAATGTGAAGGCGAATTATCGCGGTCTGGCCAAGAACGGCGCACTGGTGCCGACGGTGTTCGCGCCGAGCCATGTGTGGATTTCCTAAAAGCATATGCTTAACAAGACACAGTTAGTGCTTCCGCCATAGGCAAACTGGGCAACACAGGGCGGCGAAATTTGCCAATAAATCGGCGTATGCTTGTTCTCCGGTGTGACGCGACGACAACGACGATGTCTGTCGTCACTGGATGATCAGACCATCTCTAGGCACCCGATGTAATTTTTACAGAAAACGGAATTTGTAGATTGAAGCGAAATGGATGAGGGGCGTAATTTCTCTGACTCACGACAGATATAACCTCATAGACCACGCTTTTGCTGGGTCTATATGCAGTTTTTAAACAAGAGTTTCAATCTTGCAACATTGCAGCTTCAACTCGCCAATCGCTCGTATGGATAACGATCCGGGAGGGCAGCATGTCCAATATTCGAATCTTGATTGTCGTCGACGGCATTTTTAATCTCACCACCACCTACCCTGCGACGTTCACCGACGCAACATATGGACCCGATGTGTGGTTCACCGTGTCGCATCTGATCGCGACGCTACGTGGCGCTGGGTTCTTCGTCGATACAGCAAGCCGCGGCTTCAACGCTCTCGGCGATACTCAATCGGTCGTGACTTCTTCCGGCGACAGTCAGGCCTGCATTAACTCGATACCAGACCCGAGCGCCACGCTTAAAGGACCGGATCCGGCCAATCCGATTCCATTCCGTTTCGACGACCCCAGCGTCGATCTCCAATCCTACGACGAGATGTGGTTGTTTGGCTTCGAGGGCATAGACGGCACGAACTTCCTGGTTGGCCCTGGCACCGCCGAACCCGGCGCCCTCACAGATACCGAGCTCACCGCGATAACCGCTTTTATGCAGGCGGGCGGCGGCGTGTTTGCGGTCGGCGACCACGACGGCCTCGGTTCGGCGCTTTGCGGGCGCATTCCGCGCGTGCGCTACATGCGCAAATGGTTTTCGTCCGGCGACGCTTTCCCGGGGCGACCGCCACTGGCGCCCAACAATTGGTCCGGTGGCGGCCCGCTTCGGGTCGACACGTTGCAGCCCGGCGAGGGTGATTTCAACGATGCGAGCAACGGCAATGCGCTTACCTTCTATTTCGACAATCAATCCGACGACATTCCGCAGGCTCTGGACCTGTTGAATTCCTCGCATCCAGCGGTACAAGGCGCCAGCGGCCCGCTGACGGTATTCCCCGATCACATGCACGAGGGCGAGGTCATCGCGCCTTCTGGCCAGATGTTGATGCAGACTCACGCATCAGATTCCACCCTGGGCTTCACCGCTGCGAACTTCATCGAATTTCCAGCGATTGCCAACTACCAGCAGCCTGCGGAAATCCTCGCTCAGGTGACCACTGGAGCGCACGCCACGAAAATTGGGGAGGGCGGAACCAATCCTTGCGAGAACAATAATTTCTTCTCCGATACGAGTACCTGTGCGGTAAATACGAGGGCTGCGCTAGCTGCCTACGATGGCGCACGCGTGAATGTCGGCCGCATCGTGACCGACTCATCCTTCCATCACTATCTCGATCTCAATCTGATAGGTGATCCATGCAGCGCCATTCCTGCAAAACAGCAAGGATTCACCTATTCGGCGTCAGGCCGCACCGTGCTCGCAGAGCTTGACGCCTTTTACGTCAATCTGGCGAACTGGCTGGCGTGGAAAGAGCGCAATTTCTATTTCGTATTTGGCAAGAACAATTACGGCCGCGACGAGGTGAATGACAGTCTCACTTACCCGACCGCGTTCTACTTGTTCCTCGAAGGCTATACACCCAACATCTTGGCTGGAGCTAAACCGACTTTTAGCGGCTCCTTCAATTCTTCCGATATTAACGGCTTGAAGATCACCGGGCCGACCATCACCTACGATGTTGGCGCGACTGGTGCGAATGCCAATGTGACACAGCGCATTCGCTTCGAATACGGTATCAAATACACCAGTGCCTCGCTCGCTGCGTTTCCAGCACCCGGTAGCCCGCCCAGCGCTTTTACACTCGACGCGGCGATCGAGATTGCGGGTACAACCATTCCCAGCCTGGCTGCGGAGTTCTTCTTGCTCGGCGGCGATGATCCCTATTTTGCCAATGTGAATGCCACCGTGGGCAATGAGTTTTATCTCAGCCAAGATCTGCGGGTGTTCACGATCACGCCGACCGCGAATGGACAGACACCCATCGGCAACGTGCCTTTCAACTTCACGAGTGGCAATCCGACCACGCTCGATCCAGTTGCAGGCTACACCTATATCAGCGATCTGATTGACTATCTCAATCAACAAATCGGCTATCAGAACCAAACTTACTCGCCGCCGGACACCAACTCTTCTGATCCGCTGAACACCTTGTTGCCGTCTCAGCTTGGTGCGTTGAATGGAGATTCCTCAGTCACGCCGTTGACCGGCTCCAATGTGAATTACAATTTCGCCATCGCACGCGTCCGCCTTAAAGGGGCCTCCGGCACGAGCGGCGAGGCCAAGAACGTGAATGTATTCTTCCGCGCGTTCACGACGCAAACCTTCGACACGGACTACGTCAACACAGTCGCCGCTCTATCCAGTGCAGATCCCCAGTTGACCTACCCCAGCACAGGAAGCGATCCCAACGATCCTCAGAGCCCCCTACCGGGAACCTTCAATGGTGTCGTCAATGGCTGCTCGCTGCCGTTCTTTGCGAATGCCAATTTCATCGACAACCCCACAGACTACAACGCGGGCGGGGTGAACAATCAGATCATCGAGATTCCCGACAACCACGACTACGCGTGGGCGTTTTTCGGATGCTTCCTCAATGTCAACGACGTCGACAATCAATACGGCGGCCAGCCTGTACAACATTGGTTCGCCGGCGCCGCGCACAATTGCCTTGTCGCGCAGATCGCTTATTCAGATGCACCCATCGAGAACGTCAATGGCGTCATTGCTAACCCCGAGATTTCCGACAAATTGGCGCAGCGCAATCTTCAGGTGACAACCTCAGGCAACCCTGGATTCCCTGCCACTCACAAAGTTCCGCAAACGCTTGATCTGCGACCGAGCCCGCCGCCGCTAAGCAACGACCGCTTCGATATTGTCAACTATCCCGATGAGATCATGATCGACTGGGGAGAGGTTCCGCACGGCACCGTTGCGACGCTCTATTGGCCCGCGGTCAATATGGAAACAGTCCTGAAGCTTGCCTCGCAGCTCAATCCCGAGCACGGGCTATCAGCGATGGATGCCAATACATTGGCGTGTGAGGTGACGGCACCCGTAACATACATACCGATTCCTCAGGGGCGCGGCGACGGCTTCGCGGCCATGCTAACGATCGACTTGCCCTCGACGGTGCGAGTCGGCAATGTTTTCGATGTCACCGTGCGTCGGCTAACCACGCGGCGGATTGCCGAAAAGGCTCCGACGGTGAATCGCGCTACCGGGCGCCAGGTGGAGCCCTCGCGAGAGACGCCGGTATGGCGTTATGTCACCGGAAGTTTCCACATGAAGATTCCGGTCACAAAAGAGAGAGCGATCCTTCCGGAAGATGAAAATCTGCTGGCCATTTTGAAATGGCGGCTGGAGTTGATCGGTCCTGGCAACCGATGGTACCCCGTATTGCTTCGCTACATAGATGTGATCGCTGGCCGAATCCATGGCATGGGCGGAAATGCGGCGGGTATTGCACCCTCGCCGAATGGGTATCACGCCCCACCAGCGCCTTCAAAAGGAGGCGTCACTCACCCGAATGAAAATTGCGTCAACGGTAAGATCGTTGGAGTTCATTACGACAGGTTCGGGGATTTTGAAGGATTTACGATTCTGTCAGAACAGGGGCACGAACACTGGTTCCGGGGCCGCGAACGACAGGTGGAGGAGCTCGTAACTCGCGCATGGATAGAACGCAGCTTAATCAGCGTCTTCTTGGAATCCCACCATGCCGAATGGCCGACGTCCATAGTACTGCGACAGTGGAAGTGAAATTCCTTATACGGCGATTCGACACGACGAAAGCCGCAAGGAGGATCGAGTCAGCATGCGCGTAAGGAATTACAAACGTTCTTCGGAGGACGCTTTCCGTAACCCTGATAACAGCGGCTAATCGCCCTGCCCTAAGTCCGGAATCGGCCGGGGCTGTGTGAAAACACAAAATCGAAGCCCGATGTGGCCGAGCGACCGCAAATAGCGCGGACGACAAAGTGCAGCCGACGATCAGGCGAGGATCGCCTGGATCAGCAGCCTTGTTGTCGTCAAAATCAAACCCATCGACCAACACGCTTTCGATATGCTCATCCGCACGAACGGCTCTTTGAGTTAATCCCTTTCCATCGATACCTGCAACGCGTGCCCGCCCCCTGCTGGAGCGTGTGGGCAAGTCTGGATCCGCATAATTGTCTTCACCACGCCGGTTGTCGCGTTCGTCGACAATATGGAGGCCGGCAAAAGGTGTCGGTGTCGTTGCACCGTTGAGACTCAGTACAAGCCAACGTTTTTTCCCTTCCGCAGAAGATATTTCTCGGCAAGTTACCTTTCACACTCCAACGCCATCGTGGGGAGGCAGAACCACCGGCAGATCGAATGACGTACAGCGATCGTCGATCGTCGATCGTCGTTTGTCCCCTCATGAGTTGGCGATAGATGTCGTAGGCACGCCCGAAGGCAATGTCGTCGAATACTAGTCGAGCAATGCGTTTCATTTGCGCGTCGCTCATTCGCGACGGACGCACACCCGTCAGGATGGCGAGCGACATCGCGACTTCAAGCGCGGAATGCCTCAACGTCTCATTGGTAACCCGCAGCTCCGCCAACATCGCGGTCAGCCTGCGGCTACTCTTGCAGATGACAGTGTTCACGGCTCTGACCTCCCAATCCATTAGCGGACGGTCAGGATGCTGACGAATCCGATCAAGCAGCTGGGAAAATTCGACGCTTGTCTTTGAAGGTGCCCCCCCAGCAAAGGAGTGTCAGATAAATGGCTTGTTCGAGTTCCACGGCCAGCGAGCTGACGGTGGCATCGTCGCCATGTCGTTCGGATTCAAGCCTATGACGGTCATCAACCTCTAGAGGCTTAAGTGGATTGAAGAGTGGCAGCAACGTGATAGGCGCCACGCCCGATGCCTGGGACAGACGTAGAAGCCTTTGGGCGCAATCGTGTTCGGCATAAAGAAGATTGACGACATTTCCAGCGTGGTCGATCGCTTCAAATTGGTAGTACTCATCAGCGATGGGCTCGCCACAGCAGCACAGGACGGATCGACCATTGAGAAGAATGGTATGCACCGCTGGGGCGTAAGCGGTACTGCTTCAGAATACGAACTTTATTTTCGTCACCACGTCCATTGCCTATCGCCATAACGACTCCAGAAGGCTTGGGGCACGGACATCGACCTGTGTTGTATTCACCGTACCTCCTCTATAACTCACCACTTCCGAAACCATTTACACGATAGGCCGCTTAAGCTGAACAACTTGAACAACATCTTGCTCGCGCCAAAGTAGCCGACGCTTCCAAAAGGGTACCAAACTCAAACCAATCGCGCGTCAAATTAAAATTCTACGCTGCGAAGCCCACCAGATGCAGATTATCAGAGCTGCCTGCAACGGTAGGCGCAGGGTCAAGATCCAGTAAGGAATCATCGGAAACAACTCCGCCCGTTGCCACATGTAGACGTTGGCCGGCGTTACGGCGAGTGTCAGCAGCGCTAAGCCCATTCCAGCGACCCGGCGCGTCCTTGGGACAAGAATGCCGAGCGCGCCGATCAACTCAAAAGCCCCACTGATTTGGACCATTAGTCGGTGCTCAGGCATCCAAGGTGGAATGATCTTCATTTCCACGCCAGTCGCCGTGAAATGGGCAATTCCGCCAATAAAGAACCAAAGAAAAACAAAACCGAGGGCAAGCATTTTCCCGAGGCCAAGCCTTTCCCGCTGCCCGGATGGTGGTCGCTTCATTCGAGCCCTCAAATACAGTTCGCCCATAGCCAACCAGTTTGAAATGGTCAGGAGTCCGATTCCATGGCGCCCTGGCAGACCTTGTATCTCAAGATGGTAAGCAAGCTGAGGCCAAAGGCAACGTCACCACGAATTGACTACCAAATCCCTTACCGTCACTTGTGGCCTCGATCGTACCGCCATGCGCTTCAACGAGTTCGCGAACCACCGTCAGCCCGATGCCTAGACCGGTTCCGTTGAATCCGATGGCGTGTGCATCCTGCACAAATGGGTTGAAGATTTCGGGCATTGCGGTGGCACTTATACCGATGCCGTTATCGGTTAGAGTTATCACGGCAGCGGTGCCAGTAGCCAAAAGCTGTAGCCTGATCTGCCCTCCTTCTTGCGTGTACTTCGATGCATTCGTAAGTAAATTGCTGATGACTTGCGTGAGCCGAACGGCGTCGCCTTGCACCTCCACGGCAGCATTGGGCAGCTGCAATCGGAAATGCTGCAAACGCAAGTCCATTGCAGGCCGACACCCCTCGATGGCGGCATCGAGAACGGCGACAACGTCGATCTTTCGACACTCGATCCGCAGTTTCCCGGTATTGATGCGTGATATGTCGAGCAAATCGGTTACGAGCCGAGTGATGTGTGTCACTTGGCGGTCGATGATGGCTTGCATCCTGGGTAGCTCTTCCGGCCCAACCTCCACCATCAGGCTTGTCGCTATACGAATAGGCGTAAGCGGTGCGCGCAGCTCATGCGCTACCAATGCCAAAAACTCTGTTTGTCTACGTTGCGCAAGTTCTGCCGATGCTTGCAGATCCTGCGCATTTAGCGCCGCCATGAGAAGCTTCTCGTTCGCCTCGCACAGATGCGCATGTCGACGCTCGTGCTCAAGCAATGCCTCTTCATAAAGAACCAAAGGCCGTTTCAGTGACGCAAACGCCGTCGGTCTGGAAGGTGCTTCATCCGCTGTTAGATCACCGTAAAATTCAACGCTGCTCGCGCTGCGCATTTTCGCTCGATACATGGCGACGTCCGCGTGGTACACCAGGGTATCGGCGTCCGCGCTGTCATCAGGGTAAATGCTGATGCCAATACTCGCGGCCAGGCGCAGCACATGATCACCGAGTCTGCTGGGCATTGCGAGCGCGGTTATAGCTTTGTCGGCGATAACGGCTGCATCGGAAACTTCCGACAACTGAGGAAGCAGAATCAGAAATTCATCCCCTCCATGGCGGCTCACGGTATCTGCATCGCGAACGGAAGAACGAAGGCAGCGTGCTGCTAGTTGAAGCACTTCGTCACCTACCGTATGACCGAGCGAATCGTTGATCTGCTTGAAGTTGTCCAGATCAATGAAGAGAATCCCTACCCTGTTTCCGGTACGTTTCGCCATGGCGATGGCTTGGGCGAGCCGATCGAACAACAAAGGGCGATTCGGAAGTTGGGTTAACGCATCGAGCTCGGCAGCACGTGATACTTGTTCCAGTGCCTGTTTAACGGTATCGGCGTGACTACTGGCGAGCAGGGCAGCGTGCATCAACTGCTCGTTGGCTTCAAGAAGTCGAGACGACTGACTTCCGTCCAGGCTGTTCTCTACTTCGACCAGATTCTGGTTTAAGCGATTCAAGACTCTCCGCGCTTGCTCGGTTTGTTGCTGCAGTTGTGCAAGCTCACTTGCTGCAAGCGCCAGGGCTTCAGAGTCATCGACCGGATCGATGCTCATGGCAAAAGCAAATCTAATGTGCCCGAATCAACCATGAGGGTTCCCGGCAGTAAATGACGCGACATTTGCGCCTTTCTTTGTTGGCCGACCACCAAGTAGGCCCTCTTGATCAGTAAGCATGTCGCTAATTTGGATACCATTATCGTTAATACTGAAGAGACGCAATTCATCAGAATGTGCACTCCCGCGCACTTTGACCACAGCCATCATGCGCAACAACCGGCTGTCGACTTCGATGTAGCGCTGCACGATGATGGCATCTGTCATGAAGGCAGTGCCGTACGGGCTGAAGCGCAGATCTGTGTAGCGATCCTCAAGTTCTGAAGTCATCAGCACTGTGACACCCTCCGCCGCGAGAGCAGCAATCATGCGCGACAGGTTTTCGCGAAAATCCGGACGAAAGGTCGGAGCTAGAGCAAGCTCAAAACCTGACAGCGAGTCGATCACCACGCGGGTCGCCTTGAGGCGACGGATCTCTGACACCAGCAGAAGCATGATTTCGTCGATCGACAAATCGGGTGCACGGTTGTTCACCAGCGCTACACTGCCCTTGTCGATCAATTCAGCGAGGATTGGGGTATGAGAACGGTTGGGAACCTGCTCAAAAGCTGCAATGACACCGGTTTCTCCACAGCGCGCCCCCTCCGCGAGAAAAGCCGCCGCAAGAATGCTCTTGCCTGAACCCGAAGGACCAGCCACAAGCATGGAATAACCGCGCGGTAAGCCACCACCCAGCATGTCATCCAGACGATACACGCCCATCCGAAGCCTTTCACTGGAGCCTGTCGCGGCGGAGATAGCGGGCGTCGGAACAGACACCCGAGCGGGCGCGAACACACGTATGCCAGCAGCATCAATACGGAAGGTGTGCAATCCAGGCAAAGTAGGCTGACCACGCATTTTCATGATCTCCAACTTGCGCACCATGGAGTTTCGCTGCACGCTTTGACGCAACCAGATCAAACCGTCCGCAACGGTAAACACCGGATTGGCGTTACTCTCGTCAAAGTATTCCCCGATGAGGAACGTCGTGGCCTGCCAGCTTGTCATCAGGGTGCCCAACTGTTGAACGAAATGCTGAAGGTCAACGTAAGCTCTGCCCTCGGTTGTGCCCGCCAGCATCACCGACCGAAAGGAATCAACGAACACAAGAGCCGGGTTCTGCCTCTCTACTTCGCTCACGATCCGTTGCAGTACTCGCTCAAGGCCGCCCGTCATCATGTCTTCGGTAAGGCTGATGAAGTGGACCGCTTGATTGATCGACTCGTCGTCGAAAAATTCGAATTGCTGCTGGTAGCGCAACATCTTCAACGGCGGCTCGCCGAGTACGGTGAAATAAATTGCCGGGCGTTGCGATGAGGCCAGAGAAAACATCATCTGATGCGCAAGGGTTGTCTTGCCGCAACCCGGCGACCCCGCGATCAGGTTAAACGAGAATTCCGGGAGGCCACCTCCGAGCACGTCGTCCAGGCCGGGTATACCGGTGGCCAAGCGTTTGATGGTCACGGTCTTATTCATGCTGAGTTTTCCTGCGCAGGAGCAGGTAACAGATCTGCCCATACGGATCGCAGTAGTCGTTCGGTGAGTGATGCCCCAATCAAATTGGTAAGCACCTCGTAAAACATCTTCAATGCCGTCCCTGCGCCCGCAGCGACCTCGGTACTGCTTTGCTCAAGAAGCGCCGCTTGCAACACATCCAGATCCATCGTTGCCTGCATGCCTTCATGCAGGTCCATCAACCATGGATGGTCTCGGCTGGCGAGATAAGAACTGCGCTTATAGAGGGTCGCGACGCTGCGCTGACCAATAATGGGCGAAAGAGAGGCTTCAATGGTTCGCCAGGCCGCGACGACAAAATCAGCCAATTGGAGCACGTCGACGCCATCGCTGGCTCTTTGCACAAGCGTAACGACGATCCGTTGGCTTTCTTGGCTTTCCACTAGGTTGGCAGGGATACCGTTTTGTTAGTTCATCATGCTAATGGCTGATCAGTGCGGGTAGCGTGACGATGCTCCGTATTGTTCGGCTAGCTAAGATAAGCTTCCGAAAAGCTAGTAACGATCCATCGTCAACTTTTACGGCGTGATCACTGGAATGAAGCCACGATTTAGATAATCCGGTCACGCGTAGGCATTCATGATCATTTTCGACATCCCATTTGCACCGTTGCGCCATGGCGGATGGTCTGTGGGTGCGAGCAACAATGGCCGTTCAAAATTCAAGAGCCGCATCGATGCCCTCCGGTTCGCGATAAACGCGGCCCTGGAGGTACAACAACAGGGCGACGACGCTCTGATAACCATAGAAGGCGTCGACGGCCGATGGCGCATGTTCGATCATCGGGCAAGGGGTCTCGTTTAGATATTCGATCCCAGATGTGTGGTAACGATCTGTAAAAGCTTTCAAGCATGCACAGGTGGCCAAGGAGGCGCCGCCGACTACTGATCAGCTACAACTCCAACTTGCCTGAAAGCATGGGGAGTAGTGTGACCTTGCCCCCGAGAAACGTATCCCTTGCCGTGTGATTCAATCCCATACACTCTCTCAACAGTCGCGCAACAGTATGAGGCGATTCCAACATCGTGAAATGACCACATGACGGTGCCAGTTTGCTACACGTCCCTAGCCGCGTAATTGCGGACATCGTCTAATCTGGTTGAGCATAATCAGTCACCCCGCTGCTCGCGACGCAGGTAGCCTTATGCGTCAAGGACGCGACCGACAGCATCCGGAATCCCGTCGCTTTTAGTTCTAAGAGGGTCTATTTCATCCGTGTCCAACTTTCGCATACCGCGGCCATTGCTTAGCGGCGTGCAGCCGTAGCAGACCGCCGAGCGTTGCGGGATTGCACAAAGCTTAAGACGGGCCTGCGTTACCTTCGGGGACGCAGTTCGACACGTCAAAACTTATAAGTGAACTTAACCGAACCCGTATTCGAGTTAAAGCGATCGGCAAACTCGCCTGTGTATTCCAGTCGTACATCCCAGTGTGGACTTGCCCGGCTCCGGACGACACTTCGGCCCCATGACCGCGATGTCGAGATTAGGCTCGCCCATCTGGCAGATGGCATGGCGTGGGTCGAAGTCTGTTGCTCTCGGAAAAGAGGGCTTTCGAGTGTCGGTCCGACGCCATCACAATGTCCATTGCGAAGATCATGGTGGATAAGGATCGTCTGGGACTATTGGATTCTGCTTCGGACTAAAGCTTGACAGAGATTTTCCCGCAATTCATAGATCGCATCGCGAGCAATCACTGGCCACGGGGAGCAATCATGCGACTGAGCCTTTGGCAAAAACTGGGTGTTGTGCTGTCGGTCCTTTGGGTGCTGGAGGCCGCGATCCACAAGGACCGGCGCTGACTGCACATCGGGCTGCCCTTCGCCAATCGGATTCAAGGGGCAACGCGCCAGTAGTCATTGGCCCCCAGCCACTCTCCGAGGCGGGACGCATGCTCTTTGCGGCGTCGAGCAAAAGGCGCTCGACCACGAATGAGCCGACCGACTACGCAAGTATCTAGCTCGGTTCGATTTGACCTGGGAAGAAGTTGCAGAACGTGTTTAGCCGGACGCCCGACTCGAATGAGCGACCGAAGATACTATCCATTCTCTCAACAGTCGCGCAACGGCATGGGGCGATTCCAACATCGTGAAATGACCACACGACGGTATGACCGAAACGCTTGCCGAGGCGATATCTTTTGCCATGTCGTAATGCAGTGACGGTGGCGTGCGTTTATCGCTGCTTCCGCAGATTAGCTTGGTCGGACATTGGATGGCTGATAGCGCAGAGGCGAAGCCACCGTAAGACAGAAGCGCTTCCATTTGTCGCAAGGCTACGGTCACACCCAACTGATTGGCCATGGCCACAAATCGATCTCGCAAGGCAGGCGAAGCCTGTGCCGTTTCCGAGAAATACAACGCAAAAGCTTCGGCCAAATACTGATCCAGACCTGAAATGGCGATGCGTTCCATGGCAGCCATCAAATGCGTGCGCACTCCAGGCGTCAAACCGTAAGCATTCGCGCTCATGAGCGCGAGCCGGTTTATGCGATGCGGTTCTCGTGCGTAAACCTCCAAGGCAACTTGGCTGCCCATGGAGAAGCCCACCAGTGAAAACGAGCATGGGCCGTGCGCGAGTACGTGCTCGGCCATCGATCCAATGGAACTGCTGCTCGTCAGATCTATGACATAGGGACGTACGATATCCGCCAACATTGGCGTGACATTGGTCCACAACTCCTCAGTGCAGAGCAGCCCAGGCAACAAGACGATTGGCTCGGACATGACGATATTCACCGCGACGCCTGCTTGTCGATCAAGTGCGCTATGCCGCACGCAAGGTTCGAAGGGTTCTGATACATCGGCCCATGCCCACCCCTACAACGATATGCAGCGTAGAGTACGGAAGCTATTTCACCAGTGCGTCGCCATTTGCTGGCGAGATTACATCCGCATCCTAGCTGGCGACAATCAACGCGGGCACCGCCAGATGCTTCAGTACTTGCGCAGCGTTCTTCTCGTGCCAGCGGCATTGGCGTCTGATTAACGTGTACGCGTTCGGCAATAACCTTGGCGGAGTGCACATTGTGGCCGCGACAGAACGTCTTGAGCGTAGTCCTGCGAGCACGCGCCAGTAGAGGTAGTCGTAATGGGTGACATGACATCCCTTGGACTCAGGGATGCCCATGCTGGCGCGGATGCATCAGCCACTCGTCCGAAGAGACTCGCGATCGATGCGAAAGAGACCACCCGAATGGGGATGTGCTTGCAGTGCACCGACCGACAGACGCAATCGCGAAGTCGAGACATAGGCGTCGCCCATCGCATCAAAACAGAGGCTACTGACATGAGGAGCTGGAATAGGTATCGACTGCAGAAGCGTGCCGTCGCTCGCCAGTTGCAGGATACAGCCGCCACCCCACATGGCTACCCAAAGCGTTCCATCAGCAGCTGCCGCTAAACCATCTGGCTTGCCTGGCAAGCCCATGAAGTCGCTGACGAGGGCGGGCTCATCCAATCCTGCATGCCGCTTTCGCCAGGGATAAGCGAGAAGCGACTTTGCTTGCGTGTCCACTACATAGAGCGTGTCTCTGCCTTGATTGAAGGCCATGCCATTAGCCGCACCTAATCCCGCGGCAACTTGTTTCATGGGCGCATCGATGTTGGGCGCGTAAAAAAGGCCGCCCTTTCCCGACAATAGACCGCCATGCATCGAACCGGCCCATAAACCGCCGTCCTCATCGAGCACCATGTCATTGAAGCGACAACCCGGCTTCAAGAATCCGTCCGGCCCCAACGCTACAGCGCCGGACGTGATATCGATGCGGCAGAAACAATGGTCAGTAATACCTGCCCATTGGCCGTCAGGCAGGCGTCCGATTGACCGCACCAAATGCGCCAGATGCAGTTCGCGCACTTGTCCGGTTTCTTGCACCCAACGCAACAAACGTGCACGAGGTGGGTCTAGCCAGATGACATCGCGGCCGTCCATGCTCACTGACTCGCCGACCAACGCTTGCGGCTGCGCGAGTAATTGCACGGAATTTATTGCTAATCGCGAGACTCGCGCTGTCCATTCGCGTGCACGCACCGCTACTTCGTGGGCGCTCCAACCCGGCCGGTAGATGTCTGCGCCGAGCCCAAAACCATAGGCGCCTGCCGCGCGAAACGACGACGCCAAATGGGATTGAACGCCGCCCACCGCCAGCAGCCTGACACGCTGAGGTAGCACGGTGCGTAATGCCGCCAACGTCGAGACGTTGGCGGCAGCCGGAAACACTTTGAGAAAGCACGCACCGGCGTCAACGGCCTCAAATGCTTCGGTGGCGGAGGCGACGCCAGGCATAGGTACGATCCCTTTCTCGATGCATGTTTTGATTACACGCACGTCGGTATTGGGTGCCACACAGAGCATGCACCCGATGGCCGCCAGTCGCTTCACGTCATCGGGATCAACGACCGTGCCCGCACCAATGAGCATGCGCGTTCCGAAATGGCGCGTAAGCAGTTCGATGGTATCGAATGGATCCGGCGAATTAAGCGGGACCTCGGCTACGCGAATGCCCTCGTCGTACAACGCTTCCACGATGGGCACGGCTTCGTCGCTGCGTATCCCACGCAAGATGGCGACGATCGGCATAGTGTCCAATTCGTGAATCAGACGGGATAGCGTCTTTTCGTAATTCATGCTGGCATTCTCGCCGCAGCGCGCAACGCAGCGAAGCCCCTCAACGTAGCATCGGCCGCGTCGACCGTTTGAGATGCGAGGCCGAGAAGCATCAACCCTCTGGCATACATCGCACATACCTGGCTGGTGCCGATCAAGGTTATGGTGCCGCCTTCGCCGATGGGGTAAATGGCAGATGCATCGGCGATTTCTGCCCCAATCAGCAGACCCCGTAGATAGGACGCGGCGTCATCGCGAGCAAGTTCCTGGCGAATGACGCGCGCGCGCGCGCCAAACAAGAGAGTGCCAAGCCCAAGCTTGCGGGATGCACTAGCGCGCACACCGGCATCAAACGCCGGACCCGGTTGCGCGGGCGCTCCAACAATCGACGCCAGTAAGCCGTTCGCCGTCAAACGGTCGAATATCTCGCCCGACATCGCGGTCATGAAATCCGCGACTCGACCATCGACAATTTGCACCCATTTTCCGTGCGTTCCAGGTAGGGCGACCATACCGTTTAATGGAATGCGTCCGGCACTCATCAGGCCGAACAACTCGGTCTCTTCGCCGCGCAAGATGTCAGGTGCGTTGTCGGCTGCCCTGTGACATGCTAGACCCGGCACGATGAGCATCTTGCGTCCGCCGATCTCCGTCGCATGAAGCCGTCCGGCAAGTTCCTCCAATCCGACAGGACAGTCAACGTAACCTGCGTCCACCCACCCGATGTTCGAACCGATCATGCCGCACGCATAAAGCGCGTCCACGCCAGGCCAACGTTGGTTCACGCGTTCGATTTGCGCCTCCATGCCGGCGCGATCGAGCGCAGCGATACCGGCGGCTTCGGTCAATGTATCGCGTGCGCGACCTGTCTCATCGATTCGATATGCGCGAAAATTGGAACTGCCCCAATTAATAGCGATGAAATCGTTACCCATATATATCCTCAGCGTCGGGTTACGGCCGCGCCGCCGTCGACCGGAACTATCGCTCCGGTGATCCAGGTGCTTCCCTTACCGACCAGAAACGATGCGAGCTCGGCGACGTCTTCCACCACGCCAAGACGACCCAGCGGATGACGTTCTACATTACGTTCGCGCGCCGCGGCGGGATCTGCCTCGCGCTGAAATGACGCCTGCAACATTGGCGTGTCGATCGATCCGGGCGCGATCGCGTTGACGCGGATGCGCGACGGCGCCAGCTCCAGCGCTGCCGTGCGTACCAACGACTCCAATGCCGCTTTACTCGCCGCATACGCCGCCAAAGTCGGTGTCGCGAAGCGCGCGTTGATGGAAGAGATCACAACGACCGCGCCGCCGCCTGCACGTCCCATGGCAGGCGCACAGTGGCGCAGCAAACGTATCGCGGATACGACGTTGATGTCATACGTTTCCAGATAGGTCGCATCATCCGACTCAAGCAGCGAACCCGGCGGGCATACGCCCGCGCAATGCACAAGAATCGTCGCCTCGCCGTGCGCAGCGGCCGCCCTTTTCACGGCCGATGCAATGGCGTTGTCATCGCGCAAATCGACTTGGCATGACAGCGACGCATCCGGAGCTGGAGCGAGATCGATACCCGCGACCTGCGCACCTAGTTGTCGCAGGTGACGCGCGACGGCGGCTCCGATTCCGCTCGCCGCGCCGGTAACGATGGCGGCACGCCCACTCAACGACATCGTACCCATCTTCCTCTCCCGTTGCGCATGTCGGTGCTCAGAAGCGCCATGTCACGGTGGCCATGTAGTTGCGGCCGTATTCGAAATCCGTGCGAATGCCTTCCGAAGCTTGATCGTAGGTTCGCTGCTGGCTGTTGAGAAGGTTGCTCGCTTGCAGTTGCAACGAAAGTTGATCGGTGAAGTTGTAGCTGACGGACGCGTCCAGATCGGAGTACGAGTCGTTATAGATGGCCGTATTTGCGGAGGAAAGACCGTAGAAGAACCGATCGCGCCAGTTGTACGCCACACGTGTACTGAAGGGACCGCGCTCGTAGTAGAAGATCACGTTGTAGTTGTTCTTGGACAGCCCAGGAAAGGTAAGCGACTGACCGGTGCCATCCTTGACGGGTGTTTCCGAGTTGACAAACGTATACGTCACGACGGCCCCGAAACCTTTGAGTGCGTCGGGTAAGAACGTAAAGGGAACCTGCGCCAGGAATTCTGCGCCGTCGACCGTTGCGTGGGTGCCATTGACCTCGCGATTGATCAGGTAATCCACACCGCTATAGGTTTCAGGGCTCTGCTTCTGGATGATGAAGGTCGAGATATCCTTGTAGAACACGCCTCCAGACAGGAGTCCCTGGGGCGAGTAGTAGTACTCCAGCGACATGTCGAATTGGGTCGCCTTGAAAGGATTCAGGCTCGGGGCACCGCCTGAACCAGTGCCCGGTGCAATTTGCGTACCATTTTGGAAAACGGCGTTGTTGTTAAGGGTCACACCGTTATTGAGATCCTGGGTATTGGGAAAGGCCACCACACGCGCCGCGCCTCCACGAAGCAGTAGTGAATCTGTGATATTCAGAGTCGCGATAGCCGAGGGAAGCCATTCGTTATCCGTGCGTGTGTAGTCGGTGGGTATTGGTTCGCCACTGGCGCTCAACAGGTTCCCGCGCGAATCGAGATGACGCTGCACGTAACGAAGGCCGAAATTGCCCGACAACGGCATATTGCCGACCTGCGTACCCCAGTCGAACTTTGAATATCCTTCGTAGAAATCCTCGTCAATGCGAAAGGTCCCCGCGTAGGCAAGCGCATTGGCCGCACCGTTCAGACACTGCGGATTCTGACTGATCTGCGGAAATGCGGTGAAGTCCGCGCAGCTGTTGAGCACAGAGCGAGAGCTGGCGAGATAGCTGCGTGGCAGTCCCGCGAATTGACCCGGCAGGAAGTTGCTATTGCTGTAGAGGCTCAGGAAATCTCCTAATTCCGTCGCAGGAATGCCGCCCGGGGGAGTGATGCTGGCTCGCAGTGGATCCTGAGTGCTGTTGAGCGCGTTGAACCGCACACCAAAATCGAATGCCTGCCAGGTGTCGGAGTCGAAACTGTACGTCCAGTCGGAGCGCACTTCCGGACTGGTGGTCTCGGCGCGGTAGTTGTTGTCGAAAAGAAGCGACATCTGCATCTGCGACGGGTCAGACAAGTTCACGCCACTGATATTGAAGCTGCCAAAATTGCCGTTGCGAAGATCAAAATTCACGACGGGGTTGACTCCTGCTGCCGGCTGTAAGCGCAGATAGAGCTGGTCGTAGTTGGCGGTGGATTTATCGAAGGATACTGCTGCCGAGCCCTCCAGATGAGTGCCTGTGTGGAACGTTGCCTTCAACGCTGTCGACCACACGTCGGAATCGATATCGGCCACTTCCGTGTTGGACAGTACCGGCGTCGTCGATTTTCCGGCGAGAAGGATGTTATTGCCGGAATACACCGCATCGCTCAAGCCTGACGTGGGATTGAATGAAAGCCAATCGCGATCTCGTTCGGCCTGTTGGTGCGAATAGAACGTGTCGGCCGTAATCTCGACGCCTTGGACCGGCCGAAATTGCACGATGGCGCTTACGCCCGTCTTGTCGCGATTATCGTTGATTGTTTCAGCACGCATGTCGCTATCGCCATAGCGCGTGATCGATGGATTCGTCGGATCCTTGTAGGCGACGTAACCCGAATACGTGTCCAGACCCTGCTGATCGACTTCAGCGTGACTGTAGCTCGCCGAAATCAATGCGCCCCAACGGTCGTCTTTGCTGTGTGCAGACAACAGCGCGAATCCCTGTCCGCCGACTCTGCGTGACATATCACTGTACGTGCCCGACATGGACACCACGTTCTGATTGCCGTCGCCGTAGAGTGGCATGCGTGTATTGATGTCGATGACGCCGCCAAGCGCTCCATCGATTTGATCGGCGCTTGGCAGTTTGGTGACCTCCAATTGCGAAATCAGCGGCGACGGCACCAGCGTCAGCAAGCCATAGGTGGAGGTGCCAAGCTGGTCCAGTCCTACGCCACCCCGGCCGGTGGAGTCGTAGATCTCGCGCCCGTTGAACAGATAGACGTTCTGATGCAATCCATACACGAGAATGTCGCTGCCTTCGCCCATGCCGCGCACGAGCTGTACACCGGAGACGCGACCAAGCGATTCGGCCACATTGGAGTCGGGCAACTTGCCAATGTCGTCTGCAACCACTGCATCGACGATTTGGGTCGAATCGCGCTTCAAATCGCGCGCCTTTTCTAGACTTCCCTGGATACCCGAAACAGTAACCTGGTTAAGCGTTGTGGCCTGTTGTTTTTCCGGCGGCGTTTTGTCAGTGGAAGCTTTGGCCTGCACTGGGACGTCCGGCGCGCCATTGGACGCGGCGCTTTGCGCCAGCGCCGGTAACGAAGCAGCGAGCGCTGGGGCCATAAGGGTCCAAAGGACCGTTCGACGAATGTTGCGCATTACGATTTTCCTCCCCCGAGGTCGCGGGTTTGAGAGAACGCCGCCTGCCCATGGACAGAGCTTGCCTCTCGCTCCCTTCCCCGACTCATTAAGCATCATTGGCTATGAGAACTGCGATCGTCAGGCCTTTACCGCCTGACTTGTTGTAACTATTATAGCAACGTCTTTTCCGATGCAAGTGCGACCGCACAATCGCGATCCACGACGATTGAGGCGCGACATGGGGGGGGTCTGGTGGCCCAGATCTCTTAACTGAGCAACATCAAGGACATGATCAATGAGACGTCTGGCTGGTGTGTTTCCCATACTTCCGACCATCTTCACGTCGGGAGCTCAGATTGATTTGCCTGGCACTCGCCGCGTTCTGGAGTACATCCTTGCGGCCGGCGCGGCCGGCGTGGTGTTTCCTGGCTTGGCCAGTGAGTACGACATGTTGTCAGTGCAAGAACGACTGCAGGTCACTGAAGCATTGGGTGGCTGGATCGGTGGGCGCGTACCGTTTATCGTCGGCGCAAGTCATCCCGATGGGGCGGTTGCAGCGAAGCTCGCATCGGCCGGCGCCGCTGCCGGCGCGATAGCATCCATGGTGCTTACGCCACACGCACATGCCGGTGATGTTGAAGCGATGGCAGGCTATTTTCGCGAGGTGCATGCGGCCTCCGGTATCGCCATCATGCTGCAGAATGCGCCGGCACCGATGGGCGTCGGATTGAACGTCGAGCAGGTATTGGCGATCGCGCAAGCAGTGGACGGCATCCGCTACATCAAAGAGGAAACCCAACCTTCGGGACATCGTATTACCGCGCTCAACGAGCGAGGCGGTTTGGCACTTGACGCAGTGTTTGGTGGAGCAGGAGCGCGTTACGTCATTGACGAACTCACTCGCGGCGCCACTGGTACGATGCCGGCTTGCGAAATCACCGAGGTACACGTGGAAATGCTGGCCCGCTTCGAGCGCGGTGATGTCGAAGGTGCGCGTGAACTCTTTGAGCGCACGCTGCCTTTGCTGAGCATGCAGGCCGTATTCCGTTGGCGCCTTACAAAGGCCGTGTTGCGCAGACGCGGGCTGATCGATAGCGACTACGTGCGCTCGTCAGGTCCCGCGCTCGATGCGTACGACCAACGCGAACTCGATGTCTTGCTTGAGCGCATTGCCGATCTGCTTCCGCTGGACCACGTGCCGAACGGGCAAGCGAGGATGGGCAGATGAGCCGCACCGTTACCAAGGTCGAAACCTTCGTTGTCACCGTACCCCGCGACACGCCTTACCTTGGGCCGCTGGGTCCGGGCGAACATTTGAACGCGCGCGGCTATGTCGTACGCAAGGGCAATGGAACGATCTACCCGTCTGTTGACCGCTCCGTCGCCGTACGCATTACATGCGCCGACGGCAGCGAGGGCTGGGGCGAGACGTACGGTATCTGCGCCCCCCGAGCCACCTGCGAAATCATCAACGATCTTCTTGCACCGGAATTGATGGGAGCCGATCCAGAAAACGTTGAACAGATCTGGGACGACCTTTATGGCCTGATGCGCGTCCGCGGATGCACGTCTGGTTTTCATGTGGATGCTATCGCAGCGCTGGATATCGCCATGTGGGATTTGCGCGCGCGTGGTCATGGTGTGCCGCTATGGCAAATGCTCGGCGACCGCCAGCGCGAACACGTGCCGGGCTACCTTTCCGGACTACCTGCAGCAACCCTGGAAGGTCGCGTCCAGATGGCGAGGCATTTTCGCGAGCAGGGCCATGACGCCTTCAAGATCCACTCGGTTGTCAGCAGTGAGGGCATCGTCGAGGAAGTGGCGGCTTTACGCGAAGCGCTGGGCGATGACGCGTTGCTAATGGTGGATCTGCACTGGAAATTTTCGGCTGCCGAGGCCCTGGCGTTGATTGAACGCTTAGCTCCGTATCAATTGCATTTCGTCGAAGCACCCGTCAAGCCGGAAGACGTAACCGGTTTGGCGTGGCTTGCTGAGCGGTCGCCAATACCGGTGGCATCCGGTGAGGAGTGGTACACGGCGTATGAGGCGCAGTTACGACTCGACCTTCATTCGGTGCGATTCATCCAGCCTGAAATGGGTCATACCGGTATAACGCAGTTTCGACGTATCGCTGCGCTGGCGCAGGCTAACTGCGTGGAGATGGCGCCCCATGCCACCATTGGCGCGGGCCTGTTTCTTGCGGCAAGTCTGCATGCATCGGTAACCGTGCCATCGATGTGGCGGCATGAATGGCAGCATTCGATATTTTCACGATCGCTGGAGTTGCTTGAAACCGATATGGCATACGCCGAACGAAGCTATCGACTTCCCACCGGGCCCGGTCTGGGCGTCCGACCTGGCGTGCGGTTCTGGAATTACGCCGTATGGGTGAGCTGATGCTCACTCGACGCGCTGGCGATTAGTCGAGAGCGTCGCGACGCACGCAACGCCAGCCAGGCAAGCATGAGCGCGATCGGATGCAGGGTAGCCATTAGCACAAAACTGCGATCAAACCGCCCGCTAGCCACAAGATCGCCCACCACTTGCGTCGACAACATGCCACCGAAGGCGCTGCCAGCGCCGATGATGCCAAATACTGTCGCGATGATGCGCGCCGGATAAAGGTCCACTATCAGCGCACTGATATTGATCTGAAACACTAGATGGGCAAAGGCCACCGCCGAGGCGATGGCGAGCAATAAAGGAAGCGCCGGATGCACGATGGCAAATATGCCTACCGGGGCCAGCAATGCCGCCCCGGTCATCACAAGTAAACGGCTGCGCGGTGGTGCCACGCCTCTGCGCACCAGCAGACTGGACAAAGCGCCACCGCCGACACTACCCACATCGGAGGCGAGATAGACGACCCACGCCAGCGAAGCCACAGCCGCCAGCGACATACCGCGCTGATCGTTGAGGTATTTGGGAAACCAGAAGAGATAGAAATACCAGACCGGATCGGCCACGGCCCGCGACAACACCAGCAGCCATAGGGTTCGGTCGCGTAGCAGGTCCGCCCACAACGCGCCCTCCCTGCGGGGAGTAGAGGAGCGTTCCGGAAGCTGCTCGCGCGGATGCACGATCAGCCACGCGACAAGCCAAAATAGCCCCGCCGCGCCAGTCGTTATAAAGGCCGCGCGCCATCCGTACGCCATGGCGACGCCGCCAATCAAGGGAGGCGCCAAAGTTGCCCCTACCATCGCACCCGCCGTATAAATTCCAAACGCCAGGCCACGCTGAGCGGGCGGAAAATACTCAGAGACGACCTTCGAACCCACCGTGTAGTTGCCGGGTTCACCCAAGCCCAGCGCAAACCGCGCCGCGCCTAGTTGAAACGCGCTGCGTGCCATGCCTGTGATGAGATTGGCGACCGACCACCAACCCACGAATAGCGCCAAGGATCGGCGCGACCCCAGAGCATCGGTAATCCGACCAGCCAGCAAATACGCGACCGTGTAGGCCAGCAAAAAGCCTTGGACTATGTGGGCGTAGGCGATATCGCCAATGTGAAGATCCGCCTGGATGGTGGTGGCCAGAATCGACAAGGCCTGCCGGTCGAGGTAGTTGAGCACCGTCGAGCCGAACAACAGTGCCAGCAGAAACCAGCGCAGACGGTTAGCACCGATGCTCTCCCCTTTACTCATTGTTTGACCCTGCTTCCCACAATACCGACCAGGAACGTATTACTAAATTAGCAACACGTCAACGAAGGCCTCGAATGCTCAGACGATTTCGCGCGCCGCTGATGACAATGCTTCCACCAGCTCGCCTGTGGCCGATTCGGGTATCCATCCTGACATCGCGATACCGGCGTTTACGGGGTTGCCTATGGGTACTGCCACAACATGGTGATCGCGCTCGTCGGCCACATGGACGCGTGCATAGCCTTGCTCCCGGGTGCGAGCAAGCGTAATGAGGAGACTTTCGACGCCATCAGGAAACATGGGAATCTCGCGGTCCGCATAGAGCTCGCGCACCTCTTCGTCCGGTAGCTGCGACAGCAGCACAACGCCGATACCACTGGTCGTCGCTGGCAGGAGGCCGATGCGCCCCAGGCCACGTGCCGCCTCGATACCCGGGGGTGCATGGAAGAGGTAACTCACACTATCGTTCCACAAAACGCCCATCGCCACGGTATGCCCGAAACGGCGCAATTGCTCGAGCACCGGCAATGCACGCCGAATGAGTCCCGACGCGAAAAGACTCTGCGCCGCCAAGACATGCATACCTGGACCAGCCGTGTATTTGCGATCGGAGGTCTGCCTCACGATACCCATATAGGCAAGCGTCTTGAGCAAACGATTCACCCGCGTTGTGTTTGCACCAAGCTGGCGTGCAAGCTCCCGACACCCGACCGGTTCGGAGGCGGACGCCAACGCTTGAAGGGTGAGGATTCCATCGATCAGGCTTTGATTGGGCTGTGCATTGGGCTTTGCTCGCATAGGTGCAGACTAACCGTAGGAATGCTTGTCAGCCAAGTTGGCCGGGGCGAGTGTACCTGCGGCGAGTGATCGGATCGATGAACCTACGGGGTGCCGAGAAGTGTAAATGTAGAAGGTAAGTCAACTCTGGTCAGCTAGACCTTGGTCGAGCTGGTCGGCGAGCACCTCGGACACGAGCCCCAGCGCTCTGCCCTGCTTGTAGCCGCCTCGAACGTCGCGATGTTCAGCTACTACGCGCTGGCACCCTTCATGTTCCAGCGCTTGGGCATGAGCGAGTTGCTTTACGGACTAGGCGGGGTGTTGCTGGCGGTGGGCTCGTCGCTGGGCGCCTGGACCAATCGACGACTGATTCTCGCAGGATGGAAGACCAATCGCGTGATGACCTTGGGCGTCATGCTCACTTTGGGCGGCGGCATCGGCGTGCAATTGACGCAGCACAGTGCGTGGTTCGTCCTGCCCATGATCGTGGTCGTGTTCGCCTTTGGACTAGCCATTCCGCACGCACTGGGTGAAGCGCTGACGGCATACAAAGATCGGCTTGGCTCATCGTCATCTACCACTATGAGATCAACCCGCGTGTGATCGATCTGAATCAGGGCAAGTGCGCCCTCTACGGTGAGCTTGCCTGGGCGAGCTTCAAAGCGCTGGCGCGCCGCTTTCGTGCCTTGACGTTGGCACTCAAGCCAAAAACCTTCCTCGGCGCGGATGCGTGACAAAACCGTTTTTGGATCGGGTGGTGACAGATTCAGACGCTTGCACATCAACCGAACACGCTCGCAGATACTCGCCTTCGTATCCGGTTCACGGCGTGCCAAGTATTTTGTAACCACGTGCTGGATCAGTTGTTCAACCTGAGGGTTGAGAAGTCGCAGGCCTAGGGGGCGGCCTCCAGGGCGGCGCACCAGCGAAGTCGTTTGCTGGCTTGATTGGTAATCCGTACGAAGCCGAAGAATCTGTCGAAGGCTGAGACCGATTTGTTCTGCAATCGCCTTCGTAATTTTTCCTGGCAAATAGGTCGAATTTGCATACGGCGCGAATGCCTGTGCGAGTAGTCGCGCACGTTCCCATTCTTCTTGCGAAACCTCCAACAGTTTGCTTTCTTTCACAGCGATGGGGATCGGCTGCAACTCATGCATCGAGATCGCTAATAGACGTCCGGAGCCTAAGTCAAGCACCCTGACCTGATGTGACGATAGAGGGCCATCTATCTCGACAATTCGCTCGCCATAAAGCCAGCGACTGCCAGGGATCACTTGCTTGATCATGAATATCTCCCACGTCCTGCGCAGGCGCAGAACCCGTAGTTCGGCCACTGAAGGACCGACCATGAAGGACATGCCCGCCCGTCATGCACGAAATCGCCACGCATGGGGCATTGACATGAGATAAGGGAGCTTCGAAGATAACGCTGCGGAAGCTACTAACCGCTGTTACCCGAAAGTCTCGCATTGGCCTGCGAGGCTTTCCTTTTTTCAAAGCCCGTAAGTTGCCCAGAAATTGCGTGTGGGCTTCTACGTCATGGCTGTCCCTCCTCTGGTGGAAGCTGAAGTGTGTGTTCCAGCCACGCACGAATCCGTTCGGTGGATGCAAACCAGCCGCGCCGCCCGGGCACCGTAAACATGGGAATGGGCAAACGGCCCGCTAAGCGAGCCTTGCTCAGCGCGGATACGGTCTTAAACCCCATCGCTCGCGCCGTTTCCGGGGAAGTCATGAGCGGCGCGCCAGAAAGGTAGAGATCCAAACCGCTGCGACATATAAGCTTGTCCGACATACACGCGCCTCCCGCCGGTTCAGGGGTACCGGACCGCGAATAGCGCGCCCGGAGCGGGAAGACTTACACAACCGGATCACCCATTGCAACTCGAAAATTCGTCTAAATCATTGATTGTATGATATAAATATATCACTCTAAACGGCAATCTCGCCTCCTGTGAGACGTTAAATAGGTTGTAAAACCGCGCCGCTGTGCCTTATTTGGAAACCGACGTAGCCTGTTTCATCGCAGAAGTCTTCGCCATCGCCGGCGCAACTAACGCGTAGTGATGCACAGTGGACGCATCGACCTGTCCCCGTTCCGCAGAAGTCCTGGATTTGCTGTAACCAGACGCGGCCTGCAGCCGACAGCCCCGTTATGTCGCACTAGCAGGGGATCAGATAGCCTGTTTCATCGCATGGCCTCCTCGATCTGCAAAGGTAAACGAAGGCGTTTAAGAAGTCCTTGCGACCTACCAGGTGGTCCATCTAGAGACCGCTCACCTGTTACGGCACACTAGCCGAGGATGCCGGACCCGGACTAACCAGATGATTTGCACGTACTTAGAGGCCCACAAGGGCAGACCGCCATGATCGGGTGGTGGTTTGTCATTGCTCAACAGACGCCCGAGGAACGTGGCAGAGCGACCGACCACAAGGCCTTCGTGCTTGCTACTTGGGAAACCAGCGTGAGCGGCATCGACTGGCTGCGCAAATTAACAGAGGACGGCCATGCCACCCAACTAACCTTCGATGGCTACCCTAACCGCTTTGTCGCGGCAGCAAGCGTCGTGCTACCGCTGATTGCAGGTGGGCCGCCGCCACACAGCGGCCCGGAAATTACCGGCGACGACTACGTGATGCCTGGCGACTGGACGGCCAAGGTCACCCTAAATCACGACAAGATTGCTGCCTGTCCACCTGATCAGATCCTAACTATTGATGTATGGGATCAATCCTGAGCAGGGTCGTATCCGGGAGGAGTAGCGCGTATCGGCGCTCCATTTAACCGTGTCATCTTTTTCGAAAAACCCAGGTAACCGTGTCAGCCTTTTCAAGCCGAGGCATGGGGGTGCCCGGAGTCAATCGACAAAGCCTTTGTTACGCAATGCTTTTCTTCTCAATCCACGGGGATGACATAGTTAGCTGGTGTACGACAGTGCTCAAAGATCTTTGGAGGTTCTACCCTTTCGGTGTTTACCGAGGCTCAGCGGTCCACCGTTTTACGTATTGGAGACCCACAATGTGATTTCGACGCGGAAACTCCCAGCAATTGACCAAATGCGCTTCGGGTACAAGCGGACATGGCGCGAAACCTAACTCAGTCGGCGTTGCATGTGATATTTCGACTCCAGGCGCCAAGTTTGCCCTTCGTCGCGGGATCGCTCACCTCGCCATTCGAAGGCAGTCGCCTCGATATTGTTGAATGACCACCGCAGTAGCGATCGGTCGGTATCATGCCCTACAAGCACAATCCGCCCCTCGGCTTCACCGCCTTTTAGCTGAATGACTGTGCCCGCTGCCGGCTCGATCCACACGATTCGCCATGACCCGAGCTGCAGATCGAAAAAACGAATCGTCGTGCCAATTCTCTCTACTGGGTAGGCGGCATCGGCATGCCATATCCAGACATCCTGGACGGCAAACCCATTGAGGATCCAGCCGAACCGGACTTCGCCCTGGCGATGCCGGGTGCTCCCAGTTTCGGGGTAGTTGATGTACCGGACATTCCATGTACCGATGAGTCGATCGTGCAATACATGCTGACCGGTTGTCGGGCAATCAGAGCAGGCGGCCAAACGCGGCACCATCTCCGAATTTCCATAATCGACAGTACCCATAGACGACTCCTCGCATGAGCGTCATGAAGTAGAGGTACACCATGGAATCATGCCTGCGGATTCGGCGCTGTCGAAATCTTTAGTCAAAGAGGAACAGGCATAAATGGCGAGAGTTTTCGGTTCTGAAATCAGGATCAGAGTGCACTTCCCGTAATGTGCACTCTGGCACCTATTTTGTTTTCTACCCTACTCTCGGGTCCATGCATGCCTGGATGGCGCAGCAAAACCAGAGTTTCCCTAGTCGACTCGGATTAGTCGACCTTTTCCCACTCGATACTCCAGCTCTCGCGGCGCTCAACAAAGCCCGTAATCTTGCCGGACGCGTCATACTCGAAGATATTGCGAATGCGCGGATCACCCTTGACGAAGAAGACGTCGCGTGTTTCTGCATGCCATTCGGAGGGTTTGTGGCCCGTACGCCCGCCCATCAGCTTTCCGTCTGTCATCACCAGCGTATAGGTCGGCGCGGAATCCTTGAGGCGGTAGGTGCCCGCGAATTTCTGAAGAGTGCTTGAGGATAGTGCGATCGACGGCGGATCGGTCTTTTCGGCGAGTATCTGTCCTTCGATTTGTTTCCAGCCGTCTACGCGCTTCTTCCACACCGTGTTGGTCAGATAGCTTGCATGGATCGTCTGCCCGTAATAACGCTCCGTCTCGTGTTGGCGAAACAGCGCCACCGCAGTGTCGCCATCCTCATAGTAGGAGAGAAGTTCGATCTTGATCTCACCGCCGAGGCCTTTTGGCAGCGGGCTGACTTCCTTGATCATCTCTGCCTTGCCTTTGTAGCTGTCGTCCTCTTCGGCAAAAATCACATGGGGATCGAGATATTGGGTCCACACCGCCGGCTGGCCATTTGTCAGTGCATCGGCCAACTGTTGCTCATAGTGTGTGAGAAGAACGCGGTCATCGGCGAACGCAGGCATGGCCCACGCCCCCAAAATCAGTATTGCGAAAATTATTTTCACGTCACCTCCGGTCATTGCTGACACATGTGCGGTCTTTGAAGCGGTCTCTTTTTCGGGCGCCAGGAATCAGCGGCGTCGATGATTCGAGGTCGTACAATTTTCGGATACTTCAGCCGGCACCCTCTAAGGTGACTGTGCAACTACTGCCACGTACCGAACGTCTCCCCTTCACGACACTATGGAAACGGCGACAACAGGCTTTTCCGATCGAAGCAACGCCTTTTCGGCTGCCGCGTCAGTGATTTCGTAGCGTGTGCAACTGATCGTGAGCCGTCATGTGCTGGAAGTCATTTCTTAGATCATGGGACGCGTTGAGCAACGAACACACCAGCGTTGATCGAGACTTCAGAGCGATGCCGGCCGCCCGCAACAATGCGATGGGAACGCGTCACTGTGGCGAGTCTCGTTATGACGCGTTTGCACCCTTACTTTCCACCCGACGATGATGGTTTTAACACGCATCGTTACTGGAGAACTATCGACACAAGTCGCGTTGGCACAACGCTGATTTGTGCATCAAGTTGTTGCGCGAATTGGGCAAAAAGAAAACGCCGCACCCAAAGGTGCGGCGCTTCAGCCAGATCGAACTTATCAACAACAAGGAAGAACGCCTCGCGGTACAGCCGACCTTATCCTGTTTCAACACCAGGAAATCATTGCTTCGTAGGCGGTGCTTCCTTTAGGCCGCGATTAAGCAGCATGGGCTCGATGCTCGGATCTTTGCCGCGCCAGTTCCTGTACAACGTGGCGAGGTCCTGCGTGTTGCCTTGCGAGAGGATCATCGCGCGGAAGCGGTCACCGTTCTCGCGGGTCAGGCCACCCTTGTCGACGAAGCCCTGGAAGGCATCGTCAGCCAGCATTTCCGTCCACAGGTAGGCGTAGTAACCGGCGGCGTAGCCGTTGCCCCAGATGTGCTGGAAGTAGCTGGAGCGGTAGCGCGGCGGCACGTAGCTCGGATTGATCTTGGCCTTGGCGAGCGCGTCCATTTCGAACTTGTCCGGATCCTGCTTCGGCGCGTCGGCCGACAGGCTATGCCAGCTCATATCGAGCAGCGCGGCGCCGAGCAGTTCGGTCATGTCGTAGCCCTTGTTGAACGTCTTGGCCTTCTTGAGCTTATCGACCAGTCCCTGTGGCATCGGCGCGCCGGTCTTGTAGTTCTTCGCGTAGTTGGCGAAGACCTTCGGATCGGTCGCCCAGTGCTCGTTGAACTGAGAGGGGAATTCCACGAAATCACGTGCCGTTGCCGAACCCGAAAGACTCGGATACTCGGAGTTGGCGAAGATGCCATGCAGGCCATGGCCAAACTCATGGAACATGGTGATCACGTCGTCGAACGACAGCAGGGCCGGCTGGCCCGGCGCCGGCTTGGAGAAGTTGGCGACGTTGAACACTACGGGCTTGGTGCCCAACAGTTTGGACTGCGCCACCAGGTTACTCATCCATGCCCCACCCTGCTTGTTGTCGCGCTTGAAGTAATCGCAATAGAACAGCGCCATGGAGGTGCCGTCCTTATCGAACACTTCGAACACGCGCACGTCAGGCTGCCAGACGGGGATGTCCTTGCGCTCCTTGAAGGTTATGCCGTAAAGCTGGTTGGCGGCGTAGAACACGCCGTTCCGCAGCACGTTGTCCAGCTCGAAGTACGGCTTGATCTGCGATTCGTCCAGATCGTACCTGGCCTTGCGGACCTGCTCGGAATAGTGGTTCCAGTCCCATGCCTCGACCTTGAAGCCACCCTTCTGCTGGTCGATCACATCCTGGATGTCCTTGGCCTCGCGCTCCGCACGCGCGGTAGCGGCCGGAGCCAGTTTGTCCATGAAGGTGATTGCCGTTTCTGGCGTCTTGGCCATCTGGTCTTCAAGCTTCCAGGCGGCATAGCTGGAGAATCCCAGCAATTTGGCCTGCTCAGCACGAATCTGCGCGATGCGGGAAATCAGCTCACGCGTGTCGTTGTCGTCACCCTTTTCCGCACGATTCCACGATGCCTTGAACAACTGCTCGCGCGTGGCGCGATCATTGAGGTTTTGCAACGCCGGCTGCTGCGTGGTGTTCTGCAGCGGGATCACCCACTTGCCCTCCATCTTGCGACTGGCTGCAGCCTGCGAGGCGGCGGCGATGTCGCCATCGGACAACCCATCGAGCTTGGCTTTGTCGTCCACCACCAGCGCACCGGCCTTGGTGCCAGCCAACAGCTTTTTGGTGAACTGATTGCGCAGGGTGGATTCTTCCTTGTTGAGGTCTTTGAGCTTGGCCTTGTCGGCATCGGAAAGTTTTGCACCGCCACGCACGAAGTCCTTGTAGGTAACCTCTACCAGGCGCTTGGATTCCGGATCGAGCTTGAGCGAGTCACGCTGGTTGTAGATCGTCTCGATACGTTTGAAGAGCTTGCCGTTCAGGACGATGGCGTCCTGATGTTCCGCAAACTTGGGCGCTTCGATCTGCTGCACGTTCTGCAGTACGTCGTTGGTGTTGGCACCCGTCACCGCAGAGAAAGCGCGACGCACGCGGGACAGCAGCTGACCTGACTTCTCCATCGGGATGAAGGTATTTTCGAAGGTTGGCGCATCCGGGTTATCGGCGATCTTGTTGATCTCCTCCAGGTGCTGCTTCATGCCCTCCTCCAGCGCTGGCTGGTAGTCGCCGTCCCTGATCTTGTCAAACGGCGGCGCCTCGAACGGCAGCGTGCTAGGTGAGAGGAACGGGTTGACGGCGCTGATCTCGGCCCCCGGCGCCGCTGTGGATGCCTTGGCTTGCGCGGTGCCGCCGGAAGCAGAAGCAAGCGGCGCACGGCCGTTCGAATGCTGCGAATAGACGGCCAACGTAATGGACGTGGCTATAACAAGAATACGAAGACGTGGCATCAGGAGTTCCCCAGTGAACTGCGCAAACTCCCACGTAACCACACTTTGCCTTGCCTGACATGGGTCGAAAGTCAGGCATGCGGGTCCGAGCGCAGCGAAGAAGTCCATGTCGGTCTAGTCTCGCAAGACATCCATGCATGCAAACCAGAATTGAAAGGAATCGTCACACCGAACCGGCATTTAGAGCGCTAGGATGTCCCGGGTCACTCGGACGCAAGGAAACACGCAAATGATGAAGCTGGCAAACGGGCTCTTTCTTGTGGCTTTGCTAACAAGCGCCGCTCACGCGCAGACCAACGCCGGCGAACAGAAATCCGACCCCAACCTTCCCTTCACCATCACGAAGGTAGCAAGCCTCGATCTGCCTTGGCGCATCGCGTTCCTGCCCGATGGCCGCATGCTCGTGACCGAGAAAGTCGGCCGCGTCGATTTGGTTACACCGCAGGGCGCCAAAACCGAGATCGATGGTGTACCGCCTGTCTATTTTGAAGGTCAGAACGGCATGCTGGGTGTCTTCCTCTCACCTCATTACGCCACTGACCATAATGTGTATCTGACTTATGTCGCACCGGGCGACTATGGCGGGGGCGTGGCGCTGGGCCGGGGTCGCCTCGTGCTGGATGGCAAGCAGCCCCACCTGGACGGCTTCCAGGTGTTGTGGCGCCAGATGCCCGCAGGCAAGGGCGGACAGCCCGGCGGGCAGATCGCCTTCTCGCCGGACGGCAAGTACCTCTTCCTCACGCTGGGCGACCGCCAGCGGTTCACTCCCGCGCAGGATCCCAACCAACCGGTAGGCAAGATCCTGCGACTGACGCTCGACGGCAAACCCGCACCGGGTAACCCATGGGCAGGAAAGCTCGGTGCTCACACCATTCCGCTGATTGATCCGGCGGCCAACACCGAGAAAGCCAAGACGGCGCCCGTAGTCAGCACCTATACGTTTCCGGGCCCCAACCTGACGCTGGCTGAAACCTGGACCACCGGCCACCGCACACCTTATGGGCTCGCCTTTGCTCCCGATGGCCGACTGTGGGAACTTGAGCATGGCCCGCGCGGCGGCGACAAACTGGACCTGATCCAGCGTGGCAAGAATTACGGTTGGCCACTGGTCTCGTATGGCATCAACTATGACGGCGTACCCATTCCCAGCCCTGATACACGGCCCGATCTCGCCAAGCCAGTGATCTATTGGGTGCCGGTGATCGCGCCGGGCAATCTCATGTTCTACAAGGGCAGCTTGTTCTCGCAATGGAATGGCAGCGCCTTGCTCAGCGGCCTCGTCAGCGAGGCAATCGTTCGCGTCACGTTTGACGGCAAGGGCGGCGCCACCGCGGTCCAGCGCTGGAGTATCGGCAAACGCATCCGCGATATCGAAGAGGCACCGGACGGATCGCTCTGGATGCTGGAAGACGCCAAACCCGGCGGCCTGTTCCACCTCACACCGAAGTAATTCGACGAATTAAAGACAGGCGACACAGCAGCTCAACTGGGGCCGAACGGTACCCAATGGGCCTGGATGAACAGCGTGCAGTGTTGGGACCGCTTGATATCCAACTCCAGCGTCCACTGCTCCCCTTTGCGCACCGGCACGTTGAGGGTGCCGAACACTGGATTCTGAAAGGTACCGTTTTCATCCTGACGGTATTCGAAACTCGCGGACGCTTTATAAACGACGCCGTGCGGCAAAGTGCAGCTAAGCATGCCAAAGAAATCCGGTACCTGCTGATCGACTTGCTGCGGTCCGAAGCTCGCCACGATAAATCCGTCCGTGGTTGCTGTGCCTGCGCAGGTTAAATTGTCGGTTCCAATCGAAATCGGCTCACGTGCGCCCAAGCTGAGTATCGGCAAATTCTTCAGCTTGCTGCCGTTGCCATCGAAGGACAGCGCCTTGACCGTGCCATTGACTTCCAAGGCTTCCTGCGGATCGACGGCGGGATTGTCGAAGAAGATCGCCACCTTGCGTGCCGCTGTGATGCGCAGCGCCGCCGAACCTGCGTTGCCGATGTCTAGCGTCGCTCGTCGCCCTAGCCCGACATTGCCTTCGTTGTCGATCAGCAGTAATTCCTCCGGCTTCTTTGGATCAGCGCCTGCGCTGAAGCGAACGAGATTTTTGCGGATATAGCTGTAGCTGGCAGGCGACACCACGTCATCGTCGAAGGCATGCTTGATGGTGTATGTCTGCGCGCCTTCCGGCGCAGACGTCGTCATGCTGGAAATCACCGCCCTGCTCGGCGAGGACGTGGCAGCTCCCTCGAGCGGCTCGGGTATCACCGCATCGCCGGGCTGCAACGGCGGATAGACGCCTGGCGTCAGCGTCATAGTCGCGCCCTGCGTCTTAAAGGTGCCGGGCCCTTGGCTCACGATGCTCATGAGTTCCAGATTGGCTCGCGGATACTCGACACCGACGCCGAGGTTGTTGCGGTAAGCATGCCGCCGAATTGGCTGCGGCTAGCTTGCACATCCATGACATCGCCAGCGCCATTCGGTTCTCGCAGCGCCTGCAACGATACGCCACGGAGGGATTCGTCCTCGGCTGCTTCGGCAACTAACTGGACCCTGCCCGCTCGCGAGCCCACATAGCGCCGCTCGAATTTTCCGCGCTTGAAGGTTAGATCATCGATGCTGCCTTGCGCCGAAAAACACACCATGGCCAGCAAAATATGGGTGCCTGGTTGTTGCAAGTTAGGCAAGCATTCCAGCAACGGCTGCTGCACGATGCGTTTGTAGCCAGCCACTCCGCTTTCATCGCTGTAGCCGGCGTAAACCTCGTGATAGCGAATGGTCAGATAGACAGTTTCGATGCCTTCCACGGCTTGAACCTGCACGACCTGCGGCGCACTAAGCACAATCTGGCGACCGAGTTGGTCGATCGCCATGCCGGCATCCACTTTCAATTGATTCGGTTGACTTCCTCCCTGCCTGCTCACCGTCAAACCGCTGGCGATTCCCCACGTATGCAGACTGCTATTGAGCAGCGTGCGCAATTCCGTGTTGTATTGCTGCTCGCAAACGTAATCATCTGTCAGCAGCGTCTCGCCGGGAAAGTAGTTGACGCGCTGGACCGGCGGACGGTTGGTATCAGACATAGGCAAACCATTCCACGGTAATCGGCGCGATGTTGTCAGCAACAGGCGTGACAACAGCCGTGAGGGTCAATTTGAATTGTGTCGTATCGATATCGCTGACCGAAATGGCGTATGGCACCGAACCAAGCATCGTGGCGATCACAAGGGGAATCTGCACGAACCCCGCAAGCGGTTGCGAAGTGAAGTAAACCGCCTGCGACACCTCATCGCCCTGCTTGCGCAGACCCATGCCGGACATCGTCACCCTTCCGTTGAAACTGCGCTGGCTCATAGCCCGCATCATCGCAGTATTCGGCAATGGCGTGTTCAAATTGGCTGGACGGCTACGTGTGGCACGACTTTGCATTTCGATGACAGCGTTAGCGATTGTTGCTGCGTCCTGCGCCAATCGAGAATCGGATTCGCCCTGGTGCTTTAAGCCGCCCTGGCCTTTTCATCCGCAAGCATTTCCTCAAGCGCGGCGATGGCACCGCTGATGCGCAACATGGTCTCCCGCAGGTCATGCGTGCGTTGTTCCAACGCGCGCATTTGTGCCTGCCCCAACTCGTACTCCTGCCGCAATTCCCTTAGCCGTTGCTCGATTCGGCTGATGGCAGGGGCGGCATCGATCGTTGGTGGCTGGATACTCATGATACGTTTCCTCAGCTCTTCAGATAGGGCGGATAGACCATATGCAGCTGGGCACGGCCACCGCCATTGGCGCCCTGTGCTCAACTAAGGTATAGACACTTTCAAAGTGTATCGATGTCGTGTGGGGGTATCGCGTGCGTCCAGCATTCGTTCGGTTAAACATTGCGTCAATGCGAGCCATCCTGGGTAAGGAGCTACCCCATGTCCTCCGAGTCTGACGCCTTGCCGGTCACCTCGGCTAGTAGGGATCGTGGGATCACCATTGTTGCCAGTGCCACCATATTGGCCTTGCTGTACTTCGGTAGAGAAGTGCTGGTCCCGATCGCCCTTGCCCTCCTGCTGAGTCTACTGGTGGCTCCATTGATACGCGGGTTGCGCCGGCTCGGGTTGGGGCATACGCCATCCGTGCTGATCGCCGTGCTTGCGCTCGCCATGTTCCTGGTGGGAATGGCTACCGTCATCGGTTCTCAGGTCGTACACCTCGCTAGGAGTCTCCCGCAATACGAGGCAACGATACACACCAAGGCCCAGACGCTGCGCAGCATGACTATCGGGCGCATGGAATTGATGCAGGGTGAAGCCGGTAAGGTCATGAGCCAGTTCAGCGATCGAAGTATTGACGTGCCCACCGCACCTGCCGATGCCCGAAGGGATCTGGTTACTTCGACCGGCATCATTCCGGTCGAAGTGCATGTTCCACCAGCCAGTCCGATGGCGGTGATCGAGCGAATTTTTACCTCGATCTGGGTGCCGCTGCAGACTGCTGGCATCGTGCTGGTCGTCTTGCTGTTTGTCCTGCTTGAGCACGAGGCCTTGCGGGATCGCTTTATCCGCCTCGCCGGTGGTACGGATCTGCGCGCCACCACAGCGGCGATCAATGACGCTGGCGAACGCCTGTCCCGATTCTTCGTTTCGCAGTTTGCGGTCAACTTCGGCGTAGGTATGGT
>Ga0302177_10000270_pt1 | contig 41125 bp, 35 predicted proteins | sample I_Palsa_E1_2_FD_198780 | JGI IMG/M metagenome (GOLD analysis project Ga0302177, IMG submission 198780) | Peat permafrost microbial communities from Stordalen Mire near Abisko, Sweden - I_Palsa_E1_2 | ecosystem: Environmental > Terrestrial > Soil > Palsa > Peat permafrost | place: Sweden... | reverse complement strand
CACCGCCATCGTGTCACGTGCCGGCGAGCGCGACGGATGTGCAGGATGCGGAATGCATTTGCACCTTGAATGACACCACCTGCGGCGCCGGCATGGCCAACGCGTTCGGGGCGGTCGCTGCCGCCCTACGGCCCATTGCGGCGGTCGCGGTCCCTGCGACCGTCATGGCCGGCGCGAATGTTGTACTGCAGGCCGCAGGCAGCGCTGCTGCCTGTAATCACACCATCACAGGCTATCAGTGGGTAAGCAGCGATCCCACGAATCACCCGCTGTCGAGCGCCAATGCAGCGGCCACCTCAGTCACCGCGCCGACGAGCGGCTCGTTCACTGTTACGCTGACAGTGCTCGACGATTCGATGCCGAAGCGGACGGCTGTTGCCACCGTCTCCATCTCACCGACGGCCGTGGCGACGACGGCTCCTGCAAGCGCGGCGTCGAGCGCTTGCCTGAGCGCAGTTGCCGTGGCCTCGCCGGTCACAGTTTCCGTCTCGCCGGCGAGCGCGAGCCTGCAAGTTGGCGCGGCTACGCAGGCATTTACCGCGAGCGTTTCCGGCACTACCAATACCGCAGTGAGCTGGGAAGTGAACAAAGTGCCCGGCGGCAGCCAGGCGCTCGGCACGATATCCGCGGCAGGTGTCTATGCACCGCCCACGACCGTGTCGGGGACGCTGAACGTGACGGTGACGGCTGTGTCGCAGGCCGTCAAGACTCAAAGCGGTTCGGCGCAGGTCGTAGTCACGGCGCCGGCGTCGGGCGGCGGCGGCGGCATCGATGTTGCCACGTTGCTCGCGGTCCTTATGGCGCTCGCGCGCCGCACCCGAATAGTGCGCTCAGCCCTGAGCAAACCGTTGCGCAACGTCGAGCCATTCTTTCTGCGCCCGGCGGTAGTGCGCCGGGGCAATGCGCGCCTGCTCTAACAGCTCGCGCGCAACTTTGCGCGCTTCTTCGCGCTGACCTTCGGCTGCCAATAATTGCACGAATCGTGCAGTCGCTTCTGCGCCGGGAAAGCTCGGCGCGACCACGCGGTATTCCTCGAGCGCTTTGGCCTTGTTGCCTTCACCCTCCAGCGCGCGTGCATATAAGAGATGTCCTTCCGGGGACCTGAAGTCGGGATTCAAGCGGATGAGATCATCGAGAGTTGCGCGCGCGGCGCCTGCGTCCCCCTTGCCGAACTGCGCGCGCGCAAGCCCCAGCATCAATTCCGGATCATGCTCATACAAACCGTTTAGATTCGCGCGGTGTTCGCTGATCGCTTCGTCATAGCGGCCCGCGCGCGTGAGAGCCTCCGCATAGCGCTGCCGGCTGGCGACATTGCCGGCCACCCGGGCTTCGCTTTCATAGCGGCGCAGATCCGCATGCGGATCGAGCGCCTTCTTGACTCCGCGCGCCGTGCGTTGCGCCGTGCGGCTGCGAAACAAATCCGGAATGACCTCCACCGCTACGTACGCAATCGCACCTGGAAAGGACAGCAGCGCGAGCACCCAAATCCAGATCTGATTGCGCCCGGTCTTGATGCAATGGATGATCAGCAGAACCTGGATCGCGATCGACAGTATCAGGAGCCAGGGCATGCCAGCCTCACGCGCCGTGAAAGGCCGCAAGCTTACTGGGCTGCGCCGGTGATCTCCACAGCCGCCGTACAGTCACGGCTTTACCCCTGGCAATGCGAAGGCGATGACGAAGTCGCCGCGCGCCGTATCCAATTTCCCGTGGCCGCCAGCGGCGATAACGAGGTACTGGCGCTGATCCCGGCCCGCTCGATAGGTCATCGGCGTGGCCTGGCCGCCCGCCGGCAAGCGGGATTTCCACAGCTCGCGACCCGTCTCGATGTCAAACGCGCGCAGATAGTTGTCTGCGGCCGCCGCAACGAAGATGAGATCCCCGGCGGTGGCGATCGGGCCGCCCATGTTCGGCGCGCCGAAGGTACGCGTGGGGGCAAACCATGGCCCGCGGCCCTCGGTCGAACCGAGCGGCACCTGCCAGTCAATGCGGTTTCTGCGCAGATCGACGCTCACGAGCGTGCCCCACGGCGGAGCCGTGCAGGGCAAACCCCAGGGAGAAACCAAGGGTTTGATCTCGGCGTGCCCGTCCGGCGGCATCAGCGTCAGGACCGTCGGCACCTGATTGACCGCGACGACCACGCGCTGGCGGTGTACATCGTAGGCAATGCCACCCCAGCTGACGCCGCCCAGATCGCTCGGCCACAGAATCGAGCCGCGCGGATCCGGCGGCGTGAACATTCCTTCGCTGCGATATCTTGTGATCAGATCGCGGCAGCGGCCTCGGTCCCAAAACGTGATGCCCCAGGCGTCCGCGGGCTTAAGTGCACGGCGCTCGGCGAGCGCTGGGGTTGCCGGAAACGGCTGCGTCGGCGAGGTTTCCTCCGTTGGAATTGTAGTCTGCGGTACCGGAGTCTCTGTTATTGCGGAAACGGGTTTGCCGCTGCCGCGCTCGAAGAGAAACAGCATCCCCGTTTTTGTCGCCTGCAAAACGGCCGCAATCGGGACGCCGCGTACGGTCATGTCGATCAGTGCAGGTTCGGCTGCAAGATCGTAGTCCCACAGATCGTGATGCACGAGCTGTTGCTGCCATACGAGCCGTCCGCCTGCCGCATCGAGTGCGAGCAGCGAGTCTGCGAAACGATCGCTGCCAAGGCGTGCTGCGCCGGAGAACTTCGGACTCGCAGAACCGGTGGGTACGAAAACCAAGCCGCGGTTCTCATCGACCGACATGACCGCCCAGGCATTTGCGCCCGTCGCAGCGGTCGCCTGCGCAGCGTGCCCCTCGTTCGTTGCCGCAGGGGAGGCCGCAGCCGGCATCGTCTCGAATGACCAGCGCAGCGCACCGCTGCGCGCATCGAAGGCGCGCACGATTCCGCGTCCGACATCCTTCTGCGGCGGCTCAGCGCCGGCCGAGCCGACAATCACAAGTGCGCCAAACAGCGCCGGCGGCGAGGTCACAAGATCCTGCGGCGGCTCACCGGGATCGTGCCCGCGGCTCAGATTGACGGCGCCGCGGCTGCCGAAATTCAAGCAGGGCGTGCCGCTCGCAGCGTCGAGGGCGATGAGGCGCGCATCCAGCGTGCCGGTGAAGATGCGCCGTGAGCACGGCGCGGGCGCGCGCGCGTCCGGGTCCTGCCAGGCACTGACGCCGCGCGCAGTCGTCCGGGCGTACGCTTGGCCGCGATCAATGTGCGGGTTATAGCGCCACAGCTCGCGGCCCGTCGCCGGATCGAGCGCAATGACGATGTTGGTCGGCGTCTCGAGGTAGAGCCGGCCAAAGGCCAGCACCGGAGTCGCTTCGAACGCCAGCTGTGAGGCGTGCGCGAAGCCCACTCCCATCTCACGCGTGCGGTAAGTCCACACGACCCTTAATTGCGCGACATTGCCGCGATCGATCTGCGCCAGACTCGAATAGTGCTGCCCCAGCGCGTCGCCGCCGTAGTAACCCCAATCGCTATCGGCGGGCGATTGCGCCCGGGCGCCGGCAATTGCGCCCACAGCGCCGAGCAGCGCGATGCGCGCGGCCCATGCTCCGGGGCGTCGAATGTGCTTGTGACGCGCGGCGGCGCACTTCTCTTGCGGCATCGGTTCATTATCAGTCATTGAAGACGCCGCGCGCACGCCGGGCTGCTATTCTTGTACGGTGAATCCATCACGGCCGCTTAGGCCCCGATTCAGGATCTGCGACGTCTTATTGGCATGCGCATGTCTTGCGGCCCTAAGTCCCGCTCTCGCCCAGCAGAACTCTGCCGAGCAACCGGCGCCACAAGCGGGCGCCGCGCGGCCGCGCATCGGGCTGGTGCTATCGGGCGGCGGCGCCCGTGGCGCCGCACACATTGGCGTGCTCAAGATGCTTGACGCACTGCATGTTCCCATCGATGCGATCGCCGGCACCAGCATGGGCGCGGTCGTCGGCGGCCTGTATGCGAGCGGTTATTCGGCGCGTGAAATCGAGGCGATCATGACTTCGGTGAACTGGCAGGAGGCTTTTCGCGATCGCCCCACGCGCACCGATCTCACCTTCAGGAGGAAGGAAGAGGAGGAGAATTTCCTGGTCAATTTTCCACTCGGCCTGCGCAGCCGGCACTTCCAGCTTCCCAAGGGTCTTATCCAGGGCCAGAAGCTGAGCCAGATACTGCGGCGTCTGACGCTGCCGACCGCCGCGATCACGGATTTTGACGCTCTGCCGACGCGCTTTCGTGCCGTGGCAACCGACCTGGAAACGGGTGACCCGGTGGTGATGCACGACGGGGATCTCGCCAGCGCGATGCGCGCGAGCCTGTCGGCGCCGGGGGTGTTTGCCCCGGTCGAGCGCAACGGCCGGCTTCTGGTCGACGGCGGGCTTGTCGACAATCTGCCCATCGACGTGGCGCGCGCCATGGGCGTCGACGTTCTCATCGTAGTTGACGTGAGCACGCCGCTCGTGACGCGCGACAAACTCACCAGCGCGCCGGCGATCTCGAATCAGATGCTCGCCATCCTGATCAGGCGCAACGAGCAGCGGCAGCTTGAGAGCCTGTCGAAGAGCGACTTGCGCATCGCGCCGATACTCGCCGAGTACTCGCCGTTCGATTTCGGAATTGTCGCGCGGGCCGTCGAGGCGGGCGAACAGGCGGCGCTCGCATCGCAGGACGAATTGCTGGCGCTCGCGACTGATGCCGGCGTCTACGAGCGCTATGCACAGCGGCGCGCCGCGGCGCGACAAACACCGCCGCGCATCGAGTTCGTGCGCATCGAGGCCGGGTCGGAGCGTTACGCCGCGGCGCTGCATAAACTCTTTGATGATCAGATCGGAGCGGTGGCGGATCCTGCCGAGCTGCAAAAGCGCGTGACATCCTTCTATGGGGGAGAGAATTTCGAAGGGATCGACTATCGCGTCGTGCAGGACGACGACGGCAAATATGGTCTGGCGGTGACTGCACGGCGCAATTCCTGGGGCCCGACTTACGTGCGCTTTGGGCTCAACCTGCAGGATGATTTCGCGGGGAATTCGTACTACAACGCCGCCGCACGCTTCATTCAATCGGAAATCACCAGGGCCGGGGGCGAATGGGTCTCAGACCTGCAGGTAGGGGAGACGTCGCGGGTCGCAACCGAGGTGTGGCTGCCGTTTTCACAGACATCGCCGTACTTCCTGGCGCCGCACGCGCAGATCGAGGCGCAGGATCTTTACCTTTTTGAAGATCAGCGCCGCATCGCCGAGTATCGCGTGCGCACTTTCGAGTACGGCATGGATTTCGGCAGGGATTTCAGCAACTGGGGCGAGATTCGTACGGGTCTGGTGCGCGATGCCGGTAATTCCAGTCTGATCATCGGCGACCCGATCCTGAGCACCGGCAGCTTCGATGAGAAGGAATTCTTCGTGCGTTTGTCCTACGACACGCTCGACAACGTCAATTTCCCGCGCTATGGACAGCAGGCCTCATTTGAATGGCGCGGCGATCGCACTGCCTTGGGCTCCGGAGAGGACGGCGATCGGCTCGCAGTCAATTATCTCGCGGCGCGCAGCTTCGGTCGGCAGACCGCGGTCTTCTGGACCTCGGCGGGTACGACGCTCGACGGCTCGACGACCGACGTGCGCAAGCTCTTCCAGCTCGGGGGGTTCCTCAATCTGTCGGGGCTGAAGCAGGACTCACTGCTGGGGCCGAACTATGGCATTGCACGCGTTCTCTTCTATCGCCAGATCGGGCGGGGCGGACCCGGCTTTCTGGACGTCCCGGTCTACATCGGCACTTCCTTCGAAGTCGGCAACGTCTGGCAGCAACGCGGCGATGCAAGCTGGGGATCGGCGCACAAGGATGCAAGCTTGTTCCTCGGGCTCGATACCCTGATCGGTCCGGTCTACATCGGCAGCGGCGTTGGCGATGGCGGCACGCGCAACTTCTATCTGTTTCTCGGCCGCACCTTCTAGGTGGCGCTACAGACCGCGGCTCTCCGAGAGTTTCTCGACCTTCTCAAATACGAGCGAGGGCACGTCAGTCGCGCGCGAGTACTCATGCCGGCGACTCATCTCGGTGATCGCCGCATCGCGCTCATCCGGCGTTGCATACCAGTGCAGTCGATGCCACTGCGGCCCGAGGAGCTTGCGCATCGGGTCGCCCACCGGGAGGCTGACGCGAACGCCGTACGGCTGCAGGCGTTCATTGGGGGGCGCGCGCAGATTTTGTGGTTGGCTGATGCCTACAGGCATGTCTCATCCTTTAGGAGTGCAGGACGGCGCGAGTGCGTTTGGTGATGACCCTCTGGTTATGTTCCACGACCGCCAGACTCTTTTGCAGAATGCTCGACTGCGGTTCGAGCTCAAGGCCCGCATGCACGTCCGCCAGTGCCAGATCGTATTCGCCGAGACCGGCGTGCACTGCTGCCCGGTTATTGAAGGATTGCCAGTTCCTGCGGTCGAGCTCGATGGCCATATTGCAGTGCTCGAGCGCCTGCGTCCATTCGCGCAGCAGCACATATCCGGCACACAGATTTGAATGGCCAATGGCTGCTTCGAGCGGATCGGTCTCATCCTTCAGTCCTGCCTGCGTCAGTCGAATACCCTCGGCGATCCGGCCTGCCTGCAAAGCAATGGAGCCTTCGGCAAGAAGAGAGTTGCCGCCGCTGAGGACCGTGCCGCTCGCCGCTTGCGCCTGTGCGGCGCCTGCGCTACAGGCTTGCCACAGCGCAAGTTCAACAGCGAGAGTCACGCACCCGAGACAGGAGATGTGAAGACGCGCCATCAGTGCCGCTCCCGCGCGCGTAGATCCGCGCCTGGAACGCTATTGTTATAGCTCGCGCGAGGCGAACTTGCAAAACCGCCGGTACTGGAGGCTTGAGTTGCCTGTCCGTGATCCCCACACTGTCTAGCTCGTTGTTACTTAACGGTGAAGCACATGGGACTGTTTCGCAGCAATGCAGTAATGCCGTCCGCAAAGGACGCACTGCCGGGAAGGACCACCCCGCTTGCCGTCTCGCAAAATCATTTTGTTAATGGGCGGCGCATCGTTGCACCCTTTCCGGCCGGCCTTTCTGAGGCCGTGTTCGGGCTTGGATGCTTTTGGGGGGCGGAGAAGCTGTTTTGGCAGTTGCCCGGGGTCTATTCGACCGCGGTGGGCTACGCCGGCGGGTACACGCCCAATCCAACCTACGAAGAGGTGTGCTCCGGCCGCACGGGTCACGCTGAAGTTGTGCGCGTGATCTTCGATCCGAAAGTCATCTCCTATGAGGCCCTGTTACGGCTGTTCTGGGAATCGCACGATCCCACCCAGGGGATGCGCCAGGGCAATGATGCGGGTACTCAATACCGCTCGGTGATCTACGTATCGAGCGAGGAGCAGCGCGAGGCGGCGGAGGAGTCCAAGCGCGTATACCAGATGCGACTCAAGGCGGCGGGCAAGGCAGCGATTACAACCGAGATACTGCCTGCACCGGTGTTCTATTACGCGGAAGACTATCATCAGCAGTATCTTGCGAAGAACCCTGGCGGCTACTGCCCGAACCATTCCTGCGGGGTCAGCTTTGGGCCCAAAGAGTTGGCGGAAGCCTAGAAATCCTGGCGGGTCATTGCTGCTGCGCGCGCAAGTCGCGCGCAGCAGCGCGACTTGCGCCGGATGAAACGATCGCCCCGAGAGAGCCTGCCGCAGGATGAGATCTACTGCAGCACTCCGTAGACGGTGAGCGTGCCGGCGCCGCCGACATAGACTTTGCCATTGGCGATCACGGGCTCTACGAACTTGACGGCATTGCCGGCGGCATCGCTGGCAAGGGTGGAGCTGCTGTAGAGGGTGGTTGCGAGGTTGCCCGCATCGTAGGCGCGCAGGATCGCCGGACCCAAAGTGGTCTGCGGACCATTGGTTGCGGTGCCATTGGCGTAGGTGTCGAGCACCCACACGATGGCGTTGCCGGCGGGCGAGGCGGAGATCACCGGCGTCGGCCCCGGGTACTGGTAGGTTTCGGTACTCACCGAGGCGGGCGTGGCGATGCCGGAGCTTGCGCTGAAGAGGCCGCCGGTGAGGGAGTAGGCGGCGAGGGGGCTTGAGGTCATGCCGATATAGACCGTGCCGTTGTAGTAGGCGGGGCTTGAGTAGGTGCAGTTCAAGGAGCAGGCGGCGATATTGGGCAGCGTCAGGTACTGCACCGTATTGTCGGAGGTGGGGCTGAAGCGGCTCATTAAATCCCGGTCGATGAGCCACAGATGTCCCTGCTTGTCTGAGCCGACGAGAAGGTTCAGGTGGCCGGTGGGACCCAAGCCATCCGGGAGCACGCTGACGCCGCTTGAGGAGAGATCTTCATCCTGCGCAGTCCAGGCGGCGTTCTGCGAGGGGGTGTAGTAGTCGCTGACCGTCAGCGCCGAGGGGTCGAGCTTGACGAAGCTCTCCCCGAAGTCGTTGTTCGGGGAGAGCGGCGGCACAAGATCCGCGGTGTCATCGAAGGTGCCGTTGCCGGTGCTGACAAAGAGCGCGCCGCTGCTGTCGACGGCGATGCCGCCGTCGGACATCCAGATGCCCCCCTCGCTGCCATTGGGCGTGTCGTTCCACACGGCAATCTGCGTAAGCGTCGCCGCATCATAGGCCATGAGCCAGCCGTTGTAGGTGCCAAGGTCGCCGTAGGAGGACCAGGCGATGTAGACCGCCGTGCCGCCGGAGTAGCTCGAGAGCAGCAGTGCCGGACGCTGGTTCTGGGTGAGCGGGGTGAAGCTTACCGGGCCGCTGTTCGCGCTCACCGTGGCGCTGATATCCACCGGCGAGTGCGCTTGCTCGCTGCCCGTGGAGAGGCTCAACGCGTGCAGGCGGTCGTGATAGGTGACGTTGTTGCTCTGGTCGGTCTCCTGGGTCTTGGCGACCACATAGAGCGTGGCGGAGGAGGCGTTGATGACCGGCGTGCCGGTGATGCCGATCTGGTAGAGGATGTCCCAGTTCGCCAGTACCGAGGACTGGTAGGGGATCGCGGCCGGGACGGGCACGATGCTCGTGCCGTTGACGAAGCTTGCGTGCCAATAGGTCACGCAGGCGGGGGCATCCGCATCGAAGGCGTAGACGCTGTCGTTCTCGGTGGCGACGAAGATGACGTTGTGCACGGCGTTGGCGATGAGGAGGTTCGCCACGTAGAGCGGCTGCGCGTAGGCCGAGCCATCCAGGGTGCACTGGAAGAGCTTGCCGAAGCTGCCGGCGCCACCGACCACGGCGGGCGTGAGCGCATACTCCTGCAGGTTCTCACCGGTGCGCGCCCCGTCAGCATGGCGCGTGAAAATACCCGCAAGGTCCGTAACAGCCACCGTGGCCGTGCCCGTTTGGGAAGCATTGGCGGCACTGGTTGCGCCGATGGTATGAGCCCCGACAGCGCTTCCCGGCGCATACAGTCCGCTTGCGCTGATCGTCCCGGCGGCCGCATCCCCGCCCGCCACCCCATCAACGCTCCATTGGGCGGCGGCATTGCCGGGGACGCTCGCCGTAAACTGCTGCTTCTCTAAGAGCGTGAGCGGCGCAAATTTCGGCGCAATGGTCACCACATTTGAGCTCGTGACGGTGACCGACACCGTCTCCGCCTTGCTGCCGCCGGAGCCGGTGCAGGTGAGCGTATAGCTTGCGGTGGCGGTGAGTACTCCCGTCGAGGCGCTGCCGCTGACCGCCTTCGCGCCGCTCCAGCCACCCGAGGCGGCACAAGAGCTCGCATTGGTGGAGCTCCAGGTGAGCGTCGCGGAGGTGCCGGTCCCGATAATCGTCGGGCTTGCCGTCAGCGTCACGGCCGGCGCCGGCGGAGTCTGGCTCACGGTCACCATCGCCGTTGCCGCGCTGGTTCCTCCCGCACCCGTGCAGCTCAGCGAAAAATTCGTCGTCGCCGTCAGTGCTCCCGTCGAGGTGCTGCCGCTTACCGCCTTCACGCCGCTCCAGCCACCCGAGGCCACACAAGAGGTCGCGTTGGTGGAGCTCCAGGTGAGCGTCGCGGCGGTGCCGGTCCCGATAATCGTCGGGCTTGCCGTCAGTGTCACGGCCGGTGCCGGCGGAGTCTGGCTCACGGTCACTGTCGCCGCTGCTGCGCTTGTTCCTCCCGCACCCGTGCAGCTCAGCGAAAAATTCGTCGTCGCCGTCAGTGCTCCCGTCGAGGTGCTGCCGCTTGTGGACTTCACGCCGCTCCAGCCACCCGAGGCCGCACAAGAGGTCGCATTCGTGGAACTCCACGAGAGAGTCGCGGTGCTGCCGCTCGTGAGGCTTGCGGGATTTGCACGCAGCGACACGGTGGGCGCCGGTGCGGTCCCTGCCGTCACTGTCACCGATGTCGTGGCGCTGCCACTGCCACCCGCCCCCGTACAGGACAGATTGAAGCTCGTGGTGGCCGCCAATGCTCCCGTTGCCTTGCTGCCGCTCGTGGCCACCGTGCCACTCCAGCCGCCGGAAGCCGTGCACGACGTTGCATTGGTGGAACTCCAGCTGAGAGTGGCAGCACTGCCGGAGGCAATGCTGGTCGGTGACGCGCTCAGCGCCACCGTCGGAGCGGCCACCGCCGCGCTACTGGAGCCGCCGCCGCAGGAGGCGAGTACGAGACACGCACCAACGGCGACAGCCGTGACCACGAATCGATTGACAGACACTGTCCAATGCGAAGTATTCATATGCGGACAGTTTAGCGATGTCGGGGCACATAAATACGCTGGCAAAGAGTTTGTATTTGCAAAATGCTTGTCCGCGGTGATCCAGCGCCTCTCAAATTGACAATAACCAGCGGCGGTCGGGCGCTCGCGTGATTGTGTAAAGCGGCCGCGTCTGTGCACCTGATCCGGCGCTCGCACTAGAAGAGCGCGCGTGGGCAGCGCGGAACCAATTCCGGCGCTTGCTGAAGTCACATTCTCCGCCACAGCGCAGCGCCGCACCCCGCACTCTGCATTGCGAGATTTGAGCGTCCAACAATTCTCGTGTGCTCACGATCCGCGCGGCTAGGCCGCAGGCGCCGACACGGCGCGCAGGCGCGTGCGCCGGTCTCGCCCGGGAGAGAAGTTGCGCTCGCAGGCCGCGATCCACTATTTTGAGCCCCGGTGCGCCCGCGTCCGAGCTTGTTGGTCGCGCAGGAAACCCATGAATTTGCTGATTCGAATCAATCTGGCTCTAGCCGCAATATTTGTAATCGGCGCATTGATCACCGGTTTCGCGTGCCGCGCGGTGCTGCAAGCCAACGCGGAGCGCGAGATTCTCGCGCAGGCGGGACTGATGATTGCATTGACGACCAGCAGGAGCGCCACGAAAACCACCATCAGTGACGCGAGAAACGCGCCAAAGGCGGTGCCCGTGGTGCTTCTTCCACGTTAAGCTACGACGGTATGATTGAACTTAAGCGCCATGTCGTCGACGTGCCCGACTTTCCGCGTCCGGGCATCCTGTTTCGTGATATCACGCCGCTCCTGCGCACGCAGTTCCAGGCCACCATCGATGCGCTCGACCGGCTACTCAATGCGCAGGAGTGGAGCCAAGTTGAGGCCGTTTGCGGTATCGAATCGCGTGGCTTCATTCTGGCAGCGGCGCTCGCTGCGCGTCGCGGCAAGGGCTTTGTGCCGATTCGCAAGCAAGGCAAGTTGCCGCCGCCGGTCGTCGATATGCAGTACACGCTTGAGTACGGCACGGGCATTCTGGAGATGCAGCGCGGCAGCGGCCGAGTGCTGTTGGTGGACGATGTGCTTGCCACCGGCGGTACCATGCGCGCGGCCGCTGAGCTCTGCGGGTGCGCGGGTTACGAAGTTGGCGCGCTCCTCGCGCTCATCGACCTGAGACTCGCCGGCGCACCGTTCGTGTGGCGCACGCACGCGCTGCGCTATGTCATCGACTACGTTTGAAGCGTCGGCGACCGGGTCAGAATCGCTGCCGGCGCGCCTCATCGTCATGGCTCTGGACATCGAGAGCCAGGGGCTGTTTGAGGGGCACGGCGTGCCGGTGCTGTATACCGGCCTCGGCAAGGTCAATGCGTCGATTGCTCTCACGCGGCGGCTTGCCGCCTACCGACACGCCGGGCGGCCAGCGCCGTTCGTCGTCAATTTCGGCACTGCCGGGAGCCGCCGGTTTGTCACCGGCACGCTCGTCGGCTGTCACCGATTCGTGCAACGTGACATGGATGTGCGCGCATTGGGCTTCGAGTACGGCGTGACGCCGTTCGATGCGGTCCCCGCGGAGCTGGAATTTCCACCGGCCTTCACCCAGTTGCCGCAGGGCCTGTGCGGCAGCGGCGACTCATTCGCGACCGGCGAGAGCATCATGCATTGCGACGTCGTTGACATGGAGGCGTATGCGTACGCCAAAGTCTGCCGGCTCGAAGGCGTTGATTTCGCCTGTGCAAAATACATCACGGACGGGGCGGACCATGCGGCCGCGGGCGATTGGAGCATGAATCTGGCGGCGGCGGCGGCCGCATTCTGGCGGCTGTATGCGAGCTTCTAGAAGCGAGCGCGCGGCGCAAAGTGCCGGCTGCAGACTGCGCAGGTCCCTGCACTATGCGCGCCTGCAGAAGCGCCTCGGCGCGACGCGCGCGCGGCGACTTGCGCGATGCGCGCGCCGACGTGCACACAATGCGCTTTGCGCGTACTCTGCGCGGCGGCTTGCCGCCAAGTAACTTGTCCCCCCGCAGCAGTGCAGGTAAGGCAAGCGGTTGAGTACTGCGGTTGCTGCCCCGTACTCGATTCGGCAGTTGCTGGGGTCCGCACATCGTGAGTATGCGCAAGTTCGGTCAAATAACGTCTCTAACGTGTGCTGCATTGCTGGGCGGTGCATGTGTACCGCAACCACAGCGTGGAGCAGAAATCGTCGTGCCTCATCCATCCGCCATCAATAGCGCCGAAATGCCCGCCGCCGTCGCGCCTGCACCGCCGATCGCCGCCAAGAAACTCTACGCTGTGCCTTCGCCGAATGGCGCTCGCGCCGACGATTACTACTGGCTGCGTGATGACACGCGCCAGTCAAGCGAAGTACTCGATTACCTGCACGCGGAAAACGCGTACCGCGATGCCGTGATGGCGCCGACGCAGGCGCTGCAGCAGAAGCTGTACGATGAGTTGGTCGGCCGGATCAAACCCGACGATGCGAGCGTGCCCGTGTACGAGCACGGCTATTGGTACTACACGCGCTTCGAACCGGGCCAGGACTACCCGATCTACGCGCGCCGTAAGGGTGAACTCTCCGCTGCCGAGGAGATCATGCTCGACGGCAATGCGCTGGCGGCGGGCCACGAATACTTTCAGATTGGCGCCGCCGAGGTCAGCCGCGACGGACGCCTGCTCGCATACACCGAGGACGACGTGGGCCGGCGTCAGTACACGCTGAAGGTCAAGGATCTGGCGAGCGGCGCACTGCTGCGTGATGCATTGACGAATGTCGAGCCGCAGTTCGTGTGGGCGGCCGATAACATGACCCTGCTGTACGTGGAAAAGGACCCGGTGACGCTGCTCTCGGTGCGCGTGCACAAACACCGGGTGGGTGCGCAGCAGCGCGAGGATGCGCTCGTTTACGAGGAGGCGGATCACAGCTATTACATGAGCGTCGGCGTGAGCCGCTCCGAGAAGTATCTCTTTATCGCGCTGCAAAGCACGCAGCAAAGCGAGGTCCGCTATGCCGACGCCTCGGACCCGCAGCTGCGCTTCAGGACAGTCCTGGCACGCGAGGCGAACCTGGAATACCACGTGGACGCGAGCGGCGAGGATTTCATCATCCGCACCAATTGGCAGGCGCCAAATTTTCGCATCATGCGCACGCCGGTAGCCGGCAGCAGCGACAAGCGCAACTGGCGCGATGTGCTAGCCGCGCGGCCCGATGTACTCGTCGAGAACTTCGAAGTCTCGCGCAGCTTTCTCGCAATCAACGAACACGCAGGCGGTCTGCTCAAACTGCGTCTGCGGCCTTGGGACGGCGGCCGCGACATTGTCATCGATTCGAGCGAGCCGGCTTACTCAATGATGCTGGTGCAAACTCCGGGCATCGACAGCACAAAGGTGCGCTACATCTACAGCTCGCTCATAACGCCGCGCACCACCTACGACTACGACATGCACACCGGCCTGAAGGAGCTTAAAAAGACCGAGGCCGTTCTGGGCGGCTACAACCCGGCCGATTACGTCACGGAGTATTTGCACGCCACGGCGCCTGACGGCACGCAGATTCCCGTGTCAGTGGCGTATGCGAAAGGCACCGCCATCGATGGCACCGCGCCCCTTTACCAGTACGCCTACGGTTCCTACGGCCTTTCAACGGATCCTGTATTCCGCCCCAATTGGGTGAGCCTGCTGCAGCGCGGCTTCGTGGTAGCCATCGCGCACGTGCGCGGCGGCCAGGAACTCGGACGCCAGTGGTTCGAGGACGGCCGGCTGCTGCACAAGAAGAATACGTTTACGGACTTCATCGCGGCGACCGGATTTCTGGTGGAACACGGTTACGGCGCCAAGGATAAAGTGTTTGCCGAAGGCGGCAGCGCCGGCGGACTGCTGATCGGAGCAGTGGCCAACATTGCGCCCCAGGCTTATCGCGGGCTGATTGCGTACGTGCCGTTCGTAGACGTTGTCACCACCATGCTCGATGAGAGCATTCCACTTACGACCAACGAATTTGATCAATGGGGCAATCCGCAGCAAAAGGTCTACTACGACTACATGCTCTCTTACTCGCCCTATGACAATGTGAGGGCGCAGGATTACCCAGCCATGCTGGTCTTCACAGGGCTGTGGGACTCGCAGGTGCAGTACTTTGAGCCTGCCAAATGGGTCGCCAAACTGCGCGCCACCAAGACCGACCGGCATCCGCTCATCTTCAGCATCAATATGTCCGCCGGACACGGCGGCAAGTCCGGGCGCTTTCAGCACTACCACGACACTGCATTCGAATATGCATTCATCTTGCGCGAGCTTGGGATCGAGGAGACCCACTGAGGTAGTGCGACGCAAATTCGGACGCCGATGACGGGCGAATGGCGTTGAAAACTGAGGCGGCGATCAGATGCAAACCGGCCGCAGTTTCATGCGCATCGGAGGCGCTAGAGTGAAACTCCCGCCGTCTTAACTCTTTGATTCTAAAGAGATCTGCTGTGATAAAGTCGTCTTTGTGAGTGCGGACCTCTTCCAGCTCGATACCCCGCGACTGTTGCTGCGCTCGCCCCGCATGGAGGACTTCGGTCCGTGGGCGGCTCTCATGGCCGACGCTGAGGCGTCTCATTTTATTGGCGGTCCGCAGCCGCGCGCACTCGCTTGGCGCGGACTCATGTTGATGGCTGGCGCGTGGCACCTGCAGGGCTTTGCGATGTTCTCGGTGATCGAGAAGGCAACGGGCCGTTGGATTGGACGCCTGGGACCGTGGTACCCGGAAGGGTGGCCGGGCACTGAAATCGGTTGGGGCTTGGTTCGTGACTCCTGGGATCGCGGATACGCAACCGAGGGAGCATCTGCGGCGATGGACTGGGCCTTCCGTACGCTCGGCTGGGCGGAGGTGATCCATTGCATCGCTCCAGACAATGGTGCCTCACAGGCAGTCGCCCGCAAGCTCGGCTCCCGCAATCGTGACCCGGGTCGCCTGCCAGCCCCATTCGAAGCTTCGCAGGTCGAGATTTGGGGCCAAACGCGCGCGGAGTGGTCGGCGCGCTCAGCCGGCGGACTCAGCGTGTCGCATCGGACCTTATAGAATCCACGAAGTCCAAGGCGGACAGAGCCGCCCCCTTGCAGGCGCTCATACGCTGCGAGCCGAGCACCTGCCGCTGGCCGGTTTCGGCCAGCGGCAGGTGGTGCGGGCTTAGTCAGTATCGGCTGGCTTGTCTTTGTCTTTATCGGTTTTCTTGGCGTCCTTGTCGGCGGGCTTCTTCGGCGCCGGTTTGGCCGGCGGAGTTGGCTTCGCCGGCGCTGCCGCAGGCTTCGGGCTAGCCGGTTCCTTGGTAATTGGCGGATGATCGGCAGGCTTGGCGGCCGGCTTTTCCGCAGGCTTCGGCGCGGGTTTTTCAGCGGGCTTCGCGACCGGTTTATCCGCAGGCTTGGCCGCAGGTTTCTCGGCGGGTTTGACTGCAGGCTTCTCAACTGGTTTGGCCGCAGGTTTCGCTGCAGGCTTAGCTGCAGGCTTTTCAGCCGGTTTGGCACCGGGCTTCTCCGCCGCCGTGGCCGCCGGCCTGCCGGGCGGGGCTTCTGCACGCGCTTCTCCGGCCCCACGCGGAGCAGCTTCCACCTTGACGGCTTGCGGCCGTGGCAGCGCTGGCGGTGGGCGGCCGTGAACGAAGGCCGGAATGGGCTTGGTCGACAACGGTGCGGGCGCGCGCACCTTAATGACGGGTGGCAATGCAGCCGCGAGACGGGCTTGCGCCGGCACCGATGCATTCACGGCCCGGCCGGTAGCCGTCGCGCTTGCCGGCGCCACGATGGTGACATTGGTGACATTGGTAATGTTCGTAACGTTGGTCGTGTTACGTACATTCGTTTCGTTGATGTTGATACGCATGCCCACCGCAATCACCGGTGGCGCACTCGTCACCACCGCAGGTGCCGTTCCTATTGGCGCCGGGATGATGATTCCGAATCGTGACCCCGGCGGTGCGGGGATGAATACGCCAACCGGTCCCATGGGTGGCGGACCGGGTATGACTCCAGGTCCCGCGATCTCCAAGGTCAGATGTAGCCCAGGCGCGGGAGGAACAAATGCGACACCTGGCGGCGACCAGTAGCCTCCGACGAAAATGACGACGCCCGCCCGGTTCTCGTAGTAGGGATTGACCCAGCCATAGTTGGGACGCGGCGGCGGCGCCCAGTAGGCATGAGCCCAGACCCAGTTGCCCTCCCATACCCAGTAGCCTCCAACCCATACTGCTGCCGGGGACGGCGGCGGCGGCGGAGCCTCAACCAGCATCGGCGGTGGTGCCCAGCTCACGGCAATCGGCGCTGGCTGGGAAATCGGGGGTTCGACGTCAACGCTCACCACCGGCGGCGGCGGCGGCGGCTCGTACGCCGGGGCCTCAGGAGTATTGGCGGCCTCTTCGCTCGGCGGTGGTGGCGCGGATTCTGGCGTCGGCGCAGGTGCAGCTTCCGGGGCCGGCGCGGCTGCAGATTCTGCCGCAGGCGCGGGTTGTGCTGCCGGTGCCGGCGCAGTCGAGGATGTATCGGCCGGTGCCGGCGCGGCAGGCGGCGGCGGCACTTGTGCGCCGCACCCGGCAAGCAGCAGAACAATAGGAATGGCGGTATATCGCATGCGAACGTGCTCCAACATCGGGAAAGGTTGCTCCGGCCCACCCACGCGGACCATTCTGCCGAAGGGTAGTCGCGTATCGTGTGCGCACGCGCCCGTGACGACGTGAAGCACAGCGACTGCGCGCAAGCCGTGTTGACTATACCATTGGGCGTTTTCAGCCATGCATAGAAATCACGCGGCGGGCCCCGGCGTTTTGCCTTGGACGGCAGCGCGCGATCGGCAATTCACGAGGCCGTGCGCTGCATAGCCGAGCATCGGTGCGCAGGCGCGCAATCATGCCGGTCCCGCAACGGCAAAACTCACAGCGAGGCTACTCATGGAAATTACCGGTGGATGTCTGTGCCAGGCTGTCCGCTATCGCATCAGCGCAGCTCCGATTGTCACGCGAGCGTGCTGGTGCCGCCTGTGTCAGTACGTGGGAGCGGGCAGTGCAACGGTGAATGTCTGCTTCGCGAGCAATGCGGTCGCGGTCGCTGGCGAGCTGCGCGATTATCGCAGCGTTGCCGATAGCGGCAACGTCATGCATCGCAGGTTTTGCCCGCTGTGCGGCACACATGTGTTCAGCGAGGCGGAGGCGCGTGCGCACTTGACGTTTGTACGCGCCGGCACGCTTGACGACCGCGAGATCGTTAAGCCGGCCGTTACGATATGGACGTCGCAGGCGCCGACCTGGGCCTGTATCGACGCGAAGATCCCGCGTTTGGAAGGGCAGGCGCCACCCGCCGCGTGAGATCTATTCATTTTGATCCGCGATGTGCTGCCGCACGGGGCACGTGCGGACGCGCTCGCGGGAAAAAATCTGCAATCAAACAACAGATGCAAATTTTCTTTCTTGCGGCCAGGAGCCCCAGTGTGGAAATATGACGAGCCAGCGCGATGAGTCGCACGAGATGTCAAAATGATAAAACTGTACTGGTGTCCGCAGACTCGCGCGATGCGTGCCTTGTGGCTGCTCGAAGAATCGGGTGCGCCGTTCGAGCGCGTACGCATCGACATTCGCGACGAAAAGTCAAAGGCGGATCCCGAGTTCCGGGCGGCGAGCCCTCTCGGCAAAGTGCCCGCGATCGCCGACGGTGCGGTCAGGATCAACGATTCGGGGGCCATTTGCGCCTACATCGCGGATGCATATCCGCAATCGGGTCTTGCGCCGCCTATCGGCGACCCGCAACGCGGCGCGTATCTGCAGTGGCTCATGTTTACCAATGCCAACATCGAGCCTGCGATGATGGAGAAATTCTCCGGGGTTGCTCCGAACCGCACGGCTCACGGTTGGGGCGACTATGCGTCAGTGCTTGCGACGTTGCGTGCAGGGTTGCAGAAGGGTCCGTGGATTCTTGGCGCACGCTTTTGCGCGGCCGACGTGATGCTCGGCTCGGCCGTTTACTTCCTCGACATGTTCAAGATCATGGGCGATGAGCCCGTGCTCAAGGCTTATTTGGAGCGCTGCATGGCGCGGCCGGCGGCACAGCGCGCGTTCGCGACCCCGACCTAGAGCGAGGAGCGGCGCGCTTAAGTGGCCCTCGGGGCAGCGCGGCATCGCGCGCTACAAGTCTGTAAGGTCAGTACCCGCTGTGGCGCAAAGCTGCCACCGCAGCCGCAGCGATCAGGCAGTAAATCCCAAAGACATACCAGCGACCGCGTTCCAGCCAGCGGCTCAGCCACCGCAGCGCGACGAGGCCGGCAAGAAATGCGAATACGGCGCCGACCAGGCTCGGGAACAGCGCCGCGGCGAGGTCCGCCGTCGCTGCAATCTTTTGTGCGTGCATCAGCCGCAGCAGCTCACGCGCCACGACCGGCGGCGTGAGCACGACGGCGAGCGCAAAGCTAAAGGACTCGGCGCGTAATTTTGCCACCCCGGCCAGCATGCCCACAGAGATGGTCGCGCCCGAGCGGGAGAAGCCGCGGAAGGGCAAGCACAACCCCTGCACCGCGCCGATGAGGCCCGCTTGCCGCGCGCTCAATTCTTGCGCAGGCGCGCTCGGCGTGCGCTGCCGACGCTCCCGGATGCCTGCGATCAGAATCAACAAACCCGCGGCAGCGAGCGCCGGAGCAATGATCTCCAGATGTCCGAAAAGATCCTCGATCTCAGCATGTGGCACGCCGGAAAATGCGGTCCTCTCGATAATCTTGATGATCACTTCGCCGATTATTGCCGTTAGTGCAGTCGCGAGGATGACGAGTGCCGCAAATCTCTTGAAGGCGGCCGCACTCTTGAAATACGTGCCGCGCCAGCTGCTCCAAAAATATACGATGACCGCGAACATGGTGCCGGTATGCAGCATGACCAGCAGCAATGTCATCTCTGGAGCCGAGGGATCAAGGCCCATCAGCTTTTCGGCCACGATGACGTGCGCTGAGCTTGACACCGGCAAGAGTTCCGCCAGGCCTTGCACGATTGCAAGAACAATCACTTTCAGAAGCGGCATGCGACGGATTCTAGGGGTTCTCGCCGATGCGAGGTAGAAATGCTTTTTTTATGAGTGCCGCGCGTAATAGTGCTACCGCGCGCGCGTACGCTGGGGTACGCAGGGACGCCCGGGCGCTTGACTGTAAGCCGCCAGCGCCAGCTGCGCGCAGCTATCCGCCCCACATGGCGGTATTCAGAAGAACCAGTGCGCCGAGCCCCGCTACCAGGAGCGCGTTTCGCATAATGCCGACGAGAATCTTGTTCAGCATGCTTTCATCCTCCTTCTGCTGACGTCCCAGCAACCCGGGCGCCTTCCTTGACTGCGAGCCAATGCAACCGCTGGGCCAATCCGCCTTCTGATCTACGCCACTGAGGTCCACGGTCCCTCGCGGCGCTAGCGCTCCTGGACGCCAGGAGCGGTAGCGCAGGCGGAACTGCTACTGCTTAGGAGTCGTCGACGGCTGACTGGGCGGCGGAGTCGCGCTGCTATCCGGCGTTGCGCTCGAAGACGGCGTCGAATCCGCCGAACCTGCCGGAGGCGTGGACGTGTCCGGCGGCATCGCCGGCGTGCTCGGTGGCGGCGCGCTCGACTGCATCGAGTTATCGGAACTCGGAGCTGCCGACGTGTCGGGGCCGGTTGCATGTTCCCGGGAGCAGCCCGCAGCGAGCGTAAGCGCGCTCAGGGACAGAATTAATAAACCGCGTTTCATAGAGGCACCTCGCTAACGTGGGTAATCTCCCGGCCTGTATGTTCCGGGCGTAACGAAACAACGCATCGCGGGTCCCGGTGTTCCCGGATTCACCAGTGCTGCGGCCACGCGCAAGCTTGGGCCGACCAATCGCTCCGCCGGCCGCAACTCGGGCTGTAACCGGGGATATCTGTGCTAAAACGGGCGTCGCCCGGTGCGGAAGACCCTTGATGCTGACGTTTTATTATCACTCTGCGCCAGACCCGGCGAAAGTAGCGTTGCCTCTGGAAGAAGCGGCGCTGCCATGCGAGCCGCTACCGGTCGAAATGCGCAAAGGGCGAGCGCTGCATGAGCGGTGCCCCCTATACCTTCGTCTAGTGTCCGCATGGGGCGCCGCGCGCGCACGGCCGGTCATTATGGGCGAGAATACCTGGATGAACATGCCCCACCTGATGCGCCTCTTCGAGGTGATAAGCGCCCGGCCGCCCGCAGCGCGCGCCAATGCGCCCGCGGACCGGCAAGCCTCCAGAATCGAGATGTACCAAGAGGCGCAGCGGAACTTGTTTCCGCAGAACTTGGCATTTGCAACCTAGACGTCTTCTGGGATGCAGCGACGCCAGTTCATCTCTGCCGCGTCAATGACGGTGGCCTGGGCAGCCGCAAGCCGCGCGATGGGCGCTGCGCATTCGCGGCCGCTGCGGATTCTCATTCTGGGCGGCACCCGTTTCATTGGCGTTTATATGACCGAGCTTGCCGTCAGGCGCGGACACATCGTCACGCTCTTCAATCGCGGTGAGACAAACCCACAGCTTTTTCCCAAGCTCGAAAAGCTCAAGGGCGACCGCGACGGCCAGCTTGACGCCCTGCGCGGGCGCCAATGGGATGTCGTCATCGATGACTCTGGTTTCGTGCCGCGCCATGTGAGTCTGACGGCGCAGCTGTTGGCGCCCAACGTGCGGCAATACCTCTTCGTCTCGTCAGTTTCTGTGTATGCGAGCTTTACCACCCCGCCGGACGAGGACTCACCGGTCGGCAAGCTTGCGGATGACAGCATCGAAAAGGTGGACGAGAATACCTACGGTCCTCTTAAGGCGTTGTGCGAGCAGGCCGCCGCGGCTGCGCTGCCTGGACGTGTCACAGTGCTGCGTCCAGGCTATATCGTCGGACCGAATGACAACTCAGACCGCTTCACTTACTGGCCCGCGCGCGCCGCCCGCGGCGGTGAAATCCTCGCGCCGGATGGCCCGGGGGATGCGATTCAGTTCATCGACGTGCGCGATCTTGCGCGCTTTACGCTCGGAGTACTGGAGAACAACACCGTCGGGACATTCAATGTCGTCTCGCCGCCGGGCCGGTTCACCATGGGCGATCTTTTGAGCGCGAGTATCAGCTGCGCAAACGCGCTCGCGAAGCCGGCTGTAGCGCCGCGGGCAGTGTGGGTGCCCGTTGAATTCATGCAGCAGCACAACGTCGTGCTTGCGACCGACATGCCGATCTGGAACGCGCCGAGCGGACCCGACGCGGCGTTCGCCAAGGTTAACGTCGCGCGCGCGCTGCAGGCGGGGCTTACCATAAGAGCCATCAAAGACACCGTCTGCGACACGCTCGAGTGGCATCTGGGGCGACCCGCAGCGCAGCGGCTCGCGCTCAAGGCTGGCATCGATGCGGCGCGCGAACACGAAGTGCTCGTCGCATGGCATGCTGCAGGCGCGCGCCCGCAGCAGTAGCTGGCCGAGTAATGGGGGATCCTTTGCGGCCGACTATTGCCGAACGTACCGGTTTCGAATTTCGTTAACGAGGCAGAGAAAGTCAAAATATGAAAATCCAGCAGCTTGCAGTGGCGGCGCTCCTTGTGATCGCGCTCTGCGCGGCCGCGCCGGCACAGTGCGCGGACGCCGCGGCGGCGCCTGATCACATCGCATTGCCGACCAGCGTGGTCCCCGAGCATTACGACGTCGAGGTGACTCCAGACGTCACCCATCTGAGCTTTCGCGGCCGCGCACGCATCGACGTTGAGGTGACGCGCGCGACCCAGAGCATCGTGCTGAATGCCGCCGACTTGAGCTTTGAGCGGGTGACGCTCTCCGGACACGCGCAGGCGGCGAAAATCACGCTGGACGCCGAGCAGCAAACGGCCAGCTTCGCCTTCGGCGCGCCCCTGGCACCCGGGCGCTACGTACTGTCGATCGACTATCGGGGCAAGATCTACCAACAGGCCTCGGGATTCTTTGCGCTCGACTACGCCGGCGACGCGGGCACGACCAAGCGAGCGCTATTCACACAGTTTGAAAACTCCGATGCGCGCAGGTTCCTGCCGTGCTGGGACGAGCCCGGACGCAAGGCAACCTTCACTCTGACCGCGATCGTTGCCGCCAAAGACATGGCAGTGTCCAACATGCCGGTTGCGAAGACGGAGAGCGTCGGGGAAGGACTGCAGCGCGTGCAATTTGCGCCGACGCCCAAGATGAGCTCGTATCTGCTGTTCTTCGGCGCCGGAGACTTTGAACGTCTGCATCGGATGATTGGCAATGTCGACGTCGGAGTCATCGTCAAACGTGGTGACGCGGAGCGCGGCCGTTACGCCCTGGATACCGCCGCCCAGTTACTGCCGTACTACAACGATTATTTTGGCACGCCTTATCCACTGCCCAAGCTCGATCTGATCGCCGCGCCCGGCTCGAGCCAGTTCTTCGGCGCCATGGAAAACTGGGGCGCGATTTTCTACTTTGAGCGCGATCTGCTCATCGACGCGCGCCTTTCGACCGAAGATGACCGGCAGAACGTCGCCGTGGTCATCGCACACGAGATGGCCCACCAATGGTTCGGTGATCTCGTCACGATGGCGTGGTGGGATGATCTATGGCTCAACGAGGGCTTCGCATCCTGGATGGAGATCAAAGCTGTCGATCATTTCCATCCGCAGTGGAAGCTGTGGCTGCAGGGGCAGTCGTCCGTACAGCAGGCGATGAGCACCGATGCCGCGAGCGGCACGCATCCCATCATCACTCCAATCAAGGACGTTTTGCAGGCGAGCAACGCGTTTGATTCCATCACCTACCAGAAAGGCGGCGCCGTCATCCGCATGCTCGAGGCGTACGTCGGGGAAGGTGAGTTTCGCGCCGGGGTGCGCCGTTACATGCGCGATCATGCCTATGGCAATACCGTCACCGACGACTTGTGGGCGGAGATTGATAGGGCGAGCCCCAAGAAGATCGGGGACATCGCCCACGATTTCACGTTGCACGCGGGCGTGCCCTTGATCGCGGCTGGGGCCGCACACTGCGAGCACGGGCAGCTGCAAGTGGAACTGACGCAGACGCGTTTTGCGCTGGACCATTCCGCCAAGGAGGGCACGCAGGTGTGGCGCGTGCCGGTTGCCGTGCAGGCAGTCGGCAGCGCAGCGGGAACCCATGTGATCGTCTCGGGCAGTGCGGCCAAGCCCGCCGCACTCGCGGGGTGCGGCCCGGCGCTGCTCAATGTCGGCCAGACTGGCTATTTTCGCAGCCGCTATGCGCCCGAAGGTTTTGCGGGGCTCGCCGAGCACTTTCAGGACCTTGCCGCGGAGGATCAGCTTGGCTTGTTGAATGACACCAAGGCGCTCGGCTCCGTCGGCCAGGGACCGATGGCGCAGTTCCTGCTGCTGGCCGCGAAGCTGCCGCCCAACGACGAGCCGCTGATCTGGAGCGATCTTGCGCAGTCGCTCGTCAGCCTTGACAAGCGCTACACGGGGCGCGCGGACCGCAGCGCATTCCGCGCCTACGCACGCACGCTGCTGCAGCGCCCGTTGGCGCTGGTCGGCTGGGACGCACACGCCGGCGAGGCCGACAATGTCGAAACCCAGCGGGCGATGCTCCTCGCGGCAATGGGGCGCTTCTCCGATACGGCCGTGGTGTCCGAGGCCAGGAGGCGCTTCAAGGAATTTGTCGCAGCACCAGCGCGCGTGAGCGCGGCGCAACGCAACATCATCCTCGGCGTCGTGGCCGCGAATGCGGACGGCCCCACCTGGGATGAGCTGCACGCGCTCGCCCGCAGGGCGACGACCGAGCTTGAGAAGCAGGACTACTATCGCCTGTTGGGACTGGCCATGGACCCGCGCATCGCGCAGCGCGCGCTCGATCTGTCGCTGACACAGGAGGCTCCGGTCACGCTGCGACCGCTCATCCTCGACTCGGTTGCGCGCGAGCACCCCGAGCTTGCCGCCGACTTCGCGATCAATCACTGGACTGTCATCGATCCGATGCTGGAAAGCGACAGCAAGTCGCAATACGTGCCGAACCTGGCCGGCGGCAGTGGCGATCTGAACATGATTACGCGCTTGAACGCGTTCGCTGCGGGCCATATCCCCTCGAGCGCCCGCAGCAGCCTTGAGAAAGCCATCGCCAGCATTCGGTACAATGTGCAAATTGGTAGTCATCTGGCCGATATTGACCGCTGGATTGCCACCGCACCGCGGCCCCAGGGCGCAAATGATCCGCTGCCCGGCATCCGCGACATGTCTGGGGCGAGCGGGCGTTGAGTTGTCAGTTGAGGCCTTCTGAGGGAATATGCGACAGCGGAGCGATGATGGCTTCAAGAAACCCGAGTAAATTCGTGCCTGGCAGTGCCTACACCTACGCGGTGACGCTGCGCGCGCGCCATCCGACAGCGGACCCGGCGGTTCTGACCAAAACTCTGAAGCTCGATCCCGTGCACAGCTGGAAAGCGGGTGATCCGCGTATGTCGCAAACCGGCACGCCCCTGGGCGGGCAGCACCGCGACTCGTATTGGTCGGCGACATTGCCGGGACAGCTGGTGGGCGCAACCAGCGTGCCGTTGGAAACCTTCATGTCGACGCAGCTTCTGCAGCTGGCGCGCCACCGCGATTTTCTCGGTGCCCTGCAGGCCGACGGCGGCGAGATCTCGTTGCTCATCGAGATTGCGCCGCTTGCGAACACGGTTCTGACTCTCAGCAGCACGATGTCGCGCAGACTTGCCGACCTCAATATTGAAGTAGAGTTTCAATTTCCCGGCGATTGAGAGCCAGATTTGGGCCCCACTCGGCGCCGCACGAGCATGCAACCGACCGGTCACTTTGAGGACGTAATGATGAGTGGAAAGATGCTGGCGACTGCCCTTTGCGCGCTCGTTCTTGGCGTCGCTGCCTGCGAGAAGAAAGGCCCTGTTGAGAAGACGGGCGAGAAAGTCGATCACGTGATTGACACCATCAAGAACGGCGGTGAAGAGCCCACCGGCGACAAGATTCAGGATGAGGTCGACAAGGCGCGTGACAAGGCCGCAGAAGCCACGGACAAGGTCGAAGGCAAGTAAAGGACATCAACTTCGCAGTGCCAGCCGCCGCGCGCAGGAGTTGAGTGCGCGGCGCTTGCGCGCGCCGGGCTTCTGATCACCCGGGCCCTGCGGGCGCCCGGGCGCGCTTAGGAAAATGTGCGCTCCACTGGCGGCGGCGGCAACCCGCGCGTGCGGCGCGGCCAATTCTCCAGAGCGTGCCGCTTGAGCGAAATCATTCGAAGCGCGCGTAGCGCTCAGGTCCGAGTGCTCAGCAGCAGGTGCGCGCCGCGACATTGAAAAGCCCGCAGCCTTGCGCACGGCGCGCTGCAACAAGAGCGCAGTGCAGCATTGATGCATTGCCCACTGCTGCTGCTACGAATCCGGCAGTCAAATAGGCGTCAGAGATTCACATTTGGTGCGCCTGCACACCTGCCAAACCTTGATTTCGTCGGCCAAGTCCGGAGCATTTCCGCGGCGAAGCCGATAAAATGCTCAATGAAACCTTGCATGGATGGCCGCTGGTGAGCGCACTTTAGCCTGAGTCTAAAGTGCCGGGGGTTTCAATTATTTTGGCAATTGAGCCGACAATTCATGCGTTACTTTGAGTCCAAAGAGAAGACTGCCGAACTGCTGCGTTTGGCTGTGCCGCTGATGGCGGGTCAGACCGCGGGATTCCACCCCATCAGCTACACCGTGTGGTACGAACACCTCGCCAAGATCAATCCCGCCCTGCAGGGTGCGCTCGAGGCGCGCCTGGCGGACAAGACTCCATTATCCGAGCAGGAAACCTACGAGCTTTTCAGCAAATACATCGTGACCCGCGATGCGGACATCACGGAGCGACTGGAAGCGCAGCTCATGCAGGTGCTCGCCAACGTGCGCGAATCTGCGGTCAAGCTGGGCCATCAGGCGGCGCAGTACAACGATTCCCTGACCCGGCATGAAGAGCGCCTGCAGCAACAGATCGATGTCCCGTCGCTCGGGGAACTCATCGCTGCACTCGTGGGTGAGACCACGCGCATGCGCTCGTCGGCGCAAACTCTGCAGGAGGAAATGGGAGCGACCACCGCCGAGGTCGGTCGCCTGCGTGAGCAACTGGAGAAAGCCCAGGGCCAGGCGCTCGTCGATGCGCTTACCGAACTGCACAATCGGCGCGCCTTTGAGCAGGCACTGGCACAGATGCTGACAAGCGCCGCAGAAAGCGCGTCTGCCTGCTCGCTCTTGATGGTGGATATCGATAACTTCAAACGCGTGAACGATACCTACGGTCACGTATTTGGCGACAAGGTGATTCGCTACGTGGCGCAGCGGATCAGTCTTAGCATCAAGGGGCGCGACGTGGCTGCGCGCTACGGCGGCGAGGAATTTGCAATCCTCCTGCCGGAGACGACTGTGCAGGGGGCGCTGGTGCTCGCGGAGCAAATTCGAGCGTCGGTCGCGCGCGGCAAAATCCACCGCGGCGGCGCCACTGAGCAGATCGCCGGTGTGACCGTTTCAATCGGAGTTGCCGAGTCGCTACCTGCCGATAGCGTTGAAGATCTCACGCGACGCGCGGACGAGGCGCTCTACAGGTCAAAAGAGGCCGGCCGCAATCGCGTCATGTCCGCCGTTTCTGCAAGACCGCAGTAAATTCCGCGCGCCTGTCCTAAGCGCAGCACGCCGCCAAGGCTCTCATATCGCACCGCAACATGGGATCGGCAACGAAGCAGGCGAAGGCGGCCATCGCGGATCACGGGTGGGCGCGTAACGCGCAACCCGCGTGATCAACGCTTGGCAGGGCGCGCACTTCTGCCTACCCGGGTGAGGCTACTTTGGCTCGGCTCCGGGCTGCGGATCCGCCATCGGGTAGCTCTGCGCTGCTCCCGAGGGCGGCGGCGCCGCAGGCGCGGCGGAGACGGCAGGCGCGGAAGCGCCAGCCATCGGGGCGGATGCGGAACTGGTGTTGCCGCCCGTGCTCGTGGATATGGCCGCGAGAAAGCGCTGCGCGGCGCTGTCAGTAGTCTTGACCTCGCCATCCATGATGTCGCTCGCGGTCACGCCCGGCTTCTTGTAAAACTCCGCGTTGGCGCCGCGGTCGATCGACAGGACACTGCCGTCGAGGGCGATGCCGGCGAAGAGACCGCGGTTTCTCGAGTACGAATACACCTCGGCGGTGAAATTGGAGTCTGTGGCGATGGAGGCCTGGCGGCCGACGGGGCCCGCCGCGACCGAGGCATCAGCGCCCAGGGTGACCTTGCCGCCCGTGATGCCCTCGACGCCGGTGCGCGTGGTGAAGACGAGAATGATGTCGGTCGACTGCACGCCAGCCTGCCAGCCGAAACTGCCGCCCGTGAGTGCGATGAATACCGGGTTTGAGAACTGACCGTTCTTGCCGCGCACGACCATCACGCCACTGCCGCGACGGCCGCCCGCGATGAACGCGACCTTGGTCACGTCGGGAACAACAGCGATGGCGTAGGCGCGGTCGAGCAGGCGTTCCGGAATAAACGTATCAGGAGTCGCGCTCGACTCCTCCAATATCTGCGTGGCCATCAAGAGTTGGCCTTCTTCGCGCGCCTGTGCGTGCACTTGCATGGCGCTGACGGTGAGAGCAATGCCTGCGAGCAGGCTAGTGAAAGCGACGCGGTTGCGCATCCTGAATTCCCCTGTTGATGTCGCCGTACGGCGACGCTAATAAACGCAGCCGCAATAGGCGTTCGCGCAAGCTTACCCGAGTTGCGGCATCAAAGTCAGAAGTACAGGGAGTAGAAGAGCTGAATGATGTTGGCGTCGAGGCGGTAGAGCGGCAGTTCATCCTCGCCGCCCGCAGGAATGACCGTGTTGCTGTAGAGCGCGTGAAAGTCCGTGTAATCGATCAGCAGATGGTCATAGCGCAGATTGAGCGTGTTTTTCTGGATCCATGGGGCGCGCGGCACCTTGAACTCATAGGAGGCGCCGACGCCCACGGTGTAGCTTGAGAAGGCCGCAAGCTCCCGATCGCGCGCCTCGAAGTTCTGGGCGTTGGCGCGCGGGAAGAGGTCGTTGTAGAAGCTGGCGGCATTTTGCTTGTAGTAGCGAAACGTGCCGTCAAAGATCCACTGATGCCACGGCTGCGTGTAGCCGAGCTGCAAGGTGTTCGCCTCGATGCCCCAGGTGTCCGTGTAGTAGCGGTAGAAGAAGTCGAGCGCGGCGCGATACGGCAGGTAGTACTTGAGGTCGGCGGAGGCGGCATTGCTCGTATGCGTGCCCGGGTAGACCTGCGGCGCAGTGGCCCAGCCCTTGCCCACACCCGGGGTGAGGTAGACGACGTCGCGATAGGGGCTTTGCAGATAGCCCTGATCAGTGAGCGCCTGGTAGTTGAGGCTCAGAATCAGATTGCGCGTGAGCACCTGGGTGAGCCCGACGCCATAGGATCTGTGGTCGACCTCCTGCGCGAATGTCGGATCATTGACGATCGCGCCGTCGGCAAGCTTGATGTCGCGATAGACGTGATCCCAGCCGCGCGAGTAACTCATGGTGACTGTGGTCAGGTCGCCGAACATGTCCTGGCTCAAGCTGAAAATGCTGGTGTCGGCGATGTAGTCGGGCTCGCGGCTGTGGATATAGCTGACGCTGTAAGTGGTCTTGCCGTGCTGGTACTCGACGGAGCCGCTCTGCTGGGTGCGCCTTTCCTTGTACGGGCTTGCCGTCAGGAGCACGTCGATCGAGGCGCTCGTGATCATGTCGACGTAGTAGTTGTAGGAAACGGAGAAGTTGTCGCCGATCTTCTTGCGGATGAGCACCGATGGGCCCTGCACGGTGACCCCGCCGCCTTCATAGCGGTGGTACATGGCGTCAGCTTCGTCCTCCGGCAGCACGCCGGCGGAGCCCGGCAGTGAGCCGAGCGCGCCGAAAGCCACGAGAGCTGCAATGCGCGCCGCGCGCCGCGCGCGGGCAAGCTGGAGCGCTGCGCGCCGCGACTCCCGGCTCAATTGCACCCGCAGCCCCCGCCTGCGCTGCCGGTGGCGCCGTGCGCGCCCTCGCGCGTGCCGAAAACATGCTCGATATAGTCGCTCGAGATCGGATCCCGGTTCAAAGACATGATCGGATCGGCGAGGTGCTCGCGCTCATAGGGCTTCACCCACGGTTGAATGGGCGCGCATCCCGCGAGCGGGTAGAGCAAACCGAGGGCGAGGAGGACTCGGACTAGGCGCATGTCAGCTCCTTGGAGCTTGGGATCACTCCCGCATCAGTGTGCGGATACTGCTTAAGTACTCTTCCTCGTCGCCGGGCTTGTAGCCGCGATGAATCATGCGCACCGTGCCCTTGCGATCGACGATCACGGTGCTCGGCATGCCGGACACGCCGTAGAGCTTACTCACCTTGCTGTCCGTATCGTAGAGGATCGGAAAGGTCACGGGCGTTTGCTTCAGCCAATCGTTGGCGGCCTTGGAGTCCGGCTCCACGTTGACGCCGATCATGGTGAAGCCGAGCTTGCCGTACTTCTTGTAGATGCTGTCGAGCAGCGGCATCTCCTGGCGGCACGGGCCGCACCAGCTAGCCCAGAAGTTGAGCATCACCACCTGACCCTTGAACTGCGTGAGCTCGACCGGTTTGCCGGCCTGCGCGTTCAAGGTGAAATCGGGCGCCGGCGAGTTCGTGTCGACTGCCGCGACGAGCGGTAGCGCGAGGAGCAATGCCGTGAATCCTGCAATGAGATGTTTCATCGTATGTCCTTCCTAAAAGAATACGCTCGCGCCGATCGTGGCCTCGAGATTGTTCGTGAGCTTGTCCACACCCAGCAGGCTCGACTGGAACACCCGATCCTCAACGCCGATGTGCACCGCCATCCAGTCCGTCGGCAATACGCGATAACCGCCGCCGAAGCTCACGGTGAACTTGCTGTCACCGGCGAAATCAGTGCTGCCGATGCCGCCCAGCAGATAAAAAGCGCTCGTCATGGCGGTCTTGCGTCCCAGGAAGACCTCGCCGGGAAGGAAGTTGTAGCCGAGCGCCAGGTCGTAGTACGTGAAGTACCTCTCAGAGGGCGTAAGGAGGTTGATATTGCTCAAGGTCTCGAAGCTCGTGCGCCCCGCCTGCGAGCGGCCGAAGGCGCCCTGGAAGAAAAAGTCCTCGCTGACGTGATAGGCCGCGGTAAAGCCGTACACCGGGTTGGTGCCGAAGTTCTCGATCGACAGGGCGCCGTACTGGACGCCGAACTCGACATTGTGCGAGCGGATCTTTGGCACGGTGATCTTGCGTCGCTCGACGTCCGGGTCAATCACGCGCGGCGGATGATCGTTGCCCTCCTCGGCGGCCGCGTCGTTCGGCGCCTGCGCCGCGGCGTCGTCGTGCCTGTGAAACAGGTGATGTATCGAGGCGCAACCGCCGAGCACGAACGCCGCGCTCAGAAGAAGAACGCGAATCCCAGTTTCCATTCGTCAACTACCTCATTCGAGTTCAGCTTCGTGAAGACCACGTGACTCTTATACTCCGCGCGCAGGAAGAACCGGCGCGTCAGGTAGTACCGCACCCCGCCGCCCACATACGCCGTCTGCTCCGTACGGTTGACGGGCTCGACGAGTGTCGCCTTCGGTTCGGTGTGCACAAGACCGGTGCCGAGCATCACGAAGGGCGACCAGCGCCACTCCGGCATAAACACATGCGTAAGGCCGACATCGGCGACCACGCCGTTGGAGGCATTGCCCAGGAACTGTCCCACGGACACTTCCGCAGCGAGCTGCGAATTGAAGGACAGCGAGGTGTAGGCGGAGATCAGGGTCGCCCCCCCGTAGGTGCCGGCGAACATGCCCATCTCGAAGCGATGCGAGGTGAAGCCGGCGCGATCGCCGCGGTTGAAAGTGAACGCCGAGCCATCGGCGAGCACGGTATGCAGCATGTCCCCTTCGGCTACCCAGCCGACGACGCCGCGCTCGGTGCGCACTTTGAACCATTCCGTATAGCGCACGAGTACATCGACGCTGCCGTCGCGGTCGACGACATTGAACACCGGATATCCGCGTCCCGGGCCGGTGTGCAGCTCGAGGTAGGGCGCGACCACGAATACCTGCAGGTATTCCCGGGCGTCGCACAGTGCCGGGATCGCGAGCAACAGGACGAGTAGCAGGCAGCGGGCGCTCGGTAATCGTTGCAAGACGCTCCTAGTTGAGCGGCACGGCCGGATCGAATGGGTTGTTGAAGTACTGTGCGCCAATATCCAGCCACTCGGTAATGATGCGTAATTCGGCCGCGCTCAGGTACCCGGCATGCGTGCTGCCCGAATTCGCCGCGAAGCGGTTCAGAAACTGGCTCGACAGCGCACCGTTGGCGCTGCCCGCATTCAGATACGGTCCCACCGGCACCGGCATCGTCGTCGCCTGACCCTTGGGTCCCGGCGGCCCCGGCACCAGCACATCCTGCACGGCGCCCATGTTAACTGCCTGCTCGTCATGCGTGAACAGCAGCTGCCGATAAGAGGTGAGCTGCAGCGGCTCATCGCTTGAGGGCGTGTTCGTCAAATTCAGCTGTCCGCCGGGCGCCTGCGCCGCCCCGTTGGCGTCTTTGGCGCTGTGGCAGCCGCCCCGCGTGCAGGTATGGTCCGCCAATACCGCTTGCGTCGCCGGGTCGAGTACCTGGCGCACTTTATCCCACAGCGGCTGAATGTGCTCCGTGTAGTTGATCGTGATGCGGCAGGTGCTCGACCAGCTGGTGGTGCACAAATCGGAGGTCGGCACGTTGGTCGTGATCGTCGGATCGTTGTAGCTGTAGGAGAAGCTCGCATCCGGAGCGCGCACACTCGGGTTCGTCCAAATGTCCTGATACACGACATTGACGCTCGGCTGCATCTGCTGGCACGGCGGGCTGTCGTTCGCGCAGCTGGTGCGCGCGCGCGTTTCGGCCATGGTCTCGCCCGGATTCGGCAAGAAGGTCGCGACCGTGCCGGGGAAGGGCTCGCCAGTTGTCGTGGCACCGGTGTTCACGAGCGGGAAAAGGCCCGCGCGGCCATGGGAGCGCGGGCTCTGCGGCGTCGCCGGGGTGTGGCAGCCGTTGCAGGTCATGGTTTCGCCCGGGAGCACCTGCAGCCAGTTCGCGTGCACTGGGAAGATACGCCGGGCATTGACATCGAGTATGTCGATCTGGAAGGCGACATTGGCGGGCACTTCGATCTTGACCGAGCCATCCGGCTCGACCGGTGCGTAGCCCAGGATCTCGCGCATGTAGGGGCTTGCGCCGAAGGCCTGATCGGCGATGTTGAGCGTCTGCATGTCCGGTAGCGACACGGCCTTCTGCAGGCGGATGAAGCGCGCCGGGCGCTGCGCGGCTTTGGTCTTCGCCGGATTCGCCAGCGTCTGAATGTTCGGGACGGCGGTGTCGACGCCGTCGAAGTCGTAGACGCTCTTGATGTCGATGACGCCCACGCTCTGATCGAAAAAGGTCTGATCCAGGGTGACGCCCGGCACCCCGTCGAGGATGACCGCCGGCAACGGGCGCGGCTGCGCCGCGACGATGTCGGTCACCATGACTCCTTCGACGGGCTGCATGACCGGCAGCAAGGTGTTCTGCTTGGGATCGAACATCCAGATGCTGTAGAGCGGTGGCGCCGATTTTGCGGTTGGGCTCGCGAGAGCCGCGGTGGTGCACGGGACGATGGTATTGGGCGTGACGCTGGTGTCCAAGAGCCGGCACTGCGTCCAGCTGACGAGGATGCGCTGGGTGCCATCCCAGAGCGGCACGGCGGAATTGAAGCGTCCGCCGGGGGAGGGGCCGGGAATCGTGAGGACTTCGTAGGAGGTGGCGAAGGTCTGCGCCGGTCCCTTGGCGCCGGCGTTTGCGAGCAGCGGCTGCGTGTTCTCCACGAATCCTGTGCCGTTGATGATAACGAGATCGCCGCCGAAATCGTCGTTTGTATACGGCCGGATCTGCGCGAGGATGTTGCCGTTTTGCATCTCGTGCGGCTTGATGAACTCGATCGTGGCGGTGTTTTGATTGCCGTCGGGCCCGGTATTGTGGCTGTTGGCGCCGTAGTAGAGCTCAAGATCGGTGCCGTCAGGATTGATCGTGTAGAGGTGCATGCCGTCCTTTCCCGGCGCGTGGTCCCAGCGCGTGAAGAGGACGCGGCCGTTCGACAGCACCGTCGGGTCGCGGTCATGGCTCTGGTTGAACTCGATCTGGTGAATGTTGCTGCCGTCGGGATTCATTACGGCGAGCACGAAGGCCGACTCGTCGCGATCCTCGGTCTGATATTCGAACTGCGGATCGTTCTCATCGAGCAGCACCGCCTTCGACTGTCGCTGCCGCGTCGAGGTGAACAGGATGCGTCCGTCGGGCAGAAACGCCGGCGCGACGTCCTCACCGGCATTGGCCGTATCGTCATCCGGAATCACGCGCGCGAGCGTGTCGCTCGCGATGGTGTACTGCCAGATGGCCCAGGTCGGCGGGTCGGTGTCCTTCATGTTCGGCGTCAGCGGCCCGCGCATCGCGAACAGCACCATGGTGCCGTCGGCGGATACCGAGACGTCCTTGACGTCGTAGGAAGCGGTGCCGGTGACGCGCAACGTGATGTTGGTTTCGCTCGCGCTCGGCGAGGCGGTGGCGCGCTTGTAGAGATTGGCCTGCGGGACCGGCGGGCGCAGCAGCCGCAGGTCGTCGCTCATCATGGGGATCGTGCGCTTGACGTAGAAGATCGGAAAGTCGGTGGTCGATGGATCGGCGCCCTGGCCGCTTCCCAGGTTTATCTTGGTGCCGGGACTGCACGCAGCCAATGCCCAGGCGAGGGCCGCACAGGCAGCCATGCGCGCGAGCGCGCCAGCCCGCGCCCGCATCGAACCTCCATGCTCTTCATACATGTTGCGTTCACTCCGTAGGACACGCGCTCAAGCGCAGCTGGAATGCATGACCTAATCCTGCTTTGCCGCAGCGCACACGGCGATCTGCGGACGCCGTCACAGCCGGCAATACTGAATTGCGCTTCTCTCTCCTCGGGGCGCCAGGGATTGCCGCAGGCGCCGTCAATGCCCCGGCAGCTTAGGTAGCCGGTCGGGCGGGTACATGGAGTGACCGGGCTCGCAGTTTACGGCGCGAAGCATACCCGGACGAGCTTCCTCCCCGACCTGTCTGTAAGTGGCGACGTCCGGGAGTTGAGACACCGGTAAGCCGTTTTGCGCGCCCGTATAGTTCGCCGCGCACCAGTTAATTCTTCGTGAGTGGGTGACTGCCATGACGATCGCAAACAAGCGGAACTCGGCGCTGCCGCGCCGCGCGGCACGCGCCGCAGCGAGTGCATCGTGCGCCGTTTTCCTTCTGGCACAGCCCGTAGCGCCCGCGTTCGCGGATCCGACTTCCCAGGCGCAGCGCATTTATGAGCGCATCGCCGGCGTCGATCCGCCCGATGCGACGCTTGCGACCATGGAAGCCGACATCGCTGGGGGCAACGCGCTCGCCGCGGCGGAGCTCGCCACCGCCGATCCATCCTTCTACAACGTCGTGCTGAAGAACTTCGTCACGCCCTGGACCAACCGCAACCAGACGGTGTTCGCGCCGCTCAACGACTACACTGCGACCGTCATCGGCATGGTGCGCGACGATGTGCCCTTCAACACCGTCCTGTCGGCCGACCTTCTTTATAAGAGCAATGCCGCAGGTCTTCCCCCGGTGTCCGGGGCGAACAACAATCACTACGCGACGGCGGAACTGAACGGCGTCGATCTGAAGGCGACCCTGGTGGCGACCACCCAGTCTGGGGCCTACGGGCTGCCGACGGCGGCGACCGCCGGTGTAATGACGACGCGCGGCGCCTCGTCCGCCTTCTTCATCAACGGCACGAACCGGGCGATGTTTCGCTTCACGCTGATCAACCACCTGTGCACTGACCTGAATCCCATCATGGATATCACGCGGCCCCCGGATCGCGTCCGCCAGGACGTGAGCCGTTCCCCCGGTGGCGACAGCCGCATCTTTCTCAATAACTGCATCGGCTGTCATGCCGCCATGGATCCGATGGCGCAGGCCTTCGCCTATTACAACTTCGACGGCGTGGTCACCCAGGAGACCATCTATACCCCCGGCGTGGTGCAGGCGAAGTACCTGATCAACACCCAGAACTTCAGCGAAGGGTTCATCACGCCGAATGACAGCTGGAGCAATCGCTGGCGCCAGGGCCAGAATCAGGTGCTCGGCTGGAGCGGCGCTTTGCCGGGCAGCGGCAACGGCGCGAAGAGCCTGGGGCAGGAGCTCGCCGCGAGCAGCGCGTTTGCGAACTGTCAGGTGCAGAAGGTCTTCCAGGCCGTGTGCTACCGCACGCCGCAGAACCAAACCGATCGCAACCAGATCGCGACCATGGTCAGCGGCTTCACCTCAGGCGGCTACAAGTTGAAGCAGGTCTTTGCCGAATCCGCCGTGTACTGCATGGGCCCGTGAGGATACGGACCATGACGAGGGAGCATCGCATGAATGGCTTCGCATTGAGTTTGCATCCGTTGCGCGGTACCAAACAGGCAACGGCGCTCGCGCTGCTCGCGCTGCTGGCCGCGTGCAGCAGCAGCGGACCTGCCACTTCGGCGAACCCGGTGACAGCGGCGCCGACCGTGCAGGCGTATACAGGCCCCGCGCCGGAGACCGCGGACGTGGAAGCGTTTCAGGTCAATCTCTGGCAGAACATCGAGGGTCCGACCATGTGCGGCGGCTGCCATCATGCCGGCGGCCAGGCGCCCGAATTCGCGCGTTCCGACGACATCAATCTCGCCTATGAGGCGGCCAATACCGTCGTCGACCTGACGAACCCCAGCCAGTCGGAAATGGTGCAGAAGGTCTCCGGCGGCCACAACTGCTGGCTCGCCTCCGCGCAGGCCTGCGGCGCCACGCTGACCGTGTGGATTCAGAACTGGGCCGGCACCAGCGCGGTCGGTAGCCAGGCGGTCAAGCTGCAGCCGCCGCCATTGCAGGACGTCGGGCCGAGCAAGACCTTTCCGGCCTCTTCGGCCGCCTTCGCCTCCCTCATCTGGCAGCCGATCCTCGTGCCCTGGTGCTCGCGCTGTCATTCGGACAATGCGCAGACGCCGCAGGCGCCGTATTTCGCGAGCTCCAATCCGGATGAGGCGTACGCGGATGCGCAGGCCAAGATCAATCTCATCGACCCGGCGCAGTCGCGCTTCGTCGTGCGCCTCGCCACCGAGTTCCACCACTGCTGGACGACGAGCTGCGCGGCCGATGCCGCCACCATGCAGGCGGCCATCACGGCCTTTGCGAACGGCATTCCGACGACCAAGGTCGATCCTTCGCTCATCGTCTCGAAGCAGCTCTCGCTCTATCAGGGCACGGTCGCCTCAGGCCAGGCCCGCTATGCCAATGCGCAGATCGCGCTCTACCAGTTCCAGACCGGCTCCGGCAGCATCGCCTACGATACGAGCGGCGTGCAGCCGGAGCTTGATCTGACGCTCTCCGGCAACGTGACCTGGGCCGGCGGCTGGGGTATCAATATTGCCGCGGGCGGCAAGGCCCAAGGCTCGAGCGAGGCCAGCCAGAAGCTTGCGAATCTCATTCAATCGACGGGCGAGTTTTCGGTCGAGGCGTGGGTCGCGAACGGCAATGTGACCCAGACCAAAGCCGACATCGTCAGCTATTCGGGCAGCGACACCACCCGCAACGTGACGCTCTCGCAGCAGCTGCAGCAGTACGAGAGCGAAGTGCGCAGCAGCGTCACCAACGACAACGGCGATCCGCCGTTTCTGACCTCGGTCGCGGGCGCCGTGGCGCAGGCCTCTCTGCAGCACGTCGTCCTCACCTACGATCCCGTAAACGGCAGGAAGCTCTACGTCAACGGCGTGTTCACCGGCGACGTCGATGCGCAGAAGGGCGGCTCGCTTGCCTCCTGGGACAATACCTTTGCGCTCGTGCTCGGCTCGGAAGTCTCGGGCGACCACGCCTGGACGGGCGAAATTCGCATGCTCGCCATCCACAACCGCGCCTTGACGCTGGCGCAGGTGCAGCAGAACTTCGCGGCGGGAGTCGGCGAGAAATACTATCTCCTCTTCGATGTGTCGAATCTCGTCAACATGCCGCAGAGCTACATCATGCTGACGGCGAGCGAGCTCGACAGCTACTCGTACCTCTTTGCGCGGCCGACCTTCATCAGCCTCGATCCGACGCAGAAGCCGAGCAACATCCCCATCGCTGGCGTGCGCATCGGCCTGAACGGCGCCGAGGTCGGCGTCGGCCAGGCCTATCTGCCGCTCAGCACCACCATCACCGCGGCGAACTATTCGCCCACCTCGGGCGAAGTGCTCGCGACGGTCGGCACGGCGATAGCGGAGGAGAACGGCCCGGCCCTGGATCAGATCTTCCTCACCTTTGAGAAGATCGGCACGAACTCGCACGTGGAGGCCTCGCCGCCCGTGCCCACGCCGCCGGCCCCGGTCGATACCGGTCCGTACCCCGATCTGGGCGCGCGCACCTACGACAGGCTCCTCTACACGATGTCGAACATCACCGGCGTGCCGCTCACGGATCCCAACATCGCGAGCACTTTCGCCAACATTCAGCAGTCGCTGCCGTCGGTGCCCACGATCGACGCCTTCAATGCCTCGAACCAGCAGGCGGTGGCGCAGCTGGCGATCGAGTTCTGCAGCGAGCTCGTCAACAACACGACGCTGAGTGCGCAGTTCTTCCCCGGCCTCAATTTGGCGCAGCCGGCAGGCACGTACTTCGCAACCCAGAGCAATGTGAACCTCGTGATCAATCCGCTCTTGAGCAAAGCGCAGATTGTTGACGGCCACGGCGTGCAGATTTCCACACAGCCGACGGTGGCCGCGGTGACGACGGAGTTGAACTCGCTGATTGCACTGTTGAGCGCAGGGCAGAACCAACCCGGGCGCACTGCCGCCGTCACGACCGCCGCCTGCGCCGCCGTGCTCGGCAGCGCCGCGGTTGTGCTGCAGTGATGGGTTTGTAGGAGACAAGCGCAATGATCATTCGCACCAAGCCCCCTCGCAAGCTCGCCCTCAACGAGCCCATCCGCCATGAGAATCATGGCCGGCCGCGCAGCCGGCGCGATTTTCTCGGCCGCGGCCTCATTACGGGCGCGGCTTACATCACCGCGCCGACGTTCTTCAGTTTGTTCGCCAATCCGCGGCTCGCTGAAGCCGCGCTCGCAAACGACATCCAAACTCTGGCCCAGGACTGCGGCATCGTCACGCAGGGCGCGGGCAAGATTCCCTTCATCGCCTTTGATCTGGCGGGCGGGGCGAACCTCAATGGTTCTGAGGCACTCATCGGCGGTCAGGGCGGCCAGCTCGATTTTCTCACCGCCGCCGGTTACGCGAATCTCGGTCTGCCGGGCGACATGGTTCCGAGCGCGCCGAATCCTGCGAGCCCGACCAACAATTGGATCAACACCTCCCTGGGGCTTGCGTGGCACTCCGACGGCGGAATGCTGCGCGGCATTCTGTCGCGCACGGCGGTCGGGACGCGCGCCGGCGTCAATGGCGCGGTCATCCCGGCGCTGTCTGAGAACGACACGATGAATAACCCCCACAGTCCGCTCTACGGCATCGCGGCGACCGGTTCGAATGGGGCGCTCCTGACGCTCATTGGCTCAGAGCCGACCGTCTCCGGCGGCAATTCCGTGGCGCCCATGGACATGATCAATCCGACGCTCCAGCCGACCGTGGTCGATCAGGCGAGCGACGTGACGGGACTCGTCAATACCGGCCAGCTGGGCACATTGTTTAGCAACCCGAGCGATGCGGTAGAGGTGCTCGAGTCCATTGCGCGCATCAGCGGCGGCACCGATCCCAGCACCTTTGGCGGTAAGCTCGGCGAAGTCAACATGCTCACGCGCGATACCGCCATCAAGACGGCGCTGCGCTGCGGCTACGTGAAATCGGCCGACCTCGTCGACACGTTCGGCAATCCTGCGACGCTCAATCCGAATCTCGACACCAACATCGTCGGCTCGAGCGGCATCTTCTCGGCGGCCGAATACGCCGCAAATTCCGACTACCAGAAGACCGGCGCCATCATGAAGATGGTGATCAACGGTTTCGCCGGAGCGGGCACCATCGAGATGAGCGGCTTCGATTACCACGGTCAGGGCCGCGCCACCGGCGAGGACCGCAACTTTCAGGCGGGCATATGCATCGGCGCGTGCCTGGAGTACGCGGCGCGCGTCGGCATGCCGCTCATGCTCTATATATTCAGCGACGGCTCGCTGAACGCGAACGGCGTCGTCGACAACACGCCCGACGGGCGCGGCAAGTTCATGTGGGCGAGCGACAACCAGACGACGGCGGCCTCGATCATCCTGGTCTACAACCCGAAGGGCCGGCCGGTACTCCTGCACGGCGCCTCGAGCCAGCAGATCGGCTTCTACGATCCGGGCGGCTCGGTGGATACCACCGGCAGTCCCGCGGCGAACTCGGTGGAGCAGCTCGTCGAGACGGTCATCCTGAACTACATGGCGCTGCACGGCACGCAGGGCCAGTTCGGGTCGCTGTTTCCCAATCAGGGCCTGGGCAACGCGGCGGCACAGGATGCGATCACCGCTTTTGAGCCGATCGTGAACGGCAAGATCGCCTGAACGCGGGCGCGAACGCGGACGCGCTCGGGTGCGCGCTGCGCCTGTCGCGCCGCGCCGACGCTTTTTGAGCTGGGAGCGGCAAGCGTCGAAATGCGCTTGTATGCTCGAATTCGTGCCGCGTTCATTGACTCTGTAAACTTCGCTGTGCGAGGGTTCGTCGTGCGCTGCGGCGGGCCTTCGGCCGTACGCAATTTTGCGGAGGATACTTTTTGGGCCGGCAACAGGCGGACGGTCGCGCGGCGCGTTGCTCGCGCACAGCATGGAAAGGGGTGCTCGGAGGCGTTCTGGCCACCGCTGTGCTCGCCGCCTCGGCTGCGACCGCCTATGCGCTCCTCGGCCGCGAGGCGCCCGATTTTGCCTTGCATGCCGTCAGCGGCAACAACGTGCGCCTCTCGGAACACCGCGGCGATGTCGTGGTCTTGAGCTTCTGGGGCAGCCGCTGCGGCCAGTGCCGCATGCAGCTCGCGGCCCTCGATCGCAGCTTCAAGACGTATCACTCCGCCGGTCTGCAGGTGTTCGGCGTCAATGTCGACGATGATCAAAGCGGTGCGCTGGAATTCGCGCGTACGCAGGCGCTCGGCTTTCCGCTGTTGCTCGACCCGCAGAAGGCGGTCGCGCGGGCCTACGAGGTCGACAATCTTCCCATGACCGTGCTGATCGACCGCGGCGGCGCGGTGCGCCAGGTGCATCGTGATTTCAGCTCGCGGTTCGAGGCGGCTTACCTGCAACAGCTCCGCGTGCTGCTGAATGAATGATCGGAGACTTATGCTTCACGTCGCGCATTCCCGAAGGTTCCTCGCGCCGCAGGCGGCAGCGCCGAGGCTTGCCGTAATCGCGCTCGGTCTGGTCTTCCTCGCGCCACCCTTAAGCGCATGGGCACAGTCGGCGGCGGTAGCGCCGGCAACCCCCCCGGCCGCGGTGAGCGCCGCTCCTGGGGTGAGCGCGCCGAAGACCCAGGCGCCGAGCCCCGCTGCGCCGGCTGCCGCGGCGAGTGCACCCGCCGCATCCGGCGGGGCGTCTGCGGGCGCCACCGACACGCGCGGACTCGACCAGGACATTCAGGG
>Ga0302177_10000266_pt1 | contig 41551 bp, 41 predicted proteins | sample I_Palsa_E1_2_FD_198780 | JGI IMG/M metagenome (GOLD analysis project Ga0302177, IMG submission 198780) | Peat permafrost microbial communities from Stordalen Mire near Abisko, Sweden - I_Palsa_E1_2 | ecosystem: Environmental > Terrestrial > Soil > Palsa > Peat permafrost | place: Sweden... | reverse complement strand
TATCCAATCCGGCAACGTTAACTGGGAGCGCGTCGACGAATTCTCGCGCGCGGCCTACGAGTCGGTCCTTCCAATTGGCGGCTAGACGGAAGAAGCGGCTCGGCGAAGAGGACTTGGGCATTCCTCTGGACGGTTCCGGTTTCGCGAGAAAATGCGCGATCGCCGTTGGCCGTCGGCTTCGTTGCGACTTGACAACAGAGCGCAGCGACTCTACACACCAGACCGTTTTTGATCTGCGACAGAAAAATTCAACGGTAACCGAAGAGAAGGACGGGCGCCGCCCGGTCATTCCCTTTCTCATTACAGGCGCCGGCGGGCTTCTATGGTACGGCGTCCGATTGCAATTAAACGGGCAAGAGACGCGCCTGCAGCACGTACAAATACGATTGCTCACGGGGGCTCTCACGGGTCCAAAAATCTGCCTGCTGCGGATGGAGTGGGACACTCGCGAAAAGCAAGATGATGAAGACTCTAAGCACGCCCAACCGCATTGGCAAGTCGATCCCGACGCTTTGGAGAGCACGACCTATTCGAGTTTTGAGGAGTTTGTTCGCGATACCCCGGCCTTCGAGCCGGTTTCAACAACCCAGCCCACACGCAGCGAGCGATTTCGCGACAGACTCGACATCCTTCATCTGGCAATGGGAGCCACATTCCACCGACGGCGTGCGTTGTGGAGCGTTGCACCGGAGGAGATGACAGGCGAGGCGGTGGTGTTTTGGCTGGCGGCTTGCATCGATTACTTGCGCCAGGAGCTTGTGTACATGAACCGTAAAATGGGCCAGTCGAGCGCGACGATGTGAGCAACACGCGGTACAGCGTGTTTTAGGTGCGCTTGGCACCAGCGTCAATGCTACCGCGTTAGCAACAATGCGTTATTGATTTGGCGGCCGGGGGAGACGAGGTATTTTCCGTTCGCCCACAAGCCGGTTGATGCGCCGCCGTCGAGGTTCATCGCGTCGTAGGCGCCGAGTTTCTTCATGATGTGCGCGCATTGGTCGAGCGAGCCGCTCGCAACCGCGAAGATCAATTCGGACTGGTCCTGACTGACGCCGACCATGGCGCGCTTGCCCGAGCGGAAGACTTTTGGATCTTTGAATCCCTCGGCCGCGGGATCGGAAAACTCCATCCCCTCGACGAGCAACTGTGGTCCGCCGCCGATTGCTTCCCACGCCTTGGCAATGCCCGGGGCCGAGCCGTCGTCGGCGCGCACGGCGTACCCCGCGCGCCGCCCGACCCAGAAGTGCGACGCGACCGTGCTTTCGCCGCGGAAGTAGATCACGTAGCCGTCGCTCGGAATGCGCGTCGATCGATAGTTGATCTGTGAGACGACGCCGTCGGTCACTTGAATCTGTGGGCCGCCGGTCAGCCCGGTCGAACGCCCCCACGCGGGCGTGAAAATCGTGATCGTTTCGCCGATCGGGCCGGGGAGTCGATTGAACCAGTAGGCATACCAGTTATTGGGATAGGCGATGCTGCCGTCCAGCGATCCATAAATGCGCAGCGGAATGCGCTCGATCGTCGCGTGATTGTCACGATCGAAGTAGAGCACGCTGCCGACGTCGCCCTTGAAAACCATCGAGCCGTCGATGACCGTCGTTTGGTCGAGGTTCTTGCGTGACACGTGTTTGGCGTACGCTTCAAAATAGCCGCCATTAATGGCGGCTATTGCGTTTTGATGCTTTGCGATGTCGGAGAGCCAGGCGGTGTCCCCGACATCGGGACCCCCAAGGGCTGCTCGCACCTGAACACGATCGAGTCGCGCAATCACAAATTGAACCGCGCGGCCATCAATCATCGTCGTCCCGACGTTGAGCGCGGGGGCGCGACGCGCATCGATGGCAATCGGTGCGCACGCAAGAAAGAAGCCAGCGGCTAAAAGCGCGCTCGCGCTTAGCAGTTGCGTGACCTTCACACTTCAGTGATCGACCAATGTCTGTGCCAGTATTAGGACATTCATTGAAGTCTAACGCGGCGCAGTCACGGCAACCTCATCACGCGCTCGGCAACCTTGCGGAATCGATCCGGGTCGGAACGTTGCATGTCGCCCTTTAGACTCGGCCTTCTGGCCGCACTCGGTGCTGCGATCTCCTGGGGCGCTATGTTCCCGGTCCTCAAGCATCTCCTCGCCACGCTTGATCCCTATTGGTTGACGTCGATCCGCTACATCGGTGCGTCCGCCATTTTTGCGATCCTCCTCGTGACAGCCGAGGGGCCAAGCGCGTTTATTCTCGATCGACGTGCGTGGCTGCTCTGGGCGGTCGGTACCGCCGGTATAGCGATGTTCAATCTTTTCGTGTTGACCGGCCTCGAGCGCAGCAGCGCGGAGCACGGCGCGCTGGTTGTGGCGACCGGGCCCGCGCTTGTGGCGTTGATTTTGTGGCGACGCAGCGGGAAGGCGCCGGCGCGTCTGACGCTTGCGATGCTTGCCCTCGCGTTCATCGGCGTCATGCTCGTGGTCACCAAGGGAATTTCGCCTCGCTGGCCGGCGGGTCGGCGCTCGGCGACGCGCTCGTCGCGGTGGGCGTCGCCGGTATCGCGATCTACACTGCTTACACGCCGCTTTTCAGCGATTACTCGCCCTTGCGGTTCGCTGCGCTCAGCATTATTCTCGGAAGCGTATCGACCCTGATCGCAAGCGTCTTCGCACAGCTCATCGGCGTCGCACACGTTCCGACCGCGTCGCCGGACATGTCGGTGATCGTCGGTATGCTCTACATGATCGCGATCCCGGCGGTGCTCGCCTTCATCTTTTGGTCCTACGCCATCAAGGCGATCGGCGCGCAGAACACCGGGCTATTTATGAACGCGGTACCAATCGTCGCCTTCATCATCGGCATCCTCCTCGGCTCGCGCTTCTCCACGATCGAATACATCGGCGCGGCGCTGACCATCGCGGCGCTCGTGATCAACAATCTCGCCTCGCGCCCGGCCGCGGAGCGACACCTCGCAGCTTAGATGAAGAGCACCTTGGCCATCATGCCTTTGTCCTCGTGGCTGAGGATGTGGCAATGGAAAACCGACATACCGCGGATGTCTACGTAGCTCGCGTCTAACACGACATCGATGTTCTGTTGGAGTGGGACGTTCATCGTGTCAGTCCAAACCGGATTAGCCACGGCCTTACCGTTCACCGCGTACGTCAGGAAATGGACTTGATGAATGTGAAACGGATGAATCTCGTGCGTCCGGTTGACGATGCGCCAGTGAACGTACGAGCCCACCTTCACGGTTGCCATCGGCGGGGCACTATCCGAATACAGATGGCCGTTGATGTAGAACTTATGATTGCCTTCGGTGAAAATCGCGACGAAACTCGGCGCAGACTGCTCGACCTTCGAAACGTCCACGGTTCGGTAGGTTGGAGCGCCGGAGGACGCCGGTACCGGCGCAGGCCGCGGAGCGGCGTCATTGGACGCGATATCCGCCAGCACTTGTCCGTGCATCGGATCGCCCTCCGGACCTGAATTGACGCAGTGCGTCCGCAGTGCGGCGTGCATTCCGGCAGGCGGACCGGTCACAATCGCTTCAACTCGCCCCGCGGGCGGCATCACGATGTGATCGAAGGTGAGCATCGGATGCTGCGGGTCGTGCAGCGCGAGCGGCTCCCCGTCGAATGCAACGACGCGCATCGAGGATCCGTCGATGCGGATATCCGCGTAGTCGTCGGCCGAAGCATTGACAATCCGCCAGAACTGCTGCTCTCCCGGTGCAATGGCAATCGACGGCCGAAATACGCCGTTCACGGTGAAGAGCTGGTTGGGGGTTTGGTTCTCAGACTGGCACGTACTTCCGCTGTCGACGTCGAGCGTGCGCATCAGCGGTCGAAGCGCCGGGCTGCTCGGCGCGAACGGGGTCGTGCGCAGCACGATGACGCGTTCGGGCATGGTGCGTAGCAGCGGCACGTAGCGGTCGATGCCTTCGACCACGATCGCGCCCGACATTCCGTCGAGTGCTTGCTCATCGCTCTCAGCCATCGGGTGGGTGTGAAACCAATAGAGTCCCGGCGGCACGTCTTCGGGCACGTGCACATCGTAGTGCAGCGTTTGCCCCGGCGCCGCGAGCATCGTAATAACGTCGTCCTGCCCAGAAAGCGGCGAGACCTCCATGCCGTGGAAATGGAGATTCGTCATGTCCATGCAGGTCCCGAGCGCGCATTGCTCGGTGGAGTGGAGTGCTAGGTTGTTTACGTAGGTTACGCGCAGCTGCCCACCGGGAACGACGCGGATCGTCGGCGGCACAAATGCGCCGAGATAGGACATGGCGGCACGTCCGTCTTTCTCCTGAGCGGTTAGCGTGAGCGTCGTAATGCCGTTTGACGGTAATGCTTGCGGAATTCTTGGAAGGGCATCGCCGCCGGCCGAACGGGCGGTCTGCGCGCAAAGAAGTGCGATTGCGGCGATGCCAATGACGAATGCGGCTCTTTGTTGCATGTCAATTCTCCGGATCTTGGAACTTGATCCACCAGTGGGTGCCGTCGCAGAACGGCTTGTTTTTGGAGTACCCACAGCGGCACAGCGCATAGTGCTCGCGATTGGCGCCGGCATTCATCGGTTCGCCTTCGAGCTCGATTCCGCCGCGCACATAGTAACTCGCATTTTCGGCAACGTAGATTTCGGGATCGCGCGCTTCGCCGTCGTACGGCACGCCGTCGTGGATAAAGCCGAGTGCTCCAGATGGGCACGCGCGGACGATATCGATAATCTTCTCCGGCGTATCGCCATCGGGTGTCACGAACGTATCGCCGTCTTCATGAAAGACCGTCGGCAGATGGTCGGTGCAGTTGCCGAAGTGGCAGCACGTGCCGCGATTATCGAGCACGGTGATCTCTTTGCCTTCATACTTGTCTGGGCGGTCGGGCCGGCGCGCGGGGTCCTTCGAGCTGTCGTAGCCGATCTGCGCATGCGTGCCGTCACAGTAGGGTTTGCTTCTCGACCCGCCGCAGCGGCAAAGCGCGACGATCGGCCGCACGTGAAGCGTCTCGCCCTTCGAGTTGGTGAGCTTGTGCAGGTTGCGCACGATGTATGGTCCGTTGATCTCGGGTCGAATCGTCGTGCGCGCGTTGCGCTCATCCGCCTCGTCGCGCACCGACATGGCAAACTGCGGCGGGATAAAGGGTGTGAGGCAGTCGGCCACGGCTTCCATGGCCGCTGCCGACTCCTCGACCTCTTCCGGAAGCCCAATTTCTTCGGCGAGGCGCGTGAGTCGCATCTGCAGATCGTAGCAGCGCTCTAAGAAGAGAATCCACGCGGCGCGCTTGTGCGGGAGCAGATGGATCGCGCGCACAAATCCAAAGCCGGGGCCTGAGGTCTTGCCCGGATATTCGCGACCCGCCGGCGTTTTGGCGAGCGCTTCGCCCAGCGGGCGTAGTACCGACGTCATCATGCGAAGCGTCGCGCGCGCCAAGTGCTGCAGCTCTTCCTCGGTTTCATTGGCTCGCGCGAAGAACCGTTCGAGCATCATGAGCAGCAAGGCATACGTGCTGTTGAAGAGCCCGGCCAGTTCTTGCGCAACTGGATCGGTCACACGATTCGTGCCCGGCATCTCAGCGATGCCGCGCGTGCTGGGGTTGCTCAACAGCGGACGTACCGGATCGAAGACGCGCCCTTCGCGCTGGGCCCCTTCGAGGAGTGCCATATACTCGGTGCGGATCGTGTTGAAGACGCAGAAGTGCGCGTCAGGATGCTCCGAGGTCGGCGACTCGCCTTGCTCGATGATCATCTCAATCGCGGCCTTGGCGGACGCAGCGTCGGTGACTTGCACGAGTTCTTTCGGAAAATCGAGGTACTGCGGCGAGGCTTGCTGGGCCGGGTCGCCGATGAAGAGCCGCTCGGGCTCAATGCACGCAAATGCCGATTCGATCTTGCGATAGAACTCGCCGACCGTGCGAAAATCGACGTCGAATGGTTCGACGGCGTTCTGCACGCGCGCCGCCTCACCGTCCTCGCAGTGCGCGACGCGCGCGCTGATTGCCGCGAACGCGCCGGCGCGCTCGGGTCCGAGGATCGACAAGTCAGAGGGCATCTCGTAACACACGAGCCGGTCGAGCAGCTCCTGCGAAAACGGCTCGAGCGTCATCGCGATACCGAACGGAAACGCCGTCGCGGGAATCGGAAAGTTCGAACGTGCAAAGTGCGCCGCTCCGCCAACCGCGGTCATGAGGTTGGAGACCTGCGCGAGGTGCAGCATCTCTTCGACGGCGACGTGCGCGATGCGGCGCTTCCAGTTGCGTACCGTGCTAAGCTCATCCGCGGTCATTCCGCCTTCGCTCAGGCTTGTCTTGAGCGAATAGCTCGCGTACAAATAGACGCAAGCTAAATTGTGTTCCAGCTCGGAGGCTCGCGTGAGCAGGTAGAGCAGTTCTACGCGCGTCGTGACCGGCGCAGCCGTACTGGTCATGGAATGATCAACCTCATGATGGCCCGCAAAGGTTTGCTCATGGCCCTCTTCGTTGCGTTCGCCATTCCGAAATCGTTCGGGTGGGATCCGCAGACCCATCCCTATGCGGTCGGGCTCATGGCGGGGGCCACGGTTGTCGATCGGAAACCTACATTGCTTAGGCAGCACACGGCCACCAAGCCGTAGGAGGTTGAGACGTGAACGGGATCGCTCTTGCCGCCCTGACGCTCGTTGCGGCCCAAAGCCCGACGCTTTTTGGATCGCTGGCCGGGACGTGGTCGTGCAGCACGGCCGGCGGCTCAGTCGTGAGCACCACCTTTACTGTCGCTGCCAACGGCGACGTTCTCGAACACATGGCCTGGACCAATCGAGGCGTGGGCGGGACGTGGGATCAGACATTCATCTACGACGCGCTGGCCGGGACATGGAACGTGAAAAACGTCGGCTCGAACGGTTGGGTTTTCACCGGAACCACCGGCGGTGCGGTCGGCAACATCGTTCTTATTACGGGCACGCAGACCGAGGGGACCACCGCGGTCGCCACGCGCGAGCGCTTTACTTTCGAGACGCCGGCGGCGTTCCAGCATACGTGGGAGCGGCTCGCGGCCAGCGGCGACTGGCAGCCAACGAGTTACTCTCAATGTAAGCTCGCTTCAACCTAATTTTTACGGAGATTGTCGAGAGACAAGGCGAGGGCGCCATCCAGTCGTAAGAAGGCGCGATGATACTACTAGCTGTGGCGCTTGTTGCGCAACTCGCCGGTAAGTGGTGGTGTACCACGGCCGCCGGCTCGGCGGTCGGATCCACGTTCACTGTCGCCCCTAACGGCGACGTCAGCAATCGTATTGAATATGGTTCGTCTATCAAGGGCGGATGGTATAACCAGACGTTCGTGTACGACGCGAACGCGCGCGTCTGGAACGTCAAGAACGTCGGCTCGAACGGTACGATCTTTACCGGCACCTCGGACGGGGGCGATCACAAGCTGATCGAGGTCAAGGGGAGGCAGAGTGACGGCAAGTCCGCTGCACCGACGCGCGAGCGTTACATCCTCGAGTCGGCGCAGAGCTTCAGTCTCTTGTGGGAGAAGCAAGTCAAGGGCGCTTGGCAGCTTGAGAGCTACTCCGACTGCGCGAAGCAGTAAAAGTCGTAAGGGGAGCGGTCCTTAGCCGACGAAATAAGGGGCCATGCTCCGCCGCGTTCCCATCCTCTGCGCTGCGCTGTTTCTGACCGCGCAGACGCCGCAGCCCGCTGCGACCGTCGCCTCGGCGCCGGCTTCCCCGCCGGCCGTCATTTCGTCGTTCTCGGTCCACAATGCGGCGCTGCAGCACTATACGTTTGACGTCAATGCGCGCATCGCGCTGCTTACCTTCCCGTGGATTCGCTTTACGCTCCACGGGCATGGAACCTACACACGTGGCGGCGACTACAGCGTGCATTTCGACAATGTACCGTGGTTCGGACGCGGCTATGACACGATGCCCATGAGCGCGCTCGACGTTACGAATTGGACATCGCTGTACACGATGTCGGTTGCCGGGTCACAAGGCAACGTCACGACGCTTTCGATGCACGATGTAAAAAAGAGCCCGCTGGTCGAAGCGCGCGCGCAGATCGATCCGACGCAGGGACTGCTGCAAGTTCTCTGGACCTACGACTACGGTGGACACGTCAAACTGACGATCGTGCCACTGACGGTCGGCGGTTTCTCGTTCCCGTCGACCGAAGAAGCAGAGATCGTGATGCCCAACTACCGCGCGATGGCCTGGGCGACGTTCTCAAACTACCAAGTTGCGACGCGCACGGCATCGCCGGCGAGCGATACCGGAAAGCGGTAACCCGCTAAGGACTGCTGCTTGGCGCGGGGCTCGCCTGCGCAACCGCGTCGCTCAGGAACTTCAGCTCGACGAGCGTTCCGGGTTTCACGTCGACGTTGGTCTTCATTTGTTGCGAGAGGACGTAAGCGCCGGCTGCACCCATCGTGCCGCCGTGGTGTTTCCCCGCCGCCATGTGCCCCGCGATCCCCGCACCGATAACCATCCCCGCCGTACGCCAGTGATGCGTTTTGGCGTCGAAGGCGCCGACGTTGACGATTTGTACGTGAATCGGCGCGGTTTGCCCGTCGGCCATGCGCACGTCATCGAAAACGATTGTGAGCGCCGGTTTCTTGCCTACGCCTGCAGCCGAAACGTTCGCAAGGTGACCTTCGACCACGGCGCCATGAAGCGCCGGCTCCTTATGCATCAACGTGTCTTGCTGCGCGATGGTGAACGTGTCGCCATCGTGGCTCTTGTTGGTCGCGATCTCTTGTTGCAGTTTTCCGCGGAATTGGGTGCCGGATTTTACCAGTACCGCGCCGCCCGTCGCGGGGGCGCCCGTGACCGCACTTTGGGTTGTGACATTCGAGCTTCTGCCGCAGCCTGCCAGAGCGACGAGAACAGCGAGGCCGACGACGAAAACGATCTGCTTCATGGCTGCCGAGTTGGGTCACCACGGCAGGAGTCCTTCCATCATGGGAAGGGCTCGTGGCTAAAGCCACAAAGGTAGCAATAGCATGCACCAACGGGTCATCAATGATTTCACCATCCGGGTCGCCACGGTCAACGGTTCGGGAAGTCAGTCCTCAAATCTCGTTCTGACGAACGCCATCTTTCGTTTGGGGATTCCGGTCGCTCCGAAAAACGTGTTCCCCTCGAATATCGAGGGGTTGCCCACCTGGTTTGACGTCCGCATCTCATCGAAGGGCTATCAGTGCCGTACGCGTGACGTCGATCTTTTGGTTGCGCTCAACACGGCAACGTGGCGCAGTGATATCGCGGGCGTCAAAGCCGGCGGTGCGGTGATTCACGAAGCCACCTATCCTGTCGCGGGCGAAAGCTTGCGTGACGACATCACCTACTACCCCGTGCCGTTCAACGAACTGGCCAAGACGAACTTTAGCGATGGCGCGCTGCGCAAGTATCTCTTGAACATGATCTACGTCGGCATTGTCGCCGAGTTGCTGGGCATCGGCGAGGCTGACGTTGACGCCGCGATCTCCGGACAATTCAAACGCAAGGCGAAGGCTGCCGCAACCAATGTCGAGGCGGCGCGCATCGGCTTCACGTATGCGCGCGAGCATTTAGCCAAGAGCGATCGCTTTGCGCTCGAGCAGATGAACGGCCTGACCGAAGGACGCTCGTTCCTCGACGGCAATCGCGCGGCTGCGCTCGGCTGCGTGCAAGGCGGCTGCACCGTCGCGGCGTGGTACCCGATCACCCCGTCATCGTCGCTGTGTGAAAATTTTATCGCGCTAACCGACAAATATCGCGTCGATCCCGAAACGGGCGAGAAGCGCGTTGCAATCGTGCAAGCCGAGGACGAACTCGCCGCGATCGGCATGGTGCTGGGCGCCGGATGGGCGGGTGCGCGCGCTATGACCTCGACGTCGGGCCCCGGCATTTCGCTGATGGCGGAATGGGCCGGCTACGGCTACTACGCCGAAGTGCCGGCGGTGATTTTCGACGTGCAGCGGGCGGGGCCGTCAACCGGACTGCCGACGCGCACGATGCAGGGCGACGTGTCTTTTGCATACACGCTCTCGCACGGCGATACGAAGCACATCGTGCTGCTCCCCGGAACCGTGCAAGAAGCCTACGAGATGTCGATGGAGGCGTTCGATTTGGCGGATCGTTTCCAGACGCCGATCTTCGTGCTTTCCGATCTTGATCTGGGAATGAATTCGTGGCTCACGCAGCCGCTGCCGTATCCGCAAAAGCCATTCGATCGAGGCAAAGTGCTCACCGAAAAAGATCTGAACAAGCTCGAGTCATGGGGACGCTATCGCGACGTCGACCACGACGGGATTCCGTATCGGACGTTGCCCGGAACCAATCACAACGGCGCCGGCTACTTTACACGCGGCACGGGACACGACGAAGAGGCGCGTTACTCCGAAATGCCAGACGTCTGGCAGCGCAATCTCGACCGGTTAGTGCGCAAGCACGAAACGGCGCGGACGGCCGTGCCGCAGCCGATCGTCGACGAGCAGGGGCATCCGGCGGCCATCCTGGCCTACGGCACGACGCATCACGCCGTCGTTGAAGCGCGCGATATTTTGCGGAATTCCGGCGTGGAAACCGATTATGTGCGCGTGCGCGCGCTGCCGTTTTCGCCCGAAGTCGCGGCGTTTATCGCGCGGCACGAGCGCGTCTACGTCGTCGAGCAGAATCGCGACGGACAACTCTACGGCTTGCTCCGCACCGAGTTACCGGACCATCTCATCTCGCGGATCCAATCGGTCCGCCACTATAACGGCGTACCGATCGACGCGCACGCGATCGTCGACCCGCTCCTGGAGGCCGAGCGCGAGCCGGCAGTGGCGGCGGAATGACGGTCAATATCGTCGGGCTCACGCGCGAGGTGTACAAGGGGCTGCCGACCACGCTCTGCGCGGGCTGCGGCCACAACTCGATCACCAACCACTTGATCAAGGCGCTCTACGAGTATGGCGTCGCGCCGCATCTGCTCGCCAAGATGAGCGGCATCGGCTGCTCGTCGAAAACGCCGGCGTACTTCGTCGAGCAGGCGCACGGCTTCAACGGCGTTCACGGGCGCATGCCCTCGGCCGCGACGGGTGCCAAGCTTGCCAATCGCGAGATGCTCGTCCTCGGAATCAGCGGCGACGGCGATACCGCGAGCATTGGGCTCGGGCAGTACGCCCACATGGTTCGCCGCAACGTCGATTGCGTCTATGTTATCGAGAACAACGGCGTGTACGGTTTGACCAAGGGGCAGTTCTCGGCGACGGCCGACGTCGGCTCGACGCTCAAGAACGGCACGCCCAACGAATACGCGACCATCGACGTGTGCGGACTCGCGATCGAGCTCGGTGCGACGTTCGTTGCCCGCTCGTTCTCAGGCGACGGGAAACAGCTGGTGCCGCTACTCCAGGCCGCCTTTGCACATCGCGGCACGTCGATCCTCGACATCATCAGTCCGTGCGTGACGTTCAACGACCACGAAGGTTCGACGAAAAGCTACGCGTACGTGAAAGATCACGAGTTAGCGCTCAACGCGCCCGACTTCATTCGGCCGCGCGAAGAGATCACGGTCGACTACGAGCCGGGCACGATGCAAGATATCGAGCTCGAAGACGGCTCGCACGTGCTCCTACGCAAAGTCGATCGCGACTATGACGCGACCAGCCGCATCGGCGCGCTCTCGATGATTCACGAAACGCGCGGACGCGGGGAGTTCGTCACGGGGCTGCTCTTCGTTGATACCGGCGTGCCGGATCTCTGCGAGCGGGAAAAGCTCACGCTTACGCCGCTCAAAGACCTCAAAGAGGACGAGCTGCGCATTGGCCGAGCCGAGTGGGACGCGCTCTTTACGGCTTGATCAGTTCGATGGACGCCGGATACCGGAACGGCTCGCCTTGGTTGGCTCTAATCGCAGCAACAATGCAGAGAATCGCATTCGCGAGTTCGAGCGGATACACGAGTAAGAAGCCGATTAGCACCCAGTGCAGCATCCCCACGACAATCCACGCGATGAGCATCGTTAGCTGAAAGTTGAGCGCGTTGCGTGCTTGCTCTTTGAGCCATGCGTTGTTGCTGGCCGCGAAATAGACGATCAGCGACGGGATGATCGAGAAGAAAATTCCGCCGAGATGCGTGAGCGTCGCGGCTATTTTGTCGCTCGAGTTGGGAGAGGTCTCGATCACGGGAAGCTCCTCTTCGGATGTCGATTTGGGGCGCTTTCGCCGAAGCTTGGTGCGCCCCGCTTGACAATCAATAAGTGCAGACTTATGCTTTAATGGTGACTGCCGCTCAGTCGATCGATTCCGTGATGCGGACGCTCTCCGACCCCACGCGCCGGGCGATTTACGAACGCATCGTGACCGCCCGCGAAGCGACCGTCCGAACGCTCACCGACTACGCCCGCGTGTCGCAGCCTGCCGTCTCGCAGCACCTCAAGGTGTTACAAGAAGCGAGCCTGATCGTCGGCCGGCGAGAGGGGCGCAACACGTTTTATCGAGCTGATCCGCGTGGCTTGCGACCGCTGGCGGAATGGATGGAAGAGCACCGCCGCTTTTGGGAAGAGAGCTTCGATCGCCTCGGCGGTTACCTGCGCGAATTACAAAGAAAGAAGGATCAACCATGACTGACGCTCCGTTGACACAACACCTCACCTTCACGGTCGAGCGCGTGTACGACGCGCCGCGCGAACGCGTCTTTAGCGCCTTCGCGAACGTCGACGAAAAGGCCAAATGGTTTGGTGGGCCGGAAGGCCAGTGGAAGCCGCTCATTCGCGAAATGGATTTCAGACGCGGTGGTCACGAGCGCGCCAAAGGCCAGTGGAGCGATGGCACTACGAGCGATTTTCAAGCGACCTTTCACGACATTCGCCAGGACGAGCGGATCGTCTACTACTACGACATGTACGTGAACGATCGTCGCATCTCGGCGTCACTCGCAACAGTTGAGCTTGAACCCGACGGCGCGAAGACGCGCATGACGTTCACCGAGCACGCGGTTTATCTCGACGGATACCCGACGCCTGAGGATCGAGAGCAGGGCTCCGCGCATATCCTCGACAGCCTCGGCGCCTACCTCCAAAGCGTAAAGGCCACGGTGTAGCGTATGAAGATTGTTTCGATGGTCGCACGCATTTTGCTCGGCCTGATGTTCACCGTCTTTGGCTTGAACGGATTCTTCCACTTTATTCCATCGCCGGCGTTCCAGCCGGGATTGCTGCTCGATTTCTTCACTGCGATTGTCGGCTCGGGCTTCTACGTGCTGATCTTCGGCGTGCAACTGATCTGCGGCTTGCTCTTGCTGAGCAATCAGTACGTTCCGCTGGCTATCGTCGTCCTTGGAGCAGTGCTCGCGAACATCCTCACATTTCACGCAACGATGCAGCCGGCTGGATTTCCGCCGGCGCTGTTCGCGACGCTCCTGTGGTTTCTGACCGCGTGGCCGATCCGCGCGCAATTTGCCCCGCTCTTCGTAAGGAAGGCAAACGTATGAGCTTACGAAGAGCTGGACTAAATCTTAGGCGGTGCGGCGAAATTCGCCGAGGCGGTCCTCAAGCCGAGTAAATGCGTCGACCACGTTTGGATCGAAAGCTTTCCCGCGTTCTCCGCGGATTTGCGCCATCGCATGCGCCTGCGGAAACTCGATTCGATGCGGACGCTCCGATGTGAGCGCGATAAACGTGTCGGCGACGGCGACGATCCGTGCGAATAGAGGAATCTCTTCGCCGTTAAGCCCTTCCGGGTATCCTTTGCCGTCGTAACGTTCATGATGGAATCGCGCGGTCGCCTCGGCAGCTCGCAGCAGCGGACGCGTGCTGCCGCCGAGAATCGCCGCGCCGGCGTCGACATGACTGTTGACGATGCTGCGCCAGCGCATCGGGAGTGCCGACGGCGTCGAGCGAACGCGGTCCGGGATGGACAACATGCCGATATCGTAGACCAGCGCCACCGAGCGCAGCGTCTCAATGTCACCAGAGGGAAGCCGCAGCTGACTCGCGATCGCCACTGCGACGTCACGAACTTGCTCGGCGTGATCGGCGAGTTCGCGGCTGGCCGAGCGCATCGCGCGGTGGAGACGCTCCAGCGTATCGCGTTCATCGGTCGGCATCACGATCTCGCCGTAGGTCGAGCGGCTGGGCGCTTGCACGATTGCAAAGCGGCGAAGCTGCGCCGTGAAATCTTTGAGCGAGATCGGTTTTTCGACGAAGGTGGTGGCACCGGCGTTCAGGGCACGGGGGCCCAGGGAGAGATCGCTATGCGCGGTCAGCATGAGGATCGGCGTGAATTCGTGGGCCGCCTGCGAGCGCATCGCCTGGGTAAAGGCGACGCCGTCCATGTCGGGCATGAAATAATCCACGATTACCAGCGCGGGACGCAGCTGCTCGAGCGCCGCAAGTGCGGCCTCCGGATCGCTGAAGGCGATGGGTGTTTCGCCCAGGACGCGCTTGATCACAGCACTATAGAGCTTGAGGGTCGCCTCGTCGTCGTCAATGATCACCACGCGGTACATAGGACTAGTGTGCCCATTTTTGGCTCCCGCTGGATTATCGGGGCGAAAACCTTTGGCCGCATCTCTGTAAAGCGGCGGTCAAAGGGGCCGGGCCGGCCTTAGGCGGTCGCCTTTTTCATGCGACGAAAGACGTAATATACCGGAATGCCCGTCAGGAGAACCGCGATCCCGAAGGACGCGTCCTTTGGGGACTTTAGGACTACATCGATGACGATTCCCCAGGCTACGACGAGGAAGAGCAGCGTGCTCCACGGGTGGAGCGGCATGCGGAACCATGGCTCGGGCGTGCCCATCGCGCGGTCGCGGCGGCGAAAGATGAATATGGCCAAGGCTGAGAAGCCGAAGAAGATGTAGTCGATGCTGGTGACCCAGTTGAGGATCAGATTGTACCGCTCGGGGCCCGCGAGCGCGATCGCGGTCGCGGCGGCGCCCTGGACCGCGATGGCGATCACCGGAACGTGCGTGCGCGGACTGATCCAGGCCAGTTGTTTGAAGAACGTGCCGTCCGCCGCCATCTGAAAATAGACGCGCGGCGAGGTCAGAATCTGATTGGCGATAAAGCCGAGCGTCGAGAGCGCGACGACCGAGGCCATGATCTTCGCGCCCACCGGCCCAACCACGGCTTGAACGATATCCGATGCGGGTGTCATCGTCCCCGCGAGACGTGCCGGGCCCAAGACGTAGAGGCAGACCGCGTTCATGCCGAGATAGAGCACGATGACGCCGAGCACGCCGAATAAAATACCGAGCGGCAGCGAGCGATTCGAGTCGCGCGTTTCGCCGGCCATGAAGGTCGACGTTTGCCAGCCGCTGTATGCGAACATCACCGGCACGAGCGCGAGTCCAATTGCGACGACCGGATTGAAATCCGCCGGGAATACGACCGGCGCACCGTGCCCCGATGCCGCATGCGCCGCGAAGAACCCGACGAGGATGACGCCGCCGATCGCAACGATTTTGGCGATCATGAAACCATTTTGCGTGGTCGTGCTCTCGCGCACGCCGAAGCAATTGATCACGGTGAACGCCGCAAGTACTGCAACGGCGACGATCGTCGCTTGCACGGAGGTCAGCGTAATGCCAGTAATCGCCGGAAGGTAGAATGCAAAGGTCACCGCCGATGCGGCCGCGCCGCCACTTTGCGAGACGAGCAACAGCGTCCAACCGTAACTGAAAGCAACGACCGGGTGATAAGCATCGCGCAGATAGGCGTACACGCCGCCGTCGAACGGGCGGCGCGCGGCAAGTTCGGCGAAGACGCCCGCGCCGATGATCGCGATCGCTCCGCCGATCGTCCAGGCAAGCATGATGAAGAACGGCGTGTGCACCAAACGCGCGACAACCGAGGGGTTGACGAAGATTCCCGAACCGACGATGCCACCCATCACGATCAGCGCGGCGTCGCGTACGCCGAGCCGTCGCAGCAAATGCGGCTGGTCAGGCCGCTCGGGCAAAGCGTCTCCAGGCGTAGTAGAAGATGATTCCCGCGACGATCACGAGCGTGCCGTACAAGGTGTCGAGCGGCACGAGGATCACCTCGGTCACAAAGATCGCCAGTAGCACCACCATGAGGAGAATCGTCGAGAACGGATGCAACGGCACGCGGAACGCGGGCTTGACCGCGTTCCCATCACGCTTGCGAAAGATAAAGATCGCACCCGCAGCGAGCACGACAAAGATCCATTCCGGCGCGACGATCCAGTTGACGATCTGTTCGAAGGTACCGCTCAGCGCAATAATTGCGGCAACCAGGCCTTCGGCAATGATGGCGATCGTCGGGACGTGCGTCTTCGGATTGATCCAAGCGATCTGCTTGAAGAATGTGCCGTCAGCGGCCATTTGGAAATAGACGCGCGGCGCGACGAGCATGCGCGTGCTCATAAAGCCGAGTGTTGAAAGCGCTATTGCGATGGCAATGAGGCGCGCGCCGATCGGTCCCACGGCGGCCGATACCACATCAGCGGCGGGAACCTTGGTTGCTGCTAGGCCGGCCGGCCCGAGAACTCGCAAGCAGCCGATATTGACCAGCACGTAGATAACGATCACGGCCAAGACGCCGAAGATCAATCCGCGCGGAATCGTACGTTCGGGATCGACCGTCTCACCCGTAATGTACGTTGCGCCTTGAAAACCGTTGTACGCAAAGAGCACCGGCAGCATGGCGACGCCGAATGCGCCGAACAGCGCCGCGTTCGAGCCGAACCCCGGCAACGTTGCGGCGGCGCCGGCCGTAGGATGCGCGAACAATCCGGCGGCGATCAATCCCAGGATCGCGGTGACCTTCAAGATGACGAGCGTGTTCTGCCAATTGCCGCCCTGTCGCACGCCCAGGCAATTGATGCCGACCAACACCGCCAGCGTGACCACCGCGACGATGTGCGGATCGAACTGTAAGCCGGTAAGCGGCGTGAGATACGTAGCGAAGAGCACGGCGGCTGCGGCGGTGCCGCCCGTGTCTGCGATAAGCAGCAGGGTCCAGCCGAAGACGAAAGCGACGACGGGATGGTAGGCGTCACGCAGATACGCGTAGATGCCGCCGTTGACCGGGCGCCGCTCGGCGAGTTCGGCAAAGACGAACGCGCCGATGAGCGCGATGGCGCCGCCGACGACCCAACAGCCGATAGCCAGCACCGGGAGGTGCGCCCGGTTCGCAACGAGGGCGGGGTTCTTAAAGATACCCGACCCGATGATGCTGCCGATGGTAATCAGCGTCAGGTCGAAAACGTTCAGCCGACGTCGCAGCAGGGACATGCCCCCCAATACGAGCGGCGGTGTTAGCTTGCCTGCGCGCTCCGAGCTGCAGTTTCGTGCACGACGCGCGAGACTTCGTTGAGGTTGCCGCGAATCGCGGAGACGACGCCCGGATCGAAAAGCGTGCCCGAGCCCTTGTCCGCGAACTCGATCGCCTGCGCGAGCGTGAGCGCGGGGCGGTCGCCGCGCGCCCGCACGAGCGCGCTCATCGTATCGGAAACGGCGACGATCCGGCCCAAGATTGGAATCGACGACCCGCGCAGCTTGCGCGGATAGCCGGTCCCGTCGTAGCGCTCGTGGTGCGTTTGCGCGATGACCGATGCAGCGCGTAGCACCGCATCGTCCCGACCGGCGAGCAGACGCGCTCCCGCTTCGGCATGGCGTTCGATCGAGACGCGATCGGCCTGCGTTGCGGGGTTGCGGCTCTCCAAAATGCGTTGTGGAATCTCGGCTTTCCCGATGTCATAAATACGCGATGCAAGGCGCAGCGTTTCGAGCTCGTCGTCCGTCAGCTTGAGTTCACGCGCGAGCGCCATGGCGATTTGTGACGAGAGATCGTGATGCGCGACGATCGTTGGGTCGTGCAGCACCGCAACGTCGAGCATGGCATCGATCAGAGCGGCGGCATCGGAACCTCCGCTCGCCAGGAGCGCCGGCGACGCGGACCGCGAGCCCGCCTCTTTGAGCCGCGCCTGCATGTCGGCGCGTTCGCGCCGCGCGTCGACGATGTGCATTGCGTGGACGAGAAACTCCGACGGGTTGATTGGCTTTTCGAGAAAGGCGTGCACGTCGAGGTCGAATACGGATCGCCGCAAGTCGCGGTCGGACTTGCCCGCGGTAAAGATCACCGGCGTACCGGCGCGGCCGTCGACCAGGCGCATGCGCCGGATGAAATCCACGCCCGGGATGTCGGCGAGGGTATTATTGACCACGACAAAAGCCGGATCGACGCCGCCGACCCAATGCAGGGCGTCGGACGCCTTCTTGAAACAGATCGGTTCGACGTCTGCGATACGCCGAAGGATCTGCGAGAAGCCAGCGAGCGACGACTCCTGGTCGTCGACGACGGCTACGTGCATGTGCTTGTTCCTAACCCGGGAAGCCCGCCCGGGGTCAACCACGGAGTAAACCAGGGTGTCTCGAAAGAGCCCCTCTAAGTAGAAGTAATCGGCAGTTTGGGCTTCCCGGGCCAGGGGGTCTGGCAGACGGTGCAACTGAGTGCTAACATTTCGAATCTAAGGCGTAGTAGGAGCCATGGAGTATATCGTGCGGTCCCGGCTGGGCTTCGAGCCCAATGCCGACGTTGTTATCGACGAAGAGCGAGGTCAACTGGTGGTGGCGGTCGAGGTGGCCGGCGCCGATCCGGATAGCCTGCGCGTTGAAATGGACGACCGCTCGCTGACTATTTCAGGCCTCCGGGCGGAGCCGGTGAGGTTTCGCCGCGGCTCATTCATCCAAAAAGAGATTACGTACGGGTCGTTTGCCAAGCGTGTCCGTCTGCCGGTGCCGGTGGATTTGCTGGGCAACGTGCACGCTAACTATGCCGACGGCGTGCTCGTCATCGAACTTCCCATCTCGTCGACGGCATACGTTCCGGTGACGCGCACCGAGATCCGCATGATCGTGAAAAGGACGCTATCCTAAACATGGCTGAACGCAAAGCCAAAGACATTGTCCCCGTAAACTTGATCGGGATTCTGCCGCTGCAAGAAGCGGTCTTGTTCCCGAATACCGTTATTCCGCTCGCCGTCGTGAAGAAGCCGGGCATTCTACTTGTCGAAGAGGCGCTGCGTGAAGGCAAGCCGATTGGCCTCACCGTGCTCAAGGATCGCGAGATCGAGAATCCGGGCCCGGGCGACGTTCAGCGCATCGGCACGATCGGTGTCATTCAGAAGATGCTCAAAGTTCCGGACGGCACCATCCGTTGCATCGTGGCCGGCCAGAGCGTCTTCAAGATCGAAGATTTCACGCAAGAGCAACCGTATATGGTTGCGGCGTATACCGAGCTGCCTGACGTCACCGTCGACAACGAAGAGCTCGTTGCCATGCAGCGCAATCTTGGCGGCTTGTTCCAGAAGCTTCTTTCCTACTTGCCGCAAGCGCCGCGCGAGATGGAGATGGAAGTCCAGAACATCACCGACCCCAACGTTTTGACGTATTTCGTCGCCTCGACGATGCGTCTCGAGACGGCGGATCGTCAGGCGTTGCTCGAAGAGCGTAACACCGGGCGTCGTATGCGCAAGCTTACGCTGCTGCTCACCAAGGAACTCGAAGTGGTCGAACTGGGCCACAAGATCCAGAGCGACATTCAGCGCGAGATGGAGAAGAACCAGCGCGAGTTCTACCTGCGCCAGCAATTGCGCGCGATTCAGGAAGAACTGGGCGAAGTCGACCCACAGCAAGCCGAAAACAACGAGCTGCGCAGCAAGATCGACGAAGCCAAGATGCCCGAGGACGCCAAGAAGGCAGCCGATCGCGAGCTCGACCGGCTCTCGAAAGTCCCGCAGGCGAGTCCCGAGTACAGTGTCATTCGCACCTACCTCGATTGGTTGGTGCAATTGCCGTGGAGCTCGGAGACACCAGATCACATCGACATCCGCAAAGCGCGCGAAATTCTCGACGAAGATCACTACGATCTCGAGAAGATCAAAGATCGCATCATCGAGTATTTGGCGGTCGGCAAACTCAAGAAGAAGCTAACCGGCCCGATCCTATGCTTCGTCGGACCGCCGGGCGTCGGCAAGACGTCACTCGGTCAGTCGATCGCGCGTGCGATGGGGCGCAAGTTTGTGCGGCTTTCGGTCGGCGGCGTGCGCGACGAGGCCGAGATTCGCGGCCATCGTCGCACCTACATCGGGGCGATGCCGGGCACGATCATCCGCGCGATCCGCGACTCGGGTACGAAGAATCCGGTGATGATGATCGACGAGATCGACAAAGTCGGCGCGGACTTCCGCGGCGACCCGCAATCGGCACTGCTCGAGGTACTCGATCCGGAGCAGAATAACTCGTTCCGCGATCACTATCTCGATCTGCCCTTCGACCTGAGCCAAGTGCTCTTTATCTGCACGGCCAACTCGCTCGATACGATCTCACCGCCGCTACGCGATCGCATGGAGATCATTCAGCTCGCAGGCTACACGGAGCTCGAGAAGCTCCAGATCGCCAAGCGCTATCTCGTCAAGAAGCAGCGCACCGCCAACGGCCTCAAAGAAACCCAGGTACAAATCAGCGATACCGCGCTACGCGCGATCATCAACGATTACACCCGCGAAGCCGGGGTACGCAATCTCGAGCGTGAGATCGGTACGGTCTTTCGTAAGGTCGCGCGCAAGATCGCGGAATTTGCGCGGTTCAAGGCGCGCGTCAAGCCCGACAATCTTGCCGACTACCTGAGCAAACCACGCTTCTTCAACGAAGTGAAAAAGCGGGTCGCATCGGTCGGCGTAGCCACCGGGATGGTGTGGACGCCGGTCGGCGGCGACATCGTCTTCATCGAGTCCTCGGCGATGCCGGGCACGGGCAAACTCGTGCTGACGGGTCAACTCGGCGACGTGATGAAAGAGAGCGCGCAAGCCGCGGTGTCATTCCTGCGTTCACGCTCGTCCGAGCTCGGCATGGCCGACGATTACTTCAGTAAGCACGACGTCCACATCCACGTGCCGGCCGGTGCGACGCCCAAAGATGGGCCGTCCGCGGGCATCACGATGGCAACTTCGATCGCGTCGATGCTCACCGGGCTCAAAGTCGATCCTAACCTGGCAATGACGGGTGAGGTCACGCTTACCGGACAAGTGCTGCCGATCGGCGGACTCAAAGAGAAAGTGCTCGGCGCAAAGCGTGCCGGTATCTCCAAGATTCTCTTCCCGAAACGCAACGAGATGGATCTTGACGACATCCCGAAGGAAGTTCGCGACACGATTACCTTCGTGCCGGTCGAGGAGATCAGCGAAGTGCTGCATCACGCGCTGGGCAAGCGCGTGATCTCACCGGTGCCGCTCGGCGAGGACGTTCGCGCGAGCAACGTCGTGCCGATGCGCCGTCGAAACGGCGTCGCAAAGCGCCCAACGCGCGTGACCACGACGGCCGAGCGTCGCCGCCGCACGGCGCGCAAGCGATAGGTTAGGAGCGGGGCCGCTAGTGAACCTAGCGGCCTTTCTCATCTAGGCGGTATAGTAGCGTCTATGCGCCTTTCCGAACGCCTCGCGGTCGCGACCGCTGCGCTTTCGTTTTTCATCTCAACGCTCGATACCGGCGTCGTGAACGTCGCACTGCCGCGCCTCACGCAAGTCCTCCACGTCAACGCGGCGCTTGCCGCGTGGACGATCAGCGCGTATGCGCTGGCGTTGAGTTTCACGATCCTCCCTTTTGGTGCCCTGGGCGACCGCTTCGGCGTCATACGCATCAGCGCGATTGGCTTCGCGCTGTTTGCCTTGTTCTCGATTGGTTGTGCGCTTGCTCCGACGATCGCGTGGCTGATCGCCTTTCGTGCGCTGACCGGCGTCGCGGCGGCGATGTTGCAGGCGACGGCCTCTTCGTTCCTCTCGCGGTACGTCGACAGTGCGCGTCGCGGATCGGCGTTCGGTTGGGTGAGTTCAGTGCTCTCGCTCGGTGTGGTGCTCGGTCCGTCGGTGGGCGGCCTAATCGTCTCGTTTGCGTCGTGGCGCTGGATTTTTCTCGCGGCCGTGCCATTTGGCATCGTCGGACTCGTGGCAAACTGGCTACTACGTGACGAACGCGCGTTGAGCGCGCAAGATACGCAGAGCGTGAAGGAGAGGCTGCGCGGAGTCGCGCGAATCATTCCGTTCGCCGGTGCGATCGCCTTGGGCGCGATCTTCATCGCCGTCTTTGTCGGATCGCCCTTCGAACTCACGCAAGAAGCGCATCTTGCGGCATGGCAAGTCGGCCTCGTGCTGCTCGCAACGTCGGTTGGCGCGACGGTCGCGGCGCGCTTGGCGGGTGCGCTTGTTCAGCGTGGTCGTGGCGTCGCCACGATGTTGGCCGGGCTCGCAGTCAGCGCAGCTGTCGCATGCGTCTTATTGCGCACGCCGGGAACACAGGTCGCGCTTTTCGCCCTCTTGCTGTTGCTCTTTGGTTTTGGCACGGGCTCGCTACAGACGCCGGTCATCGCCCTTTCGCTCGCGGCATTTCCGGCGTCCGCCCAATCGAGGGCCGGTGCGTTGCAGCGCTTCGTGCAGAATCTTGCGATCGCGGGTGGCGCGGCGCTGTGCGGGTTACTCATCGATCGCGTCGGCACATCGAGTATCTGGATCTTCACGATCGGCGTTTGCGTCGTCGCGATCGTGACCATCGCGGGGTTGAACTACGCGGCTACTCACGCAGCCATGAAAGCGCCGCGACCCCGAGCATCACGAATGTCGTGAAGCTAAAGTAGGCGCTCGCGGGAGCGAAGGTTTTCGCGAGCGCTCCAGCATGCGCCACGTGCGAAAAATACACGGCGCTCGCAACGGCCACGCCGATCAATTGGCCGCTCGTGCGCGCGGTCGCCAGGGTGCCGGCCGCGATGCCGCGGCGATCGGCCGGCGCCGAGCCCATGATCGCGCTGTTGTTCGGCTGCGAGAAAACCGCGGTGCCACAACCGGTTACGACCAGCGCGCCGATAAGCTGCAGCATTGTCGGTGTCGGGGGCAGACGCGAGAGCAGAAAGAGCCCAATGGCGACCATGATTGCGCCTGTCGTCGACACGTAGCGTGCGGGAACGCGATCGGATAGCGCTCCGGCGATCGGGGCGAGCACGATGTTGAGCGCAGTGATCGGCGCGAGCAAGAATCCCGCGGCAAAAGCCGTGTCCCCGAGCGCGGTTTGCGCGGTGAGCGGCACGATGAAGATCACGCCGGCGAAGGCGATGAAATACACAAACGCGGCCAAGGTCGATACGGCGAAAAGGCGGATTCTAAACAGGTTGAGATCGAGCGTAGGCGCCGGCACGCGCCGCTCGACCGCGAGAAAAATCCCCAGCGTTAGGACCGAGAGCGCGATGAGGCCGAGCGTCAGGGGCGAGGCCCAACCCCAGATGTGCGAGCGCGAAAGCGCAAGCGAGAACGAAAAGAGCGTGACCACCGAGAGCGCAGCGCCGATCGGATCGAAGCCACCGCTCCTTGGCTGCACCGGTTTGAGTACCAGCGCTGCCCCGATCATGGCGATGATTGAGATCGGCACGTTGATCAAGAAGATCCAGCGCCAATCGCCGAAGGTCACGATCGCGCCGCCGACGATCGGTCCGAGCGAGAGGCCGACCGCAACCGCCGCCCCATTAAAGCCAATCGCGCGCCCACGTTCGGTGGACGGAAACGTATCCACGATCAAGGCCTGATTCGAGGAGAGCAGCATCGCCGCACCGAGGGCCTGCACCGCGCGCGCCGCGATCAGGAAGCCGAGTGACGGTGCGAACGCGCAGGCAAGTGAGCTGGCACCGAAGATCGCGAAGCCGCCGAGATAGATGCGCTTCTGCCCGACGATGTCGCCCAGTCGCCCGAAGAGCACGAGCGTCGACGCGGTCACCAGCATGAAGGAAAGAATCACCCACTCCGCATTGTCGACCGAAGTCTGGTAGATGCGTGAAATCGTCGGCATGGCGACGTTCGTGATAGATATATCGATCGTGCCCATCGTGCTGCCGAGCATGATAACCGCGAGCGCGTACCATCGGTACTGCTCGTGCGCACGAATGGTCGCCCTCACGCGACCGTGATGCCTTGGCCTTCGGTGACCTCGCCGATGACGGCATCGAGTACGTTCGCGGCGCGCAGCGCGCGGCGCAGCGCTTCGAGCCGATCCGGTGCAACGCTGATCAAGAGTCCGCCCGAGGTTTGCGCATCGGATAATGCGACGCGCGTCGCCTCATCGACCGAGTCCGCGAACGTGGTAAACGTCGCGTGCGTGCGCACGTTGTTTCTGGTGCCGCTCGGCACCACGTCGGCTTGGATCAGGTCGAGCACGCCGTCCATAATCGGCACCGCTCGCGCTTCGATAATCAGACGTACGCCCGAGGCGCGCGCAAGTTCGCCGCCGTGGCCGAGCAGGCCGAACCCGGTGATGTCGGTCGCAGCATGAGCCTGCGCGTCGAGCATTGCAGCAGCGGCGCCGGCGTTGAGCGTCGTCATCCAATCGATTGCCGGTTGCAAATCCGCATAGGTGATTGCATCGCGTTTGGCGGCCGTCGTCAAAATGCCGGTACCGATCGGTTTGGTGAGCACGAGGGCATCGCCGGGCTGCGCGTTCGCGTTGGTGACGATTCTGCGCGGATCGATCGTTCCGCACACCGCCATCCCGTACTTGGGCTCGTCGTCCTTGATCGTGTGGCCGCCCAGGATCGCGACGCCCGCCGTGCGCGCAACGTCAGCGCCGCCTTCGAGAATGCGCGAAAGGATCGAAAGATCGAGCGATTCGGGGAAGGCGACGATGTTGAGTGCGCTAATCGGCGTACCGCCCATCGCATAGACGTCGGAGATCGCATTGGTTGCGGCGATGCGCCCGAAATCATACGGATCGTCGACGATCGGCGTAAAAAAATCCACGGTTTGCACGAGCGCGAGATCATCCCGAAGCGCATAGACCCCGGCGTCATCGGCCGTGCCGAAGCCGACCAGTACGCGGTCGTTCGTTGTCGACGGCAAACCGCGAAGCACCGAGGCGAGCTCGGCTGAACCGAGTTTGCTTGCGCAGCCGCCGCACGAGGAGAGCGCGGTGAGTCGGACCGGAACTTGGACATCCATAACGAACTCTCCAGAGATGAGAAAGACGCTCCTACTGCTTCCTGGCCCCGTCCCCGTCGCGCAACCAGTGCTCGAAGCGATGGCGTGGCCGATGATCAATCATCGCGGCCCCGAATTCGCCGAGTTGCTCGCGCGGCTAGAGCGCGGCATGAAACCGGTCTTTGGCACGAGCGGCGACGTGATCTTTCTCGGCTCGTCGGGAACAGGGGGCTTGGAAGCGGCAGTAGCAAGTTGCTTCTCTCCCGGCGACCGCGTTCTTTCGTGCCCGGTCGGTGTTTTTGGTAAGCGCCTCGCCGAAATCGCCCGCGTCCACGGCTGCGAGGTCGAGGTGCTCGAGACGCCACTTGGCGCGGCGCTCGATCCGGCCGCGTTGCGGGCGCGACTGCAGCAAAGCGACGCACCGAGTCTTCGCGGGATCCTGCTCACCCACAACGAGACGTCAACCGGCGTTCAGAACGACATGGCGGCAATCGCTGCGGTGACGCGCGGCCATGACGCGCTCACGATCGTCGATTCGGTGAGCGGTCTTGGCGCATCGCCCTTTGAGATGGATGCGTGGGGTTTTGACGTGGTGATCACGGCTTCGCAAAAAGCCTTCGCAGCGCCGCCGGGCGTTGCGGTCGTCGCGGCAAGTGAACGCGCGTGGAAAGCAATCGAGAGTTCGCGCGCTACGCGTTTCTATTTCGATCTCGGGAAAGCGCGGGAGTTTGCAACCAAAGGCCAGACGCCGTGGACGCCGCCGATTTCAATTTTTTACGCACTCGCCGTTGCCCTCGAGCGCTATCACATGGATGGCCTCGAGTCGAACTTCGGGCGTCACGCAAGCTACGCGCGCGCGGTGCGCGCAGCGTTCGAAGCGCTCGGCTGCACGATCTTCTCGCGTCCCGACGCGCATTCGGTTACCGTTGTGGCCGCGTATCCGCCCGATGGTGTCGACCCCGCAAAACTGCTCAAGACGTTGCGCGAGCGCTACGGGGTCGTGATCTCGGGCGGTCAGGGCGAGCTCACCGGCAAGATCGTGCGCTTCGGCACGATGGGCGACGTCGCCGAGAATGACTTGCTCGGTGCAATCGCGGCGCTGGAACTTGCGCTCGCCGACTGTGGTGCGCCCGTCGCGATAGGCAGCGGCGTCGCCGCCGCAGCGACCGTGTTAACGGAAGCGAGAGCCGCCGGGGTTCGTTAGCGCCCGCTACAAGTGGTGGCGATGGAAGTACGGCCACAGCGCGGGGCGCGCGAACCACGGAATCACGGATTCGATCACACCGTCGATCTGCGCATCGGGTTGCACGAGGTACGGAGCAAGCCGCGACTGGTGCAGCCCGTCACGAATATCGGGCGAGAGCGGAAAGTAGAGCGCGATGAAGAGCACCAGCCAGAGCAGCACCGCGCCTTTGGCCAAACCGATCGCCGCGCCGCCGAGCGAGTTGCCGATGTTGAGGATCGGCAGTTTGGCAAAGCGATTGAGGACCCATGCGATCGCGAGCACGATGATATAGGTGATAAAGCCGCACAGGAACATGCCGACCACATGCGCCGACCCCGCGCCCAGTTTGGTGACGCTGCCAATCCACGGATCGAACGAGCCGTTGTAGTACCAGGGCGTGATCAGCGCCGCAACGACTGCGACCGCGCCGCCGAGTTCAGAAACGAATCCGCGCGAGAAGCCCTTGAAGGTCGAGATCGCGAGGATGATCGCGATCAGAATATCGGGCCACGGGATGCCGAAGATCACTGGCGGATCGTGCCTCCAAGGTCGTCGCGCAGCGCTGCGATCGCGCGCACGATCGCGGCGTCGGCCTCCTCATCGGTGATCGTTGCATCGTAGCGCTGCATGGTCGCGCGTACCGCGATGCTCTTTTTCGCCGCGCCGGCTTGCGGTCCGCGGTATTCATCGAACACCGATACGCCGGTGCACAGCTCACCGATCGCGCTGCGCACGACCTCACGGATGCGCTCTGCGTCGACGTCGAGATCGACGATGACCGCCAGGTCGCGGTAGGTCGACGGGAAGCGCGACGGTGGATGATAGATCGGGTGCTGGTACTCCGGAATCTTATCCAGATAGATAATGCTGACGTACAACGGAAGGCGAACGTCGAACGCCTTGGTCAGACGCGGATCGATCTTGCCGAACGCTGCAATCTCGCGCCCTTGCCACATCGCTACCGCGCTCTTGCCCGGATGATACCCGCCGCGCACATCGCGCGCGGTTTCCACTTCGATGCCGGCAACGGCGCGCAGCAGCGCCTCCACGTCGCCTTTGAGACGCAAAAAGTGCGTGTCATGCCACGGCGGCTCATCGATCGGCTCGGCTGCAAATCCAAAAGCGAGCGCGGCTTCTTCTTTCGGAACGCCTTCATCGGTCGAAAAGACGTGACCGAGTTCGAACACGCGGTAGGGACGGTCGATCTTGGCAAGATACTCGAAGATGCCGGGACCCAGCGCCCAACGCAAGACGCGCTGCTCTTCGGTGAGCGGATTGAGCACGTTCACGATGCGATGGCTCGGCTGCAGCCCAGACCGCTCGACCTTGGTCAGGATGCTCGTGCCTTGCAACGCGTAGGTCACGATCTCGTGATACCCAAGCCCGGCAAGGGTTGAGGCGATGCGATCCTCGAGATCGTATTGTGCGCTCGAGATCGCATGCGCGGGAATGGACGGTTCCACCGCGGGAATCTCATCGTAGCCTTCCATGCGTGCGACCTCTTCGACCAAATCCGCGGAAATGGTCAGGTCTCGGCGCCACGCCGGTGGAACCACGGCCATCGCTTCGCCATCGGTGGCGACTTCGCAACCTAGGAGTTGCAAGTGCCGCACGATTTGTGCGACCGAGAGGTCGAGTCCAAGCAAGCGCTGCACGTCGCGGCGCGTCAGCGGGATTGCATTCGGCACCGGCGGTTTTTCGCCGAACGGCTGTGGAGCGAAGGCGTTGGCACCGAGCGCTACGAGCAGCTGCGCGGCACGCGCGGCCCCGATGTCGGTGAGGATCGGCGCGAGCGTCTTTTCGTGGCGCGACGATGCCTCGCTGCGCAGCCCGAGAAGGGCCGACATGCGCCGTACGCGAGTGCCGTTGAAGTTCGCGGCTTCGAGCACGATCGCGTTGGTCGATTCACGCACCTCGCTGTCGGCGCCGCCCATCAGGCCAGCGAGTCCGAGCGCGTGGTTGGAGTCCGCGATAACCAGCGCTTGTGGGGTCAGTGTCCGGTCGACGCCGTCGAGCGTCACGAGCTTTTCGCCTTCACGCGCGTCGCGCACGATCAGTCGCCGCTCGGCGATCTGCGCTTCATCATAAAAATGCAGCGGCTGACCGGTTTCGAACATCACGTAGTTCGAGATATCGACCAGATTGTTGATTGGGCGCTGTCCGGAAAGCGCGAGGCGAATGCGCATCCACGCCGGTGCCGGAGCAACCGCAATCCCATCGAAGCGCTGCGCTATAAAGCGCGTGCAGTCCGGCGATTCGATGCTCACCGTGGGTGGGGTGGGATCGGCGCTCGTTCCCGGATTCTCGAACGACGGCAGGCGCAGCGGAACGCCATAGGAGGCCGCGAGCTCGCGCGCGAGACCGATCACCGCCATTGCATCGACGCGGTTGCTGGTGACTTCGACGTCGAGCACGTCTTCGTTCAGTCCGAAGAGCTCGACGACGTTTGCTCCGAGCGGTGTGCCCGGGTCGAGCTGCATGATGCCGTCTTCGAACCACTCTGCCGGCAGCGCGAGCTCGTCGGCGGAGATCATCATGCCTTGCGAGTCGATGCCGCGCATCTTGCGCGGCTCGATCGTGAGCGACGGCAACTTTGCGCCGATCGTCGCCACCGGAATCGTTTGACCGGCCGTAACGTTGGTGGCGGCGGTAGCGATCGTTAGCAATTGTTCGCCGCCCACATCGATCGTGCCGACCTGCAAGCGATCCGCATTCGGATGTTTCTCGAGCGTGACGATCTTTCCGACGATGACGCCGGTAATCGCCGGTCGGCGAGTGATCTCTTCCACCGGAAAGCCAAGCATCGCAAGGCGATCGGCGATGGTTTGGGCATCTTTGGGAAGATCCACGTACTCACGCAACCACGAAATAGGAACGCGCATTGAGATTCTTAAAAGTCCTTTTTAGTCCTGAGCTTGTCGAAGGATGCTAAGCGAGTTGCGTAAGGAAATCGGGATCGCTTTCAACGAAGCGGCGAATGTCGTCGACCTCATATCGCGTAAGCCCGAGCCGTTCGATACCGAAACCAAAGGCCCAACCGGTATACACCTCCGTGTCGTAGCCGACCTCGCGCAGCACATTCGGATGCACCATGCCCGAGCCGCCTAGCTCGATCCATCCCGATCCACCGCACATGCCGCACTCCTCGGACAGGCCCTTGCACTTCGGACACGTCGTATCGAATTCGGCGCTCGGTTCGGTGAACGGAAAGAACGACGGCCGGAAACGCACCCGCTGATCCTCGCCGAAAAGCTCGCGGCACATCCCGGTGAGCATGCCCTTGAGATGGCCAAAGTGGATTCCCTCGGCGACCAGCAGCCCTTCGATCTGATTGAACTGAAAGAGGTGGCGCGCGTCGACGGCGTCGCGCCGGTAACAGCGCCCCGGTGCGACGATCGCAATCGGGGGTTGATGCGCCTGCATCGTGCGAATCTGCATCGGCGATGTGTGCGGTCGCAGCAGCAGCGTATCGGTGATGAAGAAGGAGTCGAAGCCTTCGCGCGCTGGATGCGTCGCCGGGATGTTCAGCGCATCGAAGTTGTAATAATCCGGCTCGACCTCGGGCCCGACCACCACGGCGAAGCCGCGCCGCTGAAAATACGCGGCGGCGTCGCGCAGCACTGTTCGAATCGGATGAATCGAACCGGTGAGGGGCGCGAAGGGCGGAAACGTCACGTCGATCGTTTGCGCAAGTTCGTCTGCGAAGACACGGTTCTCGATGCGCGCTTGCGCGACCGCGAGCTCGTTCTCCATGCGCTCGACCGCTTCATTGATGAGCTTGCCCGCATTGGGCCGCTCGCTGGGCGGAAGTTGACCGATGCTACGTCGCAGAGCAGTTACCTCGCCGCTGCGACCGAGAAACGCAACTCGCACGTTCTCGAGCTCGCGCTCGTCGGCTGCTTGTGCAACCGCCGCTTCGAAGCGGCGGTGAAAATCGTCAAGGAGTGTGGATAAATTCAAAGCGCCCGGATTCATACACCGGGCGCTTCGGGAACTCGTTGCTGACTTCTTCGTCAGCCGGGGCTGGGAACGAGGTGGATCCGACGGTAGGCAAGATAGGCACTGATCGAGCCCGTTTGGGCGAAGAGTTTCCAGAAGAGATCGCTGGTTGCCATTGCTTGCTGACGTCTCCTTCCAGCCGCGGAATTCGGCATAAAACGTGGAATGCCGAGATTGTACCACGCGCTTTTTAGGGCGGGTAGTCTTGACTTTTCGAGGCTTCGAGGCTCTCTTGACAGCGCTGCGAGAGGACGTAGAGCCCGATCGATCCGGCGACCGAGGCATTTAGCGATTCGGCTGCTCCGCGCATCGGGATACCGGCCAGGCGAATCCCAGGGACCTCCCAGGAACCGAGCCCGCGACGCTCGTGCCCGACCACGAGGGCGGTCGCGTCCCCCAGGCCAACGGCTTGCAAGGACGTTCCCCCAGCGGCAAGGCCGATGATGGCGGTGCCGGCTGCCGCGGCGGCCTCCGCGAACTCAGTCGCCGACGCCACCGCAAAGGGCAGGCGAAAGATCGTTCCCATCGCGCCGCGGACAACTTTGGGATGGTATGGATCGACGCCGAGCCGGCCCAGAACCACCCCGCAGGCACCGAATGCTTCCGCCGAGCGCAGCAGCGTACCCACATTGCCCGGATCGTTCAGATCGGCCAGAACCAGGGTCAGGGGCCCGCGCAGCACCGCGCCCAGATCGCCGGAGCGCTGCGCCGTCACGCCGAGTAGGCCGGTTGGAGTATCGAGGTCGGAGATCTTGCGTAGCGTGCGGTCGTCGACCACGTAGACCGGCGTTCCGCGCTGGTCGAGCTGACGGACTGTGGCGTTCGCGGCAAGCACCGCGTCGGATACGTAGAGCTCGTCAATCGCGACGCCGCTGCGCAGCGCTTCTTCGAGCAGGGTCGGACCCTCGAACGCGAAACGTCCGTGCTCTTTGCGGCCCTTTACGGTCTGCAGATCGCGGACGCGCGTGACGCGCTCCGCGTGCGCGCCGGTTAGCGTCGCCACCGCGCGCGCGTCGCAATCATCACGATCGCGGCGATCCCGGCCGCCAATACGATAGCCACCTTGTCGTTGAAATGGTGCGGTACGACAAAGATGTTGAAAACGTACACGAGGATGACGAAGATCGCGAAAAAGTAGGCAAGCCAGGCGATCTCCCCTAGTATCGTCGAGCGTTGTTGCACGCTAGGAGTGGTTATGGAGAGCAGACCCCAAGTCATCTCGTCGCAGGAGCGCTTCAGCGGGCGCGTCTTTCGCGTGCGGACCGATGACGTCGTCTTCGACGACGGCGCGACCGCTCGGCTGGACATCGTGGAGCATCCTGGTTCGTATGCGGTGATCGCCACGCCCTCCAAAAACATGCTGGTCTTGGTAAAGCAGTACCGCCACGCGGTCGGTCGCGAGCTGTGGGAAATTCCGGCCGGCACGGCCGAACCCGGTGAGAGCGTCGAGGCAGGCGCGCTACGCGAACTGGCCGAGGAGACCGGGTACCGCGCGGGCGCCTCGCAGATCATCGGAAGCTTCTACGTTACCCCCGGGTTTTGCGATGAAATCATGCACTTCGTGCACGCCGACCGCCTGGCTGCCGGCGAGAGCAGCCCGGACGAAGATGAACGGATCGTTGTCCAAAATTTTACAATCGACGAAATGCAAAAACTCGTGCGGGACGGCAAAATTGCTGATGCAAAGACCCTTATCGCCCTCATGTGGCTACACGCTTCGCGGGAGTGAACTTGCGGCCAACCGTGCCGATAATTGATGTACGGGTTCTACGGTTGCAGTGTACGGTAAGCATTGCGGCTGTAAAACCGTGGAGGAAGCCGTGGAAATACCTCACGACATTGACGCCGTGTTACGGCGCCTTTTGGAAGGATCGTTGGAGGGAACCGAGCAGTCGATGCTTGCTCCCGAAGACGAGTCGTATTTGTCTTCGCTGATCGCCTCCGTCCGCGCTGGGCGACGCGCGGTGTTGATCGTCGAGGATGCAGACGAGCGCTTGCGCTATATGTTTAGCAATGCGACGCGCGCCGAGGCGATAACGATGCTTGGAAAAGTCGTCGAAGCAACCGGCCGGCGCCTCGCCGACGGTGACGACTAGCCCCCGAGCCTCAAGGTACGAGAAGAATCTCGTCGATTTTTCCGTCGGACGTCAATCCGAAACGATAATGATAGGATCCGCTTTGAAAGCGGACTAGAAACTCATATAACGTCCCTCCGTCACTCTGCGACACACTCGCAATCGGTATGACGTCGAGGGGCTTCCCGAGTGCCGCATATCCCGCGTGCGCGATCACATCGTCGCTCAGTATGGTTGAAAGCGCCGGCGTGAGCTGCGTGCGGTCGATATTCTTGTTGGCGACGCGACCAAGCCACTCGGTAGCGCGGCTCACGATCGCATTGTCGACGTGCGCTCGCGCCGGCGGAAGCACGATGTCGAGAATCTGCGCCGCCACCTCTTCTGGTTGGACGACGGAGCGCGAGCGAAACGCATCGACGTTGGCGAACACGATCACCGCAACATGATCGTCGGGTAGCAGCGCGTTCATCGTGTGATAGCCGCCGATCTCGCCGTTATGCCAGATGTAGCGCTTTCCGCCGCGCTCGTCGATGACCCAGCCCAGTCCGTATTGCTCCGCGCCCGGCGCGCCGCTCGGCGTAAACATGTCGCGCTCGGCGTCGACGCGCAGCAGCAGCGGCATCCCGATATCCCACTTGGCCAAATCGTAGACGTTGCTGACGACGCCGCCGTCGCCGAAGAGCCAGGCTGGATCCCACGGCTTTGTGGGCACGAAGTTGCCCGGCGAGCCGGTATAGCCGACGGCGTGTTGCGGTGAGACACCACTGTCCCCGGCGTAGAACGTTTGGTTCATCAAGAGCGGGATGAAGATGTGCTGCTGCAGATAGTCGGAGAGCGGAATACCGCTTACCCGCTCGACGATCAGTCCGGCAACGAGGTAGTTGAAGTTGTTGTAACGGAATTGCGAACCCGGTGGCGAGACCGGCTGCACGTTGTTCATCGCGGCGACGATATCCGCGACCTTGATACTCTTGGTTCGATCTTGATCGATCCCCGGCGCATCGAGCTCATCGGGCAATCCCGACGTTTGATTGAGCAGCTGGCGGATGGTGACGTTTTTCGCGATCGTCAGCTCGGGAACGTAGCGGGTAACGGGGTCGTCGAGCTTGAGCTTGCCGTCTTGCTGCAACAAGAGAATCGCCGCTGCGGTGAATTGCTTGCTGATCGATCCGACGTACGTCTGCGTGCCTGGCGCGAAGCGAGTGCTCCGCGCGACGTTCGAGAGCCCAAATCCGTGGGCGTACACAATACGACCGCCCGCGACAATGCCTACCGCAAGTCCGGGCGAGCGTTTGCCCTGCACGATCCGGTTGCCCAAATCGTCGATCGCGTGCTCCATTGTGGCCGTGAACGCGCGCGTCGACGGCGCGGGCGTCGCGGGGGCGATTGCACCAAGGAGCGCGGCGAAAGCAAAGCCGGTCAGCATGCCGCGCCTTTTCGGCTAGAAAACGAGCTGGGCCTGGCCTACCACGTGGCCGTCCTGCATCAGTGAAAGCTGATCCATGCGATGACTCTTGGGCAAGTAAAGAAGCGCTATGTCGCCGTGAGGCATGGCTGTGCCGAGCATCGTCTGCGTTCCATCGTGCGACCACATCACGTGAAACGGCGCACTGGCGCCGCGAACGATGATGCAATACCACGATCCATCGGGAGCATACATGACGCGCGCATCGGTGCCGGCGAACGCCACGGTGCGGTGAGGACCGGTCATAAGGCGAGCCATTGCTTGGCTCTCCATCAACTCGCTCTGATGCATCGCAAGGTTTTGCTGAAGCAGATAGCCGCTGGGTAGCACCGCGATCGCCACGGCCGCTGCTACCGCGAGCCACATTGGGTTGCGCATCGGCGCGCGCAGCGCAGGCTGTGGAGCACGCAGCATCCCCGGCGGTTCCAACTGCGGCTGTGCCGCGGCCATGGCGGCGACGTCAGCTTCGGCTTGCGCGAGCAACCGGCGACACGCGTCGCAGTGCGTGAGATGTTCTTCCGCAGCACGTTGTTCATCAGGCTCGAGGATGCCGAGGGCGTAAAGCGCGGCAAGTTCGCCGAGGTGATCGGTCATTCGCTTGCTCCGAGCGCTGTTCCGAGCTTGCGTAAACCCAGAGCAATGCGGCTCTTAACCGTGCCCAGCGGCTCGTTCAGCTCGCGCGCGATCTCAACGTGCGTTTTATATTCGAAGTAGGCAAGTTCCAGCGGCCGGCGTTGTTCGGGCGGAAGCGAGCGCAGCGCTGCGCGCAATCGATCGCGTTCGATCACGTCGATTGCACCGAGCTCTTCATTCTCCGCCGGCTCAGCGGCGACGCGCTCCTCGAGCTTGCGGCGCCGCACCTTAGAGCGCAGACGCGTGATCGCTTCGTTGCGCACGCAGACGGTGAGAAAGCTGCGTAACGCGCCACGCGAACGCAAGTACGAGTCGGGCGAGCGCCAAACGCGAGTAAGCGCGTCGTGGACGCAATCTTGGGCGTCCTCGGGGCTGCCGAGCACGTGATATGCGGTCGAATACAGGAGCTTGCCGAAGCGCGTGTACGCTTCGTCGAATGCCCAGCGCTCTTTGGCCGCGAATGCCGCCGCGAACGCCTCATCACCCGGGGCTAGACGCATAGAGCGGGGGCGTTCGACGAGAAGAGCGCTCATTACCTAGGGAACGCGCGGCCTCGGCCGACGGATGATAGCCGCACGATGCGGCTGAAGATTCGGAGCGCAGGAGGTGCGATCGGCCGTTAGGCCGACCGAATCGTCTATGGCAATTATGGCAATTATGGCAATTACGCCTGCGGCCGTGCTGATCGCGGCGCTTGCGACGGGGCAGCCGCTTGGGCCGCACCGGGTCGGCTGTAACGTGACCGAGATGTTGAGCGAGCACATGCACGCGCACTTGAGCATCCAGCATCGCGGCGCGCGGGTTCCGGTTCCGGCGGACATCGGACTTGTGACCGCCGGGCATGCAGTGATTTGCATCTACTGGCTGCACACGCACGACGATTCCGGCACGATTCACGTCGAGGCTCCGGGCGGGAATTTCACCCTGGCCGACTTTTTCGCCGTGTGGGGTCAACCGCTTTCAGCAACCCGCGTCGGCGCGTATACCGGACACGTGCGCGCCTATGTCAACGGCGCGCCGTATAAGGGCGCGCCGCAGAACATTCCACTGCTCGACGGCGAGCAGATCGTCTTGAAGATCTAGCCCTATTTTCCGACGGCTTGTTTCGCGATTTTGAGAAGCGAGCCGAAGGCCTGCTGATCGTTGATCGCCAGTTCCGAGATCGCTTTGCGATTGAGCGTCACGCCCGACTTTTTCAAGCCATTCATGAAGACCGAGTAGGTCATGCCTTCGCGGCGCACCGCCGCATTGATACGGCTGATCCAGAGCGAGCGGAAGTCGCGCTTGCGCACGCGACGATCGCGAAACGCATAGGCGAGCGATTTGAGCAGCGCTTCGTTCGCAACGCGATAGTTGCGGCGGCGCGATGCGCGGAAGCCCTTCACGAGCTTCATGACTTTACGGCGGTGCTTGAGCCCAGCTACGCCACGTTTAACGCGTGCCATGTGATCGAGCCCTCCTTAAACCAAGTACGGGATCGTCGGCGCTAAGCGCTTCAAATCGCCCTTGAAGGTCGGTTGATCCTTGCGGAAGTTGCGCTTGCGTTTGCGCGTCTTCTTGCTGAGAATGTGGCCGCAACCGCTGAACTGATGACGGTGAATGACCTTGCCGGTCGCCGTCACTTTGACGCGTTTTGCGGTACCACGATGGGTACGAATCTTAGGCACTGGTAGGCTCCTTCGCTGGTTCTTCGTGTTCCTCGACGACGTGCGCGTCGTCGTTATGTTCCTCTACTTGCGCGTCGTCGTTATGTTCCTCGACGACGGGCGCGTCCTTATGATCTTGCGCGCGCACACCGTCCTTGTGCTCCTTGTCGTCTTTTTCTTTGTGCAAGGAGAACTTGGGCGGACCGGTCGGCGTCACGCGCGGCGCCAGGATCATAAACATGTTTTTGCCTTCGAGCCGCGGTTCACGTTCGATCGTGGCCAGCGGCGCCATATCTTCAGCCATGCGGTCGAGTAACCGCCGGCCAAACGCTGTATACGTAATTTCGCGTCCGCGAAACATGATCGTGACTTTGATCTTGCTTCCATCGAGCAGAAGCCGCTCGGTCATGCGCGCTTTTGTCTCGTAGTCATGGGTCTCGATCTTGGGTCGCAACTTGACTTCACGGAGTTCGAAGTTGCGCTGTTTCTTGCGTGCGTCCTTATCTTTTTTCGACTGCTCGTATTTCAGGCGTCCATAGTCGCCGATTTTTACGACGGGCGGTTGAGCGTTGGGTGAGATCTCGATCAGATCCAGACCCGCGCCTCGGGCACGCGTAAGCGCGTCCTCGGTCGGCAGAATGCCGAGCTGCTCGCCGTTTTCGTCGATCACGCGGACCTGCCGAATACGGATTTGCTCGTTGACTCGCAGCGGTCGAGCTATGGCGTTTTCCCCTTCCAGAGAGAACAAAAAAATGGCGTTGCCGAAGCAACCCCACGCGCGGAACCTACCGACGGCCCCTCGAGTAGTAACCGGATCGCCCGTGGGCATCCGGTGAGGCCCGGGGCGTACCCCAAGCGCTTCTTCGGCCTGCGCAGAATAGCACGCCCGGTGGAAGGGTGTCAAACCCTGGTCTACATAGCTGGCTAGGTGGTAAACTAGCTGCATGAGGACCGTCGGAATTTTCGATGCGAAGACCCGCCTCTCCGAGCTCGTTGCCGAGGCGGAGCGGGGCGAAACAATCGTGATCACCCGCAAGGGCGAGCCCGTAGCTCAGCTTGGCCCGCTGAAAGCGCAAACCGATGCCAGGGAACGCGCGCGGCGAGCGTATCAGCTCATTACGAGCGTAGCCGACGCAGTTCGCGAGAGAGGTAGCACGTCCACCCAAGAAGAGATCAAGTCGTGGATCAATGAGGGGCGTCCGTGATCGTCGCTGACGCATCAATCGCGGCTGCATGGTACCTAGAACCGGATAATATCGCCGCTCGGGCTGCCTTCGTCGAGATCCTGGAGCGAGGAGTGGCCGTTCCCGGGAATTTTCTCGCGGAGATTGCCCAAGCTCTATTGCGGTCCGTGCGCCTTTCCAGAATTACGAACGACGAAATGCGTGTCGCGATCGAAGGGCTTTCCACCCTGGAGATCGTGGTCGAGCCGACGTCGCTTTCTTCGTTGATTGCGTTAGCGACACGGCACTTGCTGAGTTCGTACGACGCCGGTTATCTCTACGTCGCAACGTCGCGAGGCGCTCAGCTCGCAACACTGGACGCGCAGCTTGCGCGCGCAGCCAGAGCCGAAGGATGCTTGTGGACGCCTCCTCCGGGCGGCCCCACGGCCACTGAGAAGCGATTCAGCTTGCTCCTCGCGGTCTAAACTATCAGACGGCTTTCAAGGAGGGGATGCACGCTGTGGACATGTTTGGAGCGCTCCTGGTCGCGGCGGTAACGTCGGCGAGTCCCTCGCCGCTTCCGATCATCATCACCACGAAGAGCAGCCCGATCTGTCAGACCCTGCGCGAGAAGATCGCGCCGGCGATCTCGCGTGTCGTCTACGAGGATCGGGTCATGTCGCGGCAGCGACCGTTGGGTACGAAGAACTTTGTGATCTCCGCGCTGGCCATAAACTGGATCGAGCTCGATAAGCTCTTGAATCCGGACACGTTCTTTCATTCGGAGAACGCGGCAGAAAATCAGCGCATGGAATCGCTGCGCGAACGCTTGCAGAAAGTCGCGGATGCTGAGAACAACTCGTTGAACGTGTTGTCGGGCTCGTATGATACCTACCAATTTGAGGCGTTGGCGGCGGACGGAGCGAGCGTACCGGGCGTGCTCGGTGCCGCGAGCAAGCCGAACGTGAAGGGCGAGCTCGGCGCCGAGCTTTCGCAACCTGACGGCACGCCCGCGATCGCACAGTATGCAGGTCCACTCGAAGCGGAGTTTCTCCGGCGCGAGGCGCAGACGCAACAGGCGGAATTAGCAGTGGATCCGGAGTTGCAACCGCTGATCGCTCAGTGCAAATAGGTCCGCCGAGGGTTGACGCCGGGCTTACAATTGATTTGGATTCCTCGTTAGGTGAGGCGTCTACACGAGAACAAGCCGCTGCCCGGAAAGGTCGAGAGACCCCAATGGGTTACCAGGCACCGTCGAATCAAGGCGGTACCTAACGCGGCTGAAGATGGACCCATAGGTTTCTCTTCTACGGCGTGTAGTGCTAAAACTCGACGTTGAGGGGAACCGGGCGCAGGTGCGTTCGGTGATCGTTCGACTGTCGTACGCGAGGCGTCACGGCAGTTTTTTCTTTTTCCGCACGCACGTGCGAAACGAAAGGGGGTGTTTCCGCCATGGACGATGGGCCGAGTAATCGATCGTTTCTCCAGCTCTTGATGAGCCTATTCTGCTGCGTCATGTCCCATGGCGCGCGATCACCTTTCCCATAGGAGCACGTGCTGTGAAAGCATTTCTCGATTTCCTTCGCTTTGTAAATAAGCCCGCGATGCACGACGATACGTTGCGAGCCGAGCAATTCCGTGAGCCGCGCGCGTTCAGCCCGTGGCTACTGATGATCGGGTGGCCGCAATGACCGCCGCGCTGCGCTGGCGCAGTGTGCTGATGTTTCTCTCGGTCGTGGGACCGGGCATCATCACGGCAAACGCCGACAATGACGTCGGCGGCATCCTGACCTATTCGCAAGCCGGAGCGCAGTTTGGCTACACGCTGCTCTGGTTGCTCATACCGGTGACAATTGCTCTCGTCGTGACGCAAGAGATGTGTGCGCGAATGGGGGCGGTCACCGGTAAGGGGCTCGCCGACCTGATCCGCGAGAGCTTCGGCGTCAAAGTGACCTTTTGGGTGCTCTTGATGTTCGTGCTCTGCGATCTGGGCAACACGGCAACGGAATTCGCCGGTGTCGCGTCGGCCGCGCCAATCTTCGGCGGCTTTCTCGGCGTGACGAGCGCGGCGCTGTGCCGCACGGTCCTCGTGATCGCGGCGGCAGCTCTCGTGTTCGTGATCGTGACGCGCGGAAACCGCAAAGTCGTGGAGCGCGTATTCTTCGGGTTTTGCGCTGTGTACTTGTCGTACGCCGTGAGTGCTTTCATCGTGCACCCGGATTGGCACGACGTGCTGCGGCAGACGCTCCTTCCAAGTTTTTCTTCGTCAAAAGCCTACGTGCTGATGATCATCGCGGTCATCGGCACGACGATCTCGCCATGGATGCAGTTCTACATTCAAGCCGCGGTGGTAGAGAAGGGTGTTCGCGAGGAGCAGTACGGGACATCCCGGATCGACGTGATTGCCGGCGCCTGCTTTACTGACATCATTGCCTTCTTCATAATCGTCGCGTGCGCGGCCACGATCTTCATCCATAACCTTCACGTCCCGGCTGCGCATCAGATTCAGGTCAATGATGCAGGCGACGTCGCTGTCGCGCTGCAACCGTTGGCAGGGAAGTTCGCTTCGCTGCTCTTCGCGGTGGGGTTGCTCAACGCGGCGCTCTTCACCGCTTCGATCCTTCCACTCTCGACTGCCTACTACGTGTGCGAAGCCTTCGGCTTCGAACGCGGTATCGATCATCGGTTCGGCGATGCGAAGATCTTTTACGGTTTGTATCTCGGCCTTATCGTCATCGGGGCGGGCGTGGTCATCATTCCGGGTGCGCCTTTGCTCGCAATCATCTTCTATTCGCAAGTGCTCAATGGTGTGCTCCTCCCCGTGGTTCTCGTGCTGATGCTGTTATTGATCAACAACAAGCGGATCATGGGAACGTGGACCAACAATGTCGCCTTCAACGTGATCGCGTGGGCAACCGTCGTCATCGTCGCCGTTCTAACAGCAATCTCGACGCTCCAAACGATATTCCCTCAGATCGGAAGTTAGAGGGGCGGCGAGCGCAAGGGGGCCTACAAATAGCCGCTCGCGCGAGTTGCGCCTTTGCGTTCGAGTTCGAGTTGACGCAGTTCGACGCGACGAATCTTGCCCGAGCGCGTCTTCGGCAGCTCGGCGACAAACTCGATCTCCCGCGGATATTTGTACGGCGCGGTGACGCGCTTGCAGTGCTCTTGCAGGTCGCGCACGAGCGCATCCGTGCCCTCGTGCCCGGGACGCAAAACGACGAACGCTTTGACGATGTTGCCGCGATCGGGATCGGGACTGCCGACGACAGCGGACTCGGCGACGGCGGGATGCTCGAGCAACGCACTCTCGACTTCGAACGGCCCGATGCGATAGGCGCCCGAGCTGATCACGTCGTCGGCGCGGCCGACGAACCAGAAGTATCCGTCTTCGTCTATATAGGCGCGGTCGCCGGTAAGATAGTAGCCGGCGCGGTAACTCTTGGCGGTCTCTTCGGGATTCTTCAAGTATCCTTTAAAGAGGGAAGGCGGCGTGCCGCGCAGCGCGATGTCACCGGTCTCTCCCGTCTTACACACATTGCCGTCCTCGTCGATTACGATCACCTCGTGACCGGGTGTGGGCTTCCCCATCGAACCGGGACGCACCGTGCTGCCGCGCACGTTGGCAACGAGCAGCGTATTTTCGGTCTGACCGTAGCCGTCGAGAATCTCGAGACCAAACGCATCTTTCCAACGCGCGATCACTTCGGGATTGAGCGGTTCCCCCGCGCTGACGCAATGGCGTAACTTCGGCAATTTCCAACGCGTGCCGAGATCGGGCAGTTTTGCTTCGAGCCGATACTCGGTCGGCGCCTGGCACAGAATGGCGACCTCGAGCTCTTGCAAGAGATCCATGCGCCCTGCCGGATCGAACGCGCCTTCGTGCAGCACGATCGTACTGCCGTGCGACCACGGGCCGAGCAACACATTCCACAACGACTTGGCCCACCCGGTCGAGGCGGTGCACCACACCAAATCGCGCGGCGTGCAATCGAGCCAGCATTGTGCCTGCGAGCGTTTGGCAAACGTATAGGCGCGATCGTGCACGACGCCCTTGGGATCTTTGGTCGTGCCGCTGGTATAAACGATGTACGCCCACTCATCGGCCTTGGTGTCGACACCGGGAAACGGTGTTGCTTGCGCGGCCAGCGCATCGAGATCGAGCCAGCCTTCTGTACCACCGCGTACGCTGAATCCAGCGCGAACCGTTGCGGCCTCGTTGCGCGCGGCCTGCAGTTCGGTCAAATTCTGCGCATCGCCGATCATGGCCACTGCCTCGGCGTGGCTCGCGCGGTAGATTAAATCCTTGGCGCGCAATTGCTCGGGACCGGGAATTGCGACGGCACCAAGCCGGTCGAGCGCGAGCATCACGAAGAGCCACTGTGGAATCTTCGGCAAAGCCACGATCACCCGCGCGCCGCGCTCGATTCCATGGTCGCGCAGGACCGCAGCA